>JAABUV010000395.1_pt1 | contig 66850 bp, 61 predicted proteins | sample 5559971 | NCBI WGS metagenome assembly JAABUV01 (sample SAMN10711881, study PRJNA513362) | rock metagenome | isolation source: Antarctica rocks | place: Antarctica: Victoria Land, Knobhead nord | collected 2015-12-19 | reverse complement strand
GGGTAGAGAGATGGGAGGGGAGGGGGAATTGGGGAAGCTGGGGCGGATTGGGACGTGGGAGGGGTAGGATGGCGAAGGGGAGGATGAGGAGAAGGGGAGGAAGGGGAGGAGGGCGGTGGCTAGGGATGGTGGGGCTGATGACGATGATGGTGTTGGAAGTTGAGGAATATGAGGGGTTTGTGTATGATGGGAATGGGGGAGAGGGAGGGGAGGATTAGTGATGAGGCGTTGGGAACTATTAATATAGTATAGTAGTAGTGGTGTTGGTAGCTGTCTAAAAGATTCATTTTCCACTCTTTTCCTAGGATTGGATTTTAGGATGGATGATAGCTACCTAGGTATCGTTGCTTGCGGATGAGATGGGATGGGATGGTGAAGTATCGGGTTCGTGGACTTGGTGGGTGATTTGGTGGGAGGAAGGGGATGGTGGGTGTGGTGCATGTAATGTAATATATACCGTTGTGGGAAACCTAAGGTGGAAGATGAAGGATTTGGCAGGATATGAACGAAAGTTTTGAGGAATAACTTCTGCTCAAAGTAAAGGAGCGTTGTGGATGACTTTCGATCGTTCAGTGTGCTCATGCTTGATATGTTGTGGAATCGCGTCAACGCTTCACCGACTGCCTCTCCTTGTCGAGTCCCAGCACGGGTCTTCAAGTAATTCTCATCGATGATCAAGCGAGTCGATAAATTCCTACGTCAACCATATTTCTCGCATCAGTACCAACGGCACGAAACGCCACACCAACCACATCGATAACTCCCATTGCAGGAACCCACAGTCTGAGCGCAGGACTGGTGAAGGTTATAGATAACGTGATTCAAGCGTTTTATATCAAGGTCCTGTGGAGGTTTCCGTACAGTTGGTTAGGTTTGGCAGTGCTGGGATTGATAATGATGGGATCAGGTAAATTGGTGTGGAAGGCGATCTGTTTCTTTGTATGTGACACGTAGAGGGGTTGGGGGAAGTAGTGGATCTTTTACTGTGCGCTGCTGTCAACAGGTGTGGCGGGTGGGGAGACTTTTGGGGATGGTTTAGGGTGGTTCTGTAGGGGAGGGATAGGAGGGTGGTTTTGGCGGAGTGGGGGGAGGTATCGTGGCTGGGAGCTGTGGTTGCTTTTGAGGCTCATGGGAGTTTAGGAGGGGGAGTGGTGGGGGGAAAGGGGGAAGGGGGGAAGGTGGGTGAAGAGGGGGGAAAGGGGGTAAGGGGGGTGGGATGGGGGAAGGTATAGTGGCCGACTTGGTGAATTGGTAAGCGTCCGACTTGGTGGCACGTTGGGTGGTCGAGAGGTTCTGGAGGAGGGAAAAGAGATTTTGAGAGAATTGCGGAGAATCTTGGGACGGAAAGCATTCGGTGATGGGAATAAAGGGGAGCTATCATGGAGAGAAAGGCTTGAGGCTGGTAAGTACTGTAAAGGAGAGTTCAAGCTGTCAGGAGTAGCCGAAGCGGTGTTTGCTTAGCAAGTTACTCACCTCCGGTATTGCTCGTTCCTGATGTTGTACCAGCTGACGCAGGTATCGTCTGATAGGCTTTTGCCATGTCGACCGAATGTCGAAGCTCGTTACCCACGGTTTTCGATATTCCTTGGGCTTCTGATAAATTTTGCGCTGGAGTGCTGGCTTGGTACGTCTTGGTGAGGATCGATTATCCGGGATGTCTCATCATGTTATGTCGTCGACTATGTTGTACTCATGACAAAGCGGATGGCTGTCGATAGATAGAGGACAATATTGATGAGTGATTTAGTCCCAATCAGTTCATGTGGAAGATAACAAGAGAAATGTTTCTAAGATATGTGAGAAAGGGGAACCGGCTGAAGGAAGATCAAAGATTGCACTCATGCTGCGTTGCTATGCACGAAGTCATAAGTGTCTCCGACAGGATGTATAAAAGAGTCTCGACCCTCAGCTTACCATCGAGATTCGAAAAGCTCACTTGGTTATGACATGTGGAAAAGGCTCGCTCACTGTGCTAATGCATAGGTTGCCAACGGTACTGTCAGAGAGCTCTGTGGGGACCCAGCACTGTTGGCAAAGACTGAAGCACAGCAGTACACACAAGATCCGCACAGCTTAGCATAACAATAAAATTCATCCAGTGATATCACCACGGGGCGTTCCTCAAAGTACCCACAACCTCTTCTGTGGCCAGATCGACATCGAATGGATTGACGATCAAGGTATAGTAAGCGTGAAATAGTATTTTGACTGACTCAATAAGCCCAAAGATACTGATCAAGTCCAATCACATTGCCGGGACTAAGAACGCGTCATTTTCAGCGGACGTTATTGTTCGAATATCGGTTTCGAACGTGTAAGAAGCCTATGAGATCGAAGCAGAAGCAGTCCATCAGAAATCCTTGGGGTCTGAAGGCGTGATCTAGCCGGCTCACTGTTCATGACTGCTCATGCTTTTGTCAGACTATAAAGCTCGTGCAGACCAGCGGCCAAAGCTAGGACCTGATGATATCTGCGGGAGTGCTCCTTCTGCTGCGAGGTTCACCGGCTCCAGACGATGAATCCGTTGGCAGGCCACTCATTGCTGTCACTATCGCCCTGCATCTATATTCTTGGAGACCTGGCAACATATATCAATTAGTGGAGCTTCAAGAACTTTACCCCTTCCTTGCCTGTCGTCGAGCCCTTCATGAATGAGAATTACTGCTGGACTTTGGAGAAGAGGATCAGAGGTGCTTTTGACGACTTCTCCTCTTACATCAGGATCGCTACGCGTTCAATGACAAGTACAACGTCCAGAGCAACAGTCTTGTGGTCAGACCCAGGGGCAGCTTCTCAAGCTTCTCAACCACTTGATTCGCCATATGGCCAGGAATGCAGAAGCCAGTGCTACCATCGTCTGGGGTCCGGCCCAAATACAGCGCGTGTATGTGGGTTCCGATGTGCATTTCAAGGCTAGTGAATGATATGTGCTGGATCTGTGCGCAGCTGAAAACCTCTAAGGCTAGTGTTTTGAGGCTTGGTCCGGTCGCTCATAGTGTTCATTGTGGGTGCACCATAGTCCATCTTTCGGGAGCATATAGTGGAAGCACCAACGGAAGCAATGACAAGACCAGATCTTACTTAAGAATCGCCATTACACAGTACGCACTGTCCTCTCATAGCTCTTGGCATAAGCAGGTCAATTTCAGATGTTGTTCACTGATTTCATAATTTGACGTAACCCGTTCCCCTGGCTAACCTATGGGGGTTTAACGCCGATTTAGAGTTGCCCATGGCGGCCTGCCCGGCAAGCTATCTAGTCCTTGTAACGTTAGCCACGATCCCTTAAGGCTGTCCAACGCACGTTCCTTTGGCTGGGGCCGAAGTGGCCTAAGCGTCAGCAAAGATGCGCGCCAATGAAAGCGAATAGCCCTAACAACCAAGGTAGAAAGTAGCTTAGAGTAAGGAATCTTCCGATCCAAGCCAAGCTTTTCCAACCACGCTTCGGCGCAGTTCTACATCTAACGCTAAGCGCACTGACCAATCAAGCCCGATCTTCGTCTCATTATCTCCGGTCAAGCTTGAAAGCTAAGGCATACTACTACTACTTAAGGTAGGAAGGTATGTAATAGTAGTAGATGCGGGGAGGTGAGAAGTTGAAGGAATCGAAGGAATCACGAATTAAAAGAAGTCGACTACGTAAAATCATCCTGACTTGTCGAATGATCACGGCCGACTTCAGAGCTCAGGCCTCTTATGGTACTGCGATCGCCAACGACAGGATGATTCTCATGACAACACAAGGCGAGATGCCGCTCCCGCCATGGCACAGGATTCGACTAGATATAGATCTATTCCTCCCCTGCCCTGTTCCTGAATTACAAAGGATTGGCTCTCTTCTACTTCAACCCAGCATCTTCCTCGTCGCTGCTTCTCTTGCCCACCTGCCCGCGCCAATCATTTCCTTTCGATTGAGCCTCCACTGTCCCTATTCTCCAAGATACTCATCTCGTCTCGCCTGCGAATCATGCCCGGCTCCGCCCTCTTCGGACACCCTCCCAATAACCAGGACGATTGGTACATCATCAGAGGCTTGGCAAGATTCTCTCACATACCCGACAAAGTCTTGGACCCGAAGAAAGGTTTTCCAATACATACTCATCGTCCTCCGAACTTTCATTATGCCTCTCGAGGACCTGGCATCATTGCCTCGGCGGCCGTTACCATGGTCCTCGTCATTGCGATCACTGGCACTCGCCTCGGTCTTCGATTCTTTCGGCGGGACCTGAAGTGGGGCTTGGACGACTATTTCATCATCCCGGCCGCCCTGCTTACGATTGTATTCCTGGCCGTTGTCATTAGCGAGGTCACAAATGGAGGATTGGGAAAGCACATCTATGATCTGACATACCAAGAAGTGAACTGGCTCTTTCAGGTAACGATGGCCGTCCTTACCATCCGTGTGATCAAGGCTGATCAACTCGATGTCTTCTAGGCGTTTTTATTGACTGTCCCGGTCTTTTGGATGATCGCTGGCATGATCAAGATATCCATCATTTTCTTCAATCGACGACTGACAGGCCTGACGTCCCATAGATGGATGATGGCCCATTATGCCTTCCTCGTGCTCGTCATCGGCTTCATGATCGCTGCACTATTCACCGAACTTTGCCAGTGCCGGGGCCCAGTCAATCTAAAATACAGCCTCCGGGATAGAGGCCGCTATCCCACTAATGTCAAATGTCTCGACGGGAACAAGCTCGGTTACGGCATAGCCATCGTCCATAGCTTCCTCGACTTCTGCCTCTTATGCGTCCCACTGATCGTCTTATATCAGATGAAGATGACGCTCTCGAAGAAAGTGCGGCTCGGTTTCCTTTTCTCTGTTGGCCTTGTATCTTGCGTCGGCAGCGTCATGAGACAGGTTGTTCAAAATCGAAACTACAAAAATCCCGACACCCCTTGGGTTTATAAAGACGACCTGTCCTGGGTCATCGTCGACCTCTTCTTTGGTATCACGGCCGCTTCTCTGCCCGTCTTGAATGCGGCGATTCCCAAACGGTGGAGGTCTTCCCCCAATCGTACCCCACAGCTCAATCATCTCTCGATCTTCGATAGTAACAGTACCCCAAAACGCTCGGTCACTACGGAAAGTAGCGACAGGACTCAACGACCGGATGGAACACAGTCAGCGGACGCTGGGAAAGACTCTTATCACCACAAGACAGAGAAAAGGTGGGATGATGCTTACGTGGGGGTGCAAAGACCAGATGCAGCGCAGACGACGAGTTTTGCTCCGAAGCGATCCGATGATACCCTAGTATGACCGCAATGTTTTCGTTGGGGCACGAACGGCAGAGACGGACTGGAACTATCGTTGTTGATTGTATATATGTGTTTCAAGGTTCATGTACATATGACTTTTTGGATGGGCTTTGCGCCCTGCGACTACCCATTTGTTTGCGCCAGCCCGTTGCGCTTGGCCGAGCCGAATGCCTAACAATGAGCTCTATCCTGAAAAGGGAAATACGAACTGTTGCATTGAGCTGGATCTGGGTTATTTCACAACTTGACCTTTCATGCTCGTTTACGAAAAGGGCCTTACAGGGTAGGTTTGCAGGATCTTTGTTATGGGATTCTGATGGACCTTCAATTTCGTATGGGTTTGGGAAGTCTGCGTGGCATCATGCTGTCTTTGACTTGGCATTCTCCTTGGTAAAAGCTATCGTCTCATCTGGCGACCTCAGTCGGACAGACTCCACAAAGCTGAAGCCGAACCCATGAAAGCCATCGCCATCTCCACCCACCTAAAGCCTTGATACAACCACATCCAAAGAACCCATCATTTGCATCAGGGCGAAAAGAAAATCCCTGTAATTATTTCCAGCATACCCATTTATACCCTTCGCTTTCACTCTTCACTTTCTCTCATAAAGCCTCATCATTCTCTTGTTTCGCGATACATAACATACGGATAGATCCTAGAGCTATCATCGAATATCCTTCCTAGGCGCATCATGGAACGGTATAGTATAATCTTCGCATCGCAAGATAAGGTGTAATAGATACCCCTTACGCAATTAATTTGGTTTCGATACCTTTTCCGCGAGAAGTGTGTCAACTGCGATTTTTGTATGAGATCCGCTGGAATAGGACTTGCCAATGGGGGAAGGATGATGTACACAACATATGTGATGATCACGCCTGGGTTTTAGTAGGTGTTGAATGGGGCGGAAGGGATGGGTGATGGTGGGTATCTATCGTATCCGTCCTTGCCGGTCAGTCATTTTCAGTGTCAAAGTTGGAAACGATGCTCTTGACGTTCATCTTTTGGGGCGATAACAAGTGGTAAGTGGTTTTGGAGTAGGGAGGGTTTAAGTCAACGGATAGCTTTATGGGGTTGAGATGGGTTTGAACAATTTTTGGTTGTGAAATCTTTCCTTTACAAAGTACAATTTGCCAAGTCCTGTATTCCCCAATCCAATCCGATCCAATCTAGTCTTTCCCCTCACAAAGCCCCCCTCCATTCTCCCCAAACATAGCCTCCCTCCCACCCATCATCACATCCTCCCTCCCATCAAGATACATAGTACATACCCATCCGCCGTGGCTTATTTGAGTGTTTATGGAGATGGGGTTGGGGTGCGGTGGGGGTTTGGGAATATTTGTATGGATGGGTAGAGTAGGAGGAGGTTTAAAATTGGGTGGGTTTGGGATGGTGGATGTGGTAGTGATAGAACAGGTATGGAAATTATGGAACTTGGAGCGATGAATAGGTTGATTGTCGTGGTAAGTCATCTTCTAAATGCTAGTTGCGCATCTTGTTTTGTACTCGGCTTTATCTGTTTTAGTGGCATTGATGGCTAGGCGTGATAGGAATGTTTGAGTTTCAGGGTAGGTGTCTTTAGAGTAAAGTGAATAGGTGAGATTTTGTTTGGAGGGTCGCCGGGTCACGGTATTCGTTGGGGATGAGTACTACCTGTAGGTTTGGCAAGGTGAGTCGTCGAATGCTCGGCAGATTACTTCACGATAAGCGGAAGGAAGGTTGGATCGTCGAGGTAGATGAGCTAAGACACAGGATCATCTTTGCCGAGATGAAGAAGAGAAAGCATAACATCATATCATATCATCATGTATATATACAAAACAAACAAACCCCCAATAAAACCAAACCCCTCAAGACCCAACCACCCCCCCAACCCCATCCCCATCCCCAACACTCGCAACCCCCCACACCCCCAACCCACCTCCCAAACCCCACCCACCTCACCCTCCCCCGACTATCGCGATCAGCATCATCATACTCCCCCCCAACAGGCCGACTCCACCACGCTCCTCCCCCATCCTCAACCTCGATTTCAGACGCCGTCCCGCGCGACGACACAGACACAGCCACATCTCCCCCAAAGCCTCTGAAAGTAGTAGGGCGACGGTACGACCTCCCTCCACCCCCCTCCGACGCAAAGCGATGAGGCTCGACGTAATCGCGCCATTCCAGGATAGGGTGTCGGACGCGACCCTGTTCCGGGACCTGCAGCACCGGCGGCGGCGTCCCTGTTGCATGTTGTGAGCGAGATGGTTTATGTAGTAAGAGAATTGAAGGGGAGGGTATGGGAGAGGGAGCGTACGGATTTCATATTGGGCTTCGTTGATCCACCTCCGCTTCGACCTTTCGGCCTTGGACGTCTTGGTTCGTTGGCGACGAGTGCAGACGCAGATGGTGAGGAGGAGGGCGAGGGCGAAGGCGAGGACGATGGTGGTGATGAAGATGGCGTTGGCGAGGGAGCCTGGGACGTCGATGTCCATGTTTGGAGACATGGGCGGGTTGTTTTGGTGGGTGGGTTGATGGGTTTTGTGCTGGTTGGATAGGGTTTTTGAGTTGGGTGTGAGGATTGGTTGTGAGGATGTTGTCTGATTGTATGGATGTGATGAATATAGATGGAGGGAGAGGGAGAAGAGGGGGGGATCTTTATAGGGTGCTTGTCCGAAAGACGGATCCACTTCATGACAATATATCGATTAAAAGTCTCCACCTAGCCTTGAGGACCCACCCAAATCTTGGCATGGTACCGACCGCGATGGTGGATATCCGGACACTGTGACTCGTAAACTTAAAAGCCAGTTGTGAACCGGAAATTGTGAGAATAAATCGATTATAAGTCTCCACATGGCGTCGAGGATCCACTTAGACCTTTGCTTGGTATCCACCTCGTTAGCGGAAATCCGACCACTGTGACCCATAAGCTTGAGTTTCGGTTGACGACGGGTATATCATGAGAATAATTCGTATATATATAAGTCTCATATAGCGTTGAGGATCCACCTGAACCTTCGTTCGATACCCACTATATTGGACGTGTTCCCGATGATATCCCCTATTAGCGTGACAACAGCCAAGAACAGGGAGGTGAGGCTATTGCTGTTTGGCTGCAGTAAGGGATTTTTCACATTTCTTGTAGAAATTTCCTCTTTATTGACAATGTAAGTCGTAGAATCTTGGGTAGCTTGAAATTAGAGATATGACGCATTTGCTAGCACACAGTAGGAAGTACTGCCTGCTTGGTGACATAATTTTCTGGATTGCCAAAACAAGTCAAGGTAGGTTAGACCCCGAGTGATTGTAACGCATTCATTCAATATCGTAATTCCGGAAACCCTCAATCATGCCAATATAGACTCCGAACTGCCACGAGCTGGTCGATCTCCCTCGCTGTACGCGTCGCAAAGTATGCTGGTGGTGGCGGTACGACGGATTCGTATGCTGGCAGTCCCGTATTCACCAATGTCTCTTCGCCTGGTCCCAAGTTCATGTTATACAAAGGCGGTGGCAGCGTTCCAGCACCTTCTGGGCCTCTGAATATCTCTATTGGTCTTCGAGGTGTGTCGATCTCCTGCCCTGGTCTGCTGCGAGTGTGAAAGGCTGGTGGAGGTAGGCCCTCGAGATCATCATCCCCAATTCGCAGTGTCTTGAAGATTCCTTAAGTATCCTCAATTAGCTTCAGTACTGTGAATTTGGCGGAAATAGCATACCATCAGTCATGACTCGAAACCGTGCTAGGAGTCGACCCGTCTTTCCATGTCTTGAGGAAGCTCCTGCTCTATCGTAGAGACGCTTCAAAGAGAGCAGTAGCATCATTGCCGCAATGAATGTAGGTACAGCTAGTACCCACCCTTTTCCTGCGAGGAAACCCATCTCGTATAATGATTAGGTGGTATGGGTTACGTAAATGGTTTAGGTACAGATGTTGACTGGTAGAGTTCGTTGAGGAATGATGTAGAAGTGATTGACAGATGGTGATAGTACATGAATGCTGGCAGAAAGGGTTCAACAAGCCTTCGGGATTCTAATAAGCTTCATCCAAATAATGATCATTATTTGATGTACTCATCCCATACCGGGCTTTTTTGCCGATGGAAACCGGTCTTGGCAACATGTTCATGACATGACATATTTTTCAGGAAGTTCCACGTACGAGAGACCACACTAAAGAACCACCAAACAAAAGACATTAGACGATAGATACCCACCCCAAACAAATCCAAAGCATAAGTCGCAGACGTCAGACAGAAAATGTCATGACAGACGACGGATCGCAAATCTCAATGTATAATCCAAGATCGCCTATATGTATAGATTTGGTCCCTTTCTAAGAGCATTATATGGTATAGAGGGACCAACAGACAGTTGCAGAATCCGAGAACAGCGACCTCTAATCACAGATGACAAGGGTGACCATCCTAGGTTTGTTTGCTGCCGGGTATGGGACGGAGGCGGCTACGTTCAATCGTTCGCGGCGGTCGACCCATACGGGAGGGTGAATCCGAACGAATGGCGTAGAAAATCTTAATTTCGATATTGTCCGGCTTGTGCTCTGGGACTCAACAATTCTGTGACACGTCACGGTTTGAGATAACTCTCGAATATGTTCGTCAGCTTGATTTGAGACACAGGTCAATATCCCTTGTACCCATCGCTATATTTCGAGAGTTCCGCCTACGCTCACGGGCGATTCTTTGACAATTCTTCTCGTGCAAGAAAGCTACCCAGATAACCCCAAGTCCGAAATCAACACCTATCAATCCGACGACAACACGTTGGACGGTGGAGTTCACTAGAGAACTATGATTAGTTTGGTTCTTTCAAGATGTTGCACCGAGGTACGCGTCGTGTATATATTGAGCACTTTTGGCAGTCTTTTGAGACCATAAGAATGATGAGGAGAATTGTACATTCTGACCAAGTTGGCCATTTCCTCCAGCCATAGATGTTTACCATCCAGGAAATGGAGGCAGCCAAGCCAGACGCAGTCGTTACTGTGATTATGGCACAGGGTAAAATGACTTGAGACATCATGTCTAGTTGAAAAGAGAAATTAAAGCGCAACAAGTGTAAGAGAAGTAGTTTGTGTTTGTACAGTAGACAGCAGAATGTGTTACAATGTAGTAGACAAGAAAGTGACCCAGTAATGAGGAGATGACGGAAAGCTGCAAATTGACCAGCTCCAATGTCATTTTGCTTTGTTGACGAAAATTCCCGTTGAGCAAAAATCTGAATGTTGCATTCTTGGCACGTAGAGCGGCCGCGGGAGTAGCTGCCATCAATCTGGAATCGGAATGCCTGCTTGCTACTGAGAGGAATAGCTTTCGCATATGATACCAAGCTTCAGGAGTTCTATACCCGGAAGCAATGAAACTTTAGAGGAGATATTCTTGATATATGTATTGCTGGCAGCTTCACGGTCGTAGCTTCTCTCATCTAGGAGTCTATCGAGAGACAATAGTCAGAGAAGAGCCATATAGTGAATGGACGCCACAGGCTTCAAGGCTCAAAGTGAGCTACTGAGCGTCAGTGTTATAGGCAAATCTGGGACCTCCAGTAGCTCGTGTGGTATAAATCAATGCTTTTCCCAAAAGGTGATAGAAGCCACCTATGATAATTATTGCTGTACAAGCTGTACAACGTAGATTGGAACATAGGGAAGTGATTGCAACCGGTGGCAGCGCACTCATGTCTCCCGTAAGAAGCCGGTGTATGGTAACCAGAAAGGTTCAAAATGTAACCATCATGCCATGTACTCAGCGTAGGCGGCTGATATGGATGTAGCTGATGAGAAAGGTGTTCCCATGCAGCGCTTCACAGTAAGTACATTGTACTGAAATAAAGGATACCGACATCTGTAATCTAAGCTGCTTAGCATACGGGAATCTGTGCACCAAAGGCAGTGAGAAGCAAACACGCTAGATACTTTTAGCGTGTATTCTATAGGATCCTTAGGAAAGCTTGGCACTGTATGTACGTTGTTGATATGGAGTACCTTTTGATTTTAAATAAATCAAAACATGAATTCCAATGACCCAGATCACTTCTTCCAGACCTCGTACGTATTCACTGCCAACTCGTCTTCGAGAACTAAGAGCCTCTCAGTCATTCTCTCTCGGAAACCTCCCGCAAAAAGCTCAAATCCACCAACAACAATGGCACTCCAATCCGCCTACAAAGCAAGATCCTTGCCATCATTGCCGATCCTGCGAACGCCCAGGCCATATACATAGCCGAAAGTGCAGGAACAGCTCGAAGACTGGTACTTGACAATGTACGAACCCACACACCTCCATAACCCACCCAATGCTAACACCGTTCCACCAGTAGCCCGGCAAAACCACCCACATCTACCGCGGCCCCACCACGCCCCTCACATCTCTCACCCTCTCATCTACACCCCAAGACTCCACCCTCTACTCCGGCAGCTGGGACAAAACCATCTGGTCCTGGTCCACCAGCACTCGCACCCCCCACCGACGCTACTTCGGACACACAGACTTCGTCACAGCCCTACAAATCCTCCACAACGCCAACGGCCATGCCCATCTCATCTCCGGCAGCGCAGACGCCAGCATCATAATCTGGCTCGCCTCCACCGGCGAAAAACTCCACACCTTACGCGGCCACACGCGCGGAATCCTAGATCTAGCAATCGACCCCCTCAGCTACGATACCTCCGCACCCATCACAATCTTCAGCGCCGGCAGCGACAGAGAAATAAGACGCTGGCGTATCGATGACCGAGAGAACCTTTCCAGCATGACACAGATCGACCCCGACAACCCAATCATCCAGCACGAAACCAGCGTCTACGCCCTCCAGTTCGACAGCGACGACGATCTCTGGACCGCTTCCGCCGACGGAACGTCCAAATGCCTCTCCCGCGACCGAGGCTGGGAAGCGGATACGACACTGCAACATGGCGACTACGTACGCGCTGTCACTATCGATGAGCGTGGAGGCTGGGTCGTGACTGCTGGAAGGGATGAGCATGTGAAGGTGTGGGATAGGGCGAGTGGGAAGTTGCAGCATGTGTACGAGGGGCATTTTGAGGAGGTTACGGGGTTGTTGGTTTTGGGGCGGGGGGTGGTTAGTGTGGGTATTGACGCTACGGTTCGGCAGTGGGATTTGTCGTCTGAGGGGTTGGGGAAGGCGGTGAGGGATGCGGAGGAGGGGAGAGATGGTGTGGAGAAGGAGATGGAGAAGGAGGTAGTGGTGAAGCCGGAGGTGGGTGGGTTGACGGAGGAAGAGGAGAGGGAGTTGGAGGATTTGATGGAGGATAGTGAATGACAATTGATTCTTGTATGGGATCATGTTTCAAACGTGAGAACGTATATGCATGCTTTATTTGTCGGCACAATATCCTTACCCAAATGACTAATACCACTACCACGAAACGCCATCCAACCCTCTGTGACCTATTCTACCCTTTCGGCGCCTGATACTTTTCCCCCACAGCTCTCACACCACCACTCCACACCTCAAACTCCACCCCCATCTCCCCATCCCCCGTCGCCTCCACCCACGGCGCAAACGCAACTCTCAGCCACCTCCTCCACCTCCTAGGATTCCGCTCCGCTCCCCCCAAAACCCCAACATCGACTTCCCCCTCCCCTGTCCCAGCATGGCCATAGTCACGATCTTTAATCAGCGCAACACGACAGGCTATCTGATTCGTCCACACAAGACCTAAAGTGGGCGTCTTGAGGTTGTGGCTTTCGTGAACGGAAGATGGGTGGGCGCCCCAGCCGGTGAAGAAGCGCTGCTGGTGGTCGAGACTTAGTACCGAGGGCGTGGCAGTGAATTGGGCTTGGGTTGCTGTTGATGCTGGTGATGAAGATAGGATATTATTCGGTCCTGATGCAGATGCTCGTGATGTTATTGTCGTGGTTGGGGCGAATCGATCAGCGACTTGATTTGCTACCACAATTGCGCAATCGTGCTCTCTCGCCAGGCCGCGGAGAAGAGCGCCTAAGCGAACAAGCTGCGCCGAGCGGGTCGCAAGTGCAGAAGGCGTGTTGGCTGAGCTGCGCTCGGCGCGGTAGTTTGCTGCAATGCTGTCTAGGATGACGAGGCCGACTTTGTGGCGGGCGAGGGCGACGGGTAATTGGTACGTGAGAATGTGGTCTTGCGATTCGAGGTCAGGCGTTTGGAGTGTCAGGATGCGGTTTAGAGATGGAGGCGATGGGTGGGTGGTGAGGATTGGGTGCTTAGAGAGGATCTGCGTGACGCGAGTGGTGGGAAGGGGGTGCTCGGTGGATATGTAGAGGGTTGGGCGGGCGAGGCCGTGAGGCGCTGGGAGTTGGGCGCTGAGAAGGAGCGTCAGGAGATATTGGGTCTTTCCTGCGCCACTGGAGGAATTGGCATATAGTTGTGAGACATTTAGAGTATGATCCTACCTTTCTCCCGTGATCTCTGTTATATATCCTGTGGGAATCCCGCCGCCCAAGGCTCTATCTAAAGCTGAATCAAGGGTACTGATAGTGCTCCATGACTCGATCACTTCTTTCCCGGTCGCCTTCAGCGCTCCATAATCACTTTGCCCTTCTCCCACACCTTCAAAGTTTGGAGCATTATGGTTCACCAGGCCCAATTGGCCTTGCAAGATTGCAAGAACATGGTTCGCAAGTCGCCTTACATCGAGCAACGGTAACTGCGCTCGCTTCGCTACCTCCAAAGCATCGAGTGTGAGCAGGTCGACTGTAGTAATGAGATGCTTCTCTAGCGATGGCAACAGATGTGTATATAGCTTCGCAGGAAAGTCTGGGATCGTATGCAGAAGGTCTGTCATGAGGAGTGGAGCATGCTCATTGTGGGGACGTCAATAGCGAGCGGGAAGAGCGATTGTCGCGGCACGCGTCGACTGCGCTTGTACTGATTGGGAGTAAAGTAAACAGAGCTCGATATCGATATGAAAGATGTTGCAAACTCCATAGACTCCCACACGATCCTACTCAGACTTGCGAAGTCTCCATGCCTAACTTCACAAATCGAAGATGGCAAAAAACCCCTACCCACGCTCCACCCTCAGGCGAATCCTCAAGGCCCACACAAACCGCAGTCTGAGCAAGAACGTCGATATTCTAGTACTTCATCCCCACAATAACCACTCCACCACCACTATCAATGAAATATCTCGGAAGTCTCGCTAATCCAGCAAACCCACAGGTCTTCCTCGACTACACCTTATTCATCCAAGAGTAAGAAATTTCATCACCTGTCCCAAACACTAGAATACTAACAGGGCTGCCGTACGACCAGTCTACTTCGCGAAGCATCAGCAGACGCAAAGCGGAATAAACAACGCAAAATCACAGCGGATGGTATTAAGAGGGTGACGGAGGTAAGTGAGCTAGTTAGTACGAGAACTAAGGAATGTGGGAGCTGATCGCGCGTTGCAGAAGAGTCTCCGGAAGTTCAAAGCATGAGGGTGTATGAATGTGTATGATGGGTATTATTATGTAGATTGTGTGGCATTGATTGCACATATCAGACTTTTCGGTGATGTGGAATGCTTGATGAAGGCGTTTTGATTCGCTTGGTAGAGCGTTTGGCAGGATATACCCTTGTTTGTCTTTTACTATATCCGGGGAATATCCTCCATGAACTGAAGACCCTTCAAAGCCAGTTGACGGAGGCCATTCCGACATTACTCCACCTCGATGCTACTAACTGCACACACTTTATGCAAGTAGTCCGCATATGGTAATTGGAGTTTACCCTAAACACAGATATAGCACAGCGCCTATGTATCACGAATGCGCAGGAGTTGCGTCAGTATTTACATCCCTTCCATCTCCGCATGCCATTTCCTCCCGTGCATGCCACAAGCATCTATACATATCAGTTGAGCACCTTAGAATCGTAAAGAACGCCGGATGCATGACACTTAACCCTGACAAAACGAAAAGCATCCTCAAGGAATGTACAGTGAAGCAAACGTTGATGCATCTTCCATGAACTCTCTTTCGTAACATTCGTTCGAAGAGCAAGTAAGCTCCCGGCATCAGAGAAGGATCCCGGATCCCTAGTACCAAAGAGGACCCCCTTACTCAATAACGTGACCCCTCTCTCATCATCGGTAGCGTCTCTCCGCCTCCACCCATTTCATACTTAAGTGGACTGCCCTGTATATTGCCACCATTGCTATATCCGCTCCATCCAGTGTTTGCGCTTTGCCCATTCTGATAACCAGCAGCACTCTGCATACCTTGATAGAACTGATCAAAACTTCCATTGTGCGCCGAATGCTGCGATTCGCGCTGGATGTGATGTTGGAAGTCTTGTGGCGACTGATACTGCAGGCCGGGCGTTACCATGGGATTGCTATTGGAATGATGCGGTGGAGAATGGTCAGGAAAAGGTGAGAGTTGCGGCTGTTGGTATTGTTGTAATTGCTGGTATTGGGAGCTGGGTTGTGATTGTTGTTGGACCGGGTTGGCAGGGAAGGATGGTGAGTATTGGCCATATGGTTGATAGGAAGTCGAAGTGTTGAAAGCATTCTGGTATGTATGAGGCGAATGGGGCTGTTGGGAGGATTGAAGTTGATGGATTGCTGCCATGGGAACGTGCTGGGGTTGTTGGTAATGGGCAGTATGATAGCTGCCACTTCGACTGTGACATTGACCGTGATTCAAGCTTTGTCGCTTTTGAGCTTGTTGCTGAGCGACCTGCCTAGACATTGTCTCAGCTTCGCGCATTCTGAACTCGCAGATTTTCAGCTTTTCGTCATGAATTTTCCGGCTGACTTCCTCCTGTTGGCTTGTCGTACGCTTCATGAGGTAGTCCTCGCTGATGCTGGGACCTCGAGGGCGACTTTTGGGAATGGATGTAGGTATTGGTGAGTATGCAGCGGTGAAACCACCATCAAGTGCATATGGTGATTGATAGATACGAGGACGAGCCTTTTCAGCATCATGAAGATAAATGTATTTCTCTGGAATCTTGAGGTAAGAGACACATTTTGTTTCAAATACAGGTGCTTTCGGGGCAGTAGGCGTTGGTGGCACGCTTGGCATACATGGTCTTCGTGGAGTGGACGATGGTTCATTGAAGGGGTTGTGGTCCATCGTGGGTGTCGTAGCCTTGGGGGCAGACCCCATCATGTTGGCAACAGGTGCTTGTGGTCGCGAGTAGCTCGTCTGCGGTAGCGCTGGGCGGGCTTGCTGATTTGAGTAGTACGTTTGCTGCGGCTGCTTTTGTCGTTTCGGCTGCTGGTAAGGGGCAGGTCTTTGATAATTGTGCGTCGAATTGTGATAAGAGCTTTCCACGTTGACATTCCAAGGCCTATACTCGGGTGTGCCATGGAATGCTTGAGGAATTTTCGACGGTGCAGACGTCATGGGCGCCATAGGTGCAACAGAGGCCATTGGTGAAACATGGTAGCTTGGAAAATCCTGAACGGGATTGTAGTCGTTGTAGTTACGAGACTGATCTAGGCCAGCTTGTGTTATTTCGGTATTATGGTGGCTAACCGACTGGCTATCAATATGGTTGTTAAGTGGTCTAGGCTTGTACCTGTATTTTGGGTGTACGGGATCCGTGATGGCGTATTTACCATGGTACGGCCGATCCTTCAATGCTGCCGCGTCCGCTTGTGCGTTGGCGTACATATTAGCGTGCTGTGCCTGATAAATGGTACGTGGACCATTGGCTGCGTGTTGATTTTGCCAGACGGAGGGATATGAAGCCGAGAGAGATTTTCGTGGGACCGGTTGAGCTGCAGCAGCGGCTGCCACCGACGCGATGCGTACGGTCTCCAAGAAGTTGGCGCCGGGGTCATTGTATTGCACCGCCAAATCACCAGTATACTGAGCCTTGGCCTCCGTGGAATGCTTTCCGAGATAGAACCATAGCTTCTTGGGCTTCTCGATATCAACTGTTATCTGCGCTGGGTTACGGAACGCCTTGCGTGTTTCAAATTCTGACCAGCGGAACAGCTCGGAATCGCAGAACAATTCGTTGGGCTTGGGACCTTCATTGACTGCTGGATCCTCAGCGGTGGTACGAGACTTTCGAGCCAATTCTAATGGCAGGGGTTTGGCGTTCTCGGACGGACATGGTAGCTGAGAATTGACAGGGTCAAAAACCAGGAGCCACTTGTATTCCACCTCAAACTTTTCACCCTTAGGCAGGAGTTCGACAAGGAACGTCTGCTCGCTCTTCCGGTTTTCCAGGATGTTACCAGCAAAGATGTCACCCTGAAGAAATTGAAATTGAGCGATTTCTCCAACTGGTAGCTTTAACGCCATCTTCTTTATTAGTGGAGTATCCTCGAGTACGTTGCCATCAGTATGCTTTCCTCGTCTTCCACGATGGATTTTGCATCTGAAATCAATTCCAGTGTCGGAGTATTCTGTTCCATCTGCTCCAAAGACCGGGACTTGGCCAATGTCGACGAGTACCCCGGCTTGGGCTGCGCAGGTCGCGTGATACGCTTTGACGCATTTCTTCTGTGAGCACTGGAAAATGGATCCTTTCTTGCTTCGGCAGTAATAACATTTCATCTCTAAGCGAGCTTTATCAATGGACCCGATATCACAGATGGTCTCCCGCCCATTCTCCTCAGCTATGTATGTCTCGGGTGTATATAGCGCGCATCGACGATGAGCTTGCTTGCCGTTGTCGGTAGGGAGCAGGGTCTCGTGCTTGTTGTCATTTGGACATAGAATGCAGGGTTCGTATGATGGAGCCTTGATCTTGAGCCGGAGCTTCTTGGCCTTGGGCTTCGCATCCTTATGATTTATATCTTTCTTCTTCTTGTGGCTTCGCTTTGGCTTGCCTTTCACACTTCCAGGAGGAGTAGGTAGGTTTGTAGGCTCGTCGTCCTCGTCATCATCTTCGTCGTCATCGGTCTCTTCATAATACTCGGGAGTCGGCTCGCCCCTCAGCTTCCGCTCGATCTCTCGAACATCGACCCAGACACTATCAGCTTCACAGTTGCACTTTTTGGCAATTCTGCCGTAGTCCAGCCAAGAGTCTGTTGCAAAATTGACGGACTCTGCGCAGTTGTAGCCAAGATTATATCCAGAGTGGTAACCGTAGGGGAAGGTGATGACGAACTCGCCCTCGTTGTGAACTAAACGGTTGACACTGATCCGGTGCTGCTGCTGGAGCTTCTCTGGTGAGATTAGATAGGTCTTGTGGCGTAGAAATTGATCACAATTTTTCGAATCGGTTGGCCACACACCTTCTATATATCAGTACTGTTGGTACAGCAGGGGTAGATCGACTTACTTCGCATCGCAGCTTCAAATTTTCTCGCGTCTGCCTGTGAGATGCTATACCACTGCTTTGGTGCTCCAAAGTGGATGTAGTTGATGCTGTAGAGGTCGACATCTTCCAGATGCCAAGCAAAAGACGCTTTCCACATGCCAAGGTAGAGGTATGCAGTGTTGACTCCAGGCACGTTCTGACCAAGAACGTCCAACAAATTTTCCAGTTTCGCAACATTCCAATTCTTTGTACTGTCGTCGAATAGAGAACCTGGCATATCTGCTCCATACATGGGATTGCTGAAATTCAAACTCTTCCAATACAATTTCTCGAGCTCCTGCACGCGTTCAGTGGTCCATTCTTCTTGATTATGCACCCGATAGTCGAAATCCTTGAAAGCTTCTTCATCCACGACCTCAGCCTGATCCCTTCGATTATGTTGTCTTCTGGATGAAACGGACTTTGACTGGTCAGCTTTCGGTTGGCGCCCCTTAGGCTTCGGCTTTCCCTTGGGCTTCGACTTCTGTGGTAGACTCTCATCATCACTATATTCATCCTTGATCTTAACCGGCTTTAGGGGCGGAGATGTTGGTGTTAGAGGTGTTTCCACGAGCTTGTTATCATCCATTTCTTCATCTCCCTCGTCATCAGGTTTATGAACTGTAGCCGTCAAGTCGGGGACCTTTTGGCGGCCAGGTCTTTTCCGCTTTGAGCCACTGCCTGTACCCGGTGGATTTCTAATTCTGGTCGAAGCAGCTCGTGAAGGCTTTTCCTGGTTGCGTCGGCGCTCGCCTCGCTTCGCTGGGGGTTGATTGCTGCTTTCCTCGCATAAAGCCTTCCATTGTGGTAAATTATAGGATCTCTGCTTTTCTATGTTGGCTTGGGTATAAGTTCCCTGGGTGCCGTGGAATTCTTGTGTGATCGGGTTTTTGACTTTGATAGTCTTAACCTGTTCATCAAGCGGAGGTAAGGCATCGCGCCTGACAGATGAAATCAGTCGAGATCTGCGGATCAAGGTTCGCGATGAAGAACTTACCATTCCTTCGGTGGAACCACCTTGACGATACCAGATTTCATACCATAATGGTCAATCCTTTTGATGAATTCTTTGAAGCTTCGGAATTGGTTCATAGTCTGGACAGACATCAGCTAAGAGTTCCTCCCGCTGACCAGGCGACATTAAGGGAGCAAGGTTTATACTCACGGGTTTAAAGACAGGAACGTTGCCATTCTCATAATAGTGATCTGGAAAGATTTCTGCATCGTCATCGCCCTCGTCAATCTTTTCGCTAGGTGCCGGCTCCTCGATAGACTCCTCAGGTTCCAGGTCGGACAGCTCCGAACCAGAGTCATCATCATAGTCATCTTTCTTACCGGTGCTTTCACTCGTGGGAGGGGTGAGAGCCGGCTTGCTGTCGTGTTGATCGTTATCCATCTTCACTTCTCCGATGTCGGTCGGGAAGGCCATTGTCGCGACCGCCATTGGAATACAGGACTCCGTGTTAGAGATTAGACTTAGTAGAGACAGTGGCCACCAGTTATTTGGGAGGTGTTGACGATGTTAGGTTGGCTGCTCGAGTCCGCTGTCGTAGGCCGTAGAGGCTGGTAGTGACTCCCTGGCCTTCCAGCGCTTTAGAGATTCCCGCAGATCTCCTCCTCCGTACGTATCAGACTACAAGCTCTTGGCGCATGCACTGCATTCCACTTAAGCAGCGAACAATCAGGAGAACATTAGTGAAGTCGATTGTGGAAGAGGTTGATGAAGTCGGGTTGCCGCCAAGGCCCTAGCCTCGGCTGTTCATGCGGGCAATCCACAAGCGCATTCGCTGTGGCAAGGAATAAATCCACATGTTTTCTTATCTGATTACATGGTAGATTTCAACAGGTGGGGGATCTAGGTAAGCTATGTTTTGCATAAAGGACCTGTTTGCCTGTCGATCCCAAATTTACCTATCTCCTCGTAAGGGTTCCAGGCAGCAAACCTTTCGCTTTATCTATTGATACAATGTCCTGGTTTTCATTGGGAAACTGCAATCAGTGAATGGTATCCAGAGTCCTTTGCAATATATGTAGGCCTTGATGATAATTTCTTCACTCAATCATGATAATCTTGTGGATCTGCCATGAATAACGATATCTGAAGACGCTGCCTCTTATGTCATTGCTAAGCGGCTAGCTTTAGGGTTGACGCCCACTCTGCGGACTTCCGTTCATGTAGTGCTAGAAATCAAAGTCACGCCTTTCTGAATAGGTATGCGGGACACTGATGGTACCTTACAGGAATCGTGTTTGGGATGATTCAGCCGTAAGGAGTAGCTACGGCTGACATGCAACGCACGAACCAGCGGGTTGCGGGAAATCGGTACGCCTTGTGGCATCCCTCGTGGACCCTTCTCTGCTCTTCCGTAAATTGAAAGACGAAAGGATGACAAATCAGAGTTGCATAGAGGGTGACCCAGGTGGGATTGTGCAGACGCAATGTATCCTTCGCTATGCTCGCTCAACGTGATAGGCTCAGTCTAAGCATACCTTAGACAGCCATGATGAAAGAAAACAAGCGCTTGACAACTTGGGTAGCTGTTGGGTAATCTCGGTAGATGCACAAAGAGCTTTTGGGCAGATGATGGTGGGATAAGACCTGTTGACAACAGGGTGCGGGGTTAACCTCAACTTACCCCGTCACCGCGTCCACGATTGCCACGGAATCCACCGCGACCACGACCACGACGCTCACCGTCTCCTCCGACTCGATCACCACGATGGCCGCCGCGGCCACGACCTCCACCTTCTCCACGATCCCCCCTAAATCCGCGACCGCCTCGGTTACCACCACGATGCTCTCCTTGACCGCCTCGGCCACGCCCGCCGCGATTATGCTGTACCTCGTGGAATCCGTCGGCGGTCTCAGCCTGCGGAGGCTGAGCGTACGCAGGGGGTTGTTCTGATGGGACATCCTCAGCCCAGCTCTGAGTACCTGTCATTGCCGCTGGTGTGGCAGCATGACCGGTGTCAGTTTCGGCGGGGTCTCGAGGAACTTCGACCCAGTCATTTGGCTCGCTGGTTGCCGAAGCCTTGACGTCCCAACCAGTCTCTGCTGCTGCGTTCCCAGCCCCGACATCTATGCTGGCGGCATCTGGTACTTGGGGATTGTCAACGTGATTTGAGAGTCCGTTTGTTGTAGGCTCGACAGCGTCGATCTCTGTCAACCCAGCGTGAGCGATTGTGGGATCAGTGCCAATCGCTGTCGACGACGGGTCTTCAGCTGTGGGAGGAGCGGGCTCAGACTGGGCGACCTCCTCTGCCCAGGCTTCTTCCGCCGCATATGGAGCGTACTCAATAGCGAGGTCTCGGACTTGCTTGTCTATGGAGTTGATGCATCAGTCCCTGTATACGCATGTTGAAAGCACAGAAACATTTTTTAATTGGGAGAACTCACATGTGAACTCGGAGGGAGTTTGATCGACTGTGGATACTTTGTCTGAGCTGCCAGCGATCAAGCTTTCCATAGCCACGACTGCGCTGGCCTCACCTCCGTATATCAATAGCAGAGCGCCTTCAAAGGCTCGATTTTTAGCCGACGTCTCGTCGCCACCTTGACGTCTTGCCGCTGCGGCTCTCAAGAATTTGCTGAGAATGAGCAATTCATCCTTAGCATCCTTCTTGGCCTGATCGGCTGCCTCGGCCTTCACAGCATCTTTGACTTTCTGCAGCTCGTCCTTGTGTGCTGTCTCGAGAGCAGATTTTTCTATGGACAAACGCTTCTGGTAGTCCTCATCGAATTGCTTGTACTGTGATATTTGTTCTTCGAGTTGGGTCAGGGAGGCTTGTAACGATGGCTTCTTCTGGGCTTGAGCCTTTTGATCTGGGTTGATCTTGCGTGATGCAAGGAGGTCGTCAAGGGAGGTATCGGGATTCTCGGCAATGATAGAGTCTACTTTTTGAGTAGCATTCTAAGTAGCGAATTGTCAGCGAGTATAGCAATGGCCGGTCAATCAAGAATCCTACTAGCTTCTTCTTGATGTTACGGATGTTCCTAATCAGATTTACAAGTCAGCAAATTCAGCAGAGCGGCTGTCATTCATGGCTAGCCTTACTTGTAAAGCTCTTTCAGGTAGGGACTCTCATATGCCCCTTCCACGCCATTGGTTGTACCGTCCGTAGCTGTTTGCCCAGCTGCTGCATCCGGTTCAGGAGGTGCTGTTGGTGGTTGAGCTGTGGCTTCGGCTTTGGCCTTCTTCTTCTTGGCACTCTTAGATTCCGAATGAGATGAAGGTTGAGGGTCTTGAGTAGTAGACATTGTTGATGATGTGGTAGGACGAATTAGGTCTGTTGATTTGTAGATGGCGAATCTGGAATGCTTGAGCTGGCTCGAGCACAGTTATCAGAAATGTGTTATGGAGATCGAGTTCGTACGAGCCGGAGATGGCAGTATCAATGATTATGTGGACGGGTATAGCTATTACAACATAGGCATCTGAGGTGGATGGTCGGTTTACATCGCCGAACTGAAAACACCAAGGACACTAAGGCTAGTACTAGCGGTGATCGCGGGACCAGCCGCACAGGCTAGTGTTTTCCTAGCTTCCCCTCGTTCAAGTAAAAACTGTCTTCAATTGCTTCATACTTTACATTGCCTCCAGCGTTTCATACTGGGGCAAAGACATTGATCTTGGTGAGGCTATTCGGGCTTGGGATCTAGGTATCTTTGGGGTTTCCATTCAAGCCGCGAGCTTGTATGACTCTGTATCTTATCGAGGCCCTTGGAAGGTGTGCCTGAGGTCTTTCAGTTACTTGCAATTACTGCATGGGTAATGAGATGTACAAGTCTCCGGCATTTCGCTACCCTAAGTGCTCCAGACTATGGTTCAATGCCTCTGGCCTGACCCCCCAGTCCTCTCTACAGAGTCGGTAGCATAGGTAATTAACTTTTACGACAGAATAGGCATACAGTCTCCACTAAGTGGACTAAACTGCTCATACTACCATGTATGTATATGAGCAGTGATCGGGCAGCGGCAACTTCCTTGACTGGAATGTCTGAAGCCTTCATCCATGTATGGTCCTCTCTGTGTTTCATCTTATAGACGTTGCGTCTCGCAATAATGGTATGCTCACAACAAATGATGAACTCGCCCAAAAGCAGACGGATCTATTCCCAGTCACTCTGTAACTCTTCCTTTCTCAACCAGCACGATTAGTGAATAATCGTGAACACATGTTCCCGCCCTTAGTGTGCGAATCATTGGTCTTGGGGATGAGTTGTATCATCAGGGGTGGATAATTGGTTATTCAGCTACTTACCTTACGAGGACTTTTGCCAACTTAAAGATATCTAGTTATTTAGCGCCCTTTCCCCACAGTCGGCTAGCCCCCACTAGGCCTAGTAATGAATACGGAACGTGGGGGTGAAGGCCCGACCATCTGACGTCTGCCTTGGTTGTCTGCACTGGTTCTAGACACGATGGCTGCGCGAGCTAAAGTACCTTTGTGGCATCCATCAGCAGAGAGAACCATGTTCCATGGTCTCTGCCCAATATCCCGTCGTCCGTACTTTAAGATCTCGGTACTCCTGAGCTCCGTATCTCCAACGCTCTGATTGATCCCATTCGTCCGGCGACCACTATCTCTGCAGTAGTCGCTCGGGCAGTATTCCTTCTGGCTTCTGTTTCAATGGATTGACCACGGGAACAAGGTGTTCATGGTTGAATAATTGGAGCGCAACAGTCGGCCTTGGTGGACTCCAATCCTCTCGCCTAGATGGTCATGAGGTACGTGCTCTTCCGTGGCTCTAATGATTGAGGTAGCAACCTACCCTTCCTTCAGTCCGCGAGTACATGTTTCCCTTCACTTATCTACAACCCGTGGGCCTCTCACAAAGATCAATCGCCCTTCAGTCGTCTTTCCTATCCTTGGTAATCGCCGTGTTATGGACCTAGGTCTCATCCAGTGTCTAGCGCCGCAAGACTGATGCCTTCATACTACCTTCAAGACTGCCACTACTTTAATCGCAGTGCCTTGAAACTTCTCTCAATACTAACTTTGATCTCTTTGATGTGTGTCTGACTGACCCTTGGCAATATGGCAGTCCGCATCTTTACCATGCCTAAGTCACTGAACGAGTCCCTGGCAAATTCGAAGGCTCCTGCCTCGGATGCCGACCATGGCTCACCTCGTACCACTCAGCACACATATTCTCCGGAACAAAAGGAGCCTCTGGCCAACCATGGGGTGAAAGGGAAACCGGGCATTACTTTCGCCGCTCAGGACAAGCTGGCAAAGCTCCCTATACCTGATCTCGAGAGCACACTCAGGAACTACCAAGACGTCCTCAAACCGCTGCAAAGCGTGCGAGAACAAGAAGCCACTGCCGCGGCAACAGATGATTTCTTGAAGGGAGAAGGCTTGGAGCTGCAGGCGAGACTCAAGAAGTATGCCACAGGGAAGACAAGCTATATTGAGCAATTCTGTATGACGGCCAGCGTTCAACATGCCTTGCTTACGTGACTTTCGACTGACGGGATATCAGGGTACGATTCGTACCTAAATTTCGATAATCCCGTCGTCTTGAACCTGAATCCTTTCTTCCTTCTCGAAGATGACCCCACCCCGGCTCGAAACAACCAAGTCACTCGCGCTGCGTCTCTCATCATATCGGCTCTCTGTTTCGTTCGCGCCGTCCGAAAGGAAGAGCTGCCGCCTGACACGCTTCGAGGTAGCCCGCTTGATATGTACCAATACTCGAGACTATTTGGCACAGCTCGAGTGCCAACTGAAAACGGATGCCAGATCGCACAAGATAGTGGAGCAAAACATCTCGTCGTGTTATGCAAAGGACAATTCTATTGGTTCGATGTCTTGGATGATAACGCAGATCTGATCATGACTGAGAAGGACATGGCTCAGAATCTCCAAGTGGTCGTCGATGACGCCGAGGAGACACCAATACAAGAGGCTGCAAAAGGAGCGCTAGGTGTTCTCAGCACGGAAAACCGAAAAATATGGTCCGGGCTGAGAGACGTCTTGATGCGAGAAGAAGATTCCAACAACGCCGAATGTCTCAACATGGTCGACTCAGCCCTCTTCATCGTTTGCTTAGACTACACCGAGCCGCAATCGAGCTCCCAGCTCTGCACCAACATGCTCTGCGGTACCAACGAAGTCGTCAAAGGCGTCCAAGTCGGCACTTGTACAAATCGCTGGTATGACAAAATGCAAATCATAGTCTGCAAGAATGGCAGTGCAGGCATAAACTTCGAGCACACCGGTGTAGACGGCCACACCGTTCTTCGCTTCGCCAGCGATGTCTACACCGACACAATCCTCCGCTTCGCCAAAAGCATTAACGGTCAAGCCCCCAGCCTCTGGACATCCGAAAGTCCCGATCCCTCAAAGCGCGATCCTGATAGCTTTGGCGACGTCAGCACGATACCACATAAATTGGAATGGGACATGCTTCCCGAACTCAGCACTGCCCTTCGCTTCGCCGAAACCCGCCTTGCCGATCTAATCCAGCAAAATGAATTCCAGACACTCGAATTCTCCGGCTACGGCAAGAACTTCATGACCTCCGCCGGCTTCTCCCCAGATGCTTACGTGCAGATGGCTTTCCAAGCCGCCTACTACGGTCTCTACGGCCGCGTCGAGAACGTTTACGAGCCCGCAATGACCAAGGTCTTCTTACACGGGCGCACTGAATCCATCCGCGCCGTGTCACAGGAGTCGGTCGATTTCGTCAAGACATTCTGGGCCGAGAACCCCGCCCAGCAGAAAGTAGACGCGTTGAAAAAGGCCACCCAGAAGCATACGGCGCATACGAGAGAATGCTCCAAAGCTCTCGGCCAAGACCGGCATCTCTACGCCCTCTACTGCGTCTGGCAGCGCTCCGTGGACGAAGATGGCGCGGAAGCCGCCAGCAGCAACGGTATGAGCGATGGATGTTCCACCCCCGCCGACGCGAGCTCAGACATCGGGTCCCCCAAACGAGACACCTTTCCCGCAGACGAAGATCGCACCTCCCCATCGCCCACGCGCAAACAGCCAACGTCGCACATGCCCGCCCTCTTCTCCGACAGCGGCTGGGACAAGATCAACAACACCATCCTCTCCACCTCCAACTGCGGCAACCCGGCCCTGCGCCAGTTCGGCTTCGGCCCCACCTCCGGCGAAGGCTTCGGCATCGGCTACATCATCAAGGACGACTCCATCTCCATCTGCGCCAGCAGCAAGCATCGACAGACGAAGCGGTACGTCGAGAGCATCGAAGCGTACTTTCAAGAGATGAGACGCCTGCTGCGTTCTACGCGGTCGAAATCGACTTCTCATAAGGCGAGTCGGGCGCGGGAGGTGGAGGAGCGGGCGGCGGCGCCGAAGAAGAAGAAGTCGGGGAGGGTGATCAAGGGGGAGGAGGAGATTGTGGATGAGACGAAGGAGGAGAGTGAGGATGATGGGTTGGGCGGATGTAAGTTTCCGTGCTTTTTCCCTTCCCCCTTTCCCAAATCGTTCGCTAGGTAGGTTTCGCGTGCGTTGTTATCGGTTCTGATGGCTGCTATGTACAGACGGCTTCTTCGACGCCGGGATGCTGCTTCAGGCAATCAAAGCCAATCAGGAGGAGGCCAACAAGCCGAGTGAGAAAGCTATTGGGAATGCGAGGAGGAATGTGGGGAAGAAGTTGAGGTTGAGTGATTATTAGGGCGATTCTACATTGAGTAGGTATGGAGTGTATGGTTAATGATTAGCGCAACTGTGAGTTGAACTTTGGATTCGTGAGGTACTTAGCACCGGGTTCATGTTTTATAGCTTATGTAGTTGAGATTTACACATGACCTGCCATCAATCATTTACCATGACCTACAGACTTTACAAGTTCATAGCATACAACACAATTCGAAGAAAAATACAGATTCATCCAGTAAAGACAGTGTATTCTCATTCTCAAGCAAAGGTATCTCAGTAGCTACGAAATAATCGAACCTCGGAGCAAACGGACCCCATCCATCCATCCATCTGAAGATGCGCTCAAGCAATGCACATCAAGACTGAAGATGCACGAATCGCTCTCTTCTGGCGAATGAAGAAAAAACAACACACCGGTCATGACGCTGTTATACATTTTTGGTATCCAGACCGCCTCGCGCAAAAAAAAGGTGACTGCTCGCTGCCGCATGCTGTGTTTGGACGAAGAGGTAATCGCTTTGGTATCAGAGCCATCTCGTCCTCTGCTCCATATTCATCGCGAGGTGAGCGCATGACCTAATTCTCCGTAGCAACAGCTCCGCGTCCTCTCGGACCACCTCTTCCACGACGCTCCACACCATACGATCCAGCGCCCCGTCCGCCACGGAACCCACGACCACGACCACGGCCTCGGAAGCCGCCACGATATCCATTGTCGACGCTCCCCTGGCCAAAGGTCTCGAGATTCTTATTCCGCTCTTCGTTGCGGAACTCGCGACCACCCAGTTTCTTGTCATCACGGTCCTTCATCTCGCTCGAGATGTTGTCGAAGAATGATGAAGCCTTGCTGTAGCCTCCGGTGGCGGTGATACTGCTGCTGGCCTCGCTCTCGCGACGAGTGCCGTTGGTAGGCGCTTCCGCAGACTCACCATCCACGGGGCTGCTGATCGGCGATCCACTGGCAATGGCTTCCTTGACCAAGTCTCGCTTGTTGAACTTTGCGTTTGCGGACGCGAAATCGTAGTCATCCTTGGGAAGCTCGATTCTCTTCCCTTGCTGCTCGTCACGTTGGCGCCCGCTACGGTGTCCACCTCGCCCGCCACGATGACCGGCTGCGTAGCCTCCAGTACCTGGCTGCCGTGACTGACGTATGTTATCGTTGGTTCGCATTTCATTGACTTTGTTAGTCAAATTATCGATCGCGCTAGCTTCTCCATTTGTTTGCTTCTTTGCAGCCTGCCCTGGTGCTGAAGGTAGCTTGGCCATGGCTGCTGCCACAGCAGCCCTCGCATCTCGGTTTGCATCTGCGAGTGACTTGGTCGGACCTGGGTTTAGACGAGGAGCTGCTAGCGTTTGTGGGGGAGGAGCGGCCACAGGAGCGTTGTTCGCGTTTGTTGGTGATGCCCCGTTGACAGGGACTTTGGGCTTGACAGCAGGGCTGAGCATCGGAATAGCAGGCATGATACGCCCACTCCTTGGCGCACTGGTTGTTTGCTTGGTTGCGATGGGTGCATCTGTAGCAAAAGTAGGGGCAGGAGGCGCTAGAGCAGCAGCAACGTCCGGCTTGGATTCCGTGGGAGGTGGTGGACCTTCCGTTGGCTTGGCAGTGGAGATCGGCGGTGTGGGCAGCTTCACCGTTGCAGCTGGCTTCTCGACTGCTTTCTGTGGAGCTTCTGGAGCTTCTTCTTTATTCGCGATTGATTCAGCCGCTATTGCTGGCTTAGATGGCGGACCTTGCTGCATTGGCGGTTGGCCTGGATGTCCAAACGGCGCGGGAGGAGGGAAGAACTGTCCTGGGGGTGGATGTGGAAAGCCTTGCCCTGGCGGGGGAAACCATCCAGGTGGAGGAGATCCATAGGGCATGGGATAACCATAAGGTGGAAACCCCTGGGAGCCCGGGGGACCAAATCGCTGATTCGGAGGTACTTGATATTGGTATGGAGGGAAATTCGGTTGCTGATTGAATCGCCCAGGAGTTTGTGACTGTTGCTGCTGGGAAGGGAAATGCTGATGGTTCTGGAATTGGGCATTTGGCCCGGGAAGAGGCTGGCGATGAGCTTGTGGAGCTGCGGACGAAGGAGTCCCTGTGGGACGCGCATTCTATGCAGCCATATATGATCAGCGTTGGGCTCGAACCAGTCTCTAGAGATAGAAAAACAAGTGGGTTTCTGTAGATCAGAAGGAAGGCAACGGAAATATCCACATGGTTTTGCGCTCTCGGTGTTACAATAAAATGATTTACATCCGAAATTCTTCATCATCCAACAGTTTCAGATGCCTATGCGATATAAAAATCATCAAAGCATAGACAACATAGCAGATCATTGGACTTACTCCGAGTATAGCAGGATCGTCTGGCACCTGCGGCTGCTGCACGGGTTTCTTCTCTGGCTCCTTCTCAATCCTCAGATCTTTGACATCGCTACCACGGAATACGATGTATTCATAAACATTGTCTGAAGGTGGTATCTCATTCTCCGGATCTCGCCCTTCTGTGCCATATGACTTGACTTGTTCAAGGGCGACTGTCGAGTTTTCGGAGCTGATCTCATGGAGAATGCCGACATAGCTAGGAGAAGTCAGAAGTTGTTGCTACTGTTATAACGGATGGCCGAGTAAGGGATAGAATAAACTGTAGTCATACCGAATGTCTCGTTTCGATATCAGGGAAATGCGTGAGCTGCATGATCACAGTCAATTCAAGCTTGCCCGTATACTCCGGAGGTAGCCTCACCCAATGTATTCGGCCATGGTTATGTGATGCGCTCAGTGCGCCGATCCGTGGTTGGATAATCTCAGGATATCAAGATGGCAATGGCAAACGAGAGGGTAGAGAGTATGGGGGCCATGTGAGGAGGCGACGAGGATAATAAGTGCGATTTGAATAGCGAAGTGAAGTTGGCGGCTCTTCACAATTGCTAGCGTTGCGCGAAGTAAAGTATCCAGGTCCTGTCTTGGCATGGAGAAACCCTTAGCCGCGAGCTATACCATGTACGGATTAGCCTCTACGTACTCATCTTATGACAGTCATCCAAAGGTATAAAGACATGAATTGCATCAACGAAGTAAGGAGGTCTCAGGAATTTGTCTGGAGAATAGAAGCTAGAATGGAAGTGGCGGGTTAGAAACCTGTGGCCACACCAACCACATGTCCCAATCGAGAGTTTGGACAATTAGGCCAAGAAGCTATATCATGAGGGCTCGTGAACGATTTGGAAAGAAAGTCTAGCGTATTTGCTATCTGCAACATACGGTGATAGCGACTCATTCTATCCCCAACCACCTCTTCTATCTTTGGACTACTTCTTCGTTCTTTTGGTCCTCCGCTGCATTCATTTTCTCCCAACAAGCCATATGGAAGTTGCAAGTCTCGCGAGGAGAGTGAAAAGACACCTCTCATTGCGAACGACCTTTGTTTTCCTTTTGAGAGCGATGAAGCGCTTCATGGCGACGGTGTGAAGTCGGAATTGTGCTCATTCGCCGACCCGAGGACATGTTCAATTTTGAGAGCTGATATTGGAAACAGCTCGTGTAGGAGCGGCAGTGCCGGTGCATTCGCCATGAGTAATGTCGTACGTCGTTAGGATAGGTCTCATGAAGTGCGTCAAAGCATTTGGAAGAGCTGAATGGTAAGTAACAACATTATCCAATTCTTTCTCGGGTTCACGTGACCCATAATCTTGCGGATATGATACTCTATAATTCTTGTTATGGATCCTATTGTAGTGGACCCTCCAGTCGCCGATCTTTCCTTCATTATGGGTATGGTAGGCTGCCGATTTGAAGAGGTTGTTATTTTCTATGATGTGGCCAGTCCCAGTGTTTCCTTCTCAGGGAACAGCGTGGATCAAACGTGGTCTAACACTACGTCCAGTCCTTTCAAGGGTTTCTGTCAGTCTTGGATGACGTTATTGAGATTCTGTTCACGAATTGGGTAAGCTCATCATAGTACCTGCTGACCTTAAATGAAATATTCGATATGCTGTAGTACATTGAAGAAGTAAGTCAATCTGCTCTGCCAAGACACAGCCTGCCATATCCGACCTGGGTACGTCGGAACACGCATCTCAAATACATCAACTCTTCTTGGTTGCGATATGGCTAATCATGAGCATGAACGGTTTGGCCCGGGAGTGCCATTCATCAATTCGAAAGAAGATGATATGTGTCTGCATTTCGGACACGATATCTGCCCAAGATGCCGGCCTTGGATAGAACTTAATATCGCGTGGTGAAGCTCTCACATGGCATTGTTATCCCCTCCCTTCATTATCAGCAATGCTTGTTCATGCTGATGGGCCACATGTATTGGATACCACTGGAGAAGCTAGCGAGTAACCAGTCTCAGTCTGGAAGAAATCCTTACTATCAAACAGAGTATACGGCATTATTGGAACGATCTAGAGATCGTGCACTATTTCGGTAATCGCAAGGTCATCGATGTGTTGAGGTGGAACATCAAGTGATCGCCGCGCGGCCCCCGGACGGGGCGGCACGGGCGGGTACGTTGTGGCATCTTGAAAGCACAGCGGCTTGGCACTGTCTCCGCCATGCAATCCAACAACCACAACAAAAGAAACCCCCAATGGCTACACAAGACTCTCCCAACACCAGAAGACGTCAAAGCCAAGAAAACACAACATTCCAGCAACTAGAAAACTACCCTTGGGACACAGATACCGAATTCCAAAGCGGTCTACACGCCATCCTGGGATCAAACCCCACTCCAGATCAAGCAGAACACTTGACGCTACGAGCGCGATCCTTCTACTTCTCGCGGTACACGGCCAGCAAAACATTCAAGTGGGCAAAAGACAAATACTGACACTTTGGTCCTGCAGCAAGAACAACGTTTCAATCGATTTCGATGCTTACCAAACATGGCGGATCCAACATGCTTCGTCCCCCTATGCTCACACAAACGGTAACAATGCCACAATCGAACAGTCTCTACCGTCCAATACGGAGCAGGGCATATCCACGAGTCTATCAAATGATTCCCATGAGCCGGGTACAGCGACAAATAGCACCCAGCAATCGGCACCATACCCTACTTCCTTTAGTGAGATAGTCGCACTCATAACCGAGGGGCGACCCATACCTGGGATCAAAGAAGTGCCAGACACCGTACTTGACGGACAGGCTTCTCAACAAAATACTTCCAAGCGGAAAAAGCCCTGGGAGGAAAATGATGCACGAGTTGGAGAAGAGGCTGGTGTAATGATAAATGTATCATAGAGCAGCTATGTGAATGTCGCACGGTGCCAAACAAGACATCCATGAGAAACATTATTACGATACGAGCAGTGATAGAGCTATGATGTGTCTATGGTACACTGATAATCTGCAAGCGGCCGCAATGGCCGAGTATTGGTACAGTAGGAAGAATAGACTGCCATGGATTCCCTCACGAAGTATCGACACCTTCATAAAGCTGTTGTTTGATCAGACAGCACCGGTAGAGAAATCGAGATACGGACAAGTGTAATCGTTAAAGAACTGTAAGCTCTCACACACCAGAGCGTCATCATTAGAACCTCTTACTCTCGAGTTTGCATTATGGTATTGTCCCTTGTTGACTTTCCAAACGACTCAGGGGAGATCCGAGATCCGTTGTTGCCGACCTTAGTCAAAGAGTCGCGCCTGTCTAGAATGTAATATGACAAAGTAGAATGCCGTAAATTGGAAGGAAAGTATCGTCGAACCAAAGAAAAGTATGTTGTCACAAGGGCGAAGGAACCAGGACACGATGGCGTTAGACGTTCCTGGAACAGTTGTAGCAATGAAGCTATCCAAGATTGTGCCGAGGAGTCTGGCTCAAGAGCATTGAAGCGAAGGTTCCCTTAGCGGTAAGCGCCACCAAAACGAGGAGCGCTGGGCTGAGCGCTGTACGAGCGAGTGTTGGGAAGGCCTACGCCTGGGCCGGGATGAGTTGCGTACGCAGGATTACAGCAGAGCATTCCAACTCGCGAGCCAAACTTGGAACCACGCAGGGACACCATGTGCTTGCTACGCATTGCATGAGCATTCAAATCTGACGAAATGGATTCCAGTGCCCGCTTACCGGATATGTGAAGCCACAATGTCACGATTGTTGGGGTTGGCATGAGTAAGGATGTACTGGATGAGGTAGTTGCCGTATTGGTCGCTCGCAACTAGTGACAAGAGTTAGTGATGGCTTGGCGCTACCAGAGAGTTAACCCACTATCGATCAATGGGATGCGTGGACGGTCAGCACGCCCTTCACAAACACGATCAAGATAGCGCTCGAGGAACTCCGAGCCACCAATCTTGAGACACTTCTCAACAACCTTGGACGCAAATTGGTCCATACTATATTCCGTAGCGTAGCGAAGGACATGGTCGATAGCGCGACTACGGTCGGCCGGAGCGCCGTGCTCGCAGATATGCTGGATGCACCAGTTGCCGAATTGCCCGTGGGCGACGATGTCGATGCTATTAAGGACCTCGGTGATGCAAGGACGCTAAGTAGAAGTGCATGTCAGCATCTGGTCATCTGAACATTGGTGATGGTGAGGGATGGCCCTCTCTGGGTAGTCGAAGGATCCTTGACATACCTTGTCTTCCTCCAAGCAATTCTCAAAGATGTTCTGCACAACCAGGCTGCCAGTCTCCCCAAGGGCAACTTCATGCCACATTCCGCAGAGAGCTTCATTGACATACTTCATGATCTGTGGTGGAGAGTCACTCCAACGCAGCTCAAACAATTTTTGCCAGACGTGACAAGCATAGCGATGAATGACAGTTTCCGGGATACGACGCAGAAGCTCGTGGACCATGATGGCTTTGTAGTCTTCAGGCACAGCATCAAACGCCTTTTGGACCACGTGGCAACCGAAGGCGTCCATACTAAGGCTCAGAGTGTTGCCACGGATGGCATTTGCAATGGCAACGACCTGCTCTGGGGTGCCGTGCTCGAAGCAGCGCTGTACGAGAAAATTGCCGAAGCGATTAACCATCAGTGGGTAAGCTTGAGCAACAATAGCCTCAATAATCTCGTACTTCTGCTCAACAGTTCCGACTTTCAGCTTTTGCTGCAAGAAAATGGACGCTTGCTGGTCGTTGTTACAAACAATCTTATCGACGATGTACTTCCAGTTGCACGTAACGCTTCGATCCAGAAGACGACGATAATTAAGAGGCTCCATGGGCGAGACGTAGGTTTGTCCAGGCGATGCTGGAGGCTGAGAGAGCGTCAGTGACTCCATTAGGGATAATGGCAAGTCAGGCGAGCCACGGCTTACAGCATTGTTCCATGGGTTTGCTGAAGCCTGGCCACCAGCTCTAAACTCGGCGGCCGTGGGGGAGAGAGGGGTCCCAATGGGTTGAGGTTGATAAGCTGGCGGGTAGATACTTAGCGAAGGGTAGACAGAACTAGTAGTCATCCCACTAAGATTCATGTCATCCATGGGGCCCGGTCCACCTGCGTATACGTCCCAGCCGTTGCCACGCTGGAAGATGGAGGAATTGCGGCTATTTTGGGTATGGCTTTGGCCAAAAGCGCGACCTTGGGTGAATTGATTGAAGTCGTTCATCCCGCGTCCGTTTCCGCGTACAGGAGACACTGGCATCGAATAGTTGCGTGACTGCACTGTTTGCTGTGGAGGAGGCATCATAACTGGAGGCAATGTATTGCCCGTCCCTCTCTGAGACCAAGGACGAGGTCCTGGGTGACCCCAGGTCGACTCTGGCTGCAGACCAGCATTGAAGCCTGGTCTATTTCCACTGGACCAGACATTTTGAACTGACGGGAAGGAGCCTGTTGGCTCAGAGCCATCTGAACGGGCATCTTCGAAATGTGCTTGAACAGATGCGAATGGACGCGTAGCAGTCGTGAAGGCTTTGGTAGCGTCAGTGGCATTGATCCCTGGGCTGTGGCTCTTCTCAGAGTGGGGTCCGATTGCTTGATCGAATGTATGCTTGATCACGCGGGACTGATCAAGCTCTTGCTTTTGACGAGCGATCTGATTTTTGGCAGCATCAAGCTCTTTCTTCAGACGAGCAAACTCCGCTGCTTCAACTTTGACTGTGTCCTCTGCATCACTCGTGGGGCTAAAGCGACCGAAGGATCCCGAGGCTGGGGTCAGGAGTGTTGAGCTGGCGGAGGATTCTTCCTTGGTCTTCTTTGCAACATCTGGGGCAGGGAAGAGCGCGGAATTCTGCTTCTTGAGAATGGCTTGTTGCTCTGAGAGCTTGGCAAGCAAGGTATCCATAGAGCCCGCCTGAATCTCGTCTTGAGGAGCGGCAGTAGTATATTCCTTTTTCACCTATAAAAGCTATGAGCAACATACGAGAGTGTGGAGTTGTCAATACATGACGAACCTTGGATCCACTAACTGGACCTGGCGAGGGCTGCACGTTTCCAAGCTTTGAGGTTGACAAAGGCGAGGGGCCTTCATAAGATGAAATGCTATGTTTAGAGTTGGGTTTGGATGCCTACATTGCAAACGTCTGAGCATCAAATGTGAACGAGAGGGGGAACGTGACGTACGGAAATCTCCTGACGCGTTGCAACGGTGATAGTCTTTCTATCATCCACTTCATCGTGGATAGCAAAGGGCACGGAAGCACGCCCACGTAGCTCAGGTGAGCCGGTGGACGGAAGAGCAGACATATTAGCTAATAGACGAGGTAATTGTTGAAGCTGCTGTGTATGCTGGGGTAGAGTGGCCTGTAGATAGATTGTGCAAGGCGAGCTGTTTGTGTTGACACTTCGAAGTAGCTTCTCAGTGTCAAAATCTTCGCGAGGGTGTTGGACTAGATGAATGCGGTAGCTGAAAGACGAAGCTCTGAAGACAAGTTTACAAAAAAGGATGAGAAAATGTGAGCGACCTTGCTAAGATTGCAATTTTGTTGTGAGGAAGGAGCGTGTTGACCTCGAGATCAAGTAGATTGCAACTATATGTTCCTAGTTGAGGGGATGAGAGAAGTTGCTGTCGGTGAGACGTGCTCATGTAAGTTGGTACAATTTCAAGGGAATGTGGGAAGTTGTCGAGAGGAGGAAGAGGAAGGTACGGGAAGGTGCGTGATCTTCTGTAAAGGTAGGGGCATGAATGCCGCTAATTTGGCGCTACTGCTGATTTCAGCCAGTCAATATGACGCCAATCTATACTCGTCCTGACATCGCACCATGAACACTTGTCTTGCTTCGTGCAATCGTTTCCTGCTTCTTATGTTCTTATATGCAATTTCCTCACCTTAGCTGACAAAGGATTCGTCTGATATGTTCCAATAGCGATCAAAAGAGCCCATCGCAAGCACGCCTCCAGCTCCTTCCCAGGCACATCTTTTGCTGACAATAACAAATTCTGGTTGGCCCACACCCGTCAGCATTGGCAAAAGACGAGCTGCTAGACGAAGTCCCAGGCTGTCGAACCCCCAAACAACAAGCTCAAGCCTTTCATCAGGGAGGGGCCTCAGGAAGATCGCTCCCAGCCCTTCTTGAAATCCAAAGACCGTCCTTCTGCCGCTGGACTGGCGAATGCCAAGTCCCTGATTTTGGATGAAGTCGATGGCGAATTGAGGACGCACAGATGGAGGGAAATCCCCACCCAAAGCTACACTAATGACATTTCCGCGAGCTGAACTACGATCATCAGTTTCATCAACAATCTCGGTGTCAGCAGAGAAGTATAGGAAGAGGTTGCGCGAGACCTGCAGTGCGATTTCAGATGCTTCGATCGACAGTTGGCGTATTAGAAAAGGCCCGGGACTCCTCAAAACCGCGTTAAGTGGTCCTAGCTGGGCTCCATGGCGCTCCTCCAAGAGCCAACTCTCGTCATGAGATGCCTGAAAAGTCAGCTCGTTGGGTGGCCGTGGCAGAAGCATGACTCTTACCTGCCAGTGACCGCTTAGCGACCGAACCACCCAGCAATGAGCGATCTCCTCTTTAGGCGGCATTTCAAGGTAATTCTGGTCGATCACGACCTTCAGCGGCATGGCAAGCAATCTGCAAGACTCAAAGTGAAAGCGGCAGATGTTGGATGTTTTCATCGTCCACGTCGAAGCACTTCTGCTTATGTCGATGGTTCCGAGCTGGTCTGAGATACTAAGCTGATCTACTACAAGACCGCCACGAGAGCCCATGTCCGCAGGATTAGCAACCACAATGCTGAAGCTTTGTGGTAATGCTGGCAATTCCGCTTGAGGGCTCAGAATATCAGCGTAAAACTTACTAAGGGCCACCGTGCTCATAACACCATCAAACCAGTGGCCCTTGTCTTTCAGCTCCACGTAAGCTGTGGCAGCTGTACTATTCGACTGAGTAACCAATTCTTTCATGCGCCGAGAATGGTAGGCTGGCACATTGTCATCTCCCCTTCCATGTTGCGAAAGCATTGGGATGCCGTTGAAGTTACGCACAAGCAGCTCGTGACGGAAGCTTTTCAAAGCACTTTGAAGCAAAAAATTCACTCTTGGATCTATCTCTTTCCACATCTGGTATGACACGTAATCTTGGTGACGCAAGAAAGACTTAGCGGCTTGAAGGATGAGGAGCATTCGAACAACTGACTTTGTATTGACGAGTAGCCCGAAACTGGAGCTGCCCCAATGACCCTGTCAGGTCGATGGGTTAGGGCATACCACGTGCCCTGGCCTTCAGAGTGTCAGTAGTTCCGACCAACGTATCTGGACTTTCTGTCTACCTCCGTTCGAGTGTCCGCTGACTAGCCACCTCTTCGTGCTCACAGAAGGACCCGTCCACCCAACGACCTTGATCCAGTCTACAATAGCTGCAGCACCTGCTTCCACATCGGCAAACCCCCATTGGTCTATTTGACAGTCAGCACAACGGCTAGGTAATCCAGATTAAGGTATTCACGCCAGTCGTCGGCACTCCATGGAGTTACACCAGTCGAAAACAACTCCCACGAGGGAAGGTCGGGGACAGCATCGAGGGTATGCCTGACTTGGTGGCTGTCTGCTTCTAGACCGGCTCCATGAAGGTGGAGTAGGATTGGGAGATCTTCACTGTGGCCCGCTTCATGACATACTTTGCGTGATGGCGCTCTTAGAACGGCATACGAGACAATGCCACTAGGATGAAGGAACGTGAACTTATGTAGGCTGTGACTGTCCCTCCTTACGAAGACGTGGTTTACTGTGATGCGAAGGAGAGATCCCGAAAATTCAGCCGAGGTATACGTAACTTCCAATGCCATTGCAACGGGCAATATGCCCCTTGCAGATATATGGAAAGTCAGCGGTCTCGATTGGCCTGGTAGCAACCTCAACGGCGACTCTTGAAGCATGGTGGTGGCAACATTTTCCTACGAAGATCATTAGTGTTGGCTCAAAGCCTGAACTGGCACGAAGGACATACAGACGTGGAAGCAACACCCAGGATTTGTACAGCATCCATTCCGTCATTCCGGATGGTCATCGAGGCAAAGGGACTTCCTAGTATTCCATTGACCGCATCAGACACGAGGATCTTCTCGGCCATTGTCGCCAGCCTGGCATCGCTGCCTTCAGCCTTCAATGTGATTGATACTTTAGGGTCGCCATTGACACCCATTAAGCGAGCATCCCGAAGCAGTCGAATATCCAGCTTGTGGGCACCCGGGACAAGATGGAGTACTAATGGCGCATTCCGATACGCGTAGAAGTCACCACCGAAGAAATGCTGTTCATTCACCCAGAATTCGAGTACGTTATCGGTATACAGCAAGATCGATTGGGGAGAGCCTGGTCTAATGGTCATAGATCCTCGAGCCCATGCTTGATATTGAAGGGCGGACCAGCCATATACGGATTGCAAGAAGGGCCAGTCAACGCCAGGAAAGCCAATGGTCAAAGTAGCTTCCGTCATACTCCTTCCACTCGATGATTTTTCCAGCCGCTGAGATGACCAAGATACTTGACCATCTGACGCCAGAGAACTGGCATACTTTGTTTCAGCATCATACTGAAGGCTGCGAAATCCTCCGAGGGACTCCAGAGGGTCGGCTCCCCAGCTAGCCTCTACCCACGATTTAGGAAAAGAGTTAGCAGTAAATCTAGGTACTCACCTCTTGTGCCAATTTGAAAGGGTCCAAGAATATCCCATGTAGTGGAGAAGCTTATCAAGGGGCGCTCGTCGTTCCCATGCATATTGATGGCACTCCGCAGCCTACTTCAGCTTTAACTCATCGCTCTTTGGCTATTGAAATATTTGTTATGGGAATGCTTATGAGTATAAGCCACGTAAGCTTCTGACAATAGGACCTTGATTTTGAGAGGTTGTCTCTATCTCTGCACTACTGCAAGTACTGGTAGAACTAGCCTTCTCGTTACATAATCAACCCGTCGCTCAGTCCACCAATCACAAGCTGGTTCATGATCCGGCTTCTTCTCCTCCGTAGTGCTGTAAGGTGTGTGGAGGAAGAGGCCCGTTTGACACACTTGAGCACACGAAGGAGCCTATTTGATTCTCACGTTCGTTAAGATTGCGCTGTTCAAGATAGATTGAAGGGTAGCTGTCTGCCACTGGATTCTCCGGGCACCTGCAGCCAGCTCATAATCAGAACCCTTCGTTCTACACAGAATCTACAACATGTGCTTGCTTCCTCTGATCTCCACGATCCTGCCAACGTTTCGAGCTTGAGATGTCGTAAACTCCGCTTACACAGCAGCCGACGCTGACCACTAGTTCCATGGATTACTAGCTACCGCCTCACCCGCAAAACCGTATGAGCTTCACGAGGACTATGGTGTCTGCCAGTGCAGAGCATCGCCGTCGATCCTCCTCGTCAAACCCGAAAGAAAAGTTTCCGGATTTCGACCGCTCCCAATTCGGCGACTACCTGGCAACGTATGATGAGAAGGACGAGGGTGCAACCTTATCAAGAATACCAAGTCCAGCGAAAGCGAACGGCAGTATTCGCAATGAAAGGTGGCCGGACCAAAGAGATAACCATCTTGTATGGGGCAATGGACATCTTAATGTCTCGGGCCCGAGGGAACATGGTCATGCTCGGCAGAAAAGTCTGAGTGATGCGTTTAGGACGATAAGGAACAGGAGGGCCAGTGTTAGCGAGAATGCACACGAGATTGCCGAGGCATTGAAGGCCCCCATATCTGTTAGAACTATTGTGAGTATATCAGTAGACGTTAGTTGTCATTCATAGCTGATCGACGTCCCAGATCCTGTGCCTCGTCTGGTACTTGAGCTCCGCCTTAACCAATACTTCGTCAAAATCCATACTGAACGCATTTCCCAAGCCAATCACCCTCACTATAATACAATTCGCATTTGTCTCTGGCTGGTGCCTCTTTTTCGCTTACCTTGCACGCCTATTCCCCCGTCTGAAGAGCACTATACCGTCTCTGAGGAATGGCATCAGATACCCCAGCCGCGATGTCATCGCTACAACCATCCCTCTTGCACTTTTCCAGATCGGCGGTCACATACTCTCCTCTACAGCTACCGAGAAGATCCCTGTATCTCTCGTCCACACTATCAAAGGTCTCTCGCCGCTCTTCACCGTTCTAGCTTACCGCTTCATATACAACATTCGCTACCCAACAGCTACATACCTCTCGCTTATACCACTTACCCTCGGCGTTGTCCTAGCTTGCAGCGTTGAGTTTTCAGGGAACCTCTTTGGTGTCCTATGCGCCTTTGGCGGCGCTATCGTCTTTGTAACTCAGAACATATTCTCGAAACAACTTTTCAACGAGTCCGCACGTGCAGAAGCCGATGGAGCAGTCACCACTACCGCATCGCGCAAACTTGACAAGTTGAATCTTCTATGTTACTGTTCCGGCCTAGCCTTTGTCCTCACCTTCCCTATCTGGCTCTGGACAGACGCCCTTCCGCTATACTCTGCGCCATTAGGTCTCACACCTCACATCACCCCTTCGCCCTCGCCAACTTCTTCCCTGTACCTGCCTCTCGAATTCTTTTTCAACGGCATCTTCCATTTTGCCCAGAACATGCTGGCTTTTGTCCTGCTCTCTCTCGTCTCACCCGTCACCTACTCTGTGGCCTCGCTCATCAAGCGTGTCTTTGTCATCATCATGGCTATAGTCTGGTTTGGCAACAGCACGACCCCACTCCAAGGGGGTGGCATTGCCCTTACCTTCCTCGGACTCTACCTCTATGACCGTACCAGCGATTCAGCCAAAGCAGATCGTAGGGCGAAATTGGAAACTTTGAGGATCGACACGCCATTGCTGCCAATCAGCTCCAAAGATGCCGTCATTGAAGAATCACCACTCAACATGGCAATGGGCAACATACCTCTCCCTACACACGCAGGGAATATGTTCAAAAACACCAACGGCGATGCCTTTCGTGACGCCAAGAAAGCAGACGCTTCAGGGCCCGGGCGACCTAGAACGAGAAGTCATAATGAGACTCCGTGGCTGCCGCCTGGTACAAAGCAGGAAGAAACGTGGAATTCGAGAGACCTCAGCCGGAATCTGAGCGGAGTGAAGGACTCCTGATGTATGTTATGACATGATATGGATTTGGGATAATGTTGGCTAGATAGCCCTCCAATGTTTCAAACCTCGTGATGAGCTATGTGGAACAACTATAGAGTATGGACTAGACAGCGAACGGATGTTTCACAGCTCGTGATGAGCTATGTAAAACAACTATAGATAGCGGACTAGACCAGCCTGCCCTGAAGCAAAATGAACAATGCCATCTGTGAACAAGATTTTATCGAAGCCGCACAGCGCATTCCAAGCACAGCCAAAGCCCTCTGACTACCCGTATTCCTCCCTTTAGGCGTTCATCAACGATAGCCTCCACCACGCCCTTTCCCATCACCCTCACATACGCGAAAAGAAGATGTAGCGACCGTCGGTAAGGAACAAAACATCATCGGCCAACAGACCTCGTTTGCTCCAGCTACGGCGCTGTCTGAACAGATCATTCTGGGATCACCTAGCAGAGGAAGGGATGGTGGGGTTTGTGTTGTCGCCACTTCTTCCTACAATAAAAAGTGTCCGGTGAGTATATATTTGGGGAAGGAAAACACAAAAGATTTTTTGGACGAATAAGGGTGTGGGGCGGCAGGCGCGGTAGGCGGGTGTGATGGCGGTTAGGGCGCTTATTCTAGGTTTGTATTTTAAGTGCGATCGATTAATACATGTTATGTCCTGTAAATGTGATGGTTGTCCGTGGATGATGATTATACATTTAATCTGCTAATAATGAGAGTCTACGTACCTAGAAGTCCGAAAGGTATCTTCTGCTTTATTCAACATTCTACTATTGCGAGGCATCATTCGCGCTCACTTACAATACCTCCGGCCCATTTTGCCATCACCTATGCTGTTCACGAACAATCATACTTAAGCCTAGACATCACACCTACTTTGCTGCTTAGTGTCTAAGATTGAACAGCCTTAGCAAAGAATTCCGGGCTTGAGCGCTGCAGGAGGTTCCCAAGTGGTCTCAACTACAAATATGGTTCATTGTCAATCAAGATTGATGCAGGCTACAGTCTTTGCCATCGGAAGGTGTCGCAGCTGTTATCTGTACGAATCTACGACTCCAGGGCCTGGGAAGTCATGACCTACGAACTTTCCCTGAAAGCCGCTTGTGGAATTGTAATCAGTGTTTGCAAGGTTCAATGTCGATTAAGTCGAGGACAATGTGGCGTTGTACTGGGCACGACAAAACGCTGGCACACGCGATACCTTTAACAAGGAGCATTATCTCGACAATGGAGTCCTAACAACATCTTGATTTTAACAAACCCTTTTCCACAATCCACAGTATCGTTACAAGGAATCCAAGACCTTACTAAGCATTGGCACGAGAATGCCCTTTGATGGGGCCATCATCCGTTGACCTTGCCATAAAGGCGGTTTCTTTACTTCAATAAATTGAAAAGCTTTCAGCTAATATTACTTCTTTGTCATAATGTAGAGACCCAACCCCATTGTCTCATACCTCGTCATGTCTATATATACACCTCGCCGCTCTCTTCACTTCTCTCTCCTGCAGTCATCTCCCACACTTCAGATCTCTTACCAACTTCAAGACTTAAACAACAAGAGCTATCAAGTTTCAAATTCACGAAGAAGCCTCATTCTCTCACAACATATCAACATGTCTCTTTCACGAGCTCTCAGTCGCCAATCCGCAAGCTCTCGCTCTGACGATAGAAGCCATCAAGCTTCCCGAACGATCCGTGACCAGCTCCCCATGTTAAGCATTCACGAAGACGAGCCTAGCCGTTACGATTCGCGAGCTCCCACAGAGACTAAATATTCTCAGACCGGTGACCGTGGGCAATCGAGGGCCTCAACATCCAGCCGCTTTGATTCTCAACCTCCTTCACAGTCTAGAATCACCAGCATGGGCGACTATCCGCAATCGAAGGCCTCAACAGCCAGCCGTTATGAATCCCGAGCTCCCCAGGATTCTAGAGCCAGTACCACGAGCGATCGTACGCAAACGCGGACCCCGACCTATATGGATCCCTCGAAGCCGATGGTCATTGATTGCGCTCCCAAGTCCCGTCAACCATCCCGTACCTCTTCATCATCACAGATGACTGTTACGGACCCCTCGCAGACTGTTGTGGGGCGCTCCCGGGATAGTGACCGCCGCGACGCCAGCTATGCCTACGAGGAGGAGATTACGATTCGCATGACGCGCAAGGTTTATCAGCGATCATCACACCGATCATGAGATCTCTGATATTCGTATTCATTACCTAGTCCAGATTGGGAGTCGTGACTTGTCCAGCTGTAATCAGCCCTCGGGGAATGAATCCTACTCGGTATAGAAGGTAAAGGTGTTGTTTGGAGTATCTTTGGAATATGGCTCAATTAATACATTAATACCCCAGTGCTTTCGATAGGAATGTGAATACAATTACACTTCATCCCGATTACACTTGAAGCTCACACTCTCATATTTTTATGAACGTTCATGAAAGAATCACACTGATCAGTAGATATTGAAGAAAAATGTCCAAACCTAATAATTCACATATTAGTCCAGACATGGTCTTGTTATAGTACGGTCGGCGAAGCTAGTTTTTATTGACTGTAAACCCTTTCGGACGGCTATGGTGCAACGCGTAGAATACCTACGTCATGCTGCTTCCACTCGCGGCTGATCTAGGATAGGGTGACGGGGAAGCCGGTGGCAGAAGGGGTATAATGATGGTAAGGCGCCAAATGTTTCCTGGTGGCAATTGACCTACCGCTTATGGATTTGGCCAACAGCACTATGGAACACAAATCTGTAAAATGAAGGAAGGCCTTGAACAATGAGAATTCAGTCAAGAAAAAGGGTGAGACATGACTTGACAATGCCATTATTTCAAGCACACAACAAAGATGGTTAGTCAACAATCGAACCTCAACAAAGAATCATGTTAAGACTGCCTCAGTGTTGCATCATGAAAGAACATTATCATTGTTTAACACACTTCATGACGGGGCTATATAATCCACTGCTTACCTTCTTCTTTTCCTCTCTCTATCCTCCTCACACCGTCCTTCACCTTTGCAATTCACTCGAGATCCACAGCCAAAATCTTTTCGATATATCAGAACATCAAGCCCCTCTAGCATTTGGACAAGACAAGAAGGGAAATATCATGCCTAATATTCGCAACATGTCTAACCGCGAGCATGAGCAGGAGCATAGACAAAATAATGGTAATGGCTCCACCAACATTGGGAACTCCAGCTCTGCTCGTGTAAACGCAGAACACGGCCTCCAACAAGGTTCCGGACACAACGGTGTTCATCAAGCTGCAGTAGACTCCGGTCGTGATTCGCATGGCGATCGTCCTCGTCGTGGTGCCATAGACTTCGGTCGTGGTCCTCATGAAGGTCTCTTCAGCTCAAGGAATGGAGCAAACGAAGACTCTGAGGGCTCGAATAGTATGCGTCGAGGCAGCGCTGCTGACCACGACGAATTTCGCGGGACTGTGGCAGGACGCGGATCAGAGCGTCGTCCGGTGAACTCCAGACACCAGATGGATCTCGAACACGACCGTTCAGTACGCGGACAATCCTATCGTCCAGCAAGCGAAGAAGAAACTCGGCGTTCGCAACAGTCGAGAAGTCGTGTGGAGCGTCCTCGTCACACCGAAGGCGTCTCTCATGAGGCACGAAATGACGGTGAAGCCGACTTCGAGCCTCGTGGTCTCCGTCGTGCTGTTCCCCTTACTGAGGCTAGAGTGGAAAAAGGTGAAGACGACTTCGAGCCTCGTGGTCTGCGTCGTGCGGTTCCCCTTACCCAACAGAGAGTTGACGAGCGTGCAGAGTATGTCTACTATAGGCCTCATGGACCTCGTCGTGATGCTAAGCCCAACTCAGCACGCCACTAGAGACCAGTTTTCTGATCAAGGCTCTAATTCGGGTTGTGGTGAAGCATGGACGCGAAGTGCATGTTTATTGGATCCGAAGCTGTTTTCTTTGCTACGCAAGCGGCCTGTTGTAGAATATCTTGGTAGAATATCAATGATCTGAATGAATTGGTGCCCCCCAGTATTTGCTTCCGCATTGATTGAGACCAATTCTGACGCTGCTAAAACCACGGATATAATTCCCCGTGCCAATTCAAATTGTGAATTCAGCTAATCTGCGAGCCCTTAGCAAGTCCAACGAGTGTTGGCTATACTGCATTTACCTTCCCCGTCTACCAACAATTCGACAACAATAATGAAAGGGGAAGTGTTCATTGTATAGTCTAACGTCCCGGAACATAATCCTAATAGACTTAATGCTCCACCACCTATGAAAACAGCCGCAATTTTTGTCCTTAGCAATCTTCAATAGCAATCTACTTCGATTTGAACCTATTTCGTGTCATATCAGATGTACACACTACAGAGGATGTCTTGCTCCACGGAACATCTGTGGTATTCGTCCTTTCAAACAGGGTACAAGCCATATACACTGAATCAACAGTTATCATGCTCGATCTCCGCTTCCGCTTTTTGGTGGAATGAGACGATTGCTGAGATAGTTTATTAGGGGCCTGTGCGAGAAGAAGCGGAGATCGTATGATTTGGAAAATATAGTTTGCGCGTCCTTGACCTGCAAGGAAGTACTCTTTGATACGTACTCCGGTGTTAGCAACGTTGTCCTCCACTGAAGTACTCCACTCCGCGCTTGTTTACCGAGTCAGACGACGATCATTCTTAAGCGCCGAAGCCGATAAAGTAAAGGTAGAGAAGCGATCATCGCTTTGCCTGCGGGCTTTCGCCATTGCCTATTACCTCGAGCTTTTCCTTTGTCATATCACGCAGCCCTCAAGATGCTACGGACACCACTGTCGAGGTCCGCAGCGAGGCTAGCGAGGCAGGCAGGATGGCAAGCTAGATCAAGATGCTTCAGCGCCACGACGGGGCGAAAGGCGGAGGTGCAGCTAACCATTGACGGCAAACAGGTGTCGATAGAAGGCATAGTCCTCCTGTAGTAAATACTGAAATAATAGTACTGACTGATCTACAGCTGGCTCCGCTCTAATACAAGCTTGTGAGAAGGCCGGCGTTACGATACCGCGATATTGCTACCACGAGAAGCTCATGATCGCTGGCAATTGCCGTATGTGCCTGGTCGAAGTCGAGCGAGCGCCGAAGCCTGTTGCATCATGCGCGTGGCCTGTACAGCCTGGAATGGTGGTCAAGACAGACTCGCCACTTACACACAAAGCAAGGGAGGGTGTTATGGAATTTCTACTAGCGAATCATCCACTGGATTGCCCAATTTGCGATCAAGGAGGCGAGTGCGACTTACAGGACCAGTCAATGCGGTATGGGGCTGATCGAGGGCGGTTCCACGAGATGGGTGGCAAGCGAGCTGTGGAGGATAAGAACATGGGACCTTTGATAAAAACTTCGATGAATAGATGTATACATTGTACAAGATGTATACGATTCGCAAATGACGTGGCTGGGGCACCGGAGCTAGGCTCGACCGGAAGAGGCAACGACATGCAGATTGGCACCTATCTGGAGACAGCATTGGACACTGAAATGTCAGGAAACGTTATCGATCTGTGCCCCGTTGGCGCTTTGGTTTCGAAACCTTACGCGTTCCGAGCACGACCATGGGAGCTGCAGCATACAGAATCCGTCGACGTACTTGACGCTCTAGGTTCGAACATCCGAATTGATGCTCGAGGAATGGAAGTCATGCGCATTATACCCCGTCTCAACGACGATGTGAACGAAGAATGGATCAACGATAAAACCCGCTTTGCCTGCGACGGTCTGAAAACTCAACGCCTCACTACTCCACTTGTCCGCCGCGACAACAAATTCCTGCCCGCATCATGGGAGCAAGTCCTCACAGAAATCGGTCACGCCTACCAGAGACTCGCCCCTAAAGAAAACGAATTCAAAGCTATAGCCGGCCACCTTGTCGAAATAGAATCCCTCGTAGCTATGAAAGAACTTGCCAACAAACTTGGTTCTGACAATCTAGCCCTTGACCAGCCTGGAGGCAGCTCACCCCCTGCCCACGGCATCGATCTCCGCTCATCTTACTGCTTCAATAGCAAAATCTTCGGAGTTGAAGAAGCCGATGCTATCCTGATTGTTGGTAGCAACCCCCGCCACGAAGCTGCCAACCTCAATGCCCGAATACGGAAACAATGGTTACGCTCCGACTTGGAAATTGGTCTGGTGGGCGAGACCTTTGAGAGCACATTCGAATTCGACCACCTCGGTACCACTGCGCAAGACCTCAAGAAAGCCCTCAATGGCGCCTGGGGTAAACGGCTCCAAGCCGCCAAACGTCCAATGATAATCGTCGGCAGCTCAGTCGTTGAGCACCCAGATGCTAAGTCAATATTCGAAACCGTCGGCTCCTTCGTCGACAAGAACGCTCCCAACTTCATCACCCCCGACTGGCAAGGCTATAACATTCTCCAACGTGCCGCATCGCGCACCGGAGCGTACGAAGTCGGCTTCACCGTTCCCTCACCCACGGTCGCAAACACAACGCCCAAGTTTATCTGGCTCTTAGGCGCAGACGAAATCTCCGAATCCGACATCCCCAAAGGCGCTTTCGTAGTCTACCAAGGCCATCATGGCGACAAAGGTGCCCAGCTCGCAGACATCATCCTCCCAGGCGCCGCATACACAGAAAAACATGGCACCTACATGAACACCGAAGGTCGGGTGCAGATGACCCGCGCTGCTACGTCGATGCCAGGCGCGGCACGAGACGACTGGAAAATCTTGAGAGCTGCGAGCGAGTACCTCGGCGCACCGTTACCGTATGACGATATCGAAGCTTTGCGAGATCGAATGGAGGAGATCAGTCCTGCGTTGAGAAGATACGATATCTGCGAGGGCACGGGCATGCCACAGCTCTCTAAAGTTCAGCTTGTGGATCAGAACAGAGGCGCCAAGCCGGAGGGTAAGCCGCTAGCGAGCGTGATCAAGAACTTCTACTTCACGGATGCGATATCGAGGAGGTAAGCTGCATGCTACTGACCCCCTTATACGCGAGAACATCACTGATCTCTAGAATAGCTCTCCAACGATGGCTCGTTGCTCAGCGGCCAAAGAGACTGGGAACGCACAGACCAACTTTATGGCACCTGGGGAGCCGAATTCACAAGTATCGTACGGACCGCCAGAAACAGCGCATTCGGCGCACATGTAGCTAGTTGCAAGATGATATCAACAGCGGGGGAACAAGGCCAACTAGGCTGGCGTTGGCGTCATTATTATCATTTATGTAAATATGGTCTTCATGAATGCAAATACCGTTCGGAAATCATACTATGAATACTCTGGCAAGCATCGGCACTATGTAGGAGACGTCTCGAATGTCATGAATTGTGAATTGTGAATGGTAAATACTTTTTGCTCCTCTCGCATTACAAGTACATAATGCGACAAAACGTCTCATTGCGGTAAAATCGTGCCTCATCTCGAAACGCTAGTAAAGAAACACCGTCGCTCGCTCCATAGAAAGAAATTTTTATGCTCCCAACGTCCTCATTCTTCGTAAACATGTTGAGCCTTGTCCATTCCCCGTGTGTAAGAGGATCAAAGAACCTTGGTAATCGCCCATCTCCATCCACCTTTTCGTCCTCCATCATCTCTCACAACCCCCCCACCAACCCACCCCTCAACCTTGGTCCTCCATCTCTCCTCCTCTGCTCTCTGCCTCCTCACAAACTCCGGCCCAACGTCGAATTCTTCGCCCACAAGCCACTCATCTTCCACCAACCCAGTATTCTTAGTAGTGCCGCTGAGGTTATCGTCATTCAGATGACTGGCGACGCTCTTCTTATCTTTGCTATCTTCGAGATCATCAAGGCCGGCGAACGGGTCGTCGTCTTCATCAATAATGTCGGGAGACATAGGGTTGGAGGTACTTCCGCCGCGATGCATACCAGGTCGTGGCGCGGCCTTCAACCAGCACATGCGATGTGGGTCGAAGACCATTCCATTTTGCATCTGGACGCCTTTGGTGGCACCAACATTGGCAATGAGGGCCGGTGCTGCCTTCCCATTCAATGGGGACTTGGGGCTGTGCAGGACTGCTGGTGATGGGTTTGGTGCATCGAAGGCTGCTAAGGCGTGCGCGAGATCATTCTCGTTGCCTTCCCAACGATGCAGCTGGGGGTTCCATTGCATATCTCCGATTTGTTTGGGACTATTGATGGCGTCACCCATGGGTCGAATTAGGTTGGGCTTCTGCGGAGGACCTTTGGCGCGCTTCTTGGATTGATGAACCGTAGGTGCCGCAAGGCCTTTCATAGAGCTGGTTTGTGTTGGGTATGTCTTTCGGTTGGTGCTGATGGAGGAGAGCGGTCCGCCCTCGCGGACGGTAGGAAGAGGTGTAGTACTATGCAGGGCAGCACTCACAGAGCCCATGCGATGCTCACGAGCGAGGCGCGAGGCATTGGTATCTCGGGCAAAGCGAGGAGTAGGGTCGTGCTTCGGACTCAGGGGCGTTGAGGGAGTTGGCGGTGGTTGCAGCTCATTTACTGATGTGGTGGAAGTATTGTGAGATTGAAACCCAAGTTTGCTTCGCATCTGGACGGACTTCGGTGCACCACGAGCGATGGGCTGCTTTGTGAATTTGGACTCTGTCGTAGCAGATGTAGGAAGGTCGTCAAAGGCGTCCAGCTCATTACCATCGCCAAAGGCTCTACGCCTTGTTGGTTTCGTTAGTGTTCGCTTGGATGCAGCTTCTCGAGTAAGTGATTCCGGAGCATGCCGTCCAGTAGGGGTGGTAGGTCGGTGGTGTACATTGGTAAGGCGAGATATCGGGCGATTCACTGGCGCGTTCTCATTCGAGTCGGATGAGCCTGGCCGAAAGTTTCTCGAAGACTTAGTATTGACGTGGTGAGACTGTGCATGGGAGTTCCCAGCAGGCAAGAATGGTACTGGGGCCTTCCTGGAGATGGCGAGGCTTGAATCAGCACCCAATCGTTCGACGGGCGTCTTGGGCCTGGGTGGAGGAGCCTGACGACTACCGTAGTCACCTCCACGGGATGGTGGTCTCTGGTACGTAGGTTGGCTTCGAGCTGGGGAGGGCTGGCTTCTCATCACAGGCGCTGATCGCTTGGCTTTGAGGTATTGCGAGGGGTTCGTCGTAGGCTCAGACCTCAAGAAATCTCGGGAAGACTTGTTGTTGAGCCCGCGGCGGACTGGTGTTGATGGCGCTGCTATGTGGTGTGAAGAAGGGGTGGATGGAGTTGGTATCGCTGATAGAGATGACTGTGCAGAGTGTCCCATACGCGATCCTGGTCTCCGATAGTTGACTGGCCCACCGCTCTCTGACACTGGCTCCAACGCCGAACGATTCCGGTCCTGAGGACGGGGTTTGGGAATTTTGCTCGTGTTCGACTCCATTTTGTTCGTGAATGTTAGTGTTGTAGCCGGTCGTCTGGCAGGGCTCGTTTTTCGTGCTTCTTTATGTACGATTTTCGGGTTAAGCGTAAGCTTTCCTGAGTCAAACACCTGTCCATCGCCAATTTCAATGCCAGAGAAGAAATCGTCGCCGGCGGGTTTGGTTTGTTTGACTGGTTCAGTTGGTAGATCAACACGATGCTCCAGAGGACCAGGTGTTGGGTGTTCACGACGCTTCTTGAGTGCCTCATCGAGTCTCAAGGGTCCCTCTGGAAGGACGAGACCTTCCAGGCCTTCGTCTTCGCTCTCCCCAGTCAAACAGCTGGAAGCACTAGGACTGAAAGCAGATATTGAGGAACTTGGATTCGACCTTGCATCTCTTCGTGTCCCACCGAACCTTGTACCCAAACTACCCTCTGCCCACTCCATATCAAGATCGTCGGTTTGCTGAGAAACTGGTGTCATTGGTGTCTCCTTCCTTCTTGAGAGTCTCAAAGGCTGTCCGTCGTTGGGAAGTTCGAAGTCGTCTTCTATGACTTCGACATCTTTTGTTGGGTTATGTGGCGGAGGTATAAAATTAATTGGCCTTTTTTCAGTTCGATTTTTAGCCACCTTAATTGTGGGGACATCCCCAAAAAAGTCATCGTCTTCGGCATCACGGAACTTGTCCAGAGAAGCATTGCCAGTTTTCGATTTAGTTGCTGAAGCCATCCGCTCCATGAAAGTCATACTGGTCTGTGGCTGAGCAAGCTGGGGTGATGTCGGAAATTCTGCGCTGAACTGCCTCATAGCGTCAGGGCGATCTTTTGCATCACTTTTCTTGAGCTTCAGGCCACCATCCTGTGCTGAAGGCAGCTCGATATCCTCTCCCCAATCATCTCCCAACACCTTCTGTAGCCGTCGACCTCCTAACCTCTTTATCGTACCTCCCAGCAGAGCCGATGAAGGCACATCGGTAGGGATGGGGATACCAGCATTCATGGCGGACTTGATGGCATCTGCTGTCAGTTTGTCGTCATCGGCCGGCAGTAGAACCTGCCAATCTTCATCCCCTCCACCTACTGATTCTCTGTCGGAACGGGTCGACATACGCGATGATACCGAGTCGCGGTGGTGCGAAGTGGAGCCGACTGTGGTACTGGATACATTACGGAAGTTAAGATCATCAATGCCTTGGAGGTCGCCGTCATCGTCCCAACATTCGATAGCCTCGTCGACAGACTGTCTCGGCTTCAATGTCAATGGGTCCGTTGACATGGTTGTGGTAGTGTTAATTATGTCCAGATCGTTGCCCTCGGAAAACCTAGTATAGAATTATGATCAAGAAGAAAAAGTCGTAAGTCGTACTGTCAATATCGTGAATTCATTATGGATGCAATTGAACGTTCGGTCGGCTGGCTCGAGGTCTGAAAGCTGTGCCTAGCCGGTGTCTAAACTCGAGGTGAGGTGTACCGCCAAACGTTAGGAGCACCACCCTGACCCTGCGAAAGGGCAGGACTTGCAACGAGAAGCTGCTGACACTTAATGTCTGGAGCTATTCAGAAGATGATTGCCGAAAGTCGTAAGGAGCTGCAGGTTTCGTGGTTGGTCACTTTGCATCAAATTTTGGGAGGCTGGTCTTACTGCGACCGTAAACCGGCCCCCTCAGCCCTGTCGCCAAGCCCACGCGTCAAAATTCCCGAGCCGCGTCTGCAGCCTGCAGGGAGAGCATCACTCCAGGCAGAAACGATCGCTTGTGCAATCCTATATTTGTTTCACACGGGATATTACAGCTAGAAGCACCCAAATTCTTTTCGCTTTCCTCCATAAGTGCTCCCGCAAGATTCCCGGATTATATCGCTCGAGCCATGACGACCGAGCACATCCTCCGAATACCCCGCAGTGACAGCGAAGGAGACTTCGTCCTGATCAATATCACATCCAATGGCAAATCCGCTCTAGACCTCAGGCTTCTGGCCACAGAGGGCGAGAGTCCTTACATAACAAAAAGTGAGCCAATCGCGTCCGCGTCCCTGGATTCAGACTGACCACTGATCACTCAAGCGAAGTCAAACAGTCTCGTATCTCGCGATTGCGCGACTCGAGAAGCCAGTTGAGCGAGGAACAATGGCAGGACATACTTCTCTCCTCTCTACTGCACCAACGCATCACGGCAGGCGCTCACTCGGTGGAAAAGCTCGAGATAAACGCAACCATCGCCGACGATTCCCTCACCATCCACTTCCGAAACAACATCTCAGGCATAACCCAGAAACTCGGCGAAATCCAGCTCAAACGAGATGAAAAGGAAGAGATCGACTCCATAAGCTGGTGCGGTACCGCCGTCCAACGAAGCACCGATCTAGAAAGCGAAATCCGCGACCTAACAACAAAATACGAATCGCAAAGCAAAACCCTCGAAAAGCTCAACCAACAACTCGAAGACCTCATCTCCGCCAAAAAGACCCACGAAGAAACCCTCCTCCAAAAATTCAGAGACCTCCTCAACGCCAAAAAGCTCAAAATTCGCGACCAGCAACGTCTCCTCGCCGGAGCGACAGTGGATCCAAACCACGCGGCAAAGATACAAAACGCACGCTCCCCAGCAGCCAAGTCCCACAAACCAACCGCATCGCGCGCCGGAAAACGAAAAGCAAAGCCCGACGCCACAGCCTCCGAGTCTTCTTCGGAGGACGACAGTTTCGAACCCAAAGCTCCCACACAGAAGAAGGAACAAGATGTGGACGGTAATACCTCAGAACAAGCCGCCACGCCCGAAGCTTCAGAAGACGCAACAGAGGACGAAAGCGACGACGACGACAATCTAGACTCCGCTCCTCGACCGAGCATACTCCCCACCAAGCCTCAACCCAGCGGACTTCAAGTCGAAAAACCCGAACAGCAAGAAATGCAAACGGACGAATTACCACCGACGAGACAATTGCCCTTTGAAGAATCAGATATCGGTGGCGGGAGGGTACAGACATCGCAGCCAGCCGGGGCGGATAAATCGACGTTGATGCGTCAAGAGGCAGGGAACGGAGATGACGAGACGGACGATGATGATGATGAGCTATGAGTAATGATGTGGACCGACGAGCGTTGACGTTGGAGACGTATTGACTTCTTCATATCTGATGAACGAGCATTTGGATATCTAGCATTTCCACACGAGCGCTTTTGGAATTGTAGGTAGTAATACCAAAAAGCCACAAAGGCATATTAAAACAATACAGCCAGCCTTAGGGTTGAAGCATACTGACCGACCCCTTCCAAGCCTTTCCATTCTAGCGAAACACGAGCAATGTCTGCATCAGCCAGATGCAAATACCATCTACCCATCAACAAAGACCAACTCTATACCTCTGACATCTCCAGTATCCAGAATCGGCACACCATTGTGGTCGAGTGTACGATCTGTCAGACCCATATCACGGCTACTTGATAACCTATCCGCCCAAGGAAGAACAAACAGAAATCCACACCAAACCACCCGCACTCACCAAAACCGTGCCAAAAGCGTTCGAAGCCCTTAAACCACGCCCCTATGCATATCCGAAGTGCGTTGCATGGCGACAACTATATCAAGAATCAGCATTCTTACACCTCTGCAACCACTCCCACAAAACTCACCCATATCCTCAAGCTCAAACGACCGTCTCCCTTCCTTCCTGCGCCCGCAACAAGGCCACCGGCCATGCATCAAGCGATCGAAAGCCTGCGAGTCCGCCAACAGATAGTAGACCCCTGCCATAGCGAAGAACACGCCAAGAGAGAATACCCATACGCGGATAATGGTTGCTGGAGATGTCATGACGACTGTGTCCGTCCATTCGGGCACGTTGAACCAGCCAAAGATGCAGAACAAGGTTGCCAGCGTATCGACTAGAAGGATCGCCAGTACCAATTGCCAGGACGGTAGCGAGCTCCAGAATGGCTGGGTACCAGCCCGTGTTATGAGGATTAACCAATTTTCCGTCAGTACGATCTCGAGGAAGAGTACCGAATGAACAGGACCCTTTCCTTGGACGATACCCAGGCCCAAGTGTCTATTGAACGTTGTCGAAACGCATATCCAGCTTCCAGCCGCAAGTATCATCCCGAGAATAATGGAGATACCCCACATCTTCGGCAAGTTCCACTTGACTGGAGAGCGTGAGAACGGCGCCTTGTCGTAAGCAATCGCGAGCGTTGCGATGTCTGCAAAGATAGCAATGAAGACGACGAGCTGAATCTTGAGACTTCGATTGTAGATAGCGATCCAAAGTCCCAGGAAAATTTCCAGATGCAACGACAGAGCTATACGGTAGACCACATAGGCGTACATCCTGTGGAAGATCTGTCGAGACGTCTTGATGGCGTCAATGATAGCAGACAAGCCAGGCTCGCGGAACACGATATCAGCTGCGGAACGGGCGGCGTCCGAGGCACCTTCTACCGCGATACCGGCATCAGCTCTCTTGAGGGACGGGGCGTCATTCACGCCGTCGCCGGTCATGGCGACTAGATAGCCTCGCATTTGCAATATGTCGACCACATTGTATTTGTGCTGAGGGAACACCTCCGCGAATCCGTCTGCTGCCTCAACGAAATCGAAGAACTTATGTCCAGGTAAATCACCTCCACCACCAAGACCGAGTCTTTCCGAATTGTATATGTTTTCACCAAGACCGAGTTGACGAGATGTTTCCTTGGCTATATGAAACACAGATTTAGCATTGATGAACCCTTAGCAGAAGGTAGCTTAGGACAACTCTTGTCAAACGGGGAATAAGGAAAGGGTTCCGAACCAATACCCACAGCATCTCCGGTCAGCATCTTTACTTTTAGACCAAGGTCAATAGCTTCGGCCATGGTTTTTGCAGTGTCGTGACGGGGGGGATCAGAGCATGGCATGATTCCCAGTAATTCCCACTGACTGCCCGCACGCTTTCGAGCAACCCCAAGGGACCGAAATCCGCGTCCAGCAAACTCAGCGACCTTGTCATTGTATTCCAAGGCAGTCCCTTCGGGTATATGACCATCAACTTCTGAAACCAGCTTCATGATAGTTGCTGGCGCTCCTTTAACGCAGGTAATACGTTCGCCCCGTTGAGACCTCACAACGACTGTGGTTTTCTTCGACACAGGGTCAAAGGGGGTAAATTCGAGGATCTTGAATGTTGGGATCATGTCTTTAGTGAGAGGGTAGCGTCTCAACGCCTTCAGGAACGCTTTGTCAATAGCGTCAAGACCCTTCTCTTTGCGAGAAGCGGCCAAACATGCTGCAAGCATGAGCTCATCTGGCTGATAGTCGCCGATGGTGTATGGCTCCGCCAACGAGAGCTTATTCTGGGTGAGCGTACCTGTCCTATTGAACGTCAGCTCGTGGAGTGCAACCATGGACAGACTCCATCACTCTCAGAAAATATCCTCCTCGATGTCGAACAAAGATGGTGACTTACTTATCAGTGCACAATATTTCCACTCCCGCCAGCGATTCGATTGCTGACAGATTCTGGACAATAGCCTTCTTTCTGGCCAGGAAAGCCGCGCCAACAGCCATAGTAGTAGTTACCACCGCAGGAAGTCCGACCGGCACCCCAATGATAGTGATGGCGAGGGTGAACGTCAATATTCTGTCAAGATCCAGTGAACGGTAAAAACATGATACCCATACGACGAGCAAAGTGGCAACAACAAGGCCTAGAAGCCGCCTTCCGATGCCACCTAAGACCTCTGTGAAGTGGCCTTTGCCTGCGGCTGCGGCATTCACGAGTGCAGCAGACCGTCCAACAAACGTGTTGTCCCCAGTGTTGGTGACCATCATAAGGGACTCACCCCGCTTGATGGTGGACGATTGATAGATGACTTCGCCAAAATGCTTGTTCACAGCAAGGGATTCTCCAGTTATTGCAGACTGATCCACTTGTAAGTGAGTATCTTTGGTGACAATGCGGCCATCAGCAGGCACTATAGTCCCCTGAAATCCAAGTCAGCTCCGGCTATATGAAGGCGGAGGGCATTAGTCCTAGCATTGACTTACTTCCTCAAGGCGCACAATGTCGCCGGGTACTAATACAGTGGCCTCGATTAGTTCTGATACGCGATTACGTCGTACGCTGCAATTCAAAGCGAGGCCACGTTGCAGTTCCTGGTTCTCTCGTCAGTCTGGCTACCCAGAAAAGGGAGCATGCCGTCCGAGTTGGGAGAAAGGATCACGTGCTTTGACAATGCTCCCTGCCGTATAGTCTTGGGTGAAACCTATGACAGCGTTGAGCAGTAGCAGGCCTACTATCACACCCAAGTCTACCCAGTCCCGCAAGTAGGCAGCCAGCACACAGGCCGCCTTAGAACAGCAAATTCAGCTTAACGCCACGTTTCTTGGGGAGATGCCTGTAATTACCTCCATAACGAACTGAATGGGGCCAACGAAGAACATCGCAAACTGCTTAAAAATATTACGTTTCTCTTCCTTCAAATGGTTCCAGCCGCATCGCTTCCGCCTTTGGAGAGCTTGATCGTAGGTCAGACCAACCGCAGGATTGGTATCCAACCATTCATCTGGGATCTTCTGTGTTGTTCCAATCGGTACGATCTCTTCCTGAATCGGTATCTGCCCTTCGTCTTCGGCTTCCAAAGTCGCAAGCAGCTTATCCAGACTTTCGTGGTCGAGGTCTCCTCCTCCTCCTTCAAAGCTGCCATCATGCGTAGCGCCCGAGTGGTGGCTGGTCACACCTTGGAGTGCAGACTTTTCGGATCCATTCCCTTCGATGAAATGGCTTCCTCCGCTCGGATAGAGCTCTCTCGTAGGTCTTTCGTTTTCTTTTGATCCGTGGTTATGTGAGACCTCGCTCAATGGGGCGCCGGAGGTGTTAGACATGGCGCTTTGATGTATAGAATGCTGTACAGTATTGCTAAATGCAAACCACGATAATTGTTGATACTAGCAGAATATGCAACGTACTGACGGATGGATTCTAGAGAGGAATATAATGGGCATTATTGTGGTTAGATTAGGACACGGGACGTTCTTGCTCTCAATGAAAGGAGAATAAGGAATTGGAAGGAGCTCTGGGTTCTTACCGCGCTTGTCGCTCTCCTAGGAGCCTGCAAGGTGCGATCAGACGGGGAGATGATCCTCTCATCGCGTTTTCAGATTGCAAAGGTTGGTACATTGTCCAATAATGACAATGCAGTCGCAACCACTGGCTCAATATCGACCACTGTCACCACATCGAGAAGTCTCTCCATCAGCACAAGCCATGTCCATCCAGAATAGCCCGTGATCTCTGTAATAACATATTTCATCCGGTCAATCAAGTGCTCTGCGGCGGAAAGCTACTCGAGAGCCCCATACTTTGTACAAGGTTTCTCAACGTCTCTTGGCCAGGCAGCACCTGACGGACTTCCCACTGCTATAAAGCCCCATCCAGCTGAATCTCTTCCCTCTCCCGTATTATCTCTTCTTCACAGTCCCCACATCCTCAAACATCACCTATACATACACCAAAACTCCACTAAATACCCCTAACAATGGCGTCCAACCAAACAATCTCAGCAGTGGTACTCCCCCATTCCCCTTCCCATACTCCACAACACGATCATTAAAATTTCCCGTTCATAGATGGACAGATTGAACCAGCTCGCCGAAGTATTGACGAACATCCTGGCACAGTCTCAGTCGAACAATCGCGCCCTAGCTCATTTGTGCGAGGATGCAGGCGTCTGTCCCAACTCGTCGGGTTCGATAGTGCCGTCGATGGTTATGACTACGATGGCTGTTGCGATTGTCCTGCTCATACTGGCGATGAGGGGTTGATAGGCGGAAAGGGATTTTGGGATTTTGGGGAATAATGGAATTTTCGAGGGTCGGGAGTACGGGATGAAAATTTCTCGCACTACAACATAAGTGACATCCTATGAATTTCCTTGATATCATTTGTTCGAAGGACTCCTTGTTTACTTTTGAATATTTTTCGGTGACTATTGATATCATGGCTGCATGAGCGACCTGCTTTCTAAGATACAATCACGAACCCGTAAATGTCATTGCTCCGTCCTCGAGCGAACAGCTAATAGTTTGTAAGTCTCTACGAAGCAAGCATTTCATGCATGTTTCCTTTGGAAGGGATAGCTGTCCACAATCTTACACCTCGCCTCGATCGAATTGCCACCACCAAAGGAAAAAGACCGTCCGTATCTCATCCAGCGTACTGAGCGGGGAATCCACGACAAGCGTCCAGCTAACGCCATCAAGCTTAGCAATACTGTGAAACGAAGAGGTAGCAAGTCCGTAGAGTTGCAAATGGGTATTCCGTAACTACATCGAACGCCGTTGTCGATATGCCGCTAGAACGCCTTAGATGACAGGATGCCTTGAGTTCAACTGACTGAGTGGTCTTAGCAGGAAGGATCATGAAGCCCCGGGTGGAGGAGGCTGAGACGTTGTAGAGGTTGGCATGGGGAAGCCAGGTTGAAATTGGAATCCGTTGGGCATTCCAGGGAATTGAAAGCCATTGGGCATGACCCCGAAGGCAGGAACAGCAGGACCAACGCCGATGTTGTTGACATCGCGATTGCTATGCTCGGACTTCATGTATTGCTGCTGGGATTGAGGCTCATTGCTTAGGCCATCACGAGTAGAGCGCGGTCCCTGGTGACCGCCCTTGTCTGTTTGCATCCGTCTTGAGATGGCTGTTGATAGGATTAGTCTCTTCGGAAGGGGTGCGAACGGAGAATGGTGCTTACCCTTTGAGGATACACCAGCACCAATTTCTATGTCTGGTTCTTCGACGACCATTCCTGGCTCAATCTGCTTGCCGCCAGTACCGCCATACTCCGCGGTCAGCATCCACTTGTTGTCTGCGTCTGTCAGTCGGTCAATGGGAATGATGCTGATACCAGTTTGGTAATTGCTGCAATCACGAGGTCCGAAGCCGACACCCCAACGAGTCTATAGATGATGCATCAGCAATGCAATGTCTGAGGGGGAAGGTAAGAGGTTCAGAATGAGTGAAAAGTAGGACTCACTCGAAGCTGCATATCAGGAGATTTGTAACGCTCCATTCCGTCTTTGGCTTGCTGAGCGTCCTTGCGAGTGAGCATCTTGACAAAGGCGTGGCGCTTGTCAACGTTGACGATACAGGTTTGGACTAAACCGAATGCAGAGAAGATTCCGCGCAGAACTTCTTCGGAGGAACTTCAAAATTTGGTCAGATTTGAGGGATGCTGCCTCAGTGAAATGGACTACTTACGTGACTCCGCCAACAAATAGGGTCCGACTTAAGACTGCGTGAACGGTAAGTATGTAGCTGGTGGACGGTGTGGGGGGCTGCGTGGTTAGACTCACCTTTGATATGATTCGAGGGGAGGGAATGGTCATGCTGAATGATCTTTGGACCTGGAGGTGGCAACTTCTGAGGACTATCACTCCTACTGTAACGGTCCTGTGGGCTTCGTTGTCGATATTCGCTGCCTCTACCTCCTCCACCTTGGCGCCTCGAATCGCCACGACCATAGTTTCCATACACGGGACTATCGCGACGACGAGGAGGACTAGCATCACGACGTCTATAGCCAGCCGGAGAGCGAGAACGTGAGCGGTCTCTATACCGGCCTGAAGGAGAGCGCACACTGTACGATTCGCTATATCCATTACGGTCACGTGACGGGTCGTCCCTTCCATAAACCCCATTTTGCTGAAGCCCAGGCTGAGCCGCAGCAACACCGCCAGCGTTCACAAGGACGGCTAGCAAAGGAGCCCACTGCTCTTGAGGCACACCTTGAGCTTGAAGCGCCTGAAGAAATTGTACTTGCTGCGCCAACCCCTGATTTGCCTGGGGCATCATGGGTATTGCTTGCATATTGGCATTCGCCATACTCGGCATGTTCTGTCCGAAGCTTGGTACACTACTCATGAATCCACCCATGTTGCTCGCACCATTTGCAGCCCCAGGTACATTTACAGCCTGAGCAGCGGGCGGTACGGTAGAAGCTGTGCTTACGAACGAAGGCATGTTTTGCGGGAATGCATTCGGGAAGTTTGATACATTGCTTGAACTAGCCTGGGTAGGTATTCCATTCGCTGCAGTGTTCGTCTTAGCCATCTCTGCCAGCGCCTTCAGGACCTGTGATGTGTCCTGCGTGGGAGCTCCAGCAGTAATGTTCCCATTCGCTCCGGTTAGTGGGATGAAGTCTTTTGGCGGGGACACTGTAGGTGTTGTTGATCGAGGATCTACAGAAAATGAAAGATATCAGAAGGAGATTCACAACGAACGGCTTTTTTCCATTGGACGCGAGAACACTTGGGATCTTACCATTCGAAGCTGGAGGGTTCAGCTTCTGCTTGAATCCAGCCAGCAGTGCAGCCGGAAATGTACCACCACGCTCCCAAATATCAAGGAGTTTCACAACCCTAGCCTGTTACGGAAAACACATACGTGAGTTGGGACTTAATACAATATACAGGGGAAGGGGATTCAACTAGACGATCGAGAACAAGAATAAGGGTGCCGATATAGGAGCCAGCCGTCTGATATCTGGCTTCAGCTTTCCTTTCTAACGAGCGTACCTTTTGTTCGTCAGGAGCGTTTGTGATGATGTCAGACATGAAAGAAGGTAGCAACTCAGTCACACGGTTGACGCCAGCAGCAAAGGTTCCATCAGGTGCAGATGGTCCCACTGTCTGGCCAGCCTTGCGTGCCTGCTCTACCCATCCTCGTGTTACAGAATCTACGACATATAAGACGCCTAGCTTGTGTGTCACGGGTGCCTTCTTGAAGTGTGTGTATACGCGTTGGATGAGGACGGTCTCGGACTATGAGGTACCAGGATGAGTTAGCAGTCGGTCATGAGCATGTAGACGCACGACGAGGTTTTGTGTAAACATACTTGAATGTTGGCATTGCATAAAGCAGTGATGCTGTTCACTTTGCCTGCAGTGACCCCAGGTGCTTTGAGAGCAAGCATAGACTGGAGAATGGTGTCGAGCTCCGCTACGCAGGACGACATGGTCGGAGTGTCGATCTTGATACAGCTTACTTCAGCTCACAGGGCCTTATCAACAGAGAGATTACGGTCGCAGACAAAATATAGGAAGCGTTCTGCAGTTGATGCCTTGGAATTAGTTTGCTACCAAAAGCGACTAAAAGTAAAGGTATGTAGTGAAGCTCCGCGAACTGTGTGAAAATGATATTGTAGGCGAATGTTGGAAATCAGAATGGATTGTAGGTTGTCTGCCGATGAGTCCTCGTGAGTCGAGATCTGGACACGGTCACAACACACTGTAAGGTCTCGCAACACGACTTCTGAGGCAAGCTCTACACTTTGGTGATACTCTAGACCTTCCAGGTGAAGGGTCTTGATGACTGTTTCGAAGTCGGTGATGAGTTGTGATTGATGAAGGATTGTTGAGGATGAAAAGCGGAAGGTTGGAAGGTGGGCCATCAAAACCGAGATTTCCCTTGGCGCGCTAGACAGGTTCCGGCCACCCGATCTTGGTGATCATAAAGGCAAGTCGAGACTCTGATATTGGACAAAATGTATTTTGGTACCAGGCAGGTGGGTGTACAGACTCCGCGACGAAAACTTTCTTGAGGCCATGAAACCAAAATCACATCTAAAATCTATACCGACAGTGCAGGATATTGTATCATCGGCTTCGAGAAGATAATAAAGTACTTTACTTTAGCGTTTGACCGCTTTAAGCTTTCGGTCCCGGCAACCCTACGTCTTTTGGTTCAGCTCTGAAGCTTGGAGCACATCTAGTTCTACCTTACTCTTGGAGCTTCCCTCAATCCGAGCTACCTTACATCTCACGCAATTCAATCCTGCATCATATCAACCGCAATGGCCTCAGCTCTCCGTATCAGCAATGCTACTCTCCGTTCAGCTCTATCCTCCAGTCGTTCTCCAACAAAATCAATCGCATTCTCCAGCTTACGATGCTATTCTTCAACTAAGGAAAAGGCAGGCTCTGGTGTCTGCTGATCCAAGACTTCAATGCTAATAAGTGCCGCAGACCCTGAAAGACACCTTTGCCGACAATCTCCCACGTGAGATCGAGAAGATCAAGACACTGAGGAAAGGGTACGGTTCGAAAGTCGTCGGCGAGGTCACCCTCGACCAAGTGTACGGCGGCGCTCGCGGTATCAAGTCATTGGTATGGGAGGGCTCTGTTCTCGACTCGGAGGAAGGTATCCGATTCCGGGGAAAGACGATCCCGGAATGTCAGAAACTTCTGCCCAAGGCCCCTGGTGGACAAGAGCCTCTTCCTGAAGGTCTGATCCTACACAACACTCATTCGGATATCCTGTACTGACTGTACGAGGTCTTTTTTGGCTTCTCCTGAGCGGCGAAATTCCCAGCGAGCAACAAGTCCGGGACCTTTCTGCAGAATGGGCCGCCCGTTCTGACGTCCCTACGTTCGTCAAGGAGCTCATCGACCGCTGCCCCAGTGACCTCCACCCAATGGCTCAACTTTCCCTTGCCGTCACAGCTCTCGAGCATGAATCTGCCTTCGCCAAAGCCTACGCCAAAGGCATGAACAAGAGCGAGTACTGGAGCCACACATTCGAGGACTCAATGGATCTTATTGCCAAGCTGCCTACTATCGCTGCGCAGATCTACCAGAACGTCTACAAGGGCGGTAAAGTGCAAGCGGTCCAGAAAGACAAGGACTACTCTTTCAACTTCGCTAATCAACTAGGCTTCGCCGATAACAAGGATTTTGTCGAGCTGATGCGATTGTACCTCACCATCCATACCGACCACGAGGGTGGTAATGTCAGTGCTCACACTACCCACTTAGTTGGTAGTGCGCTCAGTTCCCCCATGCTATCGCTCTCTGCAGGCCTGAATGGTTTGGCCGGCCCTCTGCACGGACTGTTCGTCTTCGCACTCCACCCATCGCTTTATCAGTGCTGATAGACTACTAGGGCTAATCAAGAGGTTCTCAATTGGTTACAGAAGATGAAGTCATCTGTCGGATCCGACCTTTCCGACAAAGCTATAACCGACTACCTCTGGAGTACCCTCAAATCAGGCCAAGTCGTCCCCGGCTACGGGCACGCCGTCCTTCGCAAGACCGATCCCCGCTACGTCTCACAGCGCGAGTTCGCCTTGAAGCACCTACCTGACGACCCCATGTTCAAGCTCGTCAGTCAAGTATACAAGATCGCCCCTGGTGTCTTGACCGAGCATGGCAAAACGAAGAACCCATACCCCAACGTCGATGCACACTCGGGTGTCCTGCTGCAATACTACGGCCTAACGGAGTCAAGCTTTTATACTGTCCTGTTTGGAGTCTCGAGAGCTATCGGTGTTCTGCCTCAGTTGATAATTGACCGTGCCGTTGGTGCACCAATCGAACGACCAAAGTCTTTCAGCACGGATGCTTGGGCCAAGCTTGTTGGGGCTACGCTGTAAGATATGAGTTGGATATGTTGGATTGCTTAGCGGCCGTTACTCGTGCGTATGGAGGAAACAGGGCTGCGAATCTTGAATCAATGTTGCAAGTGTATTGTCTCAATAGACGTTGATTTGGCGCCATCTTGTGTCGATAATCCGATCAGGTAACAATCGAACTTTTCAACACCTTCGCTGAAGTGTTGAGCATAAATGACCGGATACCTCAACTGCGTAGGTCGATATAGTGTTCTTGTGTAAATCAATATTGCCGAGGGCCCTCGGCGACCGACCTATGACCCACAAAAGAAGCGCGCTAACGGAGCTTACCTTACCTAAGTAACTAGGTAGTTCTATGGGGCTTGGACCCTACGTTACTCTAGTCGCACATACGACACCTCAGGCATCGGTAACTTCTGACAGAATACCCTGGCTGCTCAGAGCATACAGTCTTCGTTCCCAAAGCTCTGACATACCCCCGTCCAGCTGTTGAACATACAGTGCATAATTAGCGTCCCTACCCCGGACAAAGTGCTTCAACGTATTTCCACAGGCCGATCCAGACGTCCGTCATCCTCTGAAGCTCAAGAAGACCATTATCCTCTCTTCGAGTCACTAGCAACGAAGCTACACTTCTCCCTTGGTCAGGGCCCTACAAGTTCTCTCCAACCCAGGGATGGCAGCCCAATCAGTCACCAGTTCAAAGCCTGCGGCGCTCGAGAAGAAGCCAGTGAAGTTCAGCAATCTACTACGTGAGCACCCCGTGCCGTGCTAATGCTGGTGTGCATTATCTGATGTGATGTGATAATAGTGGGAGCTGGACTGAACATGTTTGAGTGGGTCACAATCATTGCCTCATAGCAGCTTACTCTTCAGCTAATATTCTTTCCAGAGTCACCACCTTAGGCCAGGTAATTCATTGCTGTACCTAGCCCTGGGGCGTCAATGTGCTCACGTGATTGTACTAGCCCTTGGAAGTTGTCAAGACGACAATGGCGGCGAACCGAACAGATAGCTTTGCAGGCGCCCTGGCTAGGGTTTGGGGCAGAGGTGGTGTGCTAGGATGTAAAGCGTACTTGGGGCCTCGTACCAATGCTCACGCATACTGACCTCTTTCCCGATAGACTACCAAGGACTGATCCCCTGGGCCTGGATAGAAGCCTCAACAAAAGGCGCCGTCCTCCTATTCGTCGCTTCGGAAGCAGAATATTATGCCAAATCCTTCGGTGCTTCTGATTTCGTCGGTGGCATTTCTGGCGGCATGGCCGGTGGTGTTGCTCAGGCATATGCTACAATGGGGTTCTGCACGTGCATGAAGACAGTCGAAATCACGAAGCACAAAATTGCTGCGAAAGGTGTCAAACCACCAGGGACATTTGAGACGTTTATGGATATTTACCGCAAGGAGGGGATCAGAGGTATCAATAGGGGCGTCAATGCAGTGGCGATCCGACAGACCACGAATTGGGGCTCAAGATTCGGCTTATCACGGTTAGCGGAACAGGGTATCAGGAAAGTCTCCGGCAAAGAGGATGGGCAGAAGATGGGAGCATTCGAGAAGATATTGGCCAGTGGTCTAGGTGGTGGTTTGAGTGCCTGGAATCAGCCCATCGAAGTCATTCGCGTCGAAATGCAGAGCAAGACCGAGGATCCCAAGCGACCGAAGAACCTGACTGTGGGAAAGACGTTGAACTACATTTACTCCAACAACGGCCTTAAGGGCCTGTATCGAGGAGTGGCTCCACGAATTGGCTTGGGCGTGTGGCAGACGATATGCATGGTCGCGTTGGGCGACATGTGAGCATCCTCGGTCTCTAGCTATGGAACACTGCTAACGAATCGATCAGGGCAAAGGAGTATGTCGAGAAAGTGACGGGAGAGAAGGTCACGTAAGTCATCCTTTGAACCAAGCGTCTGCCCATGTCTTCCTTGATTGTGATTGAGCTTTACGTGAAGATATGCTGACTCTGAGATCGTACAGCGCGAAGCACTGAAGATGTCCTGTCTGGCGTTTAGCGTTTAGCGTTCATAGTCTTTGTTCACTTGTACGTTATAAGCTATGAGCGTAAGTATGGCTCCGAGCATTAGCTTTGGCTGCATTGGCTTGAAGTAGATCCAGAAATTGAAGAGTGGCTCAGAGTGATCCTGATATGAGTGGTGTTTACTGTACATGATCGTAATCCTTCTTATCACACAAATGCACAGTATGACGCCAGCAAATGCAAGTTCATATCCCTGGTATCTCCATGAGGCTCCAACGCCTAAAACCTCTCCACCTGTACTCCAAAGTCATGCATCGCTAAGTGAACCCTCATAACACATCCTCAGCGTTCATTTCCCCTCCCACTAAACCTCCCCTCCTCCCCATCCCCCACACAACTCCACGCCAACTCCGGCACCTTCTTCCCCCTCCCATTCATCCTCCCCAGCAACCAATCCGTAACACTAACCACCCGACTCGTCCGATCCCAATCCCCACTCTCTCCCACATGCTCAATCGTATGCGTGAGTATCCTCCCTTCCC
>JAABUV010000394.1_pt1 | contig 66869 bp, 54 predicted proteins | sample 5559971 | NCBI WGS metagenome assembly JAABUV01 (sample SAMN10711881, study PRJNA513362) | rock metagenome | isolation source: Antarctica rocks | place: Antarctica: Victoria Land, Knobhead nord | collected 2015-12-19 | reverse complement strand
AGGTGGATTGTAAATGATTTGTTTGTGTATGATTGGTGGGAATTGATTTTCTGTTGGGGGAGGTATGCGCGGGTTGAGGCTGGTGGGTTGGGAACGGAGGCGGTGGGGAAGGGGAAGGGGGTCGAGGGTGGGAAGCGAGTTGAGGAAGATGCTGGTGGACAGGTGGATGAGCTGCAGTTTGAGAAGTGGGTTGTGGAGTTGATGCAGGAGGAGGGCGTGAGGGCGCTGCCGAGAGATAAAGATGGGTTGGGGAGGGTGCTGGATGGCCGGGGTTTTTGGAATGCTGTCGGTGCAGCTCCGGGCGAGGGAAGAGTGTCGTGACAGTCAAGGAGGGAGCGAAGTATGCTTTGAGGAAGGCTGGGGAGCTGACTATCGTGCGCGAGATCCAGTCCACATCGAGTTCGGCAACATCTTCGTGCGTACCTCTCGACCTGGCCACCTCACTCGTCACTCTCGGTCGACCTAAAATCCGAACACGTATGTTTCGACAGTGCCCATCGTCCATGGAGGTCTGGCTCTCTATATACGCTGTTCTCGGGTATGAATTGCCGTTGCTCACTCCCAAGCGGACAACCTGGCCATATCAATTCGAGATCGTTGGAGGAGCTCGAAGGCCGCTCACTCCGATGAGGATATTCCAGCTATATCAACTCGAGGCGGATGGAGGAGTCTGACGCTCGAGCTCAATGTCTGGGTTGAACGTCAGCATCATCGCAAGGTTGAGGCATGGACTGCCTTGCTCACTTGAAGCATGGTTCTCTTCGTCATGACCGGGTGCGTGCCACATCTTGTACGCTTTATAGGCCTGGATGATGGTGACCATACCTATCACCAATGCAACGAGGCCGAATATAATGTTCACAACGACGCCGGCAGCGTTGGAGGAGATGTTGATAGGCATTGCTGACAAGGCTGAAAGGGACTTTCTTCACGATGACGGATAAGGTACCGAGGACTGACCAAGTGTGTTGGCATCGAAATCGCCATCTTAAGAGGGGTGGCCGTTGCTTTTATGATTGACCATGGAAGGCCAAATCCTCATATCATCCATTGCCGTTCTCTCTCTTGGGAGGAAGCAGATATTGTACCACTAGCCGAGCCTGCGAACCTTCGTAAGATTACTAGGTACGTATGCACTGCGCATTACGGGCTGGCCCTTCTTTTGCAAGCGTGGCACCCTGCTCTAGTGGTAAGTACCATTAAGTCGTCCCTATTGAGTTTATTGGTTGCTTCATCTCAAGACTAGTACTCTTGTGGCATAGCTTCATGTGGGTCAGAGTGAAAATGTCTGGAGACCATCGTAGTAAGTAAGGAGGTAAGGTAGTAACGTATTCTTACGATCAACCGGGTCGTTTTCTCCTCACTTTGCTACATTCTTTGCCATCCACACCATCCCGATCGATCTTACTGGTGATCAGCGTGGACAGAAGTGTTGATTCGCTGGTAACCCCTGTACCGCTGGGATCATCCTTGTGATCTGTGGGCGCGGGCACGGGCGCAAGCTCTCGGGACGCTCGGTGGCACCCCCGCCAACACTCAGTCTTGACTCTTGACGCTTCCAAACCTCTTCTTCTGCTGATCGTTAACTTGTCCCAGCTCACCTCGTAGGCCTACTTCGCTTCATGAGCTAATCAGATGTTGTACTTTGCATTCGTTTCGCCTGCCAACAGTACGCTAGCGCCAGCTGATTAGATAGCAAGTTGGCTGCCATATTGAATTCCCAGTCCATTCAACAGAATTACTCGGTCCTTTCGAGAGTTGATCATATGTCTTCGGCTGACTTTGTCAAAGAATGGCATTTATTCTAGTATTCGAAACAGTCCACACTCTACCCTCTTTGGATGATGTTACTATGGGGATCGTGATATTTCTGCACCGAGGAATAGAATGTTCGGTTTCATGATCAATGGATGGAGTCTTGTGGGCATCCAATTATCACAGGCGGATGGTTGGTCATAAATGCTACGCCTATCCCATATCTTGGCATGCAATCCGACGCTAACAGAAATACACCGTAAAGCATCGATTAGGTTTCACATGACAAAAGTCGACAATGTATTACCAGAGTCCTGGTATTTAGCTTTCCCCTTCACGGAGGCAGATCTACCGCATCGGAACTACTACAAACAATTCGTTCATGGCCATCCACCATCGTGATCCCATGTCCTGGCAAGGCTGGCATCCGTCTCGGCTGTACCTCGGTAGATACCCCTGAAACGGATGCCTTGCTGAGAACATGGGATGACTCTGGAAGCTCCACATCCTAAACGCCAAAATCAATGACCGATCAAGGCGTCTAGATATCCGGATATGCATAGAAAGTGATGACGCTGAAAACCTAGGCTGAGACAGCGCTTTTGAGTGCGCTCGACGGGTACAAAGATGGCGATTCAATCCCTTTCAGAAATACAGTCTACTTCGTTGAGTCCACTAATCGCGGCTCCCTGGTCGCTAGAGTTCCTGAGCTTCTAATAGTGAAACAACGGCCTTTCGTCGTCGACTGACGTTCATCGGATCCGCTAAACCCTACCCGAGTGGTTATGGGTGTCAAAAGTCTCGGCCGACTTTTCCCCGTTCCCCGCTCGGTACCGGAATTGCGGGAGAAAATCAGCGACGACTTTTGTCACCCCTACCTTGACACCTTGATATACACCGCGTATTCTTTTCTTTTATCAATGTTTGACTTAAGTCAATCTTAGCTCCAAGTAGAAGAAGAGAGATGAGTAGGCTGACAGTCCGGGCCTTGTGAGAAAATACTATTCAATGTATAGTCCTAAGATCGCTAACCTAGGATCTCTGTACCTACAGTGAACGGAGAGGAGCAATACAAACGACCTAATGCCGACCCTACCATCTCAGGCTGATCATCTTGTTTTCCCTAGCCAGTAACGACATATCACAGACAACGATGATCAATCCAGAGAGCATACAAGAAGTTCGAGAATGGATGGTCAGCTTCACTTATGCCCTTCATGTCATACGGTCCTGCTCCCAAGCGCACGCCAAACGCGGCAAAGGCAAAGCCAGACCATTCTCGGCATCGAAGTGCACAAGCGCTAGTTGATACCGCTTGGCGTCGTTGACGTTTCTTGACTGCCGACAGACACGTCCGTACTCGGTTCCACTCCGGCCTGATGGCCTGGCTGTATGACTGATCCGGCTTCTTCAGGCGTTACATTGGGGACGAAGGGGAGCGCTGGAAGCTCGAAGCGCTCTGTGGGATTTGGATGGTGGTCAGATCGCAAGCCAAGCTCGATGTCTGGGCGACATTGGATAGTAAGCTTATGATACTGATCATTGGACGTCATAGTGGCTCTACCTGGATCAACCTCACCCACTCGCCGATTACCACGCCAGATCTTCAAAGCTCTGTAGCTTTGCCATACTGTCACAATGCTGATGATGCTAGCAGTGATGCCGAAGACGACGGTAGCAATGGTTTGGGAGACCGATGATGCTATTGGAGGAGACATCTTAGTAAGCGCGCGTCTGGAAGATGATTGGTCCGTATAAGGTAGGGTACTTTGATGAACTGTAGAGCTTCAATTGTCAGAGAGGAAGCAGGAATGCGGATTGCTGAGTACTAATGAGCATCTCTGAAGTCTGAGAGAGAAGGCTAGCAATTTTGGGGAGGCCATCGAGTCTTATACACCGTCTGGTCAATCAGACATGCACAGCATTGGGACGAGGCAACTTTGGATAACATTCTCGGAGCCGTTCCTCCTCATCCTATGTACCTATGCGCCAATTATTAGCGTGCCCAAAATGCCCATTCACCCACTAATTTCAATGCTCGACATCAGGCCACAACGAAAGTCTTTGTCAAATAACTTTCAGTATAAGATTTCTAGAGAGCAACGAATTCGATCAGTTACTCCGCGAAAACGAAGTCGTAAAGTTATGTATATACCGAGCTATCCGTGTTAGCACAGTGGGAAGGCTTTCGGAAAGTGTACAAGAATTTCGTGCATGAGGTTAAATGCCCATGGCAAACCTTGACAACTTGCCAACATGGCACCGTGCAATTCATTGGTTCTTACACTCGAAAGCCATGGAGGAACATCGCTTATCTTATTCGAGCTTGTAAAGGCTAGCGAGCCTAGCCGTTGACCCCGAATGGTTAGCTTCCGAGTGCGTAGCCAGACAAAGAGTACTTAATGTATCGATGGGTGGCCCGCTTCACATATGCAGGGGGTGCCCCTCCTTTCCGTCAGATTCGTTATCCACCGAATTAGATATCCCACCTTGGCAGACGCTAGCGGAATACAGTTGGTATTCATAGGAGCTTCTTTACTTACATAGCCCAATCCTGTAATGTCGGCATACAAGCGATCACACTCTACATGAAATATACATGTCACTAGTGTAGTGTGTATGGAAAATCTACCACTACATTTCCATAGCAGACCCCTGTTGAAATGTATGATGTCAATGAGTCATCTGCACGTGATTTGGGTGTAGTGCAATAGTATTATGATAACTAATGGATGGATGTAGCTATGTAGAAATGGAATAACCATCACGAGAAATCTCTATTAGTCTGCCAAGGCCCCCTGACTAGTCCTGATTAGTGACTACCGAGGTTGACCCGGTCTGAATTCCAACAAACCCTGCCACGTAGTATAGCTTCGTGGACGAGTTGGCTCGAGCTTGTCCGTATACGTACTAGAGTCGATACTGGGCAGACCACTTCCTTCAGGGACGCATATGGACGCCGCGCATGGAAGCTGACGTGCTACGGAAAAAGTCTTGATTTGGCGCTAATGGGAAGCACCCCTGGAGAGCGCGCAGGAGAGTCACCCCGGAAACCGCACTCGAGACCCCTTAACGACAGACCCCTTCCTATTATTGGTCTACCCAAGGATGGTGCTTAGTAAATTTGATTAGTAAGCATAATATCAGCTGACTAAGGTGGCCACTGAAAAGGAGGTCGCTACTGTTCTTTTAAAGCCTAATAATAGCTGTATGTAAAGCAGCAAATGTCTCGTACTGATGATGCTACCAAAGATATCAATGAATGTGGCAATGATGCCGGAATACCTCAAAGTAGCAGAATATTTGGAGCGCCACAGCGCCAAGTCAACATCAGTCCCCCGCAACAGCGACAGTGGGTAACAGCGACAGCAATTACATGCGGAACAAGCACAGTAGATATAGATCTATGTACATCGCGTGTGCATTGCGCACATCATTTCAAGGGGTCTTTCCGAGGGGTCTCTCGTTAGCCATACGGGGTCTGTCCAGAGCCGTACCCGATAGATCTAGCGCCAAATCAAGACTTTTGGTGTCAGCCTCCGTAGCATGACAGATGCCGGCCTGGGAGACTCCCAATCGCAGTGACCGAAATATGGGGCTTACAAGTTCCCCACTGAAGGATTGAAGACTCCATATGGCAAGGGGTAGAAGGCCATGGCGCGAACAATGGCAGATTGCGAAAGTACCACACCCGAATTTGGACCCCGCGAATGACGGTGACGTTCGGGATGCCCATGCGGATCACGTATGCTTGTACGTAGGTGGTTAATGTACAACACTCGTCTATATGGTAGGCTTGAATCATCGTCCAATCAGTCATCCATTGATTTCGCCATGGGATCAAGGGACATGTTGCATCACACATACAAGATGCATCATGCGAGCGCATATAGTCATGCATGTGCTGTAGAAGTCCTCCATATAAGCATACAATACAGATAGGCGTTGTCAGGGCACAGGGAGATCATTGGTTCCCCGGATACGTAGTATTGGCGCCACACAGATCGGGGGGCTACCGGGGCATGGCGACTAGCGGATCGGCAGGCGAACCTTCTGCGTTATGGACGCCACACAGGGCGCACGCAAGCAGACCAATCACCAATCATGATGAAGAAGGCATGTATATTCTCCGCGTTAGAAAAATACCAATCAACGCAAGATGTCGTAAACGTAGATCTGCCACTAGCCCTTTCTACAGCCACGCGGCTGTTTCACGACTTCGATAATTTTGGTGCTAGGGAGAGGACCGCAGATTGATACGCGGATAACCCATTGTTACAGAGATGGGTTGGAATCTTCTGCCAAATGATGCTAATATTTATAAGTAGACACCAAGAGCGAGATGTATGAAGCCCCGTATATGTTGCAGTAGCAGCATTTAGACGATGTTCTTTACTGCTCCTCACCAGAGCTGGAAAGTCACGACATATCGCAATTGGATCGATGGCAGAGCACCGAGATACTGAGGATGGACGACCACCATTGTTCAAGGCGACAAGCTCTAGATACATGATCATCCGACTAGACATAGCATAGACCCCTTGACGGACAATTGCCGCACCCGCCTTTGATGCACTAAGGGATTGACACCAGCCAATCCAACTGTAATGCGCCCAGCGTCTGGTGACCAAACAACAATATTATGGTCAATGGCCGATGGTCGATGAGAATTTCGATAACAAAGTTGATCCGCAGGATAGTTTACTAATGTATGCTTCAAGATCTGGGGTACGCACATTGAGCACAGACCGAGATGGTGCGTGGTGATCTATAAGCACACGATTGCTTTCGTCTTCTGGACTAGCTCTTGATTATTCGTATTTCCGTCGAATCCGCCGGTCAGAGCCGTGGTTCTGGGGATCCAACTCCGGGCACAGTGTTCAGAGGAACGATCTTCAGCATGAGTTCCGCCATTTGGATGCTTGCCCGGTTGATCATGCACCATCCATAACTCAGAAAAGAATTCAGCGATCACCCAGGTGAATATACACATTGATTTCCTGATTGGATGACTTCCAAGCTTTTCGCGGCGTATCGACGTCCTGTTTGGAGATTTGATCTTACAACGTGTCCAAACCCGGTATCCAACCTCCAGTGTCACCTCTTTGAGCGACGTTTTTGGCCACCTGCCTCTGGTTGAGGGTATCGAAATAATCGATCTGTGGCAGGCAAGATTTGCGTATTGGAGCACAAGACCATGGAGGTTGTTCCATTGCTTACAGCCGCAACGTCGTTGGGATCTACGTCGCTCCGCCACAACATGACCCTCCGGCTGTCAGGATCGTCCCAGTCTTGATCGATTCATTGTTTCCCCTTTCGACTTCGTCGTGTATCCGGAGCTCTGCAAAGCGCCAGACCCTCAGCCCCATTCTCCACGTGATACTACTACGCTCGCATTCGAGTCATATGCAGGGGTAAAGCACGTACGGTATCTTTGGTTCCCATCTTCAGGCTCTCCCAGTTGCTTTCCTTGCACAATGTTCTGCCTCAAAATCCTGGCAATCTCTTCTGCCTCCGAGATCTTCTGCTCCGACTCTGGGCTGTGAGGACTTAGAGAGCGGCTGCTGTCGAATTTGGAGCGGGCTTCGATGCGCGAAGCGGAAAGTATGCGAGCATCACCTGCAGGTGTCAGCACGTAATAAATCTCAAAGTTTACCACCTAAATTAATTAGAATATACCTTGAAACGCAATACGGGTTGCCCGGAGAATTTGTCGATAAGCTGCCAATGCCATGGGACAATTGGAGTCTGAACGCAGGTACTGCTATTGACTTAGACAAGAGTTTAGAGTTCAAGAAAGGTTGCCAAGCTGCCAAGGATCTACGATGGTTCGCCGCTAGCGTCTACACGGCTGCGAAAAGTTCGAATAAAGTATTTTAATTGTTCGTTGGTATAAGGAGAGAATCGCAATGGCCGCGGTACAAGTCTTATTACACCTACCCGTCTTGCCCCAGGGTTGGACGGGCGAGAAAGGTTTCAAGCCTATTGGGGAGCTCTCATCCGCGACACAGCGAAATATCGAGCCTGTGGGACCTCATTTTCTCGCCCACGCAAGAAGGGTCTGTCATTGTTTTCCTGGAGTCAATTCATCCAGAACATCAATACTGACCAGATTGTAGAAACGGCACAAGCGCACGTTCTCGGAAGATGACCGCATCCAGGCTCAAGAGAATGTCAAGAAAGTTGAAGACGATGATTCTGGGGAAATAAGCGAGCCAGAAGATCCCTTGATGCTACAGCGTGACGCAAAGGACTGGAAGGTGCGACTCTGGCTCTCAGCCTTTGCGGAACCTTTGTCTTGCGACAGCTGACGTGATCTACAGGGACAAGACCACTACGCCGTCCTCGGCCTCTCTAAATACCGCTTTAAGGCTACGGAATCTCAGATCAAGCGCGCTCACCGTAAGAAAGTCCTCCGCCATCATCCCGATAAAAAGGCTGCTGCTGGATCATCCGAAGATGATTCATTCTTCAAATGTATCCAGAAAGCCACCGAAGTCCTGCTCGATCCCGTCAAGCGTCGCCAATTCGACTCAGTTGATGAGGCCGCAGACGTCGAGCCCCCAACAAAAAAGCAAGCACAGAAAAGCGGCTTCTTCAAGCTCTGGAACCCAGTATTCGTAGCCGAAGGCCGGTTCAGCAAGAATCAGCCCGTCCCACGACTCGGCGATGACAAATCTACGAAAGAAGACGTTGAAGAATTCTACAACTTCTGGTACAATTTCGACAGTTGGCGGTCTTTCGAATATCAGGATGAAGATGTGCCAGATGACAACGAGAATCGAGACCAGAAGCGCCATGTGGAACGAAAGAACAACAATGCGCGAAAGAAGAAGAAGACGGAGGATACGGCTAGGCTGAGAGCACTGGTTGATGATTGTTTGGCAGGGGATGAGCGGATCAAGAAGTTCAAGAAGGAAGAGCGAGCAGGCAGAGACAAGAAGAAACTAGACAGAGAGGCAGCAGAGAAGAAGGAGAAGGAGGACAAGATCAAAGCTACCGAGGAAAAAGAGCGGCTGCAGAAAGAAGCCGACGAAGCGTCTAAAGTCGAAAGAGCGGAGGGTAAGAAAACAAAAGAGGCAGCCAAGAACGCCGTCAAGAAGAACAAGCGGATACTGAAGGGCAGTGTGAAAGATGCCAATTATCTGCTACCTCCTGGCGAAGACGCAGGACCCAGGCGTGTCGACGAGGTGCTCAATGATGTCGAGGCGATCATGGCGAAGATTGAGCCTGAGGAGATGGCGCTTCTTGCGGGTAAACTGAATGGCTTGAAGGTGGGGGTGGAGGTGGGGAGTGTGTGGGATGAAGAGGTGAAGAGGCTGGTGGGGGCTGGGAAGTTGAAGGATGGTGATGTGAAGGTGCTGGGGAAATGATACTTTCTGGCTTGCTTGCTCTGACGGGGCTGTTGTCACGAATTTGCGCATGTGAGGGACCTATGGAATCATGATAGACTACTTGACTAGATAGATACCTTGGCTGGAGACGAGGGCTACCGTTCGAGAGATGGGAGATCGTTAGACTTCAACACCGAAAGGTGCACTGCATGGTTTCTATTCCAAGGGCACGTTATACCCGTCTAGATGTATAAGCGGGAGGAACTGCATTCGTCTCCGTGCGACCTTCATCAGCCATAAGAATTCACAACCTCATCTCGAACGCCCCACGCCATGCCATCACATTGCCCTCATACTCCCATGATACATTCCCCGTCTAATTCCTCAAAGCCCTCAACCTCTCCCCCAACCCTTCCTCCCTCTCATCCTCCGCCCCCACCTTCGCAGCCGGCACCCCCGTCTCCGGCGCCTTCATCTCCGCCCCCAGCTCCACACCCGCCTCATCAGCAACCATATGCATCAACTTGTCCACATCATCCTGCGGTGTGCCTACAGCCGTAGCTTGCGAGGTAGCGTTCTCGTAGTAGCCGGTTGCGACGTCTAGGTCTTCGAATTGGGTCTCGAATTTGTCCATTACGGCTGAGATCTGAAGGTGTGCTTAGTCAGTAGCAGTCGCGCAGCACAGTCGAAAGAGATATAGTAGAAATAGTAGAGCCTTACCTTCTCCAAATCCATAGCTTTCATGGCACCCTCCATACCCCGTACTACTTGGCCCATACTGCCTGTGACCTGTCTCATCGTCACTGCTGTCTGCACTCTACTAGCCACCGCATCGATCCGCGAGCCCAGTCGTAGGAGATTGAGCTTCTCATTCTGCTTTCGTATTGCGTTCTGCGCGTAGATCTTGGCGATGTCTGGGTGGTTTTGCTGTATTGCCTGTAGAAGAGCGCTGATTAGCTGGAGGATAGCATGACCGAACGGGGTCTGGGATAATTGTAGGAGCAACAAGGGGAGCGGGGAGCATGCGCACCTTCTTCAACTTATTCTTCTCTGCTGTTTCATCTTTGCCAGCTTTCGCGGCTTGTCGGTTGAGTTGTTTAGCTGTGAACTAGGAATAGTGGCCGCTATACGTCAACACGCTTGCTGATATAGTGCGCACATGGAGAGCTTGAGGGAATGAGCCAACCTTTAGGTTGAATAATGACTGTGGACAGTGTCAGCTTGTATCAGCTGGTAACCTTGTAGAAGCTACCTTCTCGAGGCCCGACATGGCCAATGCTAAGGGGTGTAATTGGCTATGTGTCTTTTAAGTTATTGAGAGCTTGAAACAGACTGTCAGGTACTTGAGGAACTATGGTGGTTCTCTGATGTCAAGCTGCCTGGAACATGACGCTCCATGCGCGGCAAAACGTGAGGCCGAGATCCGATGTCCGTAGCTCGGCTAGTATTCTTATAGACTAGTAGCGGGACAAGCCACCTACCGATTGTGGCTAATGCAATATTGTTGCAGAGGTCTTCAGCAAGGATGTTTTCAAAGATTGCGTTAGGAGAGCAGTCAAATAACTATTGGGAAGTCTCGTGTTCGAAGATCCATCTTGAAGGATTGTCTAGCTTGGCTACCAGCTACTTACAGTTATGTAATTTTTGCCGCTAGCTAATCGTAAGATTCAACGTATAATAGAATACAGTATCATTTCGCATAATCGGCGAGATGTTATCCCCGATATCGGGTCCTGAAACCTTCACAAATTATTTAAAAACCACATTTGGAAGCCATATCTCCCACTAAGGTGGTAATAGCAGATGGAAAGGACTGTTGTATAAGAGCTTGACTCAGCTCTTACCCTACCATGCGTCCCACGCTTCAGAGGGCGCTGCTACGCCGAAGCGTAATTGCCCGAGCTCCAACGGTTTCGCCAGCTAATGCCTGCTTGGATTGTCTTCGTGCTGCCAGATCAATTACCGCGCGAAAACGAAGGACTTTCTACACCAGCACTGCTACAGACGAAATCAATGATGTTAAGCCGAAGGGTTCAGTTCTTAACCCCCTGGATACATTTGTTAGAAGGCACATTGGACCTTCAGCAAGTGATACCGAACACATGCTCAAGAGCTTGAATCCTCCACCAGAGTCGCTGGATGCCTTTATCAAAGAGGTTCTGCCAGGGAACATATTGAGTACCAAGGACATTGATATCAATGGGCCCATGTTCGACGACAGATCGGAAGGTTATTCCGAGACGGAACTTATAGAACGACTGCGCAACATTGCAAAAGGGAATAAGGTCATGAAGAGCTACATTGGATGCGGGTACGCAGGATCAAAAGTGCCAGAAGTAATAAAAAGAAACGTTCTTGAAGGTCCCGGATGGTATACGAGTTATACCCCTTATCAACCTGAGATCAGTCAAGGACGCTTGGAGTCTCTGCTGAATTTTCAGACTGTGGTAACGGACTTGACCGCGATGTCGATCTCTAATGCTTCGGTATTGGATGAGCCTACCGCTGCAGCGGAAGCAATGACCCTCTCAATGAACGCCTTGCCAACCGCCCGCCAGAAACGGCCGAACAAATGCTTTCTGGTTTCCCATCTATGCCATCCACAGACCATCGCTGTGCTACAGTCTCGTGCAGAAGGCTTTGGTATCAAGATTGTAGTGGTCGATGTTCTAGAAAATGGATGCAAACAGGTGAAGGAAACAGGGCAGGATTTAATTGGAGTTCTTGTGCAGTATCCAGACACAGAGGGTGGCGTAGAAGACTTCCAAGGCTTAGCGGACACCGTTCATGCGCAAGGCGCTACCATGAGTGTTGCTACCGACTTGCTCGCATTAACGCTTCTGAAACCACCAGGAGAGTTTGGTGCTGACATTGCTTTTGGCAACGCACAGCGCCTCGGAGTGCCTTATGGGTATGGTGGACCACACGCAGCTTTCTTTGCCTGTGGCGAGAAACACAAAAGGAAGATTCCAGGTCGACTGATTGGTGTGTCAAAAGACCGATTGGGAAACAAAGCCATGAGGTTAGCATTACAGACTCGAGAGCAGCATATCAGGCGAGAGAAGGCAACGAGCAATATCTGTACTGCTCAAGCACTTCTTGCGAATATGAGCGCTTTCTATGCAATCTACCACGGCCCCCATGGTCTACGAGCTATCGCCCAAAAGGCGACCAATGGTGCCCGTATCCTTGAGGAGGGTGTTCGAAAGCTTGGCTATGCTACCAGCTCTAGAGGCAGGGGCAAAGACGGCAGGACTCTGTTTGACACTATCGCTGTGAGAGTAGGGCCTGGAAAAGCGCCAGAGCTGGCCGCATGGGCAGCAGAAGCGAAAGGCATCAACTTGCGAGTTCTCGATGGGAACAGGATCGGGGTCACAGTGGACGAGACCGTAGAACGCCAAGATCTGGAAGATATCTTAGCCATTTTCGATAATTTCACATCCAGGAAGGACATATCATCCGTGGAGCAGATTGCCTCAAGCCTTGATCTGTCGGCCTTGGAGTTGCCATGTGTACCTGAAACCTTAAAGCGGACGACTCCCTATCTCGAACACCCTGTCTTTAACAGTCACCACTCCGAAACCGAGCTCTTGCGCTACATACATCACCTGCAATCGAAGGATCTGTCATTAACGCATTCCATGATCCCTCTCGGATCATGCACAATGAAACTCAATGCCACAACGGAGATGATACCAGTGTCGTGGCCCGAATTCTCATCCATCCATCCATTTGTACCCGTGGACCAAGCGAAAGGATACACCACTTTGATCGACGAACTCGAAAAGGATCTTTGCGAAATCACTGGCTTTAATGCAGTGTCCCTGCAACCTAATTCTGGCGCTCAAGGTGAGTTTACTGGCCTTCGAGTTATTCGGAAGTATCTGGAGATGCAACCGGGAAAGAAGCGTGACATCTGCTTGATACCGGTCTCCGCACATGGTACCAATCCAGCCAGTGCTGCGATGTGTGGGATGCGTGTCGTGACCATCAAATGCGAGAGCGGAACCGGAAATCTTGATATGGCCGACCTCAAGGCCAAGTGTGAAAAGTATAGCGAAGAGCTGGGTGCCATTATGATCACGTATCCAAGTACTTTTGGAGTATTTGAGCCACAAGTCAAGGAGATGTGCGAAGTGGTCCACGCTCATGGTGGTCAGGTTTACATGGACGGAGCGAACATGAACGCGCAGATTGGGCTATGCTCGCCAGGCGAAATCGGAGCAGATGTTTGCCACTTGAACCTGCACAAGACTTTCTGCATTCCGCACGGTGGTGGTGGACCTGGCGTGGGCCCAATCGGTGTCAAGTCCCATCTCGCGCCTTTCCTCCCCGGTCATCCTTTGATCAAGACTGGAGGCGAAAAAGGCATTGCGCCTGTGAGCGGAGCTCCCTGGGGCTCCGCAAGCATCCTGCCCATCAGCTGGGCATACATCAAGATGATGGGCGGCCGTGGCCTCACACACGCGACCAAGATCACGCTCCTCAACGCCAACTACATTCTGTCTCGCCTCGAGCCTCATTATCCGATCCTTTACACCAACGCCGCTGGCCGCTGCGCTCACGAGTTCATTCTTGACATCCGCCCTTTCCACGATTCGGCCAACATCGAAGCAATTGATGTCGCCAAGCGCCTTCAAGACTACGGCTTTCACGCCCCGACGATGTCATGGCCAGTAGCCAATACGCTCATGATCGAGCCCACGGAGAGCGAAAACCTAGCCGAGATCGACCGATTCTGCGACGCTTTGATCGAGATACGGAAGGAGATTGGTGCGATTGAGAAAGGCGAACAGCCTAGAGAAGGTAATGTGATGAAGATGGCACCGCATACGCTGCAAGACCTATTGATAGGTGAGAAGTGGGAGAGAAGTTACGCAAGGGAGAAGGCGGCCTATCCGCTGCCGTGGCTGAAGGAGAAGAAGTTCTGGCCCAGCGTCACGAGGGTTGATGATTGTAAGTCTGCTCAATTTAAAATTGGCAATCAAATATAGTCCACTAATAGGGTATAGCGTACGGCGATATGAATCTCTTCTGCTCCTGTGGCCCTGTCGAAACGATCGATGGCATGACCGGGGCTGCGGCGCCGATGCCGACTTGAGATGCGCGGTTTCATGAGATATGATTTATGGGGGCGTTTGGGAACCCGTTCTTGGCTTTCAACAAAAGAGGGATAGATAGATGACTACTAAAGAAATTGGGTCTCACGGCCATCTTCAACGAGTGGACTGATCTGGGATAGGGTGTTTGAGCGTTTTCTTGTTTTGGCGAGGCGTTCGGGGGGGTTACGAGTATCTCAACATGAGGGATTGGATTGGGATTCAACACATGCATCTACGTACGTTGGGCGTTTCAGAGGGGCTGCTTGATGCAGCCGGTGCGGGTTGGGACCTTGTTCAACATTTGGTCTTGGAATTTTCATCTATTCTACAGCATAGCGTTAGTTGTGACTGTGGTGCGGGTTGTTGTGGACTATTGCGGATGGCCATGGCTATGAGTGAGTGATGGATCGATAGGTTAGATGAGCGAGTGGGAATACATGTTTGAGACGAAGATCTCTGTTGTAGAGCTTGGTTTTGATTGATAGATCTTGATGGTCGATGGCCGTTCGTTCTTCGATGATTGTTTGTGTTGTTATAGACTCATTGTCGTAGAGGTGCTGCTGCATGTAATGAGTAAGTTGTTTGCGGTCTGGTAGTTAGTAGTAGTAAGGTAGGTACTTGGTATATAAGGTAAGATTGTTGGTATCTTGGTGTCTTTGGTGTCTTTGGTGTCTGTGTAGATATGTAAATGAGTATGTGTGCCTTAGTTTCAGATTTTTCTCTTTGAGCTATTCCTATCAGTGGATGAGTGTTTTGGTGTTTGTTTTCTGTGGGGTGTAGGAAGAGTGTCAGTCAATTCACTCACATTGGTATCTTCGTGCCAGCTTGCTAGCTAGTATTTTTTATTTTATTTTTGTTGTATGGAGGTATGGAGGTATTGAGGTATTAATTAAGCATTAGCATTAGCAATGTCGTTCACGGATAAATCCACCATTCATTCTACCTAGATACCCCCATATCCATCGGCCATCACAATCAAACCATCATATCCGGGTATCTATCTACAGCAGAAAACACACCACATTTCTCCCTCCCTTCCACCCCAACCTGCACCCCCCCCCCCTAAACCAACGGCCCAACATGTCTCCTCCACTCATCCACCCTCCCATGCCCCGTCTGCCCTCCCGTAATCCCAGCCAGCATACTCGCCCTTGCACCCCCCGCCATCGGTCGATGTCGTTCCGCCTCGCTCGCATAGGCGCTCACGACCCTTCTCGGCAAGATGCGCTCGTTCGGCCGATCGAATTGTCTGTCGGCGTTGTATTGGCGTGAGGCGACGGAGTGTTGGCGGAGAGGACGTTGCCTTGGCTGTTGTTGTTGTTGTTGGTGCTGCTGCTGCTGCTGTTGGAGACGAGGAGGAGGGTAATCCGGTTGTGGTCGCAGCGGTGGTCTCAGCGGCCGTACTTCCTCGATGGGATTAAAGGTAGCGGATAGAGCCTCGGCGGCCCTGCGTCTGAAATCATCATTCAGAAAATGCGGCGCTGCGTTGCCGAAGTCGTCCCATGGAGGGAAGTCGTGGGCGACATGTTGGTGTTCCATCTCCCGCGCAAAAGCCTCGTCGTCGAGTTCCTGCTGGCGCCTGCGATCGATTTCCTGCTGGTAATTGTGGGCTTGTGGGAAGTCGCCCCCGCCGTAGGCGAGGTTGGCATCGTAGGCTTGTTCGTCGAACCACATACAGACACATCCTTTCCATGGGGTGCCGCACGTGAGGCAGAATTGGGCTCCGCAGCGACATGTCATGTGGTTGCAGCCTTCCGTCTTTTCCACTGTGGCTTTGCAGTTGTAGCAGTTTTGCCAGCCTTCTTCTTTCGCGATTCTAATGAATTCTTGGGTCGCGGCGTCCTTGGGACATTCGCGCGTGGTGTGCCACTTGTTGTTGCAGAGGCAACATACTTTGGTTTGACAGCGTTGGCATTTACCATACTTGCGACCGTGATTGGCTCCGCCATTGGTGTCGGTGTGGATGTGTGAGGGTTTGATCCACTCGCCGCATCTTTTCGCGGGACAGTAAATTCGGTCTTTGGTGGTGTATTCCTGGTATTTTCGATTCCATTTTATCTTAAAGTTATTGTCGAATAACTTGAAGACATTTTCCAGCGGAATGCAATCCTCGGTGCAACATTTGGGCGGCATATGCTGTGGGTCCGTAATGGAGAGGTTGAAGATGCGGCGGAGGCAGGAGTGACACATTCGATGGGAGCAGGCCAGTTTGGGGCATCTAGAGACGCGAACATCATCTGAGAGACAAGTAATACAGGTGACTCTGCGGTGAGCCGCATTAGTGGAGGTCTATAAGGACACAAGGACCCAACTTACCGGGGTTCTGGTTCTGGCTGTTTGGAATTCTTTGGACTTGTCATGGAGGAAAATATGCCGGAGGATCGATCTGCTGCCCTATAACCTCTGATCGATGGGGCTCGTTCTTTCTTTTCACGTACTTGTGGTGACGAAGGCGGTGGTGGATGGTGCTTGGGAACAGGTTTGTCTCGTGCTGAGCTTTGACTTCGCTTGAGGAAGGGTCGAAGTAGGGACGGTGTCTTGCTACCCACGACAGATGCACTTCTGGATGAATGGTATCAGTTTGTTTGCGTCTCTTCGATATGCTGATGAGCCCTGTACCTTCTGACTGGAGGCGCTTCTTTTGGACGTTTTTCATTCCCTTCGGCAACAGAGCGCTTCTCCCGCCGAAGTGGTAAATGATCTGCTCCATCTTCACGAGATGTCTGCCGCTCCGAGTGTCTCCTAGGGGACTCCTTGTACTCCCTATGCGACCGCTCAGGTCTTGGTCTGCTGGCCTCTCGTGGAGTCTTCGACCGTCTTGTATGCTGGGGCCTGTCCCTGTCTATTTCTTCCCTGCTACGAGTCCTTGATACATAGGCAACATCGCCACGCGGCGTACCCTCTTCTCTTCGCAACCTGTGCGACCCATGTCGGTGCTCGGTATCCCCCCTCCTCCGGCTCTCGTGGGCCGTCTCTTCTGTCTTTCTCGTCATGTATGTCCCCGAGTTCGAATGCGTCCTCTGAGGTGTGCGTGATGCCACCTTCCTTTCAGATTCTCTACGTCGTCTTTCGGACGATAGATTGAAAGCTTGAGCATGGACAGTTCGTATCCCTTCTACATCGGGATGTTGGACCAAGTTGTCTGCATCAGAATAAGTTCGTCTGACGTCCCTAGCTTCCGTACGTTTCGTTGTAGAATAGGATCGAGAACGGCGACTTTGGGGATAGTTGGTGGACATTATGGATGCGTTTGTGGCGGACAGGGAGTACTACATAGCTTTGTGTAACATGAGCCTTGGGAGCTTTCATATGTTGCCACCGGTGCGTGCGAGTACTCTACTTGAATGGGGTTTGCCCAGTGAAGGATTGGGTCGGAGTGCGTCAACCTCGCATGTGCGCCGACACTCCTATTGGGTCCCCTCTCATGCCATGGAGTTTACATGCATTCCAGGTCCATATAGGGCACCCAACCGGAGTAGTCAAAGCCCAAATTATCGCATTAGCCGTAGGAATGTGGAGCGTGTAAGCAGACTCCTGGGGCATTGGAGGGATGTCAGCGCATGGGACTCCTGAGTGGGGAGCTGGGTGCAAAGTCTCAAGCGTTGACCTATCAGAATGGGGTAGGCGTTGATAGGCTTAGTTTAGTTAGCTTGCCAAGATATCGCATTTTGGCTTGTTGGGGTCTGTTTATATGTTCTACTTCGCATTATGGGCTCCAGAATCCTACAATCCGGAGTCCTTACTGGAGAATTCCTTTGATCTGATACACTTTCACACTCCAATATTCTAGATAGCAAGACGACAATTGATACCTGTTCACCTGCCAAGAGCTTCTTTCCTTTGCTGGCTCGTCTCCTCAATCGTCTCGCATGAGTGGCCGTACTAGAAGCACCACCTCAGTCGCAACTTATTGCGATACCCCTGCCTAAAGTACTTGATTGAGGCCCAAGTAGCAGCCACTAGAACTACGCTTATGTTGCAGATCCATGTTAGTACCTGCAGCTGTCGAACGACCGTATCCTAAGCCTTGTCTGGAGTGTGCCGTCCCTGTACGCACGTACTGTCATCCCAAAGTGCGCATTTCATCATTGTGCACAATCATTGGGATTGATGGCATCTGATACTTCAACAACGCTGTTTCTATTCCGGGCTTAACGCAGTGCTCGTAATTCTGCCATCAGGGGATGCTCTGGACTCTGGCAGACTGCTCACGTTGGCCAATCCTCAATCTCGCGTCTCTCGGTCGAGCCCAGGTACGTTCGATTCCATCCTCATTCTATCAGTGTCCTCAAGCGGGCCTCATGCTTCTGGGCTGATCGCCTGCTGAGCCGTGCAAAACGCTGTTCTCGGATTCGAACAGGATTCTTCACTTTCCATTCAGTGAATTGAAAGTATCTCTTCATCATAATTGGCTCATGACTTTCCCACAAGACCATAGGAGATTTCGGCTCAAATCTCTGTCTGGAAGCTCATAGAGCTCAAGCGAAGCTCCCTATCAGAGATTCCTCATTGATCGTCCGGGCCTTTCCAGTTCCAACATTCACTCACAGTGAAGTCAAGAAGTACAGGTTTGAAATACCACGGGGAGGACATTACACATCACAACTGATGTTATCAATGTTGGTTAAGTTTAACGCGTGATCTGTCGATGTGAGCTGTAATCTCACTGGCCAGAAGCTTTGTTACGATTAGAGTCCATGACCCTGATCGAGGGGCGTGCACCTAAAGTGAGACTACCAACGGTGAAGCCTCTGCTAATGACTTTGAGGTACTGCAGTGATGCTGGGAGTGAATGAGAAACGTTATCAGAGAGGATAGGACTCCCCTGCCGGACAGTTGATGAGACAACCTCGTAACTTTACAACCATAGTGACGGATCAGAGCAATAAGAGCACCAGACCCTGTACAGATTCAACCAGCACTCAGCTCTTTTTCGCCACATCATCTTCAGCACGAACTCTAGACGATAAGCGGACAACGCTCCTTCATCTTCTAGCTTAGCGACCAGAAGCTATATTGCCTGCCTCATACATCTGCATCACCGTGTCAAGCAACCGATCATAGAGCTTCGGTAATTGTACGGAAGAATACAACACAAAAGTGGGATAGGCTTTGCGAATCGAGTCAACTCACAACATTGCACATTCTGTCCGTAAGCTGGCGCCATTCCATATGTTTCGTTCTTGCTTCCTAGGAACTTGTCATAACGATTTGATCGTTAGAATGGTGTTCCAGACCTACGATCTCTGTGACTGTCTTCGAAATCTTGGTAGTACGCAGTCTCTGGGTTCCATCTCGTATCTCGTGAGACGACTTGATTTGCTGAGCACATTGCGTTCCCCGCACAGCTTCGTCACAAAAAGGAAAACATCAGCTCGAGAAATTGCGCGCCATACATTATCAGTAGAGCAATTTGAAATTTGTACGCAATTTAAGGTCCTCTCATTTGCTAAGCTGCTCAACAACTGAATGCATTACAGGTGCTGACTACCCCTTACCATCGCAAACTGGCGAAACTGCCCCTCCCAAGTTACAAGCCGGGGACACCACATTATTGGCGTCTAACACAACTTGTTAGCCATGGGTTTCACAAATGTCAAGGTTCCCGTGAGATTGAAGCCCTCCACCAAAACCAACGACATACCTACTGCTAAGCCAACGAAACGTTATACCAATGTGGGCTCTAATATAAAAGTCGAGCCTTCAGATCTAACGGACGACCCCGCTCCTCCAAAGCCTGTCGGATGCCTCGTCCCAGCTGAATCAGAGTGTCCTCCACATCCCATGAAACGAGGCCACAACGGTGCTGTGACTGTGGATACGAGGAACCCTAGTGGTACAGACTGTGATCCTGACTCGGTGCTTCTCAAAGAAGAGGCTCCGAACTCTGCGGTAAAGACCGAGCCCTTGCCTTCACCGAGCCCTCTCAAGCTACCCGAGTTCGTCAAGTCCGCGGACCCTGCGGCTGCCTCTGGGTTAGCTGAAGTCCCAGACGTCGTTGAAGAAGATCCCCCGCGCGAGTTCATCGAAGCGTATAGGTCCCTTACGAGTGCCACACTCGTTGGCCTGCCCAACATGAAAGCGCCTCGCACACCCAACGACTTCAATAAGTTTCGCTTCGATGTTAAATATCAAGCCTATCCTCATAGGCAAGTCATTGGGATTTATGTGTCGCACTTATCCAGAAATAAAAGGGAACTACCTCCGGGAGGTCACCACGCCGTGGAGAATATGCTCAGGTCATTGTTTAAGATCGAGGGTGTAACCCCCCAGATCGACAACGATTACAAATACACCTGGATCTTGAAAACCATTATGGGTGAATCCGACCTGGCTAGAACGCCGTACGCTTTCCCCACAATCCTCGCTGAGCAAGCATCCATCGTCTTGGATCACTTCCAAGATGATCTTAATATCGGAGTCGACATTGACAGCAGTCCTACTCCTCCACCTACTCCTGTAATCGCAACCTCAAGTACAAAGAAGGTTAGTGACAAGCCTACCAGCATCAAGTCTTCGAGCAAAAAGCGTAAGGCTTCGGAAATCTCAACTAGTGCTTCTATCCAGTATAAACCTTTCGATATGGAAAACCCCAAAATCGCTGGAATGATGCACAACATGCTTCGCGGCCCCCGTGGAGGTCCCAAGATCAAGGATTCTACACTCAAACTTGACTACAATAAGTTCGGCCATAACGGGCTAGAAATTGGCCATTGGTGGCCATATCAGGCGTGCGCGCTACGTGACGGTGCTCATGGTTCGTCGATGGGCGGCATCGCAGGCGGTGCGAGGGATGGAGCCAAGTCTATTGTCGTAGGCGGCAAGTTCAGTCCATTCCTGAGAACAGGGACGTATACTAATCATGGGACAGGTGGTTATGAAGGCATGGATAAGGATGAAGGCCACATCATCTACTACTCCGGTTCCAATTCACACGAGAATGAAGATCGCAACACGCCACACATTTCCAATGCTACCAAATCCTTGCAGCGGGCCATGCTGGACAATCGCAACATCCGCGTCTTGCGCTCTGCGAAGGGCGACTCTCGGTTTGCTCCTTGCTTGGGGATACGTTATGACGGGCTTTACAAGATCGTGGCTGAGGAGAAGAAATTCAACGCGAAGGGCGGGGCGTATCTTCGCTTCAGACTCGTACGACAGGGTGGACAAGTAGATATTGATCTGACCAGACCAGATAAGAGGGAGAGGCAGGCCTTTGCGATTTTGAAGCAGTCTGTTTAGGCCCTTCTTGAGGGAACGGTACCTTGATTGACATTCATCATTGATTTTGGCGAAAAGTACGGGTCTGCCCTCTGGTGACTAGCAGTATGGTGTATGGCGTTCTTTGGGAATATCTTGCACTTTCAACATACTGTGCTGTGCCCTTGGGATATGAAGGCCAAATGGGTATACAGGCAAGAAGAATACAGATTAGACGATGGAATCTGCGGATATCATACACATAGCATCCATACGCACAAAACAATTCGCCTTGGAAATCGATACCAATCTCCTTGCACGATCGGAACTAGATCGACTAAAATATATGTGAATTATAGAGTCACTGGCAATAGGCTAATACGATACTTCCCTTCAATGCACAAGGTTGCATATGGGTGCTTCAATCTTGCGAGTTGAAAGCCCACAAGAATGAAGCTTTTTCCGGCTCAGGCAGATCACTGGCACATGTTCTATCACAGTTGAAATGCTGGAGCACGATTCCGGTGTAGGCTATCTCGCTTGTCAACTTGGTTCTCTAGATCGCTCACTATTGCTCTTCTTTCCCATTCCTGTGAATCGAGCTGCCAAGGTAGCATGAGAAGAGGTCACTTTCAATTCAAAGCCTTCAGATCTGCTGGTAGCGAGGAAACAAGTAGGGAAAATGGATACAAGTCTATGCTCGTGTTACATGGCCACTCGACACTTCGACTCAGATGAATCGCTACGATGGCACTAGTACTGTTGGATAGAGAGATTAGTCTTAAACAGTGAGATGTTCAACCCCCTTTTCCTCCTCGTGGTCATTTCAGGCTTAGCTGATCTCGTCCATGTGCAGAATCAGCCTAGCGGTTGCCAAGTTAGTCTTAAACAGGCTTAGCTCAGGTAGATGACGAATCTCGTCCGCGACCAAGGAACATGGAGATCCTCATCCGCCTCACGCCTGTCGCATGTACATCAACAACCTCCTGTTGTCTCACACAACACTGTAATCATTTCGGGTCGTTGCTAATACTCCTACAAACCAATCCACTGGATCTTGGAGACACGCCACACAACACGACTGCTGCCTGAACCTCAGCGCCAACCCCGCTTCCGGTCCTACCTCTCAAGATGTCCGTTCCCAAGGATGCGAAGAAGTCCAAATGGGGAATTGGCAACATGCTTCACAAAGAGCGTCCCGCTCCTGTCGCTGACAGCGCCTACGGTAGCGCCGATGGCTCCTACAATTCCTCCGCCGCTCAAGACCGAGACTCATATGCCTCATCGCCCAGTTTCACAGGCAGCGACCGATCGCAGCAGCCTCAGAGCCAGCACACCTTTATAAACGACCGAGGCCAGGTTGTCACCACCACTACAACCACGACAACGACGACAACCACTGGCGGGGGCGGCGCGTCGCACACATCAGGCCCACACACAAGTAATATGGCCAATAGACTTGATCCTCGTGTCAGCTCTGGTAGCGAACACACCGAAGTGACAGAAGTACGACGCGAGCAAGAGCGGCCCAATATTCCCATGAAGAACCCAATCCGCGAGCGAAGCCCACAACCGCCTCAACAACAGCAGCGCCAAGCACCGCCGATTCAGACCAATGACAACATTCGAAACCAACGAGATGAATTTGGCGACCCCTCGAGTCCAAGTGGTCGACACAACTTTTCCTATCCGAGCCGCACGCCGCCACCTGGGCCAGTTGGTGTCCCACCCCCACAAATACAAGGACAATATGGAGCACCGCAAGCAAATTACGGAGCACCACGCGGACATCAACAGCAGCCGGGGGTGAGTACTTTGCAGAATCTGAAGACAGCAGCAGTGGGAATTCATGTAAGCCTCTTCATACTCTGGAAGATCGGACGAGTACTCACACAAGCAATACAGGGCGTTGGAGAGACACTCCGCGGCACGCTCAATTCCGGTATCGACAAGCACTTCGACAAGCGTCCCGAAACGTTGGCCCATAACCAAGCAGTCCTGGATGCAGGCAGGGCGGAGATTCAGAGCGGGCATTTGAGCGATACCAGCAGGCAGGCCGGTGGAATCGGTAATCCTGTCAAGGGGATACTGCGGAAGAGAGGGGGTGATGGGCAGCTGAGGGTTGTGAATGAGTGATGGCGGGTGGGGGCATATAAGGGGAGGGCAGCATGCAATTAATCCCTTCCGATTTGGGTGATTTGTCGAGGCGTTGGATGTTGCTGGCATTGCTTGCGTGATGGTCATAGTACAGTGGATTGGCGGTACATGTAGTCTAGAGATACCTTGAGATTCTGAGAGCCTGTCACTGAACTGCTCCTATCCTATAGCATTTCCAAGGCGGTATAGGGCTGCAGGGAGGTGTTCTATATTTCTATGCACTGTGAAACACAGGATTGTTGGGAGCAATACTCTAGCTGAGACTTTTGACCTTGACCCGTCTCGCTACTTGGATGGACAGAAAGATATGCCAAGACCTGCGGAGATGCCAAGGCTGGCGGCAAGAGAACGCTCTGAGCGCAGGCCAACGACGTTTCCCAACTTTATGTATCAAATCGCAGCGGTTGAAGACTAAAGCACTCGACGTATGTTTCGAACCAATGCCCGAAAGATGAGTGTGAGCTGGCGGTGTAAGCCTCCTGCAATCTATCTTGCTACGGGATGACCAGCATCAACCTCGAACCCTCTCCTCAACTACTTTATCCAAAGCATGCCGCCTCCACAAAGTCTCCCCAAGCCATCGAGCGATCATGCTTTACGGCAGAGTGTGCAACCAACATGGAAAAAGCAACGACTCCCTGCCAAAGGATCAACCGGCACGTCTCAGCCCCGAAACATCCTAGCCTTTCGCTGGAGGTTGTCTCCGCCTCCCTACCGATTGGGCCACGATTGCCATACTTATGTATACCGCCTACCCATGTGTTTCATCCCGTTCGGCATCAGCCCCCTTATCGATAGCAGGCATTCTGGACCGACAATAGATTGAAACTTTGCTGGCATAAGGATGCACTTTACCTCGGGACCGTTGATAGGCCGGCTCACGCGCTATGACTAGACTAGCCGCCAATGACGCTCCTTTGGCTGATTCTTTTTACATCGTCACCTCAACCTCCATTCTCCTGAAGTGTGCTTCTTCAACGCACTGAACAGTTCTTCCTTGTCTCTTATTGCCAGTGCATCATCTCTTTCCTTGTAATATAGTTTCTTTAGGCTTTGCTTGTTTGATTTGTGCTTTCCCCATTTCGACCATGGCTGATTCATCCCATATCACTCGTGGCTTCGTATTTGCAGGAATGAGCTCAAAGATGGCATCTAGCAAACGAAAAGGCCTGGCCTTTCTCCCAGGTAACCGAGAAAGTGCCATCCGGAATCATTTCATTGCAATGTGCGGAGAATTTGCTGGAACCTTTTTGTTCCTGTTCTTCGCCTTTACCGGCACTCAAGTAGCCAACTCCCAGACTCAAGGATCGACTTCGACAACGATAGCTCAAGGATCTAACCCAGCTCAACTATTGTATATAAGTTTATGCTTTGGTTTCAGTCTGGCTGTTAATGCTTGGGTATTTTTCAGAATCAGTGGTGGATTGTTCAACCCTGCGGTGACCTTTGGCATGGTTCTCGTGGGGGCTGTACCCCCTCTACGTGGAGCCTTAGTCGTCTTCTCCCAGATCGCAGGCGCTATCGCGTCTGCAGGAGTCGTCAGTGCTTTGTATCCCGGCCAGCTCAATGTACGGACGACGTTGGGGGCGGGGACGACCAAGACCCAGGGTCTCTTCATTGAGATGTTCCTGACAGCTGAGTTAGTGTTCACCATCTTCATGCTCGCTGCGGAGAAGCACAAGGGTACCTTCATTGCTCCCATCGGTATTGGACTTGCATTGTTCATTGCCGAGCTAAGTGGTATGCTGGCCAAGAAATGCTTTGAATTTTCTAATCCCAATAGGCGTATATTACACTGGTGGTGCACTGAACCCTGCTCGAGCCTTTGGTCCTGATGTGATCAACCACACCTTTGAGGATTATCATTGGGTAAGAGGACGCTCATATCCGAGCACGATGCAATATAACTGAACTTGAATATAGATCTACTGGGTAGGCCCACTACTCGGCTCGCTTCTAGCATCCGGATTTTACAAGCTCATCAAAGCACTCGAATATGAAACTGCCAACCCGGGCCAGGACTTTGACGAGAACGAAACAAAGCTGTTCGACCCAGAGAGGGACGTCGACCGCCCTATGGTCAACCTTGTAGCCCCAGAAGAAGCAATCCCACAAGCAGCAGGACAGTCGAGGCCTCCCAGTGGAGACACTCTCAGCGGCTACAGACGGGAAGAGATTCCTCTGCAGCAGATCAAGTCGAAATCATCAAAGTCTCAAACGCCGCCATTGAAAGGCGGCCGCAGAGGATCCTCCCCTATGACTCCTCTCGGCACCGGTTCGACTACTATCGGCGGTAGCCAAGGGACCTCCAGCCCTACGGACGACATTGTACATGGAGGTCCCCATTATAGCCAAACGGCCAACCAGCTCGATCCTCGCATTCAAGGCAGCCTGCCGGAAACGTACCAAGCCGGGCCCAATGTCGAAGCTGGACAGAATGTTGCTCACGCTGGTCGTGCGTGACCTATCATGTACCACACTTTCACCATATTCTGAGATCTACCGAGGGAAAAGCGAGACTGACATTTGCATCTCTCGGCGTATATAAAGGTGTTAGTTGCGTTTTGTTGCTACGAAAGGCATTCGAGGAGCATAGCGAAGGGTTCTTTCGATCTATCTACAAGCACATAAGCGCGGAGTTTGGACAATGGATACGCCTGTGGACTTGGTCTTTGGCAAACGAAATGAACAATGTTTTATCACACATTCGTTTCTCCATCTTTTCACATTCAGCAATCGATGCTCAAAGTTGGAGCCCCACGGCCTCCTGCTCTCGCCAATTCTGAACCCAGAAATTCCTTCTCTGTGCCAGAATGTGAGTTATCGTCCACACGAATGCGACTGTGGTCACATCGTGAGGTGCTCTATCAACGAAGCCAATTTGCGGAACTTCATCATGGCAGAGCAAAAGACGGCTCCATATTGCCATTCTGATAGGGCTGAGCAAGCGCTAGAATAGTAGCTAGTGTGACAGAAAACGGGCGCTAAGAGATAAGAATATGCACGCACTTAGGAAATGACGTCATGAATTGGCTTTTTGGCGACATCTGAGAAACATATTTTCAAGACTCACCACTATCACCCTACAAAGCCATTGTCCTTCAACCCAAACTCCCCTTCACTTCCACGTCCCCACCGCGACCATGGCATCCCCAAACCTCCAAGAGATCCATGACTTTCTCTTCGAACTCGCCCTCAAAGCGGGCGACATGATCACCTCTGCTGATCCGGGCGTCGTGGACACGAAGAAGAATTGTACGTCTGCATTGTCGAAAAGGAGAACGTGGGATATGGTTGCTGACGTAGTGTTTTACATCTAGCATCGGACCTAGTGACAGCAACAGACAAAGCTGTCGAAGACATGGTTTCCAGTTCGCTCAAATCGAAATATCCAGATTACTCGTACGCCTCCCCATCCCTTCTCCCTTCCATCCACCACCACTAACCACCAACACCCCCCTCCAGCTTCCTCGGCGAAGAGACCTCAACCTCCACCACCTCCTCCCTCACCCCCGCCCCAACCTTCATCGTCGACCCCATCGACGGCACCACAAACTTCGTCCACGCCCACCCCTACATCTCCATCTCCCTCGCCTTCGCCCACAACCTACGCCCCCTCGTCGGCATCGTCTACAACCCTTTCACCCAACACCTCTACCACGCCATCCGTGGCCAAGGCGCCTTCCTCACCAGCCCCAGCATACCCACTTCGCACCCGCCCTTACCTTCGTCGGGAGAATCGAACGTCAAAGGTGTAGTGAGCGCGTATACGTGTATGCGGTTACCGCTGAGAGCTCCGGCGCCGAAGCTGGAAGGGTTGCAGACGGCGCTTGTGGCTGTGGAATGGGGTAATGAGCGCAGCGGGCATAATTGGGATGTCAAGACTCGCACTTTCCAGAATCTGGCGGGTGAGAACGATCGCGTTGGAGACGGCGATAGTAAGGGAGGAGGGATGGTGCATTCGCTCCGCTCGCTCGGCAGCGCGGCACTGAACTGCTGCGCCGTGGCCCGAGGCGATCTGGACGCGTATTGGGAGGGGGGATGTTGGGCGTGGGATGTAGCTGCGGGCTGGGTCATTGTTGAGGAGAGCGGCGGACGGGTTGTGGGTGGGAATGAAGGGGAGTGGGAGCCTAGGGTTGACGGGCGGCGGTATTTGGTCGTGAGGGGGGCCGGGAAGGGGGGTGGGCAGGAGGGGTTTGTGAGGGAGTTTTGGGGGATGGTGGGGGGGAGGTTGGAATATTGATGAATGAATGTTTGTATTTTGTCGACATCTCTTTAATATATGTCACTGCGTGGGATGGATGAACACTATTCTATTCTCCTAAGTCCCCAATCATATCTCAGTAAGAGCATCTCTTTTCGACGTACGTAGTCTATATACCCTATGCAAATTTTACATATTCTACTATCGTCCTATCCTATCCTACCCCCTCCCCCTCAAAATCCAAAAATCGACCCTACTCTCACAAACTTTCACATCCACATCAATCAACGATACATGTCCTACATACTATCCTACTCCACCCCCCCAAGCATTCCCCAATCCACAACAACAACCCAGCCCAAATCCAACAACCCAATCCAACCACCTAATTAAAAAGAATAACTCAGCACAACTATACACCTTGGATACTGTTGGAATTCAGTTATGAAGGGTGATCTACAAGTACTTAATACCAGCTAATAAGTGGAGGTAGAGGATAGTTACTAAGAAGAAGATAGAACTAGTAGTACGGGAAAGTTATCTATACTGTTATATAAGAGAACGTTTAAAGAGACGGCTCTAATAGATATTAATATACTAGCAGGCTGATAAGTTAGTTGATTCGTTGTAGTAGGTAGGATAGGTGTACTTATAGTAGTATAGAATAAGACATTCTAGGGACGTATATGTGATTTATTTAGTTGAATGTACGTATGATGATGATAGTGATAGCGATAGTGACGCGATGATATTGCAAGCAAATGTGTGTATAGCTTCATGTTGACAAAAGCTAAATAGGTGCAGCCACCCCGCAAACGTGGCAAATGTAGCTAGGGGGACTGTCTAGAATGGAGTTGCATGAGAGCAAGGGATGCAACGGAGCTTACATAGAGGTTGGAACCTTAGCCTTAATGGATCATATATATCTGAGAAGCGTAGCTATTCCCATGACGAGCCTGTTTCTGTTTAAAGAAGGTAAAACCCTTCATCATACTCTGTTCTACATCTGCTAGACGGGCGCCTCCCTGATAGAACTACAAATTGTAGATTGATTCGTCCTACTTATGTACCGTGTCCGTCTCAGCCACTATATTCGAGATTTCTCAGCCCTAGACCCAGTTGAAAATTGCATGTTGAAGGTAAATTGCATCACTTCGTATTGAAGTAGATAAATCGTTACGTAAAGGGCGGGAGTGGACGAACTAGCTTAACCTGGTTAACAAAATGGGCCTTTTTCTCACGTGTCTGCGCTACTGCCCCGTAGCTCGCTCGTTCCTTCGCTTCTTCGACGCTCGCTTAATTGTTTGTTTGGGTAAAGGAAGTTAGTCGGTGCAATTTCTTGCGAGGCGAGAACGCTTGACTGGCTGTTATCTTCGAACCAATATAGACTCGGCGTTTTGAAGATAACAGCAAGCCCGGCTTCATTCAGCTTCAGGAATCTGTGGTGAGTGACCCGCCGTTCCTCGCCCTTGCCGGATCCTGACACTTTTTGACTGATCTCACCGTCTTGCCCCCTCCCACAAAAGACAGATTACTGGGATTCGCAGGAATTGGCCGCATTGACGGGAATTGAGAAGGCTTGGCTGACAGCGCATTCTCCGTATCCTCTATCCGAGTTGAGCTCACCCGAAATCCGTTGACGGAGTTACCTCTGAGTTGGGTGATACACCTCTCTATCCCATGTCCTGGCAAGGCTGGCATCCGTCTCGGCTGTACCTCGGTAAAAACCCTTGAGACGGATGCCATGCCTGGACATGGGATAGTCGGAATGTTTGGGATCTCGGAAGAAGGAGATTTTTGGGTGAGTAGAAGAGGCGCCATATGTGGAACTTGCAGATAGCCGAGCTCAATTCCGAAACTGCATCATCTAGCCTGATCAAAGATGGAACCTTCGATGATGTCTGCATTCCATCCTAGCTAAGACGGCAATATATGTACGTCTGAAGATACTCAAACGCGGGAGGATTCCTGGGTGCCCTCACTCAGTGACCTCTTCCTGACCTTCTGGACAAGCCCTGCTTCGTTCGATTGGCCGATTTCTGAACAAGCAAGCGTTAATATCTCAGCAATATCTCGTAGTTCTAGTTCTGCAACCCGACCCGAGGCCTTGTCCCATATCCTGGCAGGTAGTGGATTTTTGCTTGGCCGAATCCAAGGTAGAAAGCTGCCATGAAGCAAGCGCAATCTCCGAAAGTTGCGTCCATTAGACTCAGTCCTCCAAGAAATTGACATCATCCTCATCCCGGCGTGCTGTCATTATGTCAGTACATGCAAGACGAAACTGTGGTCCAAAGTCTATGTGTGATTCGCAAGGTGAGAGTGTTTTTTAATGGCTGTCAGAGAATGCACGCTTTCGAGACATTTCAAGTCCAAAACGCATTAATTCATGGAAGCAAGGCACTAAGGGCAACAACTTTGTGAAGGTAAATACCCTCCCACACGGTGCTATACTGAGCGCCATAAACCACCCTGTCTCTACTACTTTCTGTCGGAAGTTTAATGCTTCAGGCCAAAAAAATCTGCTGGAGCCATCTTATGCGACCGCGTTGTAGTATTCTAGGACTGGCGAGTATTCCCGGTTGCTGACATCCTGAGGAAGCGGTAAAGTGCTGACTCCGCTTATGGAAAGGCCGAGTATCGTCTTCAATTCACTAATAACCTCTGAAGCGCATTGTTAGTCTTAGTAGTCCGAGTCCTGGGTTTCCATTGCGGGCACACATACCATTTCTGCGAGCAAGCCATGCGGACATATTAAGGACAGAACGAGCCAAAGTAGCCGCGTCATGATCTTTAGACGACTGATGTTGAGAAAACCCAGATCCCCTCACGACCTTCGTGATCTTTTTTCTACCGTCAACAGGCCAAGTAGGCGTACGGGCGATTGCGGATACTCGAGAGAGGAAATATGGTTTGAATTTCAAGGCTGGAGACGCGAACTCCAGTGTCTGACCTCCGTCTTGCTCGTCTAGCGCCAAGTAGGGAACCTCTGATTCCGTCCATCTGCCAACAGTAGTTGGAAGTGACTTTGACGGTAATATCACGGTTTCTGCTTGCCCGTTTGGAGATTTTGTGCCTTCAGATGATCGAGGTGATTCTGGAGACTCTAGCATTGTTAGTGGAGATTGTGTCGAGTCCGTTAGATCTGGGAGAGATGATGGCGAATTGCACGGCAAACTGGAGGATACCTGGCCACGTGTGTTATTGTTGTCACCTGGGCTGGCTATCTCACTTGGAGATTCGAGAGGTCCAGTCGTTGAGAGAGCAGTTCCAACTAGCTGTTTGTCCGGACAAGGAGCCGATAACTCTGAAGATTTCAAGAGGAATCTATATGGTCGTACAGGAGGCGTATCTGGTATAGCGCATAGGTCTCTGGCAAGACTCGGATTTGAAAACTGCCCCGGATCCGGAGAACAAGGTGGGAGAGAAACTTCTACACCGCATCGCTTTCCAAGGTCGACAAAGATGACGTCGATTGGGGTGAAGAGCACTTGACCGTTGCTGTGAGCTTGTACTTGGCCCATAAGTTTGTTGCCATGCTGTCGAATCACCCAGGCCCCGGAATCTCCTGCAACTTGCGTGTATGGTATTTGATGGCCTTCTGAGCTCATGATCGCCCATTCATGTGTGACGAAAGAGTGTCTGCTCACGAGCATAGGTATGTTCACCACTCCACTTCTGTGGTCGCTTCCTTGGCCAACATAATGAATGGCGATTCCTGAATCAGCATCGCACGTCTCATAACAGATATCACCAGGTTGAATGGCGTGATTCTCTTCTTCTACGTATCTGTCTGCCATTGCGTCTTCATTGGATCGATATTTGTGTCGGTTTTCACCGGTTTGACTCTTTAGTTTACACAAAGACCAGTCCATGTAGTGTGTGAGCTTGGTCATGTTGTTCTCCAAGCGCAAGATACCTGCCAGGTGCCTTGGCATACTTACAGTCCTCGTTTCCGAGCTGCGCATGTCAAAAGTGCCGACAATATACTCATGAGGCGGCCTTGTGACTTGATCAAGGAGCTTTGTGACGTCGTCGCTCTTCTTTTTTGCTTCATGTAGGTCAGGTGTGACTCTTTGATCACTGAGATTTTCTTCTGGAATATCTCGGTCACCGTAGGTTTTCTGCGCCAGCGAATTGATCGCGCTGTTCAGGTCTCGTTTGGTCTGCTTCAGAGCATCCTCCATCTGCTTAAGGTCGTATCTAGAAGGCGACGTGAGTGTGCCGCTGTCGTCATCGTCATCGATGTCCATGTTTGCTCGCTCCTGGGATTTATCCACGAAATGGCTGGATGTAAGCATGTATTTGTCCCCATCGATGAGAACGTAACCCCCCAAGGTAGCGACGACTTTCTTGGAGCACAAGAGCCCGAGCGATGCGCCCATTCCGGGCTTCGGATATGGGCGAACGAGATTAAACCTGCGTCGTTGGTGGTCTGCGACTTCTTCAGCATCATCGTTACCTTCCTCCTCTCTTCCTTTCAAATCTCTGACGCTACCCTGTGCAAAGAGGATCCAGATGGGCTGGTGACCTTCTTTATCGCAGATATCCCTCAACGAATCTTCGATAATTTTCTGAGCTGCCAGCGCTGGGACGTGAGGGCTTTCGATTTGGATGCATGGATGCGCTCTGATTTCAACTTGACCTCGACTTACCAGACTTGCTGAATAAGTCCCTCCAAGGGTTGGCGTCAGAATTTCCGGAAGAGCAGGGAGAATGCATTTGAACCACAGTCCGACCAGTAGTCGGTTCTCTTTTACTCTAATCGGAAAGATTCTCGCCCTTTCAGAATTGCTATTGGTACGAGCGCTCGAAGGATCAAGTGCGTATGCTCGAGAAGTTGAAGCCTCAGATTCGACGCCAGAATACGAAGTCAAATACTTCGCGCCCAAACGTATGGAAAATCTATCCAGGAGCGACTGCAACGAGGCCACTGCCTTCTTGATAGCTGGGTTTGGAAGACCTGTCAGGGTGATGGTCTCCTTTTCCGGATTGTAGGTAATGGGACTGGATGCGCATAGGTATTTTTCGTTTTCTCCTCGCAAGGTGATTACTATCTTCTGAAAATCTGATCTCAAGTAAGCTATGTGACTCTTTGGATTTAACGTTATCATCTACCTTGAGTTTCCCGAACGGCTAAGAATTCTGCAGGTTTACTGTTATTCAAAACAAGCTTGTGAAACGAGTTCTGGGTTTGGGGAGCCGCAGGAACCAGATTTTGGAGTGGGTATAATTTGTCACTGGCCTGGTCCATGTTTATTGCTTCATTGTAATAAGCGAAATCTTGGTTGGTGATGGCTCCGTTCGAGTCAGCGAAATAGTCCAGTGGTGGTACCCCAGCGCACCAGGCAAAATCTTGTGCGTCGATCGCAGGGCTCCAAATGGGATTTCGATCCCACAACACATTGTATTGCCAGCCTTCGATCGGTGCTATGCCAGCCAACGAGTTCGTTGTTGACACTGGGCTTGCACGCAATTCAATGGATGGTGGCGCCAATTCTAGGGACTGAGAAGGAATGATATCGTGCTTGCCCCGTTTCGCTTTCGATTCTAAAGGTGATTTTGCCCTATGCTTGCTCGTCCCGGATTGGGAATTTTGCAATCTCCAGAACTCTGCCTTTTGATCACAGTCACATCTACTTCCTAGCGAGGGATGTCATTAGACTTTTGCTCTTCTCAAGCAATGATTTACTCACCCTTGGTTGTCTGACTCAGTGCTTCCGACGTGTAACCCGGATGTTCTTGTCTGAAGTGTTCAACAAGGCAGGAAGATGCGGTGAGCAGAGTGTAGCAGGCTCTTTCTGAACATTGGATCCCCAAAGTTTTACCCTCAGACTCGCGCTTCTCGTGTCGATTTCGCAAATGGTCCCGCACTTTGTCTTTCCGCGCTTTGCCTTCATACGTATGTCCCAAATTCTGACAACAACCACAGTACCACAGTGTTGCTCCTGAGTCATGCCTTTTCTCATGTCTTGTCAAATCCTTCTTGAGTTTGAAGCTGATATCCTGGCATCCCGGATACGAGCAGCGAAACTTTGGCTCTTCCGCATGAATCGCCCCATTATCCTGCAAGTCCGCGACCCTTGAGTTCGTCCTCTCGTACAACGCTGACGCCTGGAAGGTATCGTCGTAACCGCGAGCCTCGGCTATTGAACTATTCTAGTGCAGTATTAGCCTTGGGCAGCTTATGCATTGATGAAGATATAAGATGAGAGCGAAGCTTGACTTTTGAAGCGCGTAATTTCACTCACTGAAGTACGGTTCGATCCCAATGACGTATCCGTAGATGAAGTGCTTGCAGAGCGAGTGTAGTCAAGGACACAATCATGAGAGTCGTTTTCCATAGTTATAAGAGATCTTGAATTGAAAGCAGAATCCACGAAGCGCGCACTGGTCGAGTTGGGCTCTGTCACGGCTTCTTAAAGCAATCTCGTATAGGCAGCCGCAATAGATCAAGGGCTCAGGCATTGTCAGAGCCCTCAAGGTTCTTTGTGCTGGGTCACACGTATCACTTCGCAAAATCAGTAGCAAGCTAAGAAAAGGCGCCGTAAATTATGCCTAGTTCATGGGTACTTAGTTCCTTAGAGTCGGCTGAGTCGTCTTAACCAAATGATATACTTCCGCACCACACCCTCCTGTAACGATAGTGTCCATCTCGGCCATAAAGAGCAGTCGATTGGCTCCCACACCAATCCGTCGCCCCTATTTCGCGCCCTTGGAGCCCTAGACTTTCGGATGGAGGATTGACCGCTTGAGGAAGAGGTGGTAACGGAGATTCAATTGGACAGAATGTACTCTTAGTAGTATCAATAAACACATCGCTCTAATGTCAAGCGTTAGAAAGTCGTAACCTCATCGCTTGTTGGATACCCAGACAGAATTTTCACTTTCGATCTAAACTTGTATTCGGCCCCATCATCGATGGCGTACTTCAGCTGGAGCAATCTATTAATTCGTTTTGTTAGCAGAGTAGAGTTTCACCAAAAAGCTACATCATACTATCTCTAATAAGTTATGCTAGCACATCCTCTCGCGATATCTCGTTCTGTAAGCTACCCAAGGCAGGTCACTTTACCCGAGTATGGTCAACGTCATTGTTCACATGTGATTCCCAGGCATGCCATTCTTGTTTCATTATCTGTCGTCCAGTCTCAGCTTCCATGCCTTCAAACACTGTTGCGGGGCTTACGGATTGATAGGAACTAGGCTTTACACTTCTCCGTGCTCATCTGATAGACTTTGTATCCCTGGAATCGGCATGGATCAATAATAAGCGCCTCAATTAAAGATCTGAGAGTGTCAGCGATGTAGCTGATGAAGCCGGGAGTATACCCAGGATTCAGTGCGCAAGCTAGGTGGTGCTGAAGCTTGGTAGTTGAAGCAGAGTGTAAAGCTGTGACCCTGTAATAGGTGAAGGGGAGTTCCAATTTTCGGCCCTGGAAGGGCTCACCTGGCAGGGGCGCGTACCCAAAAGGGGCGTAACTCAAGTTTTCTATTCTCTTTACTTGATTACTTGGGTAAATGATAGGATTCCCAAGCTCTGGGTCCTTGCTAGATAGGGTGTTGTGAACGTGAATGGCCGCTATTCTGCTTACCAATGTAGAGGAGTTGTTCCAGTAGCCTTGTGTTCTAGCCCTATAGAACTAGGGCCGCGCCCGCTCTTGGTATGCGCCCCTTTTGTGTGAATCCTTCTAATCGGCGCCCCACCCCTAGTCGGTGTCGCTCCTAGGGGTGGGGCGGCGCAGGCATAGAAACTCCTGGCGTGGGCCCTTTCAAAAGGGGCGCCGCTTAGGCTGAGAAGGTTTCTCCGACTGACCCATTTCTGGCTTAATGCCTGACACCAGATGTGCGCCCTGATTCTTGGATAGTACGACAGCGGATGGCACAAACAGGCTCCATCGCACTTTTTAACAAACAGCTGACGTGGACTCGGACGCAATAGCCTCATTGTTACGCAAATGCACTGGCGATGTTGAGCCGGGCCTGTGTCCCATCGCCATGCAATCACCATCTTGGTACCGGTCCCAGTGAAACCGCATATCTTTCATAGAATAGCGGCCTTTTTGAGGCTATGCCAGGGGCTAGGTGCATTCTGCAGTCGAGCGATCTTATGGAAGGATATGCTCTTAGGATCTTAAAGGATTAAGCAACCAACTAAGCAACCAACCAACCACTATCTGCTCCAAATTTCCTGCAATGACGATAGTATCACAAGTCACTGCACCTTTCCCCATACAAGCAAGCGATGCACAGTCACTTCGACAGGAAAATATTGTGCACGGTGAAGGCATATAAGCGGTACGAACGTACTTCGTCAACGTGCCTTTGGAGGCTGTCGATGCGTAATGAAGATGCACTCTCTATTTCGGATGCCATTTCAGCATCGCCAAGGCAGAAGATGCATGTGGTACTTGATAGCACGAAGGGGAGAGATCATCTACATGGCGTCGAAGGCCTTCCGCAGATCTAGCAAACGCTAGACTCAGCATATGCAGTAGTTATGGCAGGATATAAGGCAGTTGTGTTCATGGAAGACGAAGGTTACACTATAAGCCAGCCCCTGGAAAGAAGTGAGAAGAAGGGGAGGTAGGTAAGTGTAACGGGCAATTATATTACATCGATCAAGTCCTTATTAGGCCGTGCTCTTGCCATGCATCGTTTTCATGTGAATCCGAGTAATCGCAAATGCCTCGAATCACAACGCACGGGAAGTCATTCATAAGCCCTGCCGCTTCCATCTCAAAACATAAGAGATCACGCTCTTCGATCACCCGATCTTGAGCAATTGCGTCTTTCATCAGTTTGTCCGCTGATGCAATAAGGCCATAATGCACCACCGGCTCGTCCGGATCAAGCTTACACCGTGTTCGTCGGAGTAGCGGCGGGGATGTACTATCACAACCGATCTCACACCCGTCATCATCTCTACGGTGAGTATAGCTAGATTCGTATAGCCTGTCGTGTTCTGCGCCCAGGTGTTGGTAATTCCTTCGCAATCTTGGATTGTTGGTCATCATCAATCGAACCGACTCGGCGATATGACTGCCCGTCCTCTCGTGATCTGTGCTCAGCTTGGTTAACGCGGTCAAGAGGACCGTTGGTGGCAAGTTCACGGAACCCGTTCGCTCGAATTCTCGGTCTTGAACCGCCTTGGCAAAGTTGTAGGGATGCACATCACCCTCCTTCTCGACAGGATAGCCGATCACGACATCCCCAAGTCTGATATTGTGCTTGCCGCTGGGTGCCTCATCTCCGATGTCGACCATCAATTCGATCCGGATGGACTCGAAGCTGCGCAGCATGTCTCTAGCTACGCTGGCGGTGGAGCCGATATCGTACCTCCCTTTTGGAAGGCATGCGATGACGATGTTGTTATCGCCAATGCGATCGAGGGTGTAGGCGTTGTCGTCGTGAGGGGAATCGGTTGGTAGTAAAGGGTGCTCCTCGTCCAACAGCTCGCAGGCTGCATCGAACTCTATTTGTACCGCACAGATCTATCCCAACGTGTTGTCCTGGCGACGTATTCCTTGGCAGGTTTTTCACTATGTCCTCGTGAGGTGCGGCGCTGATGTTGAGGTGATGATCGATCGTGGTGCTTCTTAATCTTACAAATTTCTACTGATCGTCGTTTGGCAGCGTGGAGCCTTGATACGGAGAAGGGTGGGATGAGGCGACCTACATCTCCATTTTCTTGTCCTCTCCGACTAATGCCTTGGGGGTGCTTGTGCCCCAACTTGAGAATGCGCAAGCGTTCGTTGTAGAGTAAACATAAAGAACGAGACCTACATAGAAAATTAAAGTGAGTCATCTTCACCGCTTCCTTTGAACCCTTGACTGCTTCATCTATCACATCCATATCATCCAACCTCCTTGGTATGCCTGAACTTTGTCCTATGATTTAGAGAAAATACCACTCACGTTCTAGCTTGCACTCTTTTTCCTATCTCTGATATCCCCACTCTTCCACCATTCGTCGCTAATTCCCATTGTCAGCTCCAAAATCCTCGGAACCAAGAATTCTATCTATATACGCTCGAATGGAAAAGAAGGTGTATCACGCCATTGTGCTTGGCTTTGACTCCGCCGAACTCGCGTCCGAAAAAGCGCTCAATCAATGAGAGCATTGCCTACCAACTGAGTATCACCGTCGTTATCTTCGGCATCCACGCTCGACCGTGCATACTCGGCAGAATTGTCATTCGCAAACGTGGCAAAGGTAGTATTAGGTGCAGATGACTGGCTTGACATAGCCGTCCTGGTGGGGGCAACCACAACTACATTCCCCGACAGCCGCCTCAGGCCTGTATCATCGAGGCTGCCTTTACAGATGGCTTGCGTACGCCGTTCCTTACGTGTATATGTTAACACCTTGGCTAGTAGGTTTCGTGAAACCTAGCCACTCGTTATGGTGTTGGCAAACACATAACCGCTGTCTCGAAACCCACCTGTTCCCTCTCCGTCAGGTTCGGGCCCGTCCTTGCCCGCAAATTCTCTCAGTCGCTTGGTCTAATACCGTAAACCGCTTGAGGTCAATGTTCCCTAGTCACAGAGTGCTTGGCATATTCAGCAGAGACTCAATTCAGACTCACCAGGCTGCGGGTGTCGTGCTTGCACCGGAGGAGAATATCGACGAGTGGTTAGGCGGCAGGCAAGAGACCATTAGGGCACGTCCTCGAAGGGGAGCACGCCTGATTGCGTATCTGCTGCTGTTCCTTCCTTTGCACTCAACAATGCTGTGCCGCGGACGACAATCGGTAATGATACGGACATACAAGGAATTCCGCCGACGAAAATATGTAAGGTACAGGGGAAGTTGTAGCGAGAGACGTGATACGCTGGATCGCACCCTAAGAGAACGCGAGGGCGCGACAAGTGACACGACTGGCTTTGGAGGTCATGGAGCCACAGTTAGAGCCAGGTGGTGCTTTCATCTGTTCGACAATCTGATCAAGCAAGAGGCTTTGCATCCTTATCAGGCATAAAGAAAGACCAGAAACCGTGCAGTAGAAAGCTCGTCCAATGAAGCATGATATCCTTCTCATCCTTATCCAATTCTATTACGGCGCTCTGAAAAATCCTGGCAATGTTGATAAAACCACCAGCGGGCACAGTTCTGCTCTCCTTGAGAAACGATCGGTAGAAGGCTCCGGTAAAGTTCGCGCCAATCTGGTCGGGGATATTCCAAAGCGTAGAAACTGTCGAAGAGGCTCCAGAGTGTAGCAGAGCTGGGATGAGCCCCATGACTTCGTCGCCTGAGCCCACTCTGGCACGCCCTCCTGAACATGCTACGAGGCTGACATGGCAGCCCTTTGAAAGAGGGAGCGCAAACAGCTCGCGTGTTGTTAGCTTACCACTCTCACCTACCGTATCGCTGTCCGAGAAATTGATGTGATGCGCTCGAGGATCGGCCGCATCCCAACAAACATGGCTATGCACGTGGATAAGTCTCGAATTGGGCGCATGCTCGACGAATGTAGATTTGGTCGCTTGCTCATTCAGCCAAGCCATGGCGCCCAACTGTGCGGCGAGCATCTTGACCGAGTCGCGACCGTGGCCAAAAGCCTCGTTTCCTTCCCTGTCCGGAATCCCGTTCATAAGCAAGGGGCTCAGTGGCGCCATCGTCTCAGCAGAGAATTGCGAGTTCCAGTGACATACGCGAAGCAGAGAATGACTATGAATGAAAAGTACGGGATTCCTGTAGATAAAAGGCTCCCAGCCAAGAGATTCATCAGCAATTACTTCAATCGAATGAAGCGGTATACGGTGGAGTAGCGCTGTTGGGCAGAATATCATTATCTCCCCTGGCTGGGTTAAGTTCGTAAGAGGTTGCACCAGGCCAGAGATGTCACTGGTCAGCTTTGTGCATAGCCGGGAGGATGGACGGTCAAGGTATAAATCGACCCATTTCGCTGCCTGTTGAGGTGTTGTTCCGACTGCGGTGACGGTAGCAGTCGATCCCGATCTTTTGGTAAGCAGGAGAAATTCGCCATCATCCAGGATGCCAGAGACGTGGAACCAGTCGACAAAGACGAACGGCGTATTGGTCATTACAGATATCCTGTCAATGTCAGAAGAGTTCAACGGTTTACCATCTTTAAGGTCAAGGAATTCCCTCAGTAGCTTCTCCTTCCTCATGCTCAACTTGTGCAAGTCCAGCTCCTGCCGTAGAGCAAACCTCTCCCGTAATGGGGCCGCTTGTATCTTCTCTTGTAGCGAGATCATCCCTTCGTACAAAGGGCGACATATATCCGACAACATAATTTGACGGAGCAGAGCAGATGGGATGATCCCACCGATACCCGTTGTCATTGCAAGAGATCTGGCTTTCGAGCGCTGTACCCACTTCCAGATCTGTTCCCTGATGTCGTCATTCGGTTGCTCCTTGCCAGAATTGAGAAGTTGTACAGCTATTTGCGGGAGTCTCCAGCTATTCTGGAGAAGAGTTGCCCGCTCACGGTCCTCCAAGCCTTCAAAGTCGCTGGACCACGTAGATTCTTCGCGGCTGAGTGTGAAGAATGTATCCGCTTCTTCCAAGCATCGAAGACCTTCGTTTTGTAATGAAGCCAAGCCTGAATCTAGTACATTCCTCTCTGGTCGCCGCAACATCCAATGAATCTTTAACACGCAGAGCTCGGCCACCATCCGCCGCCTCATTGCTAGACATAACACTTCTCCTTGAGCCTTATAACCGCGAATCGACAGCCGACACTCGTCTAAGCCCCGATCGAGAGCCGATCCAACCTCGAAGGAATCGAAGTCCTCAGATTGGGTCACGTATTGCATACATTGATCGGCAATACTGCCCTGCCACCCAGGAGTCTGTCTCTCGACACATTCATTCACTCGAGGCGGCATTTCATCAACCATCGCAAGGCACCTCTCGATCTCAAGGAGCTTTATATTCAAGAGCACACGGGATTTGCACACGCTGTCTTTGCGGATCTCCTGTAGGACCAGCCGTAAGTGTTGTCGTCCGTTAAAGGGTGTTTCGGCCGAACGTGAAAGCCATAAATCGAGCGCAACAGCCCGCGTCTTCCATACGTCTGCATCGATGGGTACTGATTGAGAGTCCCTACGTTGCAGATACAGGAGGGCGAAGACATCGTCGGGGGACAACGAAACGAGCTTATCTATCACATCCACGTTCTTACCACCTTCAATGTCACCTAGTATGCTCAGCACCTCTTGCTCGCTGACTCTTTCCGTTTTGATATCAACTAACATCCATCGGAGGAAAACACGCATCGCTGTTACTTTTTTCGCATCCGAATTGCCAGCTACGTCATACCATTCCGTGTAAAAATTATCTTCTGCCAGATCCAGCGGAAAGTCCGATTCAGCTTTGGATTCAAACTTCGATGAAAGGTTTGTGGGGGCAGATTTAGGCTGTCGTACACCAACCAAACGCCCGATGGTCGTCGGAATAGAAGACTTTACTCTTTCTTCTTCTGCATCCGCCTGCGCTTCTCGTTCACGATCACCAAGTCGTTTATAGGCCAACTTACGCCAATGATTGATATTGCTAACCCCACTAGGCAGATCGAAGTCTTCGTACTTTTCTGCGAACCCGTCCAACCACTCCAGTGCCTTTCGAACATCGGCCACATTGTTGACCGAATCCATGAACTTCGTTCCATGATCAGACAACAATGTGCAGATATCTTCCAAGACATATTCCTGAAAATGTTCGCGTTCTAGGTGCAGGCTAAAAAAGAAAGACCTGTAGGGATCGGAGATTCCAGACATGTCGAGCGCATTCGCTGCTGCTATCGCATGACCATAGCATACAGACGTAGAGGTATGATGACAAGCTTTCATGACCTCTAGAAGTTTCACACTCTCGTCGAAGTACATGACAGGATCTTCATGAGCATTGTATTGTAATTGTAGGAGCTGGATATTAAGGTATAAGGACAGGCGGTCCTTGCTTGGATGTCCAGTAAGGGTGACCCAGACGTCCAACAGCTCCTCTGCCCTTCGAAATTCAGCTCTTCCCTTCTCTGCCGCTCGTTTCTCAAAGAACCCTTGCGCTAAATAGATGGTTAATTCAGCTTGAGCCCAGATGGCTCTGTCCTCTGGTAATGAGGTACACGTTTTGACATGGTCCAAAACCGAGAGGGCAGCGTCAGCTCGCTCAATTGGCGGGAGACGGCTGCGCTCGACTTTGAACAACGCAAGAGCTTCGTTGAGCATTCCTCGTTCTAGCAGAGACACACGTAAGTCTGTCAGACCTTGCCATTCAACCTGCTCGTTTGTTGGTTTCGGGATCATGGCAGCCTCGCCTCCAACGTAATTCGACTCCAGAGTGACGTTCAGCACCAGCAGAACATATCTTCTCACAAAATTAACCTTCAGTATTAGTAAGCAGTAGAACTGAAGTCTTTGTAATTTGCCCACCAACCTATATCTGTATACTCGCTCAGTGGGTAATCCTGAAGCCATCCTTGAGCTCGACGTACTTCATCCAATGCAGGTCCTATGATTCCTTTGTGAAGAATTGCGCCGAAGGCACGCAACAGGGCCATCAACCGGTACTCGGCCATGTCAAGGGCCCCATCCTGGAGACACTCCGATCCTTTTGCCAAGGCCTCATCAAGTAACCTGTAGAGGAGGCCTGCTTTATATTGCTTGAGGGCCAATTCTGCTCTCGCAAGGACAACAACAGGTATGAGTCTCTGTGAGGCGAGAGCATCGTCGAAGATGCATTGTGCCTCTGTATAGGCACCTTGTTCCGTCAGCACAATAGCCCGCTCGAGGTGCCGGATCGCAGTGGTATCAACAGAGTGGTACAGCGAAGTGTTGAGGCCGTAGTAAGGCTGCATTATGCCTTACGCTTACGGTATTACAACGCTCCTCCGAGCTACGTTAAGCACGATGATCGGTATACCCACATGTTTGTCTTGACATTCCGTGCTGTGAAGACACTGATGAAATACTTATGAGATGCAGAACGGCAGAGTTACGTACTGTATATGCAACAGTAAGTGGGCGATGCATGCTATCACACCGCATATATGTGCTAAACCCAACTAGGTATAATTCCATGCTCGGACCTTCAATATGAGTCTGAAAGGGTATGTAGTACTATACGGAGTGTGCCTATCGAATGTCGCCAACATTTTCTGAGTCCTGAGTCGAGCTTCAGTGGGCCTGTAGAACTAGCGTGACAACGCTGGCAGCCCCTTCGAAACCCTTCCGGACTTGTCGAACCAGTGTCATTCGGAAACCCTCATTACCCTTGCTGCCTTCTTCAAAGGGTTGCTGTTACTCTAGTCAAAACAGAAGCGTCTTGAATCTGCTACAAGTCAGACTGCGCCTTACCTGGCTGCTTGAACGAAGCATGACGACATCCCAAGACAGCTCGACCAACACCACTACTCATGACCTCTCCTGGTGCATTCCCTTCGACATCGATCTTTCTGCCGATACTTCGACCAATTCCTTCCTGAGCTCACGCACCACAAACACAGCCGAAGAAGAGTCTATACCTCGCGAGATCATCGCCGAAGAAGTTCGCAGCACCCGTTTCCAAGCCGAGCTCGAGCGTCCTATCCGCATTGGTACATTCAACGGTCAGCTCGTGTTCCTGCTCTGCTTCAAGTTCTCCTTCCAGAGACTGTCTCATGGCTTTCTCAAGCGGATACAGATGGCGACTATCGGGGTCACCTTTGACGACGCTCCAAGCGATCTCACTGCGCCCAGCATACCCAATCCTAGCGTTGTCCGACATCATCCCATAGAATACCAAGGAGCTGTATCTACTGGCACCGTTTCCTACCATAACGAGGTCAATGCCCAATTGTCTTCCATTCCCAATGGTCCCACAATCGGTACCACCTTCTCAATGGATGGTAGCAGGCCTCGAGAAGGGCGACTGGTCGTGCACGGTGTAACTTCGGGTCGACGAGCACAGAACCGGATTACCTGGACCGTCGAGGAAGACGATGTTTTAAAATCGGGCATGCCGAGAGAGATGAAGATGGCTCTTGTCGTCAATATGAGGGAAGAGCGACGCTTCTCCGCCCATGTCATCGTCACAGCACATTATGCATTCAGTCGGGGTTTGATTGCGAAGATGATTCCAGTAATTGGAAAGAGTCATGATCCGTTGTATTTTGACCCCGCCGTGCTTCGAGATATAGCCCAGAAGCAGACGCAGACCGGGCTGGACGGACGACCTATCGCAGAGAACGTTGGCCGGATCGAGGGCATCGCCTTGAGCGAATACACTTCCTTTCCAGATCACTGAGAGAATTGAAGGGAGTCGGGACACAGAAAGCAAGGGCTACTTGGTGTATCGACGCTGTGCGTAATAGTTATCGTTGAACTGTTCAGAATTCCGAGCCTTACATAGAATAGCCCCGAGGATGTCAGGGCCCTTCTGCGCGGAAGGCTCGCCCGTCAAGGTTGCAATTACCTACATGTCCTCATGAAGCCACTATCCATACTAAGGTTCGAAATGAGTTCTCAATATATCTACTTCGTATTCAAGACTAGCGACGAAGAGATGGTTCTGGCGTTGCGCGGCATACCATGCACGGACACGTCAACACGGAACCCCTCCTCAACCAACCATCCATCAATGAACGCGACATGAGCCGAGAAATTCTCCCTTCATGGCCTCCCCAAATTGCGACATCAAGCTTCTCCTTGATCGCGACCCACAAACAGTACCAACAATATAGTGCCACGTCGGTCTCCAAACCACACTGCGCAAACCACACATCAGACATGACAGCGCCTCAATTGGTGGCCCCGGTCAACATCCCATGAGCTCACTTCATGACCGTATTACCGTAAAGAGCGAGGCTGCGCCGGTCAAAGAACATTGAGTACGGCGCCTTTAAGCCCGCCCGCAGATGCACCATCTAGCAAGCTCGCCTTGAGACTCCTCACGCACGCACCCTCACTCCATCTTCTCCATGTCTTGATCGCTCTGCAAAGCGACGCACAAGGATGTGAAGTTTCCCCATCATCGGATGCCCAAAACCCTTATTCTAATTACGGTTGTACAGCCGCCACGGCCCCCCAGTGGCTATCGATGGCTCCGCAGGCGGGTATAGGTCCATTAATTCCCCTCCCCTTACATACTGCATCCATTCCCCCCCTCCATTTCCCCCTCCAGAACCCCTTATCAATCACCGAGTATCGGTTTTACGCCTCCCATCTCATCTCATCTCATCTGCTCTCCCCGCGATGGAATTGGCGATTCATCACCGAGGCGTTCGATGTCTTGGGGAAGAGAGGATGGAGGAGCAAGGGTTCGAGGAGGGATGGGGGTTTTTGTGAAACATGCGGGTCTACGGGGGTTTGAGGATAGACATAATAAAGGTACTGCTGATTGCTATAGATGGTTCTAGCGTTAGGATTGGGATTGGGATGGCGTTTCTAGCTGGCACAGGCTGATGTGCATCGTTACAACATGAGTATAAATGCTTAATGACACGCTATGCTACGATGCTTGCTCGCTCGTACGTACGAATGTAGGATATATACATACATGCATACCCACTATTCTATTGACCGTCCTCGATCCGTACCCTCATAACATCGTCCGCTAGGTCTCCGCTCCCACTTCCACCCCCACTCCCACCCCCTTCTTGACCTTCAATAGTTGTAGTCCGCCTCCTAACCCTACCCGCACTCCTCAAACTCTCTTCCACCGACTTACCCAACCCTACGGCCGTAGTACCGCCCGGTGAGAATTTCCGAGAGTCATCTTCCGGGCTTGTGGGGGCTGGGGAGCGGGTAAGGAAGGAGGCGATTTCGGCGTCTGAAGTACCGGTTTGTGGGCTGGCGGGTGTGGTGGCTGAGGGGTGGTTATGGTCGGTATGGGTTTCGGGGATGGTGATATGGCCTCTGTCGCGCAGATCCGCAGGGTCCATGTCTTCGTCGTCGTCTGTGATGTCGAACATGGAATCTTCCCACTGCGCGGAGTCTTTCCTTATCGCATGTGGTCGATTGGTAGTGCTGCTCATGCTGCTACCTTCCGTGTTTGTGAGCTGGGACACGCTATCATTAACTTCTTTCAGCTCGCTATCGGTGCGCTTGATCTCTTGTCGTGAGCTTGTGTCGACTTCTTCGCCGTGCTCGCCTACGTTTTGTGACATTGGCTTCGCACGTTCCTCATTGGTTTCGTCGACGTCGGCGGTGGTAGCGGCGTACGTGTCGGCGAAATGTGTGTCGACTAGATGCTTGATGACAGGCCAGCCGTAAGCGTTGGAGAACATGCGTCGTACAACCATGTTGTTGTGCGCATCCGGTTCGAGTCGGACAAGTACCTTCCGCCATGATATATCATGATGGTAAGCTCTGGCGATCTTCTCTTCGACCTTCATGCCGCCCATGTCAGGGGTGTCAGTACTTTGGCCGTCATAGATGGTGTTGACTCGAGAAGGACCATTTCGCGATTCGCTGGAAAAGCTTCTCTTCAAGCTAGGCCTTCGTTTCTTCGTCGGTGGAGGTGGTATGTCTTCGGGATGGTACACGCGATCATGAAAGATAGTCCGTGGTCGGCCCTGGGGGTTGATAAGGAATTCCCTTGTCGGCAAAGGAGGATTCAGCACGTCTCCAGCGGCTTCGAAAATCGTCGTCTTGGGAGGGGCAAACACATTGTTAGGATCGTCCAGGATCGAGTCTCCCCGCACAGCACCTGGTCGTCTTCCAGGTGATGTACCCCTGGAAGAACCTTCAGAAGACATGCTCGTACCATCCTCTGCTTCTCCTTTAGTGGTCTGGCTTCTTTTGTATATTTTGGTATGCTTCGGCGAGTAATGGGGGCTCTTTGGCTGCTTAGTTTGGCTAGGTCTCAGAAAAGACAGTAAGCCTATCAAAGGGTTCGCAGGTTGCTGAGGGGAGGCATCCTTGGCTTTGGGAGCCTCGTAAACCTCGTTTTCGAATGATGTACCTTGGCCGCTGGAATCGGGCTTCTCTTTCCGGCTTTCATTTCCTTCGGCGGTAGTGTCATCCCTCACAGCGTTCGCGTCTGGCTGGGGTACTTCTACTCGCCCCTCCTCACCGCTCACATCTGAATGCGACCAAACTTCGCTGTCCTGCTCAGCGCTATTATGTCGGTTGGTTGATTTGTTGACACCATTAATCTCTGACCAGCCCCAACCAGCCATGGTACCAATCACACCATTTTCCCTCCTTGCTTTCTCCACTCGCTCCAATCCACTCCAATCAAGGAAGAGGAGACATGAGGTTCGGAGGGGTACGATGCCGTCATTGACTACATTCGAGTAGACCGTCCTGTTCCTGAATAGCTTCAAGACATGGTGCGTGTGACCCGTCGGTAGAATCCTCAACAGCGGCTTCGATCTAGGATCTGGCTGCGCGTGTGCTCGTTTGGCCGCATCCGAGCCAATGCCGCCGATCATGGCTCCCCATCCACTTCGAATCATGGTCGGAGCTCTCCAGCTTAGTCCAAGATCCTGACCAGTCCTTCCAACAAGCCCGAAATCGAGAGCAAACTTGACGTAGAAAGGATTTTCGTTGCTGAGGCCCAAGAAAGGCGCAGCCATGGCGACGAAATTAATAGGCTTGATTTCATTGAAGAAATTTGGGGAGTGCTTATGAATATAGGCGATGGCGTACGTCTGGGTTAGACCGCCCAAGGAATGCGAAATGAAGCTGATACTTGTGATTTTGTAAGCCAGATTGTTCGGTTCCTTCGCCGGACGGTGGATACTACTGTGGTTATGTGTGGCAGGCCCTCGTTGTAAGTCTGACTGCTTGTCACCAGTGAAGACCCTTGAGAGCTTCCTTGGGATCGATTTGTTCTTCTCAGGCTTATAAGGCTGATCTGGATAAGTCATTGCTAAAATCCACTTCGCAAGTCGCTTGCCAAGATACTGTATGCCTCGCTCCGTCCGAACTACATTCCTAGCAAAGCCTCGCACGATCACTTCCTCCTCGTCCTCGTCGGTCTCTACTGCTGGATCGAGATCGTCTTGGCCGCCCGAAAGTGGTGCTGTCGACGAGTCTGGCCCATCGCGCATTGGCTGTGTATTATTGTTCGTTGGTTGCTCAACACTGGGAGAAGACTTCGTTCTTTTCTCCTTTCTTTCTTCTGCCTTCCTATTCCTAGCGCTCTCGCGTGCCTCCTTTGCCGCTGCATCAATGCTCTCCTTTAGATACAGCATGTCAGAGCCTAGATTACTATGTAGTCCGTGCGTAAGCACAACAAGATGCACCCTTCTCCGCCTTTTCTTCTTGGGCATTTCCTTATCAACTGTGTTACTGCTGCTCGGTGCGCCTGCATCTTCGCTGGGAGGAAGGACATCCTGCTCGCCTGGGTCTGGATGATCCCTTATTTTGCCTCTGTCCTTTCCTTCGTCATCCCATTCTGGCAAGGCTGGTTTGTTCCATAAACTTTCGGTGTCGTCCACCACAAGGTTTACAGCTTGCGAGAACACACCTTTTGGCTGGGCGTTACCGTGACCGATTTTGCTTCTCTTGCTCTGCTGGTGATCCTGCAACTGCCCTGGTGTAGCGACGGCTTGCCCTGTCAAAGAAGAGAATCCAAGCTCCACGGACTTCTCATCGCGCCCCACCAATAGCTCGAAATGTACAGCTGCAGATGTAGAAAATATGACCTGTGACGAAATCTCCATTATCCACGAGAAACTTGGTGTAGAACCATCCGTCCGCCTCCTCACGTTTGCTTTCCCTGCAGTCTCCCGTATATCTTCCGGCACAGCCAGACGGCTCGTCCAGCTTCCTCCGGCCTTGAGGTTAGGCTCGAACTCTGGACAACCATCCTTGAACGATGCCCCAGCCTTGTGGTTTGGATCGAAGGTAGAGGGGTAGCAGGCAGTATACAATGTGTACGGACCGTGAAGGTATGCCGCTCTGAGCGGGATCGCAGATGTATTCTTGATTTTGACGAAGAGATGGGATGGAGAGGGAAGTATCCGGTCATGCGACGGAGTATATGTTAAAGTATATCTAGGAGTGGTCAGGCATTTTACACAGATGTGCAAATAGTCTAGGACCTACCGTACCACTTCTCCCACCCGGACGGAGCCAACCTGATGCACGAGGAGCATCTTTTGCAATGTTGGGCTTCAGCCAACAGCTTGTGTTTGTTCAAGACTTCCAGATCGAGAACCTTTTCCTGGCACGGTAGCCACCAATACGTACGTGGTGATACAAGCGTTGGGCCCATGAAACTGGCATATGGGGCAGGTTATCGGGCAGCTATGGCTATGTGGAAGGCGGAGCGGCTGTGCGGCGAGCTGATTGTTCTCGTCGCGTTGATTCCATCTTCGAATCCATCGATGCTTTGAACATGCATCTCTGAGATGATCATGAGTACGGCGCGTGTCCCGTGACAGTCGAGAGCTCACGCGGAGAGGAAAGTGATATGTTGTCGCTTCCATCACGAATTCACTTGTCTTGGCATAGGATTGACCGCTGACTAAGCAACTCGACTCTAATTCTTGGCATCACTCTGCATGTCAAGCTTGTCCACTTCGTAGCTTACCATCCTGCGCTTCGTTTCATCTTGGAACAGACAGCATAACGCTGAATAAATCTCCCACTATTGCTACTGAGCCCTCAACCTCATTTTGCTGGGTTGCTCCGCTCTGGCTGATATGGAATAGTTACTCGCCAGACTCATCTTTCGCTGTCCTCCTTATCCGTCTTTGCTAATTCCATGTTTGATTAGCGGAGAACAACCATTTCATGTCATGCTTCCCACTCCTTCGCGCATTGCAGCTTCCGTCCGAGGGTCCTTGTCTTCCCCGGAGTCATTACCTGGTGGTAGATCTCGACCGGGACGAGTGCTGTCCCAGATTTTGCTGGCGCCTAGACCAGTCCTGCTGTTTTTGAAGACTTGAGGGATTGACTGATTATCGCACTGTTTGTCAAGAGCACCCAGTCCCATACCCTCGCTCCAACCCATCTTCTCCATCATTGCGCGCCCTTTGTTGTCTGGGCCCAGCGCTGGAGCTTTGCCCCCAACCACATCGCCTTCTTTGATGAAAAGAGCAGCGTTCGGTTGCTTCCTTGAGTGCCTTCGCTCCGTCGCGTTGTCGTGTTTCTTGTCCTGCGTTTGTGAAATCGCTCCTCGATTCGCAGTAGGTTTCTCCCGACGTGGGTATCTCAAAGCGCGAGGTACCACTACTGGCTGTGAGGGGGAATCTGCCTCTTTCTGTGCTCTACCCATAGAGCTTTGCCTTGTCATGTATCTCTTTTGGGACGTCGCATCATTTGCATCAGCCGCTGGTTCTCCCCTACCTCTTTCCTTTCGTTCTCGACTACACCGTGCAATTCAACGATAAGTCTATTCTTAGACTTTAATTCGTTCCCGCCATCAACGTCCTTCCAATGGCGTAACCACTGACCGATATTCGGGGGCTTTAAAGTCCTGCACTTCGGACTCTTGCAATTCTCCCCGCTAGCATGAGATGGTGAATCGAATAAAGGTGGTAAGGGTCCACCTAACCACAGAAGCCTCAAAGTGACACGACCTGGTTTCGGGCTCAGATGCTGGAAACGTTCAAGGATAGAGTCTTTGATCGAATCAAGATCTTCCATCAACGCTACCATCATGACGCAATCTTTCTCAGTACCCAAGTTGTGATCTCGATAACGGATGTGGCCATTGACTTCGAGGATACGACTTTCAGAGTACTCTAGATTCTTTGTTGCGGCTGCCCCTTTGGTGAAAAAACGCATCTTAGGACGGTCAGGTAGGGTTGGTTCCTCCATCTCGGGTTCGATGTTGTGGCACACGAACAATATAAACGGTGACCCTCGTATAGAAGCCGCTGATGATCATGGAATAGCAGAGGACTCGGATGCACGAAGGTGTCTTGCGTAAACAACAGGAAAGATTCTATGGTGTTCCATGCCTGAAGTGATCAGTGTCGCAAACTGAGAATTGAACTGGAAATATAGCCCCGGTGTTCACCACCATCTCCAACTAACAACACAACGTTGCATCTAGACTCAATCCATTTGACAGAGATCTGAGACAGATGAAATATATGGGAATATATCGTATCAACCACTTACGATAAGTCCTTTGGCTAAGGATCTAGCGTCCTCGACCTTTGCAGAGACAGACCAGATCACGATGCAATGATTGGTGGCCTCTCCCGGCACTTCGAAACTAGCGCCATCACTTAATCCAGCCTCATAGCTTGGCGTGACAGAATCAGATACCTGAAGAAAAGGGGATGATTTGTCTTGTCGTCGTCTGATATTGTTGCTACTATGGGGGTTGCTAAAGAGTAGGAAGAATAGGGGTATTTCCCTCCGTGCCTCCCTAAATACATCCTTCCAACGCTAGTCTAATTACCCCTCATCACCTGACAAGCCTTATCACATTTCCTCGAAGCCTTTCCACCATCATCAAAACAACGAGCCACATAAAACACAGCACTACTACAGCCATGTCCGTCAGATCAGAATCCCGCATCCTACAACGAACAACTAGTATCGCGGACACGCATAAAGTATACTATACGACAAGCTAATTAGGGATTCATGTCAGGAAGTGTGGTTGAAACGCACCAGGAAGTTCTCATCTCACAACGACTTTCGCGGATTCGAAAAACTACTTTTGACTTAGATGATCTATAGGGTCGTTAATGGCATAGTTTTGGAATGCTACGTACGGAAGCGATATCACGAAGGCGTGACCTACCTTAAATGCTCGTGATCTATCCTATATGCAGAACCTCATTCCTCTTATGTCTTAGGGGTTGAGGATACTAAAAGAACGTCAAGGATCGGATGTCTCCTCATATGGTTGAACCATAATCATCAATTTATCGAAAATGTGATACTTAAGGTAGCCAAGAGCAAGTCCTTCGAAAGCATCTCTCCACAAAAAAGCAAACAACACCAACTTCAACCTATCCAATCAAGAACCCTCCACCCTATGTTGTAACAAAAGTACGAACTGTTAAGAGTGAGGATTGAAGTATGGACGTAGGAATGTGACTGTGACATATCATCTGTAAGGTGGGGTTATTCTATGATTTGGGTGCACAGGTTCTTGAAGCGAACTTGATGTTGTATGAAGGAGCTGAGGGGGGTAGAGGGATGGAAGGCTAGGAGGGGTGTGGTGATGGGGGAATCTGAAGATGTCTGGGGGACGGAGGTTGGGGGTTGGGGTTTCGGGTTTGGAAGGAAGGTGGAGGGGATATTAGAGGGTATATGGGTAGTATTGGTTTAGCAGAAATCACAGAGAGTAGACGCAGTAGTAAATCATAGGGAGAAGTCGTTGTCGTTTTTCAACACCCATCTTCCACCAAGTACTGAATTAATGATCATGCACTAAAGACGCTGCTGCAATCACTACGTCGCCCTCTTTCCCCGTTTACGTTTCCTCCTCCCAGTATAAGCACGTTCATCATTCTGACCATCCATACCACCCACCAATCCCCCTTGGCTAATGTCATCTTGTATCGTATTTGCCAGAGAATTTAACATCTCATCGACATCTATATCTACCGTTCGAGCAGACAGCTCACAGCGACTAGGCATCAGGATCTCCAATAGAGGTAGGTCATTTAGGTCATCCTGCAAGCCTATCAAGGTCTGCATGACTGATGTTGCAATCTCGTCACTTGGGTCAAATGGTAATACAGAACCGAGGATCTGCTGTGTTATGCGGAGGGAGTAGAGAGTCGCTTCTATCTGGGCGCAGAGATGAATATCATCCCACGTTATCCGGCCTCCCATCTTGCCTGTGAGAGCTGTGATCATTGCGTCTCGTGACGGTGGAGTCCGAGCTGTATCGAGATACCAGTGGTAGACTTCCGCAAGAGCGTAGATCCTCCAGATCAGAGCTTTCGGCAAGTCGGAGAAGATGGTCATGAATTTCTGCAGTCTGATGCGAAGACTTCTGGCGTGCTTTAGGATTCCCATATCTGACAGTAAATCGATCGAAGTCGGCAAGATCCTCTGACCTTTACGGCCGTATTCGAGGACTTTTTGTCCTTGCATTTTAGATGGAAATGTGCAGCATGAATATGCGAATAGGCGCTGGGAGATTGATGCAGCGAATGCAGAAGTTCGGGTTGGGTCTTCGATCATGACGGGTAGGTAGGTTGAAGCACTTTGCTTGTCAGATTGTAGGATGAATCCCGATATGCGGGGATCGAGGAAAGGGGTTTGAGTTCGGACGCGGGTCAGGATCTCCTGGTGGAACATGCGGGATTCGAAGGCTGCAGGTTCGACTAGGTACTCGCCTAGAGTCTGCTGATATTGTGCTCCACTCAATTTGATATGCTGGGCTTCATGTACAGCTTTCTGAAAGGAAATTTGTGCATTCTCTTTGAGCACATATGCTAAGGGTTTGAGGTCCTCCAGACCGAGTGACCGAGCAACATCTCGTGGGTTTATGACAGTGGTCTGAGCAGCAACACAAACCTTTGCAGGACCGACGTTGCTATGAGTGATGAATTCCAGGCCATTGAGTGACCCAACCGTTCCATCAGACCCAAGATCGTATATCAGTAGGTCCGAGTCGTTAGTCAGTATTGTAGCACCACTTAGACGTGCTTTTGCTGCACAATACGCATCTGCCTCACCAGGGACGACTTCGACAATATTGACACATTTGCTACTTGCGATAGCTTCGAGGACTGCGGCGACGAAGAAAGGGGCAGCTGGAAGGCTGCGCAAGTTTGCTTGGGACTGATCTGATTTCAGTATGTAAGAGGCTGTGAAGCTCTGGGTTTGATGGGCTTGATCAACATTCGAGAAGCCGTCTAGATGAAGTGAGTGAAAAGATGATAGTCTCACGACCTGGTTCTCCAGGCGTGCTATCCGAGTGTCTATTTTGTTAGGCGGTAGAAAGCCATCAAAGAAAATCTTTTCGCTGTTTGCACGAGGCCATCAGTCGAACCACGTACAATTGGGTCCTGGTCGTACATTATAACACCACACTTCTCGAGCTGAGATAGAACAGCCAGTGCTGCTTGCTCCACTTCATTGTAGGTTGGTATTGCTGCTAATGCACTGAGATGATCCGCCTTATGTGCTGTCAGTCTATCGTAGATGGTGTATGCAAACGCTGGTCCATCAATGATGACTTTGTTGCTTCGGCTGGTGATCGGCGACGAGTGTTGCTGGAAACCTGGCTCATCGCAGCCCAAGATGGTGGTAATTGTATAAGGCGCGATGTAGGAGGTAAGACGGGGAATGCCCATCGAACAGAGGGTGGTAAGTATTTGGTCTCTGTAGGTTTTTGACACCTGATATTACAGTAGACTAGGTTCGCCTAAAGGTGGGTTACTATATAGTACAGTATTAACACACTGACTACTGATTAGCCTTTTGGTCCAGTGGAGTCTTCTCGATAATCATTACATTGGGCATCATCATAGGAGTGAAGCTTGGCAGGTTCTATGATTACTGAAGGTAGGGTAAGCGCTCAAAGCCACGCATTTCAGACATGATATTACAGGATGATGTCTACGATCAGATAAGGCCTATATGACCAGAAGAGTGTCTCATGTGCAAAGAAAGTGACGAAGCGTCCTCATCCTAGCCCAAATGTAATGTCAAATGCGCCTAACATCGAGTCCCCAACCTTTTAACCATAGTCTCATCGAGGTAACTCCGGTCGTCCAATGATGTACACCCTCTCGGCCCGGGAAAGAATCGAAGCGCTTTTTCCTACACGTTCTCATGGAACATGCTCCGCCTCTCCGTGGGACTGTCATCGTGTGTCCCACCACTACCCTGCTTTGCATGCCCCTTCGCTGCACCCTCCTCGTGCGGTCTTGGACTGACCCCCCTCAATTCGCTTCTTTCCGCCTCGTCTCCAAACGGATCATCCCCCATTTCCTCATCGTACCGCTCGTCGAGTCCTTTTGGATCGCCTCCGATGTAAGGGCTCTGGTTCCGGCTCAGACTTCGGCCTCGAGCTCTCTCCTCACCGTAATCTGGCAATGCCTGTGCTTGCCCTCCGTAGCCGCTCCCGCCGTATGGTCCGTTACCCGGTGGTCTCAGTCCTAATTCTTGCTCTTCGTAGTACCCGCCTCCGGCTCCATAGCCATCTGCTTCGGCGCCTACCCTCGCATCCCAAGCCTCATCAGGATCCAATCCCCTCCTTGTGCTAGCTCCAAGCGGCTGCTCGTATGCTCCACTTCTGGATCCCGTAGGCTTGAGCGACTGGAACTTTCTCTTCGTCCAGCCAACGATGCCTGAAGGCGCGGGGTAATTGTCCGTATGCCGATCTTGATGTGCGAAAGGATTGTATGATGAGAGTGGTGGAGGAGGGAGGCCGTTCTGCTTCGCGCGAAATCGAGAGTAGAAGATGTAACCAGCTGCGCATATGAGAATAAAGAGGATGATACCGAGAATGAACCAGCCCCAGCCAGACATGCTGGCTCTATAGAGCTCTGTAGGGTAAGACTATGAATTGGTTGAGAGCATCATATGGAAGCAATGAAGTTGATGCGGGTCGCAATGGATCCTGTATATAGTTTAGAGTGGGTTGACGTTGGATCGAGACAAGCGGCTGACTTCGATACGAGCGTCTTCAATCAGCTTTTAGCGTGTTCAAGACCTTTGAGATTCCTTGGCACGAAGATGTCCTTCAATATCACTGCGGCTCCATTCAGTGGTCGACTATTTCATCTTCTGCCACTAGGTATGTGTCGAGTATATATTTGTGGAATTCAATATCAACGAGTCAAGGTATTCCTGGAGCAATTGAACCTTATGTAAGTAAATCTATTCTACATGAGAATGGTGCCGCCAGTGCCCAAGAGTCTTGCACACGCTAGGACAGGGATCAATTGCTCGGCTAAACATCGGCCATTGAGCGTGATCTTACCGCGATACAGGCTTCATATGTCGTGCAGTAGCATCCCCTCCCTTTCCAATCGCCATGTCTCACGCGAATATTACCAACGTGGGTACTTTTCGAGACAGGAAAGTTGAGTTCAGCTACGACCCAGATTTTAATGGGGGTACCCTGACTATTTCCGGTGAAGACTACGCTGAGTCCATAAGCAACAACAACATAGTTGGGGTGATTGATCGTTCATCCAAAGACGATGCGGCAGATCGTAGTCGACAGATCTTGCATATTTCCAATGCCAGTGAGTCGACACTGGACTCACCTGGAAAGGAGTGCAAATTTGAAAGCATCAGAGCCACAAATCTTCCACAAGCCTTTGTTGATGCCAATTCAATCTCTCCTAGGACAAACAGCTTATCCCCACCGAGAAGCGATACACCTGTTCATTCTTCTTTGTTTGTCATTGTCTCCACCCTCTCCGGTACTGGAGGCGCACAGCAATACTTTGACGAAGTCATCAAGCCAACTCTTGCCGCCATTGATATCCCAGAATCTGCGTATCACGTCGAGAGAACGTCCTCAAATTCCAGTGTCTTGGATTTCACTGGTCGGGTACTCCGGGAACGAGCTGATGCGGGAATTCGTCAGACCATTCTTCTTCTATCAGGAGATGGCGGCATCGTTGATATAGTCAATGTTTTGTCCTCTGGCCAAAGAAGTGATCGATACGTGAAACCAGCGATAGGGCTTGTGGCCATGGGCACTGGCAATGCATTCGCTAACTCTACAGGCTTAAACAAGGACTCGACCCGAGGTCTTCGTCACTTCCTTAGGGGTGGACCTCACAGAATCCCTACTTTCACCGCAACCTTCTCATCAGGTTCGGAGCTTCTAGTCGACGAAGGCAGAAGAACGGAGCCCTTGACTCTCGTGAAGGGGGGCACTGGCGTCATCTACGGCGCTGTAGTCTGCAGCTGGGCTCTGCATGCTTCTCTCGTGGCCGACAGCGACACCACAGAGCTTCGCAAGCATGGCAGTCAACGCTTCCAAATGGCGGCCAAAGAACTCCTGACGCCCGCCGATGGCTCCCCGCCACACGCTTACAAAGGAAAGATAACCCTGTATAAACAAGATGATTCAGGTCACGAAAAACAACAAGTACTGGATTCGCACGAACACATGTACATCCTCGCAACAATGGTCTCGAACCTAGAAGAAAAGCTCACCATCTCCCCCCACTCAAAGCCCCTAGATGGCCAGATCCGCCTCCTGCACTTCGCCCCAACCTCCAGCGCCGAGGTGATGCGCATCTTGGGCTTGGCGTTTCAAGACGGACAGCACATTACCGATGAGGCCGTAGGCTACGACGACATCGTGGGTATGCGAATCGACTTCGATGAAGCGGATGGCCGCTGGCGGCGTGTATGCGTGGACGGTAAGATCGTTCGGGTGGGCGAAGGTGGATGGGTGGAGGTGAGGAAGAATGATCTGGATGTGGTGGATATTATTGCGGACTTGAGATCGTGACTGGTAACTATGAGTTTATGAGATACGGATTCAATCTATAGAAAGCGTGCTTTGAATGAGCCTTCAACTTAACCACAGTGTCGCCGTTCTATTCGTACCTATGAACCTGATATCTCCGCTTGAGATTCACTGATTGGGCCCCGTCTCCCCACAATTGACCAAACTACCATAAGTACGCCTCAAAATAACCTATCCCAAGCTATATACATATATCAACACCCACAAATCTATCCCCATGCAATTCTAGATTACGAACAGCAATATTCTTACTATGCAAGCCTCCAACGCCATACGATATACAAACAGGCCACTCGCGAACGAGGAAGTTTTTTATATGCTGGTGTGTCTCTACTCTAAATTCAACATAAAAAATGCCCGAATTGGGCATTCAAAAATGGCCTGCGTATCCACGAACGCTACCTAATGCCCATCAATAGAACAGACTGCAGAAAAGGGAGAGAGAGCCTCGGGCGAATAAGCTGATACATAGCAGACTCTTGGCGGGTATCTATCCATCCATGGCCATACGTACATAATTCCCAACCCCCAACATCAACAACAAACAACCCACCATCAAACCCTTGCACTTCTCAAAAACCCCACAACCCCCCCACAAAACCCCACAAGATCACCCACCCTCTTCCCCTCCCCCACCTGCCACCCCCTCCACTCCACCAACGCCATCCTCAGCTCCTCATTCGCCGGCACGCTCTCGCCGTGAATCCGCAAAAACACCGCCATCCACGCCTGCACAAGCTCATAGTCTCGTTTCTGCCGCAGCCGATGCGTGAGCGCCGCCACGAAAGAGGATAGCTCGTCTGGATCGAGGACGCGGATGGCGATGTCGGCTGCGGAGGGGGAGAGGGTTTTGAGATGTTCGATGAAAGGGTCGTAGTCGGCTGATGAGGCACTGGTGTGGAGGGTGGTGGTGAAGAGGGTGGCGGTGCCGGTGCGGTCCATTTTGGTGATCCGGGAGCGTTCGGTGGGGTTTAGTTGGGTTTGTTGTTCTTCTTCTGGGAGGAGGGGCTGAGACTGTTTGGTGGTTTCGAGGGAGGGGAGGAAGAAAGGGGCTTTTTCGGGTGCTTTGGGGGGTTCTTTGGGCTTGTTGCGCTGGCGGATGGTGTCGAGGTGGAGAAGAGTTTGCCAGCGGGACTTGGGTACGATGCTAAGGGTGAGCATGTCGAGGCTCAATTGATCGGTCGATGTGAGGGTACTGTAAGGCGCACTGTCGTCTTCTTCCTCTGATCCATCCTCTTCGAAAGCAGCGTCGATGAGACCTTGGCCGCCTTCTCCGGATGAAGTGGGAGCGATCGCGGGGGCTATCTCGTCGGCCTGTATGAGCCGCGTGGGCACATGCGTGAATAGTGTTCGGTTGTTCCAGATGTTGATACCTACGCTATCAGCATGTGCTGTAGCCAGATATTCTCCGCTGTCTGAGAATGCAAGAGAGGTGCATGGACTCTCAACGCGTACGGCATTGATGAGATGTCCGGTAGGTAAATCCCAAACGCGGATCACAGAGTCCATCGAAGCAGCTATTATCCATCTTCCGTCATTCGAAAAGCAGAAGTCGCTGATCTGGCCAAGGCATCCCCAAAGCTCTCTCACAAGTTTCTTAGTTTCAATATCCACTACTCGTATGGATAAGTCGTCGCAGCTCAGTGCCACGAGGTCACTTGGTCTGTGGTATTGGGATGATATGATGGCAGTCATTGGGAACCAGTCGATCTCGTCCTGTAGACATCCTGTCAAGAAGTCCCAGAATTTGACCTTTCCGTCCAAACTGCAGCTTATCATGATTCTGTTCAGGCTATCCACCATAAGACCAGTCACAGGCTTCTTGTTCCTGCCTTCACCGGGCGCATATTTTCTCGATTTGTTACCATCATTGACAGCATGGCTCATTTTCAGCTTTCTGGCTTGTGCAGGAGTCAACGACGAGGGAAACTTTTGGCGGAGGATTCCGGACTGAAGATTGAACATTGATATACTTCCACCAGCCGAGCCAACAAGCGCAAACGTGCCACACGGGGTGATTGCCACGGATGTGACCTCTGTGCCATCACCACTTTCGAATGCCCATCTGCCGGCCTTTTTCCTCCCCCAAAACCAGGTCCGTGCGTGCTTGTCTCCACGATGGCCTGTCACTACGCTCTCCCAGCCCGTAGCACTACTTTCCGTTGCATCAGTTGTTCCTTTTTTATTAGAAGCATTTGTCCACACAGTACCACCACCACTTGTCGCACCCATACCCCCATCGCGATTAAGCGAGCAAGCCATGCATGTGATCTCGGGTGCTTTCAGATCCTTTAGAGTAGTAGATCCCTCCTTCTCTAAATTCTCACCTAGTAAACCAAGCTTCTTTGCCTTTTTGCGTACATTGCCTTGACTTAATTCAGTGCTCTGGCCGTCCCGCCGCAGACTCCAACCCCACAAGCTTTGGTCTCTACCTGCGCTCATAAGCCATTTACCGCTTGTATCTGCGTCGGCCGAATTGGAAGGTACGAAGCCTAGGCGGGTGACAGGCGCAGCATGCCCACAACGGGAGTGCAAGATGCGAGGAGTGGCCGATAATGAGTTTGCGTCGAAGATCCATGATTTCAAAGCATTGTCGCATCCGCTTGTGATCATGACATCTTGACCTGGGAGGAACTGGACTTTGTTGACGCCACCAGCATCTCCACTCCGGGATGGGTGATTATGAGCTCCTCGCAGAACGCCACTGACACGACCGCCGTTGTTAAGGTCCCAAAAAGTCACATCTCCGCTGCTTATTCCCGTCGTTGCCATCACACCAGGTATATCCCCTCCTTCTCCTGCACCCAATCCGTCCGTTCGGAACGATATTGAGGTTATGACGGAAGTGGAAGATCCTTTAGCATTGAAACTCAGTACACTCTTGTCCGTTCGAATATTGTGCAACACAATAGATCCGTCAGCACGAGCGACTGCGACCACAGAAAGCGCAGGGGTCGGCTCCACAGCAGTGACCGCTCCCGATTGTGGCCTTGGAGGTAGTATCGTGTAGATCAGCTTGCCTGTGCTCAGATTCCAGATATCAAGACTTCCATCAATCTTGCCCACCATCAGCTTATTCAAATAAGTTGGCATATTGCACATTCCGCCTGCAAGTATGCTGCCATGAGTCACTCTTTCTGCTACCGTAGGTTTTAGAGTAGTGTAGTGCTCGTATGTTGCGGACTTCCAGACCTCTATTCGTGTCGAACAGTAGCCTACTATCCAAGAGCCAAATACTGCGATCTGCGTTATGCGTTCTGATAGTTCGCTTGGTTTCTCCAGCTCGCCCACCAATTTTCCCCTCTTGAATATCCATACCCCAACATCGCTAGCGTCTCCTCCCCATGCTGCAAACACCCGATCCTTCCAAGCAACAGTAGACGTGATATCGCCGGGCATCTGAGGTCGCGTAACGAAGACCAGGTTCAGGCCCTTCAGGAGGTCGTAGGTATGAAGGCATCTTCCAACGGACGTCGTAATCTGGAAGGTGGTTTTGCCGAGGGGAAGAGAGGTAAATGGTATTGTAGTAGATGAGACAAGGCCTATGGTCTGTTGTGGTCGAGTTAGCTCTTGCTTTTGATAAGACAGAGCACGAGTACATGCCCTGAATGGCGCGAAGATCCTCGATGTCGGGCGCTTTTTGTGAACGTTGTCGTGGGTAAGTTTTTTCCGCTTCACTATTGCATTCTCTACAGGGGTATCCTCATAGTCTCGTGACATGATGTATTCGTATAAGTTTGATATGAAATTCGTGGTCTTATGCAGGCGCTACAGGAATTTTTTATTGTTTCATGCACGTTGACGTCTTTCGGAGCAGGATGTGGGGGAATCTCCTGTTCGCGTCCATCCTTGTCAATTAACAACAACAGATCAGTCCCTTCAACCACACCTCTGTGTGCAGAGGTCGTTGGATCTCACCGAGGAGAGATCGAGCATGACGGAGACTGTCGGTTGACAGGATGGTCTATGCGAATAATCCTCTTCCTGCTGCGGGGATGCGAGATCGAAACCCCCTCAGCGGAATGGTTAAGAATACGGGTAAGATCTTGTGATGGTGTCTATGTCACGCACCACAAGCAAGGATAGTGCTGCCATCCAACAGAAATCTCAAGCTGGGGCGCCGAGTGGCGACATGCAAGATCTAGCCGCAGCAGAAATGTCTTGCCCGCCATCTCCCACTGATGCTAAAGATTCTACCCGCCCACTGGCAGCTATCGGTCGCGTTCCATCTCACTCGTTGCTTCCAGCTTCCCAGTATGCTGCTGTACCAAGCAGGAAGAGCCGGTTCGCTGACATTGGGACAATTGGGGGAAATATAGGAAGAGCTAGCATATCTATGCCCCCTCCCACAACAAAACCCTCTTCAATCTACAGACCCTGTACAGTCCGTCGTCCTACAGTAACACAGAACGCTATGGACAATAGGGACGGGTCGAATTCGTTAGACGGAGCAACAGAAGAGAAAGCCATTGGTAGTGGGAATGAAACGGAAGAATTGAAGAGGACCGCAAGCGCCCAGAGTGTTCTGGTGTCTGTACCTCAAAGTCCGTCCGGTTTCTCAGACACTGGCTTGAGATCTGCAGCTTCAACTTTGGACAAACCCGGAGATCGTCTGTCCTTCTCGTCATTGTACTCAATAGGCTCGGCAATTTACAATGGAGCAACAGGGATTACAAGTGCACCGCAGAGCACGGCAAGCTCTACTGCCGGCTCGATGAGGAGTGTTGAGCATTCCACGCCTACCGCTACCCCAATATCCCCTTCGTTAGGCTCCGCAAAATCAGAAGCCGCGTCTTCAGCAACTACTGCTACAGATCCTGTCTCGGTAATTGCTAATTCCCAAGCATCACACCAAGGTTCGAGATTCGTCAGAAGCCTCGGGAATCTCTTTGCAGTGGATTGACGAGTTTAAGCAGTGCCGGTCAGTGCTCCCAAGGACTTAACGTCAAACCCACCAAGCGCCGCCGCTAAGCATTTGGATTCTTGGAACACCGGTCCCCTACCCAGACCAATTGCTTCCCGCCGATCACGTAGTCGAACCCAGCAGAGGCAAACGAGTAGCAGCAATGTCGCTAGCAGTGCTGGAAGCCCAAGTACCAGCGAGCGGAGTAAGAAAGACTGTTCGGAAGATATTCATCGGCTTCACAGCTGATACTATATAGCTAAATCTATAACCCCAGTCGGGCGAGTTGGTGTATGCGCACTTGATGTCAAAGCGCGTAGTAAGGCGAGTCGCAACATATTAACACGTCTACAATCAGGTGGAGAATTTGAAATCGTTATCTTCGGAGACAAAGTGATCATAGACGAAGGTTGGTCAATGCTCTGAGTCGCAACGGCAGGGACTAATCTTCAGCAGAGGTGGAGAACTGGCCAGTGTGGTAAGTAGGGACCTGTTGGCCTGTCTGATCCGTTTGCCGCTGTCTTCGCTGCGTCACTATCCTGTGCAGGGATATCTTGTTATGTTATCGATCTGGAAGTCACTAACAGCGTGGAGTAGCGAATTCTTGATCTCCTTCTTCTCTGCCGGTTTCCCTCTGGACAAAGCAATCGCGTACCAAAACCTACGTAAACCATTTTCCATCAATGATTTGCCTATGCAAAAGATTTTGTGGGATCGTAGACTATGCCTCCGGATCCTCGACAATATGGAGGTGCCGACCCCTGAAAGGGTGGAAGTCAACCGAGATGGTGGACCGACCTTAGAATCAGCAAAGCTTGCTGAGCATCTTTATCAATTCAGTGGAGTACGTCTCCAAGGTCCGGAAGACGGCACTGGCGGTGGTTTGCCCATTGCTGGGCCAGTGACGTTGATTGATGGTGGCGATACCCTGATGGTAGGCGACCATAAACTGAAGAAACCCTTTGTTGAAAAACCAATAAGTGGTGAAGATCACAACATCCGAATCTACTTTCCAAGGGATCATCCAACAGGCGGTGGCGGCAGAAAGCTATTCCGTAAGATAGGCAACACAAGTTCCGAATGGGACAGCGAAATGATCACTCCCAGAGCCGTTACAGAAAAAGAAACAAGCTATCTGTATGAACAGTTTCTGCACGTTGACAACGCAGAAGATATTAAAGCATACACCGTTGGGCCGGATTATTGCCATGCTGAGACTCGAACATCCCCGGTTGTGGACGGTCTTGTACGGCGTAATACTCATGGTAAGGAGATTCGGTACATCTGCAATCTAAGCACAGAGGAGCAGACAATGGCAACAAATATCGTCAAGGGCTTTGGACAGCGGATTTGTGGCTTTGACATGCTTCGTGTCAAGGGCCAGAGTTATGTCATTGATGTGAATGGGTGGAGCTTCGTCAAGGACAACAATGCTTACTATGATGAATGCGCGAATATACTCAAACACATGTTCATCGCGGAGAAAAACAAGCGCGATGGCACTGCACTGATGATATATCCAGGTCCCGAAGATACTGAGAAGGGTCAACTCGACAAAGCCCAACCGGAGGTCGGCTTGCCACACCGCAAGAACACTATGGGCAATCATCGCTCTACGCTAAAGAATCTGATGAAGTCACCTAGCCTTTCCGGCCTGAAGGGCCATCTTCACTCTGGACAGGCTTCTGGCGCAGCAACTTCACCAGGTGCCACGATAGGCACTACAGCATTATCATCGCCGCCAACCCTTGAGAGTCAAAAACGTAACACTCCCAAGCTACCACCAGGGAGCATAGACCAGCTCCCTCCACCTGCTGTGTCCGTGGGTCAGTCTACACAGGCGTCCCCACAGGCGGATGATGACCCTGAGCCGCCTGCTCCCGAACCGTCCTCCAAACATTCCTGGAAGCTTAAAGGTATGGTATCGGTAGTGAGGCATGCCGACCGTACGCCAAAGCAGAAATTCAAGTTCACTTTTCACACTCAGCCTTTCGTAGAGTTGCTTAAAGGCCACCAAGAGGAAGTTCTTCTCAAGGGTGAAGCAGCCCTGAATAGCGTCCTAGCTGCTGTGAAGGTTGCTATGAAGCAGGGGTCAGAGGATCCGGAAAAGCTGCAATTACTAAGGACATCTCTAGCTCGAAAGGGCGCGTGGACGGGGACGAAGGTGCAGATCAAGCCAATGTTTCGCAAAAGGAAGACCGAGGAGATCACCAAGATCCAAAGTCACATCGAGGAAGGCTCCCATCCAGAGGCGATCATGGCTGCCCAGGATCCCATTGAAGAAACGGAGCCGAAGTCGGGTCAACCGAAACGCCTACCAACAAGAAGCGACTCATTGACGGAGACAACTCTCTCACGCTTCTCGGCCGCTGAGAATGATTTGGTTATAGAAAAGCTGCAATTGATCGTCAAATGGGGTGGTGAACCTACCCACGCTGCCAGATATCAGTCACAGGATCTTGGCGAGAATATGAGGAACGATCTTCTCTTAATGAACAAAGAAGTACTTGGGGATGTTCGCGTATTTACGAGTTCAGAGAGGAGAGTTAGTACAAGTGGTTGGTCAACATTTTCCTGTTCTCGAGCCCGTGCTGATACTTCCCAGCACAAATATGGGCTGCATCGTTCCTCAACAAGAAAGATCTTCCTGAGGCCTTCATCACTGTCCGAAAGGACCTTCTAGATGATTCGAACGCCGCCAAAGATGTTATGGACAAGGTCAAAAAGAAACTTAAACTGCTTCTCAGAGCTGGCGAGAAGGCACCGCCGCAGTTCGCGTGGCCAAACAACATGCCCGAACCATCCGAGGTGGCGGCGAAAGTTGCAGAGCTCATGGTATTTCACCGGAAAGTCATGAGATATAACTTCAAGAAGCTCAATAGTGGCGCAGCCAGATCATTAAATGGCGCTCTCGTCAAAGCTGGCGAGGGGTTGGCAGCTTCGGTTCCTGGTGGATCGTTGGCCCAAGCTCAAGCAGTCTCGGGTATACAGTCTAGGTGGTGTTGCGGAGAGGATCCAGAGCTTTTCAAGGAGAGATGGGAAAAGCTGTTCAGTGAATTCTGCGATTCCGAAAAGATCGATCCCAGTAAGATCTCGGAGCTCTACGATACCATGAAATTCGATGCTCTACACAATCGGCAATTCCTCGAATGGGCCTTTACGCCTGATCCAAAGATGCCAGAAGACACCGCGAGTCCAGAGCTGAGGCCTCAGACCGAAGCTCCCTCCGAGCTCAGGAGTTCTCACAGCTCTACCAGCTTGTCGAAGCACAAGCAAAAGGGCAGTGGAAATGAGAAAACTGGAGACAAGCCCGCGGAGAATGCTTCGAGCCAAAATCTGGCGCAGCGAATGGGACTCAGACGGAAATCTGTCATGAATCCCTCATCGCCGCAACCCCAACCAGAACACCCTGACGAATCCTATTTCAAGCTCTACAAGGGCCCGGGGCAGACAAAGGTGAAGCGGGACGCTCGGTTGGAAAGCCTTCGTGAGCTCTATAAGCTGGCTAAAGTACTCTTCGACTTCGTATGCCCTCAGGAGTATGGTATCAGTGACGCAGAAAAGCTAGAGATCGGTCTCCTAACCTCCCTGCCCTTGCTGAGAGAGATCGTGACGGATCTGGAAGACGTGCAACGGTCAGAGGACGCCAAATCGTTCATCTACTTCACCAAGGAATCGCACATCTATACGCTACTCAACTGCATCCTTGAAGGCGGTATCAGGACCAAGATTGAGAGAAACGCCATCCCTGAGCTCGACTATCTGTCTCATATCACCTTCGAGCTCTATGAATCTGAAGACAAGGACGCGGATACATTCGCTTACAGTATTCGCATCACGATCACTCCTGGCTGCCACACCTTTGATCCGCTGGACGTCCAGCTTGATTCGAAACATTCGATTGGATGTGCGCCTAGGAGGAGTCTGACAGTCCACATGGACTGGATGGAAGTTATTGAGACGTTGAGGGCGAGGTTTCATACGTGTGTTCCACCGTCTTTGGTTTTGTTCAATGAAAGCTGACAACGGATAGGGTGAAATTGCCCAAGAACTTCCTTACGGTCAACGTTAGCGAGAGCCATTCCGGTGATATGAGTAAGGATGATGAGAACGCTAGTGACGCCGACATTGCCTAAAATAGACTCCGTGCATTGCGAGACGCTAAGGGTTATCTTTCGCAGTATATATTGGTTAGAGAGCATTGTTATATAGAGCCTGCAGGATATTGCTGAGCACCCTTCGAGCCTAGAGTTAGATATCCAATTGAATATCTCGATAGCTGATGGACTTGAACATTGTCCTCCACAGCCCCACTTTGACACAATATTTTTCGGATTGTAATGTTGGAAGCTGCCTTCTTCACAGGAGGCTTCAGAGTTCATTCAAGCAACAAAGCGAAGAATCTGAAACGCGGCTGCCAGTGATATGATATACATCCATAATACAAACCCATTTCCGAGATCCACCAGGCTATCGAGCAAGCTCAATGCAACCTTAGTTCGATGCCACCCTAATGTGATCTCATCCCCTCTCACTTATCCCCTCCAGCCCCAGTCATAGCAAGCACAGCTACTCCAAGCAACAGCCACCAATATCTATTCACCCACTACCGTCAGCATCGCATATCTCATTCCATTCCATTCCAACCCAGCACCATCAACGTGAGAACAATCCCACAAGAGTAGATTAAGTAGAGATAGAAAAAACGAAACTCACTTCTGCAACAACGTCTTCTCCACCACCTCCTCCTCTCCCTCCACCTCCGCACCCTTCCCCACCACACTCGCAAACAATCCCCCCTTCTCCTTCCCCGGCTTGTCAAAAACAACACTAGGCGCCCTCTTCACAGTAACGATGTCGAAATCCCCCTTTCCATTTCCACTCCCCCTCCCCCCCT
>JAABUV010000392.1_pt1 | contig 67051 bp, 129 predicted proteins | sample 5559971 | NCBI WGS metagenome assembly JAABUV01 (sample SAMN10711881, study PRJNA513362) | rock metagenome | isolation source: Antarctica rocks | place: Antarctica: Victoria Land, Knobhead nord | collected 2015-12-19 | reverse complement strand
TGTTGACAAGCCTGCTATTGCCGTCTCTGACACAGTCGCATGTAGTGGGCAAAGGAGGCGGCACCTTGAGCAGGATGTTGAAGAGGCCAAAGCCCAGCCAGAACGCGCCGTAGCTGGAGAACGCCGTAGCCGCGAATGTGTTGTTCTGCGCGGCAGCGCAGTGCTGAGAAGGGTGGCACTACGCGGACTGGCAACTCAGCTGTGTGCGAGTAGGCAGTATGTGTCCGCGGCTGCTTCATGCAGGGCAGCGGGGGGGGGAGGTGCCTTGTACATCTCCCACATCCCTGCGAGAAGCTGCACGAGCCCGCCGTACGCCATGCCTAACACAACGCGCACTCCTGTTAGATAAAAATAAATAAAAAAAACAACTTCACATACAAATACACAGCAGCAAAAGCTCTTAAACAACTGCCCTGCAACCTTCTCGGGACATTACCGAAGGCGTACGTCATGTCTGCTGCAGCAGGCTCAGTGATGCTCGTCACTGCACCCTGCGCCAGGTACAAAAAGGTAAATGGAGTGCATGCTGGCCAGCCGCTTCACAGCTGCGCTTTGCCGCAGCGCGTACCTGGAGCAGGGCGGTGGTCAGCCCGAAGGCGAACAGCCCCAGGGGCGCCGGGTTGCCAATCTGCCAACCCCCCCCCGCAGATAGAGAGTCAGCGCTTTGTGCATGAAGCAGTGACACCAAGCAACATGGCCACAACAACACAGTCTAGTTCAAGCGCGGTGTCAGCCAGATCTGGCGTGATTCCTTCTGCAAACGCTTGCACAATCTGGATTTCGCACCGGCGCGTTGGCAACAATGCGCGTCTCGTGCACGGACTCCGCCGGGCGCATGCTGGCGGCCTCCAGGTCAAAGGCGACATCGAGGTCACCTGTGCGCCACCAGTTCTGAGTGTCCTCTTTGTCCAGGCTTTCGCGCCTGGCAGCGCACAAGGCGCCAGCCCGCACGCCTCACAGCAAGCATACGACTGTGCTGGCCATCAGCGTCACAGGGTGCACAAGCCTCACAGGAGGAGAGGCAGGAGGCGAAGGGGGATGGCGTCGGAGGCCAGTAATCGTGACTGGCACACGAGCTGGGCAATGCTGCGCACCGGCGTGGGAGTGGTCGGTCCGTGCGGTCGGCATTGCGGGCAACTGGCTGGAGTAAAGGCAGAGAGCTGGGAAGGGGGGCGAGCTACCGTACGGAGCACACGTTCACAGTCGATGCAAGTACCGGACAACTGGCGAGCGTCAAAGGCGTTGCCTGTATTGGTTAGGCAGCTGTGTATGTGATTGCCGATATCTGTGCCGATTCTGGTTTTGAGAACTTGAGAGACAGTTCTGCCACAAGGTGGACAGCTAGGGTTGCTAGCAACCCTAGACGCTCAGGTGCACCAGTCAGCATGGAAATTTTTATCGCGGGCGCCCAGTTTATCCATCAGATTGGAAAGAGCAGTTTTTTTGTACTGTAGAGGTGAAGCAATGGAGAGGCTCGCCGTCCTGTCCGGGCACCTCGTGCCGCAGCTGCAAGGCGTGCAACGATTTGTCAGCCAACCATTGGACAGTTGCCTGCATGCAGATGCACGCTGCACTGTGGTGGAAGTGTGCCTGCATACTAAAAGCCGTCAAGGTCACGGCCTGGTTGTGGCTGTGTGCCAGTCAGCCTCTTGCACATTTGTGCGGCAAGGGCGTCTTGCACTACGAACAGGCTTTGCTTAAGTTGCAGTCCGTACGTGCACGCAGGGCACCATGCAGCCCCATGCAGCGGAGTGACATGCCTGTCACTGCACAGGCCTGGAACGCGCTGGCGTCGTTGCTGGCAGCACCATCTTGGCGCAATACACCTCTGCAGCGGCCGCCTCTGAGGTGCGTGCAGCGTGCCGGGCCCCGCCCCTTGTCAGCTCGGGCCTTTGGCAGCAAGCGGTTGCTCACCGGGGCTCCTGAGTCAGAGCTGCACTGCGTGTCAGGCATTGCGCAACAGCGAGCACACGTTGTAGCTCAAGGCCGGTAGGAGCAGCAGGCAAGCGCACAGCCTCTCAGCGCTGGGGCAAGCTGCGGGGCGCGCAGGAGAGCCCGCCGGAGACAGTGCAGGTCCAGTACAGGGCGCGGACGGGCATACACAGCCGCGCCGACTATGAGCGCATGTACAAGCGTTCGGTCGAGGACCCCGCTGGCTTTTGGGCAGACATGGCGGCTGGCTTCGTGTGGGAACGGCGGGCGCGGCCTGCTTTCTGCCAGGCGCCTCTGTCTCGCATCCTGACTCGCCAGTAGGGAGGTGCTCGGGGAGGTGGCGCGGTGAAGGAACAGGCAAAGCGTGGGCTCGACGAGCTCGGACGGCCCAGCAACTTGCTTCACGGACGCTGAGTGGCATTCCACAGCTATGCAGGGGCATGGTACGTGCAAGATACTTGGAGCACCATGGCACCGCCACTTGGACCCGCCACTTTACGTTGTCCGTCAGCTTATGCTGGCCCTGTGTGCGACAGTGGGAGCCAAAGCACTTCTCGTACAATTTTGACGCCGGGCGCGGGCGCGTGAGCACGAGCGTCTTTGCCGGCGCGCGCACCAACATCGCGTTCAATTGCCTGGACCGCCATGTGGAGGCCGGGCGCGGCGGCCAGCCCTGCTTCCTGTGGGAGGTGCTCGCCCGATCATGCACCGGCAGCCCTCTGGTCTTCTGTGTGATCAAACACTGTACTGGCTGTGTCTGCCCTGGTGATCTGCCGACGGCTTGCTTGGGGCGCTGATCTATGCACACCTGCAGCCTGCTACTCCATCATCTGGGACAAGAGGCAGCTCTACTGGGAGAAAGGACCTGTGCTGCTGGTCTGCCTCTTTGCAACCTGTGTGTGCAAGCACTTGACATGAGTGCACTTGACAAGAGTGCACATTGTATGGCAGACAAGTCACACGAGGACATTGATGGACCGGTGCAGGCGTCGGTCCGTCAGCAACAATGCGCGAGCGCTTGCCCGGTGGCGTGCGGGCGCATGTGTGGGTGTTGCATAGCTGCAGCATCTGGTGGGCAAGAGGGCGAGGCAAGAGTTCCGCTCTTGTGGCGCTGCAGGGGAACGACGTTGGACAGGAGCGCGTCATGACGTACTCGGACGTGCTCAGCGAGGTCTGCCGCGTGGTGCGTGCTGCAGACCCACCCGACGCCGCACCGGAGCGGAGTATGGCGCTAGCTGCGGAGTGGGACCAGACAGTGGTGTCAGGTGCCTATGAAGCTGGGAAGGGGGGTGCTGTTTTCACATAAAATGTGTAGCGCGAAAATCTAGCTAAGATTGCGCCGTGGACGTGCAAACGGGCCAGGTTGGCATGATAGAGGCCTGAGCGCTGGGCCATGCACTGCAGGCGAACTGGTTGAAGTCGGTGGGCGTGCGCATGGGCGACGCTGTGGCCATCTACCTGCCCCTCATCTGCGAGCTGCCCAGTGCGCTGCGCCCACATGCAGGCTACATGGGACCTGTGCAGCGACAGGACATGGGCTGGAGGCTGGCTCTTGTGCTCTTGCTGAGCGGGCTTTTTCTGCCACGTATGTGCCCGGTCAGGGTCCTCGTTGTTGCGGTTACTCAAGTCGCAGCAGCCCAAAATGCCTGTGAGGCAGCCAGCCACTGCATGCGGGGCCGCCACCGTCTCTGACACCGTGCCTGGCCGCAGTCGCGATGCTGGCGTGCGCGCGGCTGGGCGCCGTGCACTCGGTGGTCTTCGGCGGCTTCTCAGCGGAGAACCTGGCGCAGCGCTGCATCGACTGCCGGTGCGCCCCGCGCCGGCTCCCCGCTTGCCCGCCCACGGGCTTGCCCGCACAAGCCGCGAGCGCCTGTCCTGCATCAGCTGCCAGGGTTCCATCCAAGAGGAGCCGTCCGCTGCGCGATGGCACCAGCGGCCGTGAGTCAGCGCACGGCCGCAGGTCGCGCGTGATCATCACAGCCTCGGGCAGCATGCCCTGCGCCAAGCGCGTCGACCTGAAGAAGATAGTGGACGCCGCCGCCGCAGCAGCCGCGCAGAAGGGGCACAAGGTGTGCACGAGGGCGCCTTGCACGCAGCTGCAGCGTGTGTCGTGCCAGCGCCGCATGCAAACAGGACGGCGGGAAGGTAGCGGGCGGCGCTCGGAGCTCGTCCCACACACTGGCCGAGCCGCTGGGCCTGTGCAGCTTGAGGCGTGCATGCAGCACGGTTGGCCGGTGTTGTCTTGCTGCAGGCCCAGCACGCTGGGCAGTTGGAAAGAGCTTGGGGCGGCGGATGCGGGCGCCTTCCCGCGCCGCGTCTCTGACGCCCCCGCGTCTGCGCCGGGGCTCGCGCCAGATCGAGATGGCGCTGGTGGTCGAGCATACGGCCGTGCCGCGCGCCAAGTGCCCCTGGGTGCCCGGTCGCGACGTGTGGTACGCGGACGAGGTGCCCCGCCAGCCGTCCACCTGCGAGGTGCGGCCCCTACCCAACCCTACCCCTGGCCGCGCCCGGCGGCCTGCTGCGTGCATGCATGCAGGCACCGCTCAGCGGCGGCGTCCCGGGCGGGCTGCTCCGCAAGCGCAGGAGATGGCGGGTTCAGCTCCTGGGCCGGCCGCAGAAGCAGGGCGGCCCACGCCGCGCCACGCGCAAAGCCGGCACCGCCTCTGCTCGCAAGGGCGCCTGGCAGCAGCCGAGCGCTCGCGGGTGCGGGGCGGCGCAGGCGGTGTGGGTGGACGCGGAGGCGCCGCTCTTCCTGCTCTACACCAGCGGCAGCACCGGCAACCCCAAGGGCGTCGTGCACTCCACCGGTGCGCGGCGGGCGCCCCGCGCCGCCGCGCCTGTGTCCAGAGGCCTGCGCGTGTCGCCCGGGCGCCCTTCACGTCCTCCTGCGATGCCCAGCCTACAGGCGCCCGCCTCGTTCACCATCGTGAGGCGCTGGGGCCACGCCTAGGTTTGCAGACCGCCAGGGTGCAGCCTGCCCAGCCGCAGCGGGGAGCGCGGCAGCGAGGGCGGCACCCCCGTCGATACAAGCTCAGAACGGCAGGGGGCGTGCAGGCGGGTACATGGTTGGCGCGGCCACCACAACCAAGTACTGCTTCGACCTGCAGCCGGGCGACATCTACTGGTGCACGGCCGACTGCGGCTGGATCACTGGTGCGCGACCCGCCTGCCTCAGGAACTCTCCTATGGCGTCGACACCACCCGGTCAGGGGCACAGCAGCACATGTTTACAGACAAGAGGGACGCCAGCTGAAGCTTTATGGCTTCCTGTTGGATGCCGGCACGGCCGCACTGACGACAGCGATCCTGAGCAGCCTGCCGCGGCGTGCGCGTCCTGTCTCTTGCCCAGTGTTGCGTAGTTTGCGTTGGTGCACCTAAGTCCAGATTATCTAAATCCCTGCACCACAGGCTCTGCTATTGCGCTTTTGCGCTTTGCTGGGGCCCCCCGGGGGCAACCGCCCATCTGCCAGCACAAATCGAGCATCCCACTCTGGGTCGATCGGCCGACCTCTTCATGCCTTGCAGCAGCAGCGGGTGTGAAGCCACCTCGGCTGGCGCAGTCGGCGGCGCGCCGGCGCGTGCAGAGGCGGACGGCTGCGTGGCCGCCTCAATGCGCAGCGCATCCCTGCGTTCAGGAGTGCGCGCGCTGCGGCATAGGGCAGAGACAGCCCTACCACTAACCCTGATTACCCTAGTTACCCTACCCTACAACCCATAACGCTGCGGCAGGGCACACGTACCTGACCTACGGCCCGCTGCTGTGCGGCGCCACCAACGTGATGTACGAGGGTATCCCGATGCACCCCGCGCCGGACCGCCTGTGGCAGATCGTGGCCAAGCACAAGGTGCGGCGCCGCGCCCAGCAGGCTCTGCGGCATGGCAAGCGCGGCCCCTGGCGGCGTCGTGCTCCGCATGCCTTTGCGCAATAGTCTGGGATGATGACCGGCAGTGGGCGGCGCTCCGCAGCACATGTGGCACCCTGGCTGCCAGTGCTGCGCATAATGCGCTGGTAGCCAGTGGAGCTCCATCGTGCGGCATGCGAGCGCATGACTGACCTACGCCGCGGCCTGACGCAGGTGCGGACGTTCTACACGGCGCCGACGCTCATCCGCGCGCTCGAGGCCAAGGTGCGTGCCTCACCGCATCGTCCCATTGGGGCGTCAGGGCCCTGTGTGCAGGCGTGCGCGCTTGCCGCGGCCCTATTCCGCTGGCAGCTTGCCTGCTGTGCGGCGAGACTGCCGCGCGTCCTGCTCGCTGAGCGGCATCCTTGTCGCGCCGCCGCGCAGTGCACCCAGCCTCCATGCAGTGGGGGCTGGGCCCGCCTGATAAGGTGCCCTGCCTGCGCCAGGGCGACCAGTGGGTTCAGAAGCACGACCGGTCCTCGCTGCGCGTGCTCGGCAGCGTGGGCGAGCCGATCAACCCACGCGCGTGGCAGTGGCTGTTTGAGGCGCGCCCCTGCCTGCCCGGCGGCTCGCGAGCAGGGCGGGGGAGCTTTGGGGATGGGCCGCGTGCAGTGCACCAGCATGCCGGTGGTTTCCTCAGAGATTGTACTGGCGATTAGGGATGCTTCTTCGCGCCGACCCCAGTTCAGTGCTCTGTGGCAGGCGTGATGTCGGAGCATGCTGTCAACAGCCAGTCGGTGGCGTCAGACTCTCCCAACTTCGTTTTAAAGTCACGTACCTGTGAGGGGCCGCGCGTGCGGCGAGGCTGCACACAAGATGTGCGCCCAGCCTGGGGCACTTTTGCGCGGACCAGCACTGACAGGCGCGCGTGGGCGGCGCGGGGGTAGGTGGTGGGCGAGAAGCGGTGCCCCATCGTCGACACCTGGTGGCAGACAGAGGTGCGCTGCGCGCCTATGCCATCCGCTTCTCCCTGTGAGTCTCACCCCATGAGCATGCTCCTGCGACTTCCATTAGCATGCCTACCATTTTACGTGGCGCTAGGTTGCTCTGCATGCCCTTCCAGGCTCAGCGGTGCTGTTGGCTGGTCCAACTGTCAGGCTCGATGATAGCACCTCCGGCACACACAGACGTCTCAGGCCTAGGCGCGCGGCCGCATCTGGGCCGCAAGCAGCTGTGCGGCGCGCAGACGGGCACGGTGATGATCTCGCCGCTGCCGGGCGCCTGGCCGGAGCGCCCGGGCTCGGCCACGCTGCCCTTCTTCGGCGTCGTGCCCGTCATCGTCGACGACAAGGCGCGCGCGGGCTTCCTGGGTCTCTGTGCCGGTCCCACCGGCCTGCGGTCAAGAGCGTTTCGACGCGTGTGCCTGCTGTGACGACCCCGCTGCGTGCTCTGCATGCGGGCTTGCGTGTTCACGCCGCCACACAGCGCCCCAGTGGGACAGACGTCATGCCTGCGATTTGAGGAGATTCTGCTTAAAACAAGGGTGAGTGGAGCGCAGCAAGGCTTGCGGTGCGCGAGCTGCAAGTCAGCTGCAAGCCAGCCGCAGCAAACGTTACGGGTGCGCCGGGTCTGAGCCAGGGCCGGCGGCGGCGCAGGGTCGCGAGCAGCAGGGCGCCACGGAGGGCATCCTGTGCATGAAGCAGTCCTGGCCGGCGGCAATCCGCACGATCAAGGGCGACCACGAGCGCTTCGAGCAGACCTACTTCTCCACCTTCAAGGCGCGCCTTCCCCCGGCCGGCCCGAGCGCTGCAGCGTCATAACATAGGATAGGGTTAGGGTAGGTTTAGAACAACACTACCCTAAACTGACGCGCGGCTGTCAGACAGGCGGGGCGCCTGGCGAGGGAGCTTTGCAGAGCCGGGCTGCACTAGCTGGCTGTGTCAGGTGGTGTGTTGCAGGTGTTTGGGACGTTGGGAGGGACGTGGTGCATTGGCGCTCTGTAGGCAGCCAGCCCGCGCCGGGTCGCGCCGCTGCCGGGCGCTGCTACGACAGCAGCGCCGGTGGGCCTCGCGCACAGGCTGCATGGTGTCGCAGGCCTCCCTGAGAACCGGCGCGCGCGCCGCAGGGCCTGTACTTCACCGGCGACGGCTGCAAGCGCGACGCGCGCGGGTACTACACCATCACGGGCCGCGTGGACGACGTCATCAACGTGTCCGGCCACCGCGTGGGCACCGCCGAGGTGGAAGCCGCGCTCACCGCGCACGGCGCGTGTGTGGAGGCGGCCGTGGTCGGGTGCGACCCTACCCTGGCCCCTTCCTCGCACGGGCGGCCGCCATGGGGTGTTTTGGGCGGGCGGCGCGCGCGCGGCGCAGGGGTCAGAGCGGGACCTGAGGCAGAAGCGGCGCCCCAGCCTGTCAGTCGCCTGTGATCCTGCCGGGCACGGCGCTACATGCGAGGGGGGCTGTAAACGACACCCCGAGCGTTGAGCGGTCCTGTGCATTGCTGTGCGAGCAACCGCGGCATGAAGCGCGTGCTTTCGCACGGCCTTTCGGGCAACGGCGGGACAGCTCCAGGTCCTTGCACCCGGCTGCGCATGTCCCGGACCGTCTGTACAGCGCAGACTGTGGCATCTGTTCAAAAGTTTGCAGCAACAACCCGAGCAATGGCGTGTTTAGACGGGTGTGCTCTAACAGATGCATGCGGGCCACAGGGTTGAGCACAAGATCAAGGGCCAGGGTATCTACGCGTATGTGACCCTGGCGCAGGTGCGGTCGCAATCACAGCATACGCATGTTCACCCCACTGCTGCAGTGCGCCTGCCATGCAGGACAGGCCGTGCGAGCCCAGTCCAGCTAGCACCCTGAACGTGCGTAAAGAGGCACTGGGCGCCTGCGCTGCCTGCTGCAGCAACACACGAACCGAGCCGTCTCCAGTGTCGCGAGACGCATGCTGCCATGGCCCTGCCAAGGTGCGAGTGTGCGACAGCGCCGTCTGCGCGGCGCCCGCGCAGGGCGAGGAGCGCAGCAAGGCGGTGCGCGACAGCCTGGTCGCGGCCGTGCGCGAGCAGATCGGCGCGTTTGCTGCGCCGGACGTCATCCACTGGGCGCCTGGTGCGCGCGCCCGGCCCCCCCGAACGCGGCCCCGGACGTGCCCGGAGGAGGATGGGTGACAGGCTGCGTGGACGCTTTGGGGGCCTGGCCAGGAGTAACCGATGGCGCTTGCAGCGGCCAATGGAATGTGTCAAATCAGACTAGGCTAGTGCTGCTTGAGAGGGCCAGTTCGGATGCACATGTGGGTGACGCGCTGCAGCGTGCCGACTCGCACCAGCCCGTCGCCGCACAGGGCGTCACGAGCGCGCGCGCGCGCTGCGCAGGCCTGCCCAAGACGCGCAGCGGCAAGATCATGCGGCGCATCCTGCGCAAGATCGCCATCAAGGCCGACAACGAGCTCGGCGATGTGTCCACGCTCGCGGACCCGAGCGTCGTGAAGGCCATCATCGACCTGCGTGGCAAGTGATGTGCCTCCGGCAGCCCGGCTTGCCAGCATGCGGCTTGATACGCCCATCACCTCGGACACGGTAGACTGCGGCTTCGTCCTGCGGCAGGCTTCAGGCATTTTGTCAACCCTTCTTGGCCTGATCTGCAGCATGTATGCTCATGTGGCTTGTGCAGCAAGCTCCAGGCCTCTTTACAGGGGCCTAGCACATGCATGCGAGCTTGCCCATCTTGGGTCCTTTCTGTGCCGAAGCGTATACAGGCAACGGACCGCGCCCTGGTCTGCTGCACCCGTTTGGGATGTCAGGCCCACTTTGTCGAGGTCATGCGTGACAGGCCCTCCCAACGCACGCAGCGACCAGAGGCCCAGCTGTGCAGCCAGCGCTTGCAGGCAGAGGACTGGCACATGAGCTTTGGCTGAGCTGCGCTCACCATTTTGTGTTAGGTAAGACCGCGAAGCAATGTGCCATGTTCTGCCTCATGCGGGAGGAGAACCTGTGGTGGCAGGCCGTCCTTATGTCTTCCAAGGACGGCCCAGCAGTAAATTTTGAATAGAGGTGTGAGCGAGCAAGCCTTGGGTCACTTCAGGCACTTGGCCATCGCACTGTTTGCACGTGGATGGCCTGCTACCTGCGCGCTAAACTTGCTAAAATGCACTCCCGTCATTGAAGCAGCCTGTGGCGGGAGATTTTCTTAGACCCTACCTAAGAACAGGGCGTGATACAATACAGCAAGGTAGTTGAGGCATGATGGTCCGCAATTTTGAGGTGGGTGATGTGTTTCAGCACAGCACATAGTGGCCAAATGTTACTGCGGACCCATTTTGCATGCAGTTGAGAGATTATCAAGTATATTTTTAGCAAGGAGTATGCTTGCTGGACACACTGCCATCAGCTGTCATCTGTCGTGTAAGGCATACACGCTTGTAGCTGCATTTCCCCGCCACTGCTGGATAGTTTTCTGTGCTGCCAATGAGACGCCGCTGGGCAAGCCACACTCGCCTGTCTGGAACTCAGCAGCCATCTCAAGACCTGCCATGCCTGTGCTTACATGCAAAAACCACACAGCAGAAGAGGTCCTTCAGCAAGGCAGCTAGTGGTGCTTCTTGCCGTTGGCCGCCTCCTCCCGCGCGCGCTGCCGCGCGCGGTGCCGCAGCTCCTTGCGCTTCATGCTTATCAGCAGCGACGATGTCTGTAGCAGGTACTGCACCTACGCAGGACGGCCATGATTTCAACCTTATAGATTCCCAACAAGCGCCCTGGATGAAAGGTCAATAACGTGCGAGCCATAGAGACGCACGACATGCAGCGCAAGGCAGCTGGCTGACATCCGATCACGACGTGCGACCCACACCAGACGCACGACATGCAGCGCAAGGCAGCTGTGAGACGGGGCGCCGCACCAGGATGACAAACATGTCCAGCAGCAGCGGCGTGGAAACCAGCGCGCAGAAGAACACGCCGTGCTTGTCAAAGTAGTTCTGCCCCGCAAAGCGCCGCCAGTGCCGCCCGAGCACGCCGTTTACTCGCTCCGCGTTGTACACCAGGCCCGCTGCCGCCAACCCAGGCACGCGCTGTGCTGTCAGGTCGTGCACTGGGGCCTGGCGGCGCACTGCGTCCCTGACTGACACGCCGCTCTGTGGCCCAGTCCTGCTGGCTGAGGACGGAACGTGCAGGAACGCACGCTCGCACTGAAGACAGGCCATAGAGCAGAGCACCATTTCCGCTGCCTGTTTCGTATGCAAAGTACGTGCTGCAAGGCGTTTGGAACAAGGGCGAGGAGCGCCTGCTTGTTTGGGCTTGCTGTGGGTTCAGGACAAGGCAGACTGACATCAGATCATCAGCAGGTCCGCCGACGGCCACACCCGCTAGGAAGAAAATTGCCATGGTGACTCGTGGCCGCCTACGCGACAGCAGCACTGCGAGGAACAGGAGCGCCTGTGCGATCAGGAGGTCAATAATCCATGGTTCCTGCACGGCAACCCACCAGCTTACTCACAGCCCTCAACGTGAGGACTTGGAACATGCTCCGGAGCTTGAGCGCTGCTCCTGCTTGCTCAGGCAGTTGCACGGCCCCCACCCGCCAGTCGACGGCCGCTGCAAAGCCTCGCAGGGAGTCCAGGACACTGGACTGGTTGTGCTCTGCTATCTTTGTGCGCAGCTCGGTGAAGAGGTCCTCAAACGCAGCGCCGGCCTGTTCCCGCAGCTGTTCCAGGGCCTCCATTGGGGAGTCGGGGCGCCGGCAGACTCCACGTGATTGGCGCGGCTGTTACACCACAGCTGCGAACGCTGGAGCGGGGTACAAGCTAAACGGAGCACGCCGGTCAAGTACTTGGTCAAGCCTTGTCCTCCGATGCGCAGGACCTCTACTCTCACCTGGCCTGCCTGTTGAGCCGAGCTGAGGCAAATGCGGGGCCTAGGGTACAGCAGCCTGGCCAATGAGAGTCGTGCAGACAGTGCAGTGGAGTCTGAGGGCAGGCCTGCTCAGGCCTCCGCACACTGGTGTTGCAACTACACCTGTAGGGGCACGTACACACCACAAGATACGTTGGTGTAGCAGATCACGCATCTTGTAGCTGCGTGGACGCGCCAGATCTATCAATGATCCTTAGGCCGCTGCTGACCTTGCTCGCTTGCGCCTGCCTGCTGTGCGGTTCTGTAGCCGTCCGAGACGCCAAGTACTACAAAGTGCTGGACATAGCTGAGGACGCCGATGACCGCACTATAAAAAAGGCCTACCGAAAAGCAGCCTTGTGCGCCTGCACGCAAAAGCCAGCTTGCACCTGAGATCAGGTCCCTGGGCTTGGCAAGTCCTGCTACTGTGAGTCCAAGCTACTGATGGACTTGTTGGTGTACCTCAACTCAGGAGGTGGCACCCAGACCGCAACCCGGACAAGAAGGTGTACGCGGAGAAGAGGTTCAAAGAGGTGCCGCATGCCTGAAGCCGCCCTGGACAAGGGGGGTCGTGTCTCTGCTCTTGGCGCACGTGCTGATCGTCGCGGGCTCTGCAGGTCGCGAGCGCGTACGAGGTGCTGAGCGACGCGGAGAAGCGGAAGCTGTATGATCAGGTGCGCCCTGCATAACAAGATGGTTGCCGTCAGCCGGACTTTGCAGCTGTCTGCCTAAAACAGGCACCCTTGTTCCCAGGTACAGCGTCCTGCGCCTTGACTGGCTCGCGCGCTGCAGTTTGGCGAGGAGGGCCTGAAGGCAGGCGGCCCCGGCGGCCCCGGCGGCCCCGGCGGCGGCCCTGGCGGCGGCCCTGGCGGGGCAAGCTTCCAGTTTGAGGCGGGCGCCCTGCCCAGCCACACTTACCTGCCCTGTTGTCGTATGTATGCAGCACAGGTGTATGCCTGTGTCGCGTGTCTGAGCGCCAAGCGTCTGCCTGTAGCTGTGGAGAGTGTCGCGCTGTTGACCTGCTGAAGGTCTGCAGCAGCAGAGCGCATTGTCGCTTTAGGTGCTAGCTATGCATGCCATAATGAAGCAAGGCAACACCTTCGTGGGCCTTCACCACATGCCGCTGATGGGCGGGGCACGTGGGGCGCTGCAGGGAGACCCCTTTGAGATATTCAATGCGTGCGCCCCTGCCTCCGCGTGCCCCGACACCAGCTCTGCTTGATGTCCTTGTTTCGTATAGATACCTTGACCTTGCCGTTTGCCAGGCAGTGCATGCCCCTATGTGCCCCTGCTGCAAATTGTATCTGTCAGTGAGCCTCTCCGACGCGCACTGCCTGGACTGTTATGCAGCTTCTTCGGCGGCGGAAATCCATTCGGCGGTGGCGGCCCCGGCGGCCCCGGCGGCCCTGGGGGCGCACGGGGCGGCAAGCGGCGCGGGGGCATGGGCGGCGGCGGAGGGTTCCCTGGCGGCGGCGGAGGCTTCCCAGGCGGCGGTGGAGGCTTTCCAGGCGGCGGCTTCCCGGGCGGCGGCGGAGGGTTTCCAGGCGGCGGCGGAGGGTTCCCAGGCGGCGGCGGAGGGTTCCCAGGCGGCGGCGGCGGCGGGCGCGGCGGCGGGCGCGGCGGTGGCGGCGGGCGCGGCGGCGGCGGCGGCGGCGGCGGCGGCGGGCTGTACGATGGCGACCCGAACGTGCTCGAGGTCACGCCGCAGGGCTTCCCGGCCCGCGGCGACGGCCGCGTGTGGCTGCTGGAGTTCTACGCGCCCTGGTGCGGCCACTGCCGCAGCCTGGCGCCCAAGTGGACCAAGGTGGCGGCCGCGCTCAAGGGCGTCGCGGTCGTGGGCGCGGTCAACTGCGACGAGCACCAGGGCCTGTGCGCGGAGCATGGGTGCGCGCGCCGCCCCCGTCCCCGTCTCACGCACTGCCTCGGCTGCACCAGCGCGCCCCAGCTTGGTCTGCCCGTGTGCGGGCACAATGCCCCAGGGTTTACCCAAGCAGGGTCACCCAGTGTCGCGCATGGTCACCAGGAGCTTGTCCCGAATGAGTCCCGCCGCGCCCGAGCTTTGTTAGCTAGGTTGATGCTCTGTCCCACAGGGGCGCGGACCGCACAGGACAGTCACTGCGGGCCTTTCATAGCCGCCACCATGCAAGCCTGCAGTCCAGCGTGTGGCCGGGGCCGCGCAGGGTGCAGGGCTTCCCGACCATAAAGGCATGGGTTGGCGGCAAGCTGGTGGAGAACCAGGGCGACCGCTCCGCCGGCCACCTGAAGAGCTGGGCGCTCTCGCTTCTGCCCGACAAGGCACGCCGCTGCGCGGGCCGCCCTGCTGCTTGGTAGAGGTAAAAAGCTGCAGGCAGCCGCCGCAGCACACTGAGTCTGCCAGCCGCCCGGCCTTTCTGCTTGCTTGCTTGCTTGCGCCAGCGCGGGTAGGCACAGCTGAGCCAGGTTGGGTGCTGCATCCACTGCTTGCTTGCTTCCTTGCTGCGTGCGCCGCCCCTGACCAGCTGAGCCGTGAAGCCGCAAGCAGAGTCTGGGCAGCCCCCTGCCGATCAGGCCATCGCGCCGCCTGGCACCGCACGAACATTCGGGTTTCACTACTTATTTTCCTACCTGAAGCTAGGGTGACAGACGCGCCGCCGCGGCGCAACAGGTCGCCGCGCTGACCAAGCCGGCACACGTGGACGCGCTGCTGCAGCGCTGCGGCGGCGGCGACGGCGCTCGCGGCAAGGAGCGCGCAGCCTGGGGCGCCTGCATCCTGCTCTTCACGGACAAGCCGGCGACGCCACCGCTGTTCAAGAGCCTGGCTGCGCAGTATGCCGGCAAGCTGGTGCGGCCACGCCTGGAGTCGCATCCTGGGTCATTCACAACTCAGGAACCTCTGCATCCCTACACACTGTGCCCTGAATAATGCAACAAGGGATAGTCATCACTGTGCTATGACTCCCAGACGGTGTGCAAGGTCACCTCATGAGGCCGCGGTGATGTTATGAGCTAGCGCAAAGGGGTGAGCGGCCGACGGTGCAACGACGGCCCACCGCGCACGGGCTAGGCCCAGCTCTGTGCGGCCTGCAGCCGCGCACAGGGCTGCAGGGCCGGGCAAGCAGCGCCAAGGCGCGGGGTGTTATGCAGACGCCCCGCGCGCGGGGCAGGCGTTCGGGGAGGTGAAGACGTCCAACGCGGAGCTGACCAAGCGCTTCGGCGTGGACGCGGCGCCCGCGCTGCTGGCGCTGTGCAACGGTGACGAGGGCGCGGCCGAGCGCTACGAGGGCCAGTTCAAGGCCGCGCCGATCGGCGCCTGGCTGGAGCGCTTTGCTGGCGGCCGGTGCGATGCTGGTTTCAATGTTGCGACAGGGCACCGGAACGGGCTGTGCATACGGGCATGCACATGCATGGGGGAATGCTTACGCTCCGTGCGTCGCTGCGCTTGCCTGCTAGACTTTAAGTGCCAAATGTGCCCACAAGTGCGCAGAGGCGGTGCGCCATGCAGTGCAAAGAAGTGATGCATTATGCACACCACCTCCTTTGCTACGGCAATTAGGCATTCGCACACAAGCATGCCAGTTGATCGGGTGCAACACTGGTGTGCCGCCTGCATGGAAGTGGAGCGCCATGGACCGGCAGGATGCGCAACGCGCGGATCAAGGCGCCTGTTACATATGCGATGGCGTGCATGCTCGACTGCTGTTACACTTTACATGCAGCGCCTCGCGGCGAGGCTGAGCAGGCCCCTGACCCGCTTTGGTGCTGGGGAGGCGCAGGCATTGCGCCGGCCGAGTCAACCTGGAGCGCGCAGACCTGGGCCGCATGCGCGTCGCGCAGCTGAAGCAGCTGCTGGCCGACCGGGGCGTCGCCTGCCGCGAGTGCGTGGAGAAGGCCGACTTTGTCAAGCGGCTGCAGAGCCTGGTCAAGACTGAGCTATAGACCAGGCAGGGCGCTGGGGCAGAACGCTTGTGTAAGGCTGTCGTGCACTGTCCATGCTCACACATGATCGTGGCGCTGGAAGCATTTTACATGCTCCATGTGTTGGTCACCCGCACTTCAACGATCACGCTCTAACTTGCTCAGCAAAGAAGTTGGTCAAGTAATATCTAGCAACACAACAATCTCAGAAACAAGATTGCTGATGCTCATGCAGGTTAGGCAACGTGTTTTACGCGAAAAGAGTTTGGCGAGCATTCGCTCACTGCCGCCTCAGGTGTCTATGGCATGGACCGGACCGAGTACAACAGTGCAAAATCACACCTCTGAGGTGTCTGCCACTGAGAAGCCAGCAGCTCGGATTAGGAATCCTGATGATCAGAGCCGGATGGAAACAAAGACCTCTGAGCCACAGTCCCCGAGAAGCCAGCAGCTCCATGAACCCAAAACTCAAGCAGGAATGTGCAGCATGCACGTCCGAGGTCACAGTCCCCGAGCTGCCAGTGTCTCTACAGCAATTGCACAAATACTGGCCGGGGCGGCCCAGCCTGGCCATACCCTCTTGCCTGCGCTCTTGGGGACTCCTTGAGGCCTACATACAGGCCCCCAGTGAACCCCCAAGAGCGCAATACCTTCCCCTTCACCATTATGCACTCTAAAAAGAGCTGCAGCACAGAAGAAATGAATTGAAAGGCGTCTGATGAGCACTAACCCCCACACTGATAACAAGAGCAGGACAGACCCAGAAAAGGGGGCAAAACACAAGCCAGAAAGATGGGAGCATGACGCAATGTCACGTTTGCTTCAGGCCAGCGCCTTGGCAGGGTACACTTGACTTGCGGCAAATTTCAAGGGTGCAGGGCACAGAAGCCAGCGCCGGAGTTGACGAAGTTTTGCTGCACGGTGCCACACAGCACTTAGAAAGCAAGCAAGTTCACGCTCTGCACGGTCATCAGGGCAACCCAGCTTCTGCTATAAGCAACCTGCATGCCGTGAGTAAGCGAGCCAAGTATCTGTCCCTGTCAGTGAGACAGTGGCGGACAATCCATGCATGCAAGGCCCGCAAGAGCAGGGGTCCCCTGCAAAGTCAAGCTGCCTCGGCGCATGGCCAGCTGCATGGGCGGGGCAGGCAGCAGCACCTGGATCAGGTAGTTGCGCGACGTGCACGGGGCATTGCAGGTCCACCTCACATTGGCCACGCCCTTGTAGCTGCCCGCCGGATACTCATTTCCAAACATCCACCTGGTTGCGAGCGTGCAGGATGGACTCACGTTCAGCTCACCTCGCAGAAGCTGCAGGCTCGCAGCAGCCGACAAGCACCAGCTGGCACGTGCACAACGAGCCATGCTACCTCTCGACGCAGACAGGGTGTGGGAGCGCACGCGCAGCAGTCTCCGTTCTCATATCCGTTTGGTAGAGGGGTGTGCCTGCGGCCAGCGCAGCGATGAACGTGAAGCGCTGCCCATCACAATAGAGGAAGTGAACGCCGTTCGCAACCAAGCACAAGCGCTCAGAAAAAGAAAGTGATGCGTCACGCCGACTGAAAAGGGAGGGCAGTGGCATGCGATGCCAAGCCAATCGAGTGTGTTCTGCAAACAAAGTGAATGCGACAGACCTCAACCACATGCACGTCCCTGGTCGCCTCAACATTGCACATTAGCTCATGCAACAGTACTCCTACCCTGCATGACCTGCGTGATGCATTCCATGTCTACTCATCAACAGCTTTATTGGCCACGTGACTCAAGCACTCAATAGCTGCGCACACAGGTACCCGACGCAACAGCGTGCGGCCCTGTCCGTGCACCGCGACCTGGCGTGCATGCACACGCGCGCACCAGGCATTGATTAGGGGGTCCCAGGCGCTCTCGGCCAGCTCGTGCGAGATGACGGAGGCCATGGCGTCCGCCTCTGCATTGTTGTTGGGGCTTGACACAAAGTTTGGTCCGTACTGCACCGCGCACTGGTTGAAGCATGGCGCGGGGCTGCCAATGAACGCAAACCTGCGCCCGAGTCAATGAGTTGGCATGGAGCAGGCTGTGGTCCCGCAGGCAAACGCGCGCCGGTGTGCAGAATCAACAGCTGGTGCTGAATATGCTACAGTGAATGCAGGGCACCCACGCTCACCGGCATCGTAGAACAGAGCAAAACGGAGTGGGACTGCGTACAGGGAGACAAGCTTGCGACCGCATGGTACAAGGCCAGGCTGATGTGCAACTTTCACCAAAGGAAATGCGGCAGAGGCTGGCCGCGTTTGGCATACTACTTTCTGACTTGCGGTGCCCTTGAACGCAGATCATTGAACGTTTTATACCTCAGCATGAAGGCGCCCACGCAGCACGGTTTGGAAGGGCAGGCGTGACGCGCCTGGTGACACGGTTCAAGTGGTCATAACCGTAAGTGTGCCAGCCGCAGTAAGTAGTACAGAAGGCTGCGAGGCGGCAAAGGCCTCAGCGCGGTGACCCGTGGGACCTTGGGGGACATTGCTTTCAGACGTGGCCACCTGGCAAGGAAGTCAGCATGTGGCAGGAGCTTGGCTGGCATGTGTCCAGCGACTGCACATGCATGCATGCAGGCGGCCAGCCGGTCTGGGCGGCACCTTCCCCGGATGCCGTGTCCAGGTTGTACACGTTGGAGGCCGCCAAGAAGGCGTAGACGGCGTCTGCTGAGTACGTCAGGCGCTGCAGGCGCAGCAGGCAGTCGACGACGGCAAAGATCTGGTCATCGCTCACGGTGGACCCCTGCAGCGCCCGCACGCCCCGTATGCATGCTGCAACGACCTCATGCTGCAACGGCCTCAAAGAGCTTTCACCCTTGTCAAGGCCCGGCTGCGATGTTAAGCTCCAAAAGCCGGCAAGAGTCGTCTGCCTGCAGGACTGGCCGCTCACCGCCTGTCCTTGAGAGGCTGAAGGCAGCAGCTACTGCTCTGCCCAGCATCCGTGCCGCGCTTGCTTGCAGCCCTGCCAAACGAGCCAGCTGCTACTGGCCCACCCGCGCGGCGGCGCGCGCCTCCCAGCACAGGCCGTTGTTGGGCACCGCGGCGTAGCCCTTGTAGGTCACCGTCGGCTGCACAGATGTCTGCTGCCCGTTCACAGTCTGGTAGTAGCCTGTGTTGATGCTCCACCAGGGCGTTGTCCCAATGGACCGTGCCATGTCCGTCAGCACCTGCAGGAGTCGGACAACAACTCTCCTAGGCCATGCCCGCGCGCGATGTAGACAGTGCACAGCACAGCCCTCTGTTGTTTTATGTGCACGCCGCACTCGCCTTGACGTCAGCGCACCATGCCACCTGACAGCCTCCAGAGTTTGTGCACAACAGGTGGTCATGTGTGTCGTCGAATGGTGGAGTCGGGCACCTTGAAGGTTGAAGGGAACTGCTTTGTCCCCGCGCTGAACGTGTTCCAGTCGCCGTACCAGATGTAGTAGATCTGCGCGCAGCCCGCACTTTGTGACGCAGCCTGCTGCTGGCAAGCTGCTGTGTGCACGGCACCTGTGCACGCAAGCACGTGTCCGTAGCATGTGGCTGTCTCTGCAATATGCATTGTCCGCACCGCTCATGCATCAACGTCCCGCTGGCTTGCTTGCAGAACCTGCATGCGGCTGCAGGGCGCACACCTGGACGCCGTTTGTCATCACCGGCCCGCCGTTGTATACCATCGCGCCCGTGCAGTCAACCGTGGCCCCCTGCAGCGGCCGTGTGCTGTGCACCGTGGTAGGGGTCTGTCGAAATGTGCGAGTCTGCGCAGCAGCACACGACGTGTCACGGCGAAGTGCACCCAGTGTGGGCGGGGGCTGCGGAGCGCGGACTGATCCCATGCACAGCCCGAGCAAGGCCCCATGCTTCACTAGCCAGCACACTCTGTGTCGGGAGGCCTTCGCACGGGGTATCGGATGGGGGGCACAGCCATGCGCGGCGTTCCCGGCGCCGAGCTGTTGCTCGCCGCCGCGCGTCCCGCCAGCGCCGCCGCGGCCGCCGGCTGCGCCTGCGCCTGCTCGCTGCCCGGCAGGGCGCGGCTGCGCTGGACGTCCTGGACCAGCAGCGCCTGGTAGTCCCAACTGCGCAGCGGCGCAGACCGCTTGCTGCAACCTGTGCCTCCTGCTGGCATGTGCGCAATTTGCGCCCGCCGACACACAAGCGCAGCAAGCACCGCGGCGCCCTGGTGCTGCCGGCCAGCCTGCTCGCTACTCGACGACCAGCGCCGCCACAGCCGCGTTCTGTGCCAGGACCTGACACGCTGTCTCACTGCGTCCACTCCTGTCCTTAGCTTTGACATGCGAGACAAGGCTGGAGCAACACAGCCACTGCATGCAGGCCATCAGAAGCGTGAGCGTGCCACTTCCCACGTCGCAGGCCGAAAGGCCCCCAAACAGCGGCGTATGTTCCAGCCTGGCTCCTCCCTGAATACTGCCCGGGGTTGGCGCACCAGCTGTCCCCTGCCGGCAGCATCCCTGTGCTGGCATAAGCTGCCTTGGCAAACTGCAGCGCGGCGTCTGCGCTGGTGTGGCTGCAGTTTGCCGCGAGCGCCGCCAGCGTGCCACTGCCGCGGCTGCCTCTGTCCCCCAGCGCGCCCGCCGGTGCCGGCCCGGCTGCCGGGACCCTGTCCGTTGCAGCTTGAGCGGGCGCTGCGGCTGCCGCCAGCGAGGCGAGGGCCGAGACTGGCGGCGCCGTGCTGGGTCCCGAGGCCTGCGCAGGAGCCCGGCGTGTTGACTGCCTGCCGCGCTTGCTACCGGGCCGGGACGTCCGCTTCCTTGTCACTACAGCAGGTGCATGAGCTTGTGCGCACACTGTTTGTTTAATGGCTGAGCAGCAAGGTGTGAGTCGTATGGCGGCCAGGCAGGCCAGGCGGGCGCGCCGCAAGCGCAAGGGGCGGGGCGCACGGCGGCGCCGCCCGTCGCAGCGGCGGCGCAGGTCAAGCTGCAGAGGAGCAGGAGCGCCAGCAGGCGCGCCACCAGGCTCGCCCACAGGTGCACATTCACGGCCCGCGGCTGCCCAGCGTCCAGGCGCAACTTGCTCGCCGGGTGTGCGCGCCCGGCAGGGCCCATGAGGCCTGGCTGCCTTGCCAGCCTGCGCGCCCGAGTGAGCTCCAAGAGTTTGGGCAGGTAAGACGCATCTCAGACTGCGGCTGCGCTGCTCTGTGCATACCAAAGATGCAAGCTTCCCCTTCCTGCAAGTACTCACCATGGGCTTGCTACTCGGGATCCTGGGCGCTCCCGCCCCAGCTCCGTGTCAGCAGGGCCCAGTGACGGGGAGACCAACAGGCCTGCATGCACACCTGAAGCGGGCCGTCCTGCCTCCCCGCAGCAGACGTCCGACGACTCGTGGGCACCTGTAGCTACGTGGTCTATCACGCTGCTGCACGTTCTTGCAGATCTGCACCGCCCACAACGTTCCTTGTTCACTAGATATTTCTGTGCTTCTCTGTGGCCCAGCTGGCACTTCGGCGTGTTCTAGAGGCTGTATAGTTGTACAACCTACAGAGCAGTGAGAAGTGCTTACTGCACACTACTGGGTCCGCTTGCTTGTGTGCTTTGTGCACCCTGGCACTTGAGGACAAGCCAGGGATTATGAGTTAGGGTTGACTCGGATGCTCCTGGGAACCCATGATGGGCCATGCTCCTGCCACAATACATGCTCCTTGCAGAAGCGCTCACTCAGTACTGAGCAAATGCAAGTGAGTGACGCTGACCCAGTGGTGCAGACCACTGCGCGCCTGGGCAGCGGCCTCCAGCCACACTCCACCCCTGCCCACACTCCTGAGGTCACAGTCCCCGAGAAGCCAGCGGCTAACCTTGGTTTCATCTCTTCCAGGCAGGCGCAGCTCAGCCTGCCCATGTGCTGACGAGGCCGGTCTTGGGCCCGCATGGGTGCCCAAGAGCGCAGCACAGCCAGCACACTTCAGGGGTGCACAGCGTAAAGCTAAAACGCAACAGCACAGCAAGGAAAGCAAAGCCCGGCGGGGGACGCCAAGTCAGTGGTGCAGACCCACTCGACATGGCAGTCAGCAGCGAGCCCTATCCACACTTCTAAGGTCACAGTCCCCGAGAAGCCAGCACCTCCAGTGCGCCTAAATGCAAAATCCAGCAAAGGGCGGCTCAGCCTGCCCATGTGCCCTTGTCGGCCGGTCTTGGGCACCGCTGGGTGCTTAAGAGCGCAGCCGCTCGGCAGGTTCGCCTCCGGGACACTGACCATGCAAGTACGCGTAAAAAACATGCTGCAGCACTAATTACAGAAGATAGCACACAGGCTACCGAAAGCAACGTATGGGCGAGTGTGTACAAGCGCGAGCTGCCTCAGAGCGCATGGCGGCAGCATCCAGAGAAAACGCCTATGGGTGCAGGGCACAGAAGCCCGCGCCGGAGTTGACAAAGTTTTGCTGCGCCGCACACACACCCAGCATTCAGAGGCGCCCAGCCTGTGTGGCCTGCATGCAGGCCGAGGGGCACACAGGCATCTGCATGGCACAGACACAAAGGATGGCTGCACCTTTGCGTTGGCACAAGGAGCAGACCAATCATGCATGCATGACTGGCATCAGGTGCCCTCTGCATGGCGAGTTGCTAGTGCGGACGGGCAGCTGCATGGGCGGAGCAGGCAGCAGCACCTGGATCAGGTAATTGCGTGACACGCACGGGCTGTTGCACGTCCACTTCACGTTGGCCAAGCCCTTGTAGCTGCCCGCCGCGTACAGCGCATCCCCAAAGGTCCACCTGCCGCCGGCGCGCAGGCGCAAACACGTCAGCTCCGTCCGCAGGCGCTTGCGCGCACCGGCCGAGTCAAGCACAACAAGAGATTCTGCCTCTGGCAGATCGGCTTGGGAGCGCACGCGCATAGGTCGGCATTCTCGTAGCCGCTCGCGGTGTACCTGCGGCCCGACGCAGCACCTCAGCAACCCGCGCGGCCACCCACCAAGTGGGTGGTGTGCTGGGGTGCCTGTCGTCATCCAAGGACGTGCCTCAAAGGCTCCTAGTTACAGTATAGTTGTTGTCTGCAAATTACTCGACAAAACGGCATGCTTCAAGCGCAATCATCCTTTCTCGAAGCAGCATGACGCTGCTGCTCTGGCGCGCGTGCACGTGCACGCACCAGGCATTGATGAGCGGGTCCGAGGCGCTCTCGGCCAGCTCGTGCGCGATGATGGAGGCCATGCCGTCCGCCTCTGCGTTGTTGTTGGGGCTCGACACGCCCTGCGGCCCAGACTGCGCCGAGCAGCTGCTGTAGCATGCTGCGGGGCTGCCGATGTATGCAAACCTGTGCACAGACACCCGGCCTCAGCTCATATGAGCAGACGCTGGTTGCAAGCTCTGCCCAGAAGCCAGTGACGGGGCGCACTTGACGATGCGGTTCAAGCTGTCCGTTCCCCAGGTGTGCCAGCCGCAGAACTGGGAGCAGAAGCCTGCAGGACAGCCCACTGGAGGTCGTCAGACCAGTGCGCATGTGCCAGACACCAGGTCATGGGGCACCTCGCTCCGAAGCTGGCACGTGACGAGAGCAGTGGTCGCACCCCGCAGGCCCCGCATGCATGCATGCATGTCGGGCCGCTGGTGTGGGCAGGAGGGGTGGCAGCCGCTGCACACCGGGGTTTTTTACGGCCGTGGCCGCCAGAAAGACGTAGATCGCGTCTGCTGAGTATGGCAGGCGGTTCTGGCGGAGCAGGCAGTTGATGACAGAGAAGATCTGGTCGTCGCTGATGGTCAGCCCCTGCGCCGCGCGCGCACCCAGAGGTCGCGCTGCGTGCGCTCCCAAGGGTGCGTGCTAATCATGGCATTTCATTCTCCAAAGATGGTGCCTGGCTGTGATGCGGAAGCTCCTACGCCATATGTGGCCGGCAACCACGGTCCTGCGGGACTAGCTGCCCCAGCCACTGCGAGGCGAGAGGTCTGACATAGTCATCCGCGCCAGGTCCTCAGGCGAAGGCGCGCACATGCCACCTGAGAAGCTGCCACCAAGAGGTGGGGAGGTGCCGCGCCTGCCAGCACAGGGCGTTGTTGGGCACCACCGTGTAGCCCCGGTAGGTCACGACCGTCGGCACAGACGTCTTCCTGCTTCCGGCAACCTGGTAGTACCCTGTGTTGATGTTCCACCAGGGCTTTGCTCCTATGGACTGCGCCATGTCCGTGAGCACCTGCAGGGACCGGGCAACATGTCACGAGGTGCATGCTGACTTGGACCGCGCACACCGCAAAATCATCCTGTTGCAGAACCGTTGATTAAGTAGCGATCAGTAGTCACGGCAATGAAGCAGACCGTTGCAACGGACTACAGCGGCCATCTCCACACATACTGCACAACACCTCAGCGAGAGGTGGCGGGGGCAGGTGGGGGCACCTTGAAGGTGGTCGGGAACTGCGCCGTGCCCGCGCTAAACGTGTTCCAGTTGCCGTACCAGATGTAGTAGATCTGCGCACAGCCCGCGGCTCAGTCCGCTGCCAGCGAAGACTCGCACCGGTCAGCACTGGCATGCACGGCGTGCATGCATTGCACGCCATACTCACGCCATTCCAGGCGACAGCTCCACATGCATGCGAGGAGCTAGGGGGCATGCACTGCGCTGGCTCGCCACAGGAGCCTGCGCGCGGCCGCAGGGCGCACACCAGGACGCCGTTTGTCATCACCGGACCCCCGTTGTACAGTATCTGGTTCGCGCTCGCGGTCGTCTGCAGTGGCAGCGAGCTGTTGACCGCTGCAGGGGCCTGCCGGGCTGCGCGACTCTGCGCAGCATGAGACAAGTTGTCACGGCAGAGTGCACGTTATGGTACAAGTGCTGCGCGCCAGGTCTTCACATGTGTACTGCATCGTCTGGGTCTATCATGCATCCGAGTATCAGGTGCGGGTGCGCTTCCAGCCAAGGCCCACCAGGAGACACCTGTGCATTTGGATATGCCAGCCCACACAGGTTTCTGTGTCACTTGATAGCCATTCAAGACGGCCAGGAGTACTGTGACATGGGCTGCATGCTCGCACCGCGTATGTAGCCGTAGAGGGGGTCGTGCGGTTGAGGTCGCCCGCAGCCAGCAGCGGCTGCATGACAGGGTTGCATTAGTCCCCCCTCATCTTGCTACCTGGCTACTATCCACTTTGGACTGGCAGCAGCCCACCCTAGCACTGGAGTACTTTCCCAAGTGGCGCATTTGCACGCATGCGCAAGGACTGCTGATGGGCGGGACGGCTGAATGATTAGGCAGCAATACAGATAGGGCAGCACCATACAACTCTGAGCAGGCGGTTTCCCTGTGCGGCGAGCGGTCCGCGACCACAGGCGTGCGCACCGGGTAGAGGATGGGCGCTGCGCCGATGCGCGGCGTGCCCGGCGCCGGGCTGTTGCTGGCCGCCGCGCGTTCCGCCTGCGCCGCCGCGCCCGCCGGCTGCTGCTGCGCCCGACTGCTGCCGAGCATGCTGCGGCCGCGCAGTGTCTCCTGCTGGATCAGCAGCGAATGGTAGTCCCAGCTGCGCGCGCTCGCACCCTGCCAGGCTCAGCCTGTGGCTCCTGCCAGGATGTGCACAGCTGATGCCTGAAACGACAAGCGCGTCAAGCAGCGAGTCCTGCTGCGGGTTGGCCTGTGTGCATGCTTACCTGTGCCGATGCAGCCAAGAAGTGTATTATGGTTACCAGCATGTGGCACATCGACTATACACGTACAGCTCATTCTCGGCTACCATCGACACCAGAAGGTACTGCACCGTGGAGCGACATGCCAGTGCTCACGGAGTCTGTGCCCCTTTTGGACATACCATGCAGAAACAGCAAAGAAAACATGCAAGTTTTCGACGCGCCGGCAAGTTGAGACTCTGTCCAGGCCTCGCACCAGCTGTCCCTCAGCGGCAGTGCCCCCGTGCTGGCGTACGAGGCCTGGGCGTTGCGCAGCGCAGCGTCTGCGCTGATGTGGCTGCAGTTTGCCGCCAGTGCTGCCAGCGCGCCGTTGCTGCCGCCGCCGCCGCCGCCGCCACCGCTTGCTGCGCCGCTGTCGCCCGGCGCTGCCGCAGGTGCTGGCGCAGGGCCTATCAAGTCTTCAGCAGGCGGCGCGACTGCCACCAGACGCAAGTAGGCGGACGCTGACGGCGCCGTGCTCAGGCCCAAGTCCTGCGCGAGATCCTGGTTTAACCGTCGCGGTGGTTGTCCCAAGCACTGCCATGATGATGTTGTCCAGCTCCCAGTGCAGCAGGTGCACGACTCTGTTGTTGACAAAGGCAGGCATGGGGCTCAGCCTTGCCAGCAGGACACAGGATTTCCAACGGCCAGCCCAGTGAGGCCGGTGTGCCGGGAGTGCATGCAGAGGGGCGCACTGCTGCGCCGCCCGTCGCAGCGGCGGCACAGGTCACGCTATAGAAGAGCAGGAGCGCCAGCAGGCGCGCCACCAGGCCCGCCCACCGGTGCGATGCAGCCGTGCGGGGCCGCTCAGCATTCAGATGCGACTTGCCCGTCAGGTGAGCGCGCCCAGCGGGACACATGGGCCCTTGCTGCGAGTGCACCTGCGCACGCAAAGCAGCTTGCGGAGACCTGGGGACGTGACATGCATCTTGAACTGCGGTTTGAGCTGCTGCGCGCAGATTGCGTATCTGCTCTGGCTTGCCCCTCTTCACTGCCTGCAAGAGGCTCGTGTGCTTCAGCTCTTTCTACCGCTCATGGACTCAGGGCGCTTGCTCCTGCCTCGCCTCCGTATTCACTGGGCTGGCCCTGGTGTGACTTCACACCTGAAGCCTGCCGTTCTCAGTCCGGCAGGCGCGTCTGCTATTTGTGGGCAACTATGGCTCGCCGTGGCCCGCGACCGCTCGCATGCTCCCGCAGATCTGCAAGCGGACGGCGCCGCCCAGGTTGACCCCTTGCACTTGAGGAGTTTTTATATAGTTGCCCAGCTGCAACTCTTTCAGCTGAAGTGGCGTCCCCAGCGACACAACAGTGTTACAGAAGTCGCAGAAAAGAATACATCCGCTTGACTGTGATATTAGCCAACCCAGCAAGCCCCAAAGCGCCAATGGCAATGCAACATGCAATGCCATATGCAATGCCGAGACTCATGGCGAAGTCAATCCACTACACATGTCACAGTCCCCAACGAGCCACCCGCTGAGCAGCTTTAGTGTCATCAAATGCAAATACAACCAGGGGCGGCTCAGCCTGCCCACGCGCTCATGTCTGCAATCTCGGGCTTCCTTCAAAGCCCAGGAGTGCTGACGGTCAGGTTTTAGGGACCCAAGAATGCAAAATCCCGAAAATAAATGTGCATGTCTGAAGCAAGCATATGCTGCAACACGGGATAGTACGAGACCACATCTTACTATCCGGTGCTGAGATGCAACAGGCCCATGGTCTGGGTGACTGGCTTCACGCCAGAGCCGCTACATGCGTGGCTGTGGCGTGCTGCAAATCCTAAGGCCGCAGGGCGCAGAAGCCTGAACCAGAGTTGACGTAGTTTTGCTGCGCCGCCCCCCGACAATGCATGCGATTAGAGACTGATATTAGAGACTGATATCAAGGTCCATCTGTCAGCTGAGCATCACCATGTTGGCATCAGTAGAATGAGTTATTAAGACCAAGGTCGTTGCATCCTTTCTGAGGCACAAGTGTGTTGGACTCCTCATGCAGAACTTGCCAAACAGGCGTGCTGTACGAACTCTGAAGCTGCCTGTGCGCACGGACAGCTGCATGGCAGGACAGGAGGCCGCACCTGGATCAGGTAATTGCGCGACACGCACGGGGTCTTGCAATTCCACTTCAGGTTAGCAATGCTCTTGTAGCTGCCTGCCGGGTAGGGTGCACTTCCGAACGTCCACCTGTTGGAGGCGCGCACGGCATGCGCGTCAGCTCACCCAGCAGCTGCTGACAGTCAAAACATGCGCAGCAAACATGCTGCCTCAGCCATGACAGAGGGTCGTGGGAGCGCACGCGCACAGGTCAGCATTCTCGTAGCCGGTCGCGGTGTACCTGCGACCGACGCAGCACTGAGTATCAGGCACTCCCGCCCGCTCAGCACCTGGTACTTTCTGGATGCCAGGTTCGACGCGCATGTGCCTTGACGGACTCAAGACAGTGCAGCGTCACACTGGCATGAGCATGCCAAAGCGGAACTGGTCCACATGCTCGATGCCTTCTACCGCAAGCACCGTCAATGAAGCCACGTGGCATGGCGCACGTTGCGCAGCGCCGCCTGCAACGCGTGCACATGCGCGCACCAGGCGTTGATGAGCGGGTCCGAGGCGCTCTCGGCCAGCTCGTGCGAGATGATGGAGGCCATGGCATCCGCCTCTGCATTGTTGTTGGGGCTCGACACGCCCTGCGGCCCGTACTGCGCCGCGCAGCTGCTGAAGCATGCCGCGGGGCTGCCAATGAACGCAAACCTGCGCACAGACACTCCGCCTTAGCTCATACGAGCATCATGAGCAGACGCTGGTTGGGAATCTTGCCCAGAAGTCAATGACGGGGCGCACTTGACGACGCGGTTCAAGCTGTCCGTTCCCCAGGGGTGGAAGCCGCAGAAGTCAGTGCAGAAGCCTGCGGGGCAGCAGTGGAGGTCGCTCAAGCAGGTGTACTTGCGTCATGTCCCATCCCAAAAAAACATCTGGCCATGAAGGACATAGCATGTGGGCAAGCCTGTTTCCTGGCACATGCATTCTCCCATGTAGAACGATACAACGCGTGTTACCCAACGTATGCATGTAACACATGACAGTTATCATGTGTGAGAGGCACATGTCAGGCAGCTGGTGTGGGCGCAAGGGGTGGTAGCCGCTGCACACCAGGGTTGGTGACGCTCGAGGCCGCCAGGAAGGTGTACACCGCGTCTGCTGAGTATGGCAGCCGGCCCTGGCGGAGCAGGCAGTCGACAACAGCGAAGACCTGGTCGTCACTGATGGTCAGCCCCTGCGCCGCACGCACTCCTGATGTGCATGCTGCCAAGCGTTTCAGGTGTGAGGCCTCCTGCCTTACGTTTCCCTGGCTGGCATGCTGCAGACCCCGCTCTATAGGCAGGCCAACAGTTTACAAGGCCCCGCAACATCAGCTGCCCAGCAGCTACGAGCCTGGAGCGGTCACTGTCAGTTCTGCACGTCCTTGTGGGATCTGCGCGCATGCAAGGCTTGCTTGCTGCATCATCACAGTCAAGCAAGTCCCGGCCCGGCTGTGCTATGCTGCGGGCGCGCGCCTGCCAACACAGGCCGTTGTTGGGCACTGCGGCGTAGCCCTTGTATGTCACCACCCCCTTCACGAATGTCTTCGCGCCTCCAGCAATCTGGTAGTAGCCTCGGTTGATGTTCCACCAGGGCTTTCCTCCAATGGACTGTGCCATGTCCGTAAGCACCTGAGGGCCCACTCGACATTTTCTCCAGGTACCACCGCACTTGCGCAGTGGATGTGTACCATGCGCAACACAGCATGAACTGGATGCGCACGCCCGTGCCTCCTACAGCTCCAACATCTCTGGATGGTATTGGGATTCACCAGCAAATGCAATTCTCATATGTTGGCAAGCTTGGCCATTTCTGCAGCAGAGCAGCAGAGGTGGGGCGGGACACCTTGAAGGTTGTGGGGAACTGCGTTGTGCCCGCGCTGAATGTGTTCCAGTTGCCGTACCAGATGTAGTAGACCTGCGTGCAGCCAGCTCAGGAGGCAGCCTGCTAATGTTTGCCAATCAAGTGCACCTTGGAGGCATGGCATACAATGAGGACACGGGATACATGCGCCACACCCAGCCAGGAAGGCCACGCGCTGGTCAGGAGCTAGGGGCCATGCATCACGCTCGCTTGCAGCATAACCCAGCATGTGACTGCAGGGGTGCATGCCTGAACTCCATTCGTCATCACAGGCCCGCCGTTGTATAATATCTGGGTCGTGCTCGCCTGAAGCGGCTGTGTGCCATTCACCGCCACTGGCGCCTGCCGAGCTGTGCGGGCCTGCGCAGCAGCAGGCGAGCTGTCTCGGTAGAGTGCAGGCCTGTGCAAGAGCTGTGCTGCATGCGGTTGCCTCGTGCAACCTGTGACCACGATTGTCAGCTGACATGCTCACCTGACATAGTACTCACAGCTTGTTACAGCATCAGAGTGTGCCGTGTTTAGGCTGTGGGTGTGCACCGCATATGATGCCGGAGAGGGTGCAGATCGGTTGAGGCCGCCCCCCGCCAGCAGCGGCTGCACGGAATGCCATCATCAGTCCGAGGCCACGTCTGGTCGGCAACGGCGCAGTGGTGGACTGGCAACAGCACGATAAGCACACACATTCACATGGTGTGACAGCAGGCACGTCGACACGCTTTGCTCAAGGAAGGCAGGCTAGGCCGGTGTGGTGCAGGCTGCATGTTTTGAGAGACCGGCAACTCACTGTGCAAAGCAGAGCAGTACATGGTTGCAAATCAGTTAGAAGTCAGAATATCACGCTGTAAACCGGAGGAAAATTTTGCATGGCGGGCGGCCTCCAAGAGCACAAAAGAAGCAACCGCACCGGGTAGAGGATTGGTGCCGCAGCGATGCGCGGCACGCCCGGCGCCGTGCTGTTGCTGGCCGCCGCGCGCGTCGCCAGCGCCGCCGCGCCCGCAGACTGCTGCTGCGCCTGCGGGCTCCCCGGCAGGGCGCCGCCGCGCAGATTCTCCTGGATCAGCAGCGCCTGGTAGTCCCAGCTGCGCACACTCGCACACTGCCTGAGTCAACCTGTCACTCCTGCCAGCATGCGTGCCGCTGACAGTAATGCATCAAGGACATAGTGGTGCTCTGGCTGCTGTGCAGCACTGCATGATGAGCGACACGCCAGTGTGGCTGGGCCCACCTTCAGCGTGAGCGCTGTACCTCCTGACACATTCAAAGCAAGTTCAATTCTTGCAGGGCTGCTCAGTGAGACTCTGTCAGAGGCTGCGCACCAGCTGTCCCCGAGCGGCAGCGCCCCCGCTTTGGCTAGAGAGGCCCTGGCGTTGCGCAGCGCAGCATCTGCGCTGATGTGGCTGCAGTTGGCGGCCACCGCTGCCAGCGCGCTGTTGCCGCCGCCCCCTGCGCTGCTGACGCCCGGCGCGCTCGCCGGCGCTGGCACGGCAGCTGGTGCCCTGTCCGTTGCAAGGGCTGCGGCTGCCGCCAGAGGCATGGACGCCACAAAGGGCGGCGCCGTACTGGGGGCTGGGCCCTGCGCAGGAGACCGGTGTGTTATCTGCCGCCCGCCGTGCTCGCTGCGCAGTCACACGCCAAGCCTCCCGTCCATACACAGGTGCACGACCGTTGTGGGGCATACTGCTCAAGTTGTAGCTGAGCCCGCAAGGTATAAGCCGTCTGGTGGCCAGCCGGGCGAGGAGGGCGCGCGCCAGAGCAGAGGGGCGCACGGCTGAAACACCCATCGCAGCGTCAGTACACGCCGCGCCGCAGAGGACCAGGGCTGCCAACAGGCAAGCCGCTGCGCCCGCCCACAGGTGCGCGGCAGCGGCCCGCGGCTGCCCAGCGCCCAGACGCAGTGTACCCATGAGGCGAGCGCGCCCACGGGACGCACTGGTCCGTGCTGCGACTTCCACCTGTGCGCGCAAGTCTGCTCTAATGGTTTTAAAGAGTGACCTGCACCTGTGCACTTACAGCTGCTCCGCCATTGTCCAGGCCAGCACGCCTGCCCCTTACTCCATAAAAGCAATGGGCCAGCGCCGACACGCACTCATACCTTGCAAGGACCTCCAGCCACTAAGTGCTCGCCGCTGCTTGGCTACCAGGGCGCCTGCTCCCGCCCCACTTCTGCGTGAACAGGGCTGGCCCAACAGCGCCTAGCCCAACAGGACTTTGCACCTACACGCCGCCGTCCTGCAGCCTGCCGCAGTATCAATCTTAACGTGGTCAAGTGCCGCTGACTGGCCTGTCAGCTTGCATGCGCCTGCAGATCTGCGAGCAGATTTGGCTGCCCGGGACATCCCCTGCTTACCAAGAGAGTGTCACCTTCGCTGTAATAAAGCAGCCCTTTGAGTCTTTTGGTACCTGACAAGTGGTCAAGCGAGAGATCAAAGGACACTACTTTTTACAAAAGTACTGAGTCCGCTGTCTTATGAGATCTGCCACCCTCAGCACGTGCTCGAAAACATAGCGCAGCACAAACTGACCATAGCGCTAGGCAATGGGGGAGCGCCGAGCCAGTGATGCATACGCGTGGGACACAGCTGCCAGCAACAGCCACCCACCCTCATCAATTTCGAGCGCACAGTCTCCAGTGCAGCCTGCGGCTCCATAGCTATCAAAATGCAAAACCAGCGAGGGGCGGCTCAGCTTGCCCACATGCGTCTGTTTGCCGGTCTCGGGCCCCCTTGGGTGTCCAAGAGCGCAAACATTTCATGTTGTTGGGAGCGCTGACTCTACAAGTACCCATGGAAAAAAATGCTGCAGCCATGTATAATGGGAGTTGAGGAAAAAAAATTAATTGCCAAGCAATGGCGCATTGACTTCAGCCCGGAGCTGCTACAGAGAGCGCGTGGCTGCAGCAATCCGCGAAGTGCCTAAGGGTGCAGGCCACAGGCGCCGGCGCCAGAGTTCACATAGTTTTGCTGCGCCGCGCCCACACCACGAGGGTCTCAGCAGCAGGTCACCTGAGTGGTCTGCATGCAGGCTGAGGACTGCACAGGCATCATTACAAGCAGCAGACACCACTGCACCTCTACAAATGCGAGACGCTTGGGATCGTCCGTGCATGACCCGCGTCAGCACATGCCTTGTGACATGTCAAGCAGCCTCGGCGCATGGGCGGCTGCATGGGCGGAGCAGGTAGCAGCACCTGGATCAGGTAGTTGCGAGACACGCAGGGGCTGTTGCAGGTCCACTTGAGATTGGCCAAGCCCTTGTAGCTCCCCGCCGAGTAAAGCGCGCTCCCAAAGGTCCACCTGCGGCAGGCCCGCACAACTACCTATGTCTGCAAGGTATGCAGATGCTTTGAGGTGGACCAGCGAACATACGCGCAGCTGCCATGCTGCCTCAGCTGTCAAATGGGCCGTTGGGAGCGCACGCGCAAAGGTCAACATTCTCGTAGCCACTCGCAGTGTACCTGCGGCGGGGCACACAACTCAGCATCATGCACACCCACCCAAGCAACAACCAAGGCGGGGTGCTGTCCCGACTATAAGTCTATGCCCAAGAGATGCTACATACTGCAGCACAGTGCTAATATAACCTTGGGGCATGTGCATGCCGAAGACAAGCTGATCCACTGATTTGAAACGCAAGTAACACAATAACACAGCGACATGGCTTGACCCTGCGAGCGCAGCGCGGCCTGTCGTGCATGCAGATGCGCGCACCAGGCGTTGATGAGGGGGTCCGAGGCGCTCTCGGCCAGCTCGTGCGAGATGATGGAGGCCATGCCGTCGGCCTCTGCATTGTTGTTGGGGCTTGACACTGCGTTCGCTCCGGACTGCGCCGAGCACTTGTCGTAGCACGCGGCAGGGCTGCCGATGAATGCAAACCTGCGCACAGACATTTAGCCTCAATTCGCATCAGTTCGTATATGAGCAAACGCGAAACGCAAGTATGATGTCCAGGTGTTGTCAAGGGGCGCACTTGACGACGCGGTTCAAGCTGTCCGTCCCCCAAGTGTGCCAGCCGCAAAACTCGGAGCAGAAACCTGCGGGGCAGCACAAACCTCGCTTCAGTGAACGGCACTGACATGAAGATGACACAGTGTGACGGCTTGTCATCAGGCACCTGGCCTGTGGCTGCCTCTCGAAGAGAAAGCGGTGCCAGCATCCGTACATACCCATGGGCATGCTCAGCATGTCAGGCAGCTGATGTCCAGGAGTGGCTGCAATTGCTCACCGGCATTGGTGACGCTGGAGGCCGCCAGGAAGGTGTACACCGCGTCTGCTGAGTATGGCAGCCGGCCCTGGCGGAGCAAGCAGTCGATGACTGCAAAGATCTGGTCGTCGCTGATGGTCAGCCCCTGCGCCGCACGTACTCCTCCTCATGTGCATGCCGCAACGACCATGTAGTGTGCGAGGTGATGGGCTTTGGTAGAGATGGTGTCTGGGTAGCATGCTGCAGCTCCCGCTCCTTAGGCAGGCCACTGAGACTGGCAAGGCTGGGTCAGTCATCATCAAGCATGCCTGAGGGAATTGGGGATATTGCATGCGCGCACATGCAAGGCACGCAGTTTGCCTCAACAAACAGGTCATGCCAGTACCGTCCCGACTGCATTCGAGCCCGCACCTGCCAGCAGAGGCCGTTGTTGGGCACCGTCGTGTAGCCCCGATAGTTCACAGTCGACTGCACGGATGTCTTCTGCCCGCCAGCGGTCTGGTAGTACCCCGTGTTGATGTTCCACCAGGGCTTTGATCCAATGGACTGTGCCATGTCCGTGAGCACCTGCAGGAAATAAAACAATACGTCGTCACTTGTGTGCTGGCTTGGCCATGCTCAGCACAACACTAGGTTTGGGCGCAAGTCGTTTTAGTAACAGCATCATCGTTGCGCTTGACGAGCACCGGACAGGTCACTGTAGTTGTACATTGCAAATGTGATCTGCAACACAGCAGAGAGAGGTGGGTCAAGCACCTTGAAAGTTGTGGGGAACTGCGCTGTGCCCGCGCTGAACGTGTTCCAGTTGCCGTACCAGATGTAGTAGATCTGCGCACAGCCCGCGGCTCAGCATGCTGACAGTGAACACTGGTGTATGTCAACACCATCATACACGCCATACTCACGCCCGTTCCAGGCCACAGTCGCACATGCATGCGATGAGCTTGGGTCCATGCACTGCACGGGCTTGCCATGCTGGCCTGCATGCGGCCGCAGGGCGCACACCAGGACGCCGTTCGTCATCACCGGCCCACCGTTGTACACTATCTGGTTTCCGCTCGCAGCTTGCAGCGGCAGTGTGCTATTCACTGCCGGAGGGGCCTGCCGAGCTGTGCGGCTCTGCGCAGCAGGCGACAGGTTGCCTTAGACACAGGTGTGACCATGTCCGTCCAGAATGGCGGCACACATGTCCATCCACTGCCATGTCAACCATGCCACATATCTTGATTGCAGGGTGATTGCAAGACACCTATCAAGCTTGCTGACCGTATGATCTAGCTCAAGACACAACGTCCACAGAGCATGAGACACATCATTTCCTATCAAACGGCCATGTCATGCGCTCTGGACGCGCACCGCGTATGTGGCCGCAGAAGGGGAAGTGTTGTTAAGGTTGCTCGCCGCCAGCAGCGGCTGCATGCACAGCTAGCATGAGTCCGTCCTCAGGTTGCTGCTTAGTTGCTGCTCGACTGGCAGCAGCCCACATCTTTACATGCACACCTGGATGTGTGTTTGCAGAATTGTGCAAAGGGCTGCTGAGGGGCAGGCTGGATGCAACTGGTCACATATGCCCGTCATGTAACACAACACTACACTGTCGTGTGAATGAAGACATGTGGCCCACAACCTCACGGCGCGTCAACAGGCGCGCACTGGGTACAGGATGGGGTCCATGGCGATGCGCGGCACGCCCGGCGCCGAGCTGTTGCTGGCCGTCGCGCTCGTCGCCAGCGCCGCCGCGCCCGCCTGCTGCTGCTGCGCCTGCTGGCTGCGCGGCGAGGCGCGGCTGCGAAGGGTCTCCTGGATCAGCAGCGCCTGGTAGTCCCAGCTGCGCACGCTCGCACACTGCCAGAGTCAGAGGCAGCCTGCTGCTCCAGCAAAGCCTGTCTGAGATGCCACATGCGCTGTGTGCACTGCCGTACTGAAATTCTGCTGACTGGCCTGTTCACTGCACGGTGGACAGTGTTGGCGCAGACACGCAGCATTGTGAGTCAGCTTTTGACTCCGCGCAATGTCAATCAACGCTGAGCTCTGGCACTGGCACTCAATGTGCACGTGGAAGGCTCCTGCTGTGCAGTGTCAGACGGAAATCGTCATACCCGTGGGCCTTACTACGAGCACACCAGCTCAGCTCCGCACACACGTTTACACACTTTCCACTGACAGCACAGAACAAACACGTGTGCACTGATATCCCGTCAAGGATGCGCACCAGCTGTCCCCCAGCGGCAGCGCCCCCGTGCTGGCGTAGGAGGCCTGGGCGTTGCGCAGCGCAGCGTCTGCGCTGATGTGGCTGCAGTTCGCGGGCACCGCTGCCAGCGCGCCATTGCCGCCGCTCGCTGCGCCGCCACCACCCGGCGCGATGGCCGGCGCTGACACGGCTGCCTGGACCCTGTCGGTCGCGACTTGCGCAGGCGGTGCGGCTGCCGCCAGGGACACGGAGGGCAAGAGTTGCGGCGCCGCGCCCGGGCCCGAAGCCTGCGCAGGAACCCGGTGCGTGACTGCCTATGACCGTGCTTGCTGCCCGGCCTGGACACCCATTTCCCCGTCTACAGAGCAGGTGCAAGTCTCCAAGCTGGTCACAGTGATTAAGTGGCCTCCAGGGGGACAGCCAGGCCAGGCCGGTGTGCGGCAAGTGCGAGCAGGGCCGCACAGCAGCATCGCCCGTCGCAGCGGCGGCGCAGGTCGTGCTGCAGAGCAGCAGGAGCGCAAGCAGCCGCGCAACCAGGCTTGCCCACCGGCGTGAGGCAGCGGTCCGCGGCTGCTCAGTGTCCAGGTGCGCCATCACGCGCACGCGCGCAGCAGCACACATCTTCTCGACCTGCGGCAGCCACTCTGATAAGGCCTTGGGGAATTGAGATGCACCTGTGCACCTTGAACTGCAGAGCCAGCCCCTGCGCACGCGGAGGAGTGTACGCCTGGTCTGTACAACCTGAGCAGTATGCGCGCTTTGCGAGGATCCGGCCAACACATGCTTGCCCGGCTTACAAGCCAGGACGCCCTGCTCCACCTCAGCTCCTGCCCACTGGGCTAGCCCGACAGGCCGTCGCACCTGAAGCTCCCACTTATCACCAGCCGCTGACGTCTAGCTCTACGCGGGCAACCTGCGGCCGACTAGCCAGTCACCTCTCCTCTCTGCTCCCGCAGATCTGCCAGCGGGTCTTGCTGCCCAGGCTCTGCAAAGAATTCAAAGCACTTTGTGACCTGGCTGGAAGATTGTTACGAGTGCACGGGAAGGAAAGAATCACGTTCGAATGGGAGAGCAACACAAGAGTGGTACGAAAATGCTGAGCCCGGCCCCGCTAGCTTGTGAGATATATGAGCCACCCTAAACAAAGTTCAAAAAACGGCCAGAAGATTTGCACCAGCGCGAAGAGGGCAGGCGCAAGATGGGGGATGCTGAGCCAGCAGGTGCCGACCCGCGGGACGCGGACGGCGGCGGCGAGTGCGCGGTCTGCGTGTGCGTGCACATCAGGCCGCTTGTGGCGCCGGAGCTGTTGGAGGGCTGCCAAGAGTGCCTCAGCGTCACGCCTGGCCAGCCGCAGGCGCGGCCATGTACACGCGCGCAGATCTGCGCTCTGGCGCTGGTGAGCAGCGCTGAGGGCCCGCGCGTGCAGGTCTGCGCCGGGCCGCACTCGTTCACGTTCGACCATGTGTACGGCGGCGGCGGCGGCGGCGCAAGCCCTGAGCTGCTGTATGAGGAGTGCATCCAGCCGCTGGTGGCGGGCCTGTTCGCAGGCTTCAACGCCACCTGCCTGGCATACGGCCAGGCGCGCCGGGGCGCTTCTGCCACGTCGCGCGCGCGTTCAGCTCGAAGGCCCTTCTGTGTGCAAAGGGGGGCCTGCGAGCGTGCCCACGCCCCCACGCCGATGCCCGCGGGGAGATCTGTGAACCAGCGCGCTCCGCCCGGGCCTCGTCATGCTCACGCTCAGCAGCGGCGCGCCCATCGCCTGGTCAGCGGGCCGAGTGCGCCTGCCTGCGCAGACCGGCTCGGGGAAGACGTACACCATGGGGAGCTCCTTCTCGCCGGACGGCGCGCCGCGCGGCGTCATACCGTGCGTAATGGACACCATCTTTGAGCGCATTGCGGCCGCCCCTGATGCCAGCTTCACCGTGCGCGTCGGCTTTGTGGAGGTGCTCCTGGTGCGCACCCCGGGCGCCCCCACTCCCCCAGAGTGTCCCGGTGCGTTGCTGCCGGCCAGGCGCCTCTACTGGCACGCTGCGACCACCATTTGCATATTAGTCTCAAGCACGTGCGCACGCGCGCTCGCTGCCAGCCCCTCAGGCCGCAGGCTGCGCTCAAGGGCGCGGGAGGGGCCACGCCGAGGCACGCCGCGCGCGCGGAGGCTGCACCTGGACTTGGGTGTGATGAAGTCGCGCCGGGGCGCGCCGCGCAGGAGGAGATCAAAGACCTGCTGGCTCCAGAGGGCGGCCCGCCGCCGGCGGTGCACATCCGGGAGGTGCGCGGCGGCGGCGTGTGCCTGGTCGGCGCGGCCGAGAAGGAGGTCGGCTGCAAGGCGGAGATGGCCGCCGTGCTGGAGCAGGTGCGCGGCGCCGGGGGCAGGGCCGGGCCCTGGGCGCTGGGAAGGGCCAGGCGCTGGACAGGGCTGGGCGCTGGGGCAGGGGCTGGGCGCTGGTGAGGGGTGGGCGCTGGGGAGGGCCGGGCGCTGGGCATGCCTGGACGCTGGGAAGGGTTGGGCGCTGGGGAGGGGTGGGTGCTGGAGAGGGCTGGATGCTGGGGAGGGCTGGGCGTTGGGCCGGGCTAGGAGCTGGACAGGGCTGGGCGCTGGGGGGGGGCTGGGCGGGGCCGGGCGGCCTGGCTGCGGCGTGCTGGCGTGCCTCCCCGGGCCAGCCGCTGAGTATCGACAGGGGTGCGGCGTGAGCTCCCCGTGCGGGCGGCCGAGCGCGTGGCAGACATGCCTGGCACCTTGGACGCATGCATGGCGTCGCATTTGCCAGTGCAGTGCGCGATGCTCTGTAGTTCTGCGCGGCAGCATCGCCTGCTGCCCGAATCCTGCCCGCAAGCGCTGCTGCCGCGCGCGAGCTGCCTGACGGAGGCCGCGCGCGAGCAGGGGTCGCTGCTGCGCGCGACCGCGGCGACTGGCATGAACAAGCGCTCGTCGCGCTCGCACGCCATCTTCACCATCACGCTGGAGCAGCGGCGCAGCCTGCCGACGCCCGGCGGCAGCGGCGGCGGCGGCGGCGGCCGCCTGTCAGACGACGAGGGCGACGGCGGCGACAGCGGCGACGAGGATGCGCCGCTCGAGGACTACCTCTGCGCCAAGATGCACCTGGTGGACCTGGCTGGTGCGACTGCCCTATCTCTAACCCTAACCATACTCCAAGTCTCACCACAACTGGGACATGCAATTTGGCAAGCACGTCTCTGAAATTTGCCTGGGAGCACCTGGCCTAGGGACTGCCACAGTCAGGACCACAGGCGGAGCTCTTGCGCCGGGCTTGCCAGGCTCAGGTGCGGCGCAGGGCAGCTCGTCCGCTGCGCCGCATGCCCGCAGGCTCCCGCACACCCTGCGCGCATGCCGCCATGCGTGTGGCCCGCGGCCGTCCCCGCCTCGCACGGGTCGCCAGCGCTGCTGCCGCGCGCGCAGGCAGCGAGCGCCTGAAGCGCACCAAGGCCGAGGGCGCGCGTCAGGCGGAGGGCATCAACATCAACCGCGGCCTGCTCGAGCTGGGCAACGTCATCAAGGCGCTCGCCGCGCGCGAGGCGCATGTGCCCTACCGCAACACCAAGCTCACGCGCATGCTGCAGGCGCGCGCGCGCGCGCCGCGCTCTCCCGGGCTGCTCTCTGCTGCGCCTGCGCATGTCGCGCAGCCGCCTGCCGACAGGCTCAGGCCCGCCGGCCTTGGTCAAGGTACTGAAGTTGCCGAATAGGCACTGCCTTATGTCAGGTCTGCGCCCTGACCTGACAGGCTACTGCCCTGTCTCTGTCACGCCGCGTCAGCTCCGCGTCCATTTCTATTGCCAGCTGTGCAGGGGAGCCTGCGGCAGTCCAGCATTGTGCTCTGCCGCAAGCAAGTGTGACGCGCGCCCGCCGCCGCCAGGACTCGCTCGGCGGCAACTCGCGCACGGTAATGATTGCGTGCGTGTCGCCGGCCGACATCAACATGGAGGAGTCGCTCAACACGCTGCGCTACGCCAGCCGTGCGCGGAACATCCGCAACAAGCCCATCGTCAACCGCGACCCCAACGCCGCGCAGGCGCGGCCGCGGCGGCGGCGCCCGCTTGCGGACGGGCTGCTCTGGCGCCGGGCTGTGCTCTGCGGCACTTGTGTTGCCTTGCCAGCTTGACTGCAGACTGTAAGACGCCAGGACTCTGATCTAGCGAACAGCAAGCACACCTTTATGGGCAGCATGGCACCATGTGTGTCTGCCACGTGCAGCATCGTCCAGCAGCTGCGTCTGTGCCGGCTTGCACTGCAACTTCGCATTGACACCACGGCATGGCAGTTGCGCACCCTTCATGAAGGGCTTGCACAGTCATTGTGCTTGGAGCTTTAAGCACCAGGCTGCTGTCTTGCTGCCACTGGAACAGCAATGTCGGGCGCTTGCATGCAAACAGGCTACGGTGACACTGTTGCATGTGTGCGCGCAGGTCGCGCAGCTACGACAGGAGAATGCGCGGCTGCGCGCGGAGGCTGCAGCGCTGCGCCGACGGTGCGCTCACCCAGGACGTCTGCTCAAGCTGCCTCACTGCCAGCTGCATGTGACCCTTCTATCTTGTGGATGCTCCTTACCATGCAGTACGGAAACGGCATTGAGACAGAAAGATTGCAGGCCCCCTGCCTCGGGCCAGACAGCAGCAAGATGCATGCTGTGTGCGCTTTTGGTGCTGGGCTCAGAGGCCGACGCGAGCACTGCACACTGCTTAGGCATGAGCGGCGCACACCCAAATTTGCCTTGCAAATCACGCATGGCGCTTTCTCTCGCACGCCCCGTAGCTTTCCTGGGCATGGCTGAGCTCCGGTGCGCCGGCAATGCGCAGCATCACGGCATCAGAGAGCGGCGGCGCCGCGGCTGAGCCGTGGGAGCCCGCCGGCGACGCGCGCGCGGGCGCGACGGGCTCGGCGCTGCTGGAGGCCGCGCTGGCCGAGCTGCAGGCGCAGGCCGCGGGGCTGGAGGTGGCCAACGCGCGCATGCGCCTGGAGCTGGTGCGCGCACGCCTGTTTTCAGGGTGTGTAATTTAGGGTATATGCCCGCACGCTGTGGTGTGCCGCGCGTACGCGCACAGCGCGGGCGCGCCGCCGTGGCGCAGGCGCGACGCGCGGGGCTTGATCTGGCCGCGCTCGTGTGTGCCTAGAGCTGGCGGGCAAAGGCTGCCTGATGCACATCGCAGAAAATCCTGACTGTGCACACGGCCGGCGGTGCTTGCATCAGCACAGCATTAGGGCGTGACATGCGAAATGTGACCCCGCCGCGCGCAGGAGGGCGTGCGGCAGGAGCTGGTGGAGACTGGCGAGCAGCTCATCCGTGCGCAGGCCGCGCGCGATCGCAACGCGCTGCGCCTGCAGCAGCTCGCCGCCGGCGGCGCCGGCGCGCCCGGCGACCGTGCGGCCGGCGCGGGCGGCGCTGCGGGCGGCAGCTTCGACAAGGAGAACGACGCGCCGGCCGGCGGGGGCGGCGCGGGGGGCGCGGGCGAGGATGAGGAGCCCAGCGACCTGATCCAGGGCTACCTCACGCGCATCTCGCGCCTGGAGAAGGAGGTCCGGCGCCTGCGGCAGGCATGCCCCCAAAAGCCTACACCCCAAAACCCCTCGCTTGGCGTCAGCGCGCGTGGCGCCTGTGCGTGGTGTGGCTTGCGAGTCGCGCCCACCATGCATTATGTTGCCAGTGCCACTAAATGGGTTGCATGAGGGTACACGCTGGTCAGTGACCAGTGCCCTGACATCTCAGCCCCGCGGCTGCGCAGGTGCAGCGCTGCTCCGGCTCGGCAATCCTGTCGGCGCGCCGGCAGGCGCGCGCGCCGCCGGGCACGCCGCTAGCGCACGACCGCACGGTCGCGGCGCTGGACATGGCGGCGGCCGACGACGGCGGCGACGGCCGCAGCGACGCGGGCGCGGGGTCGGGGCCCGGCGGCGAGGGCGAGCAGGGGGACGCGGACGACCTGGCGCACGACGAGGAGTTTGCCGTTGAGGAGCAGGCGCACCGGTGCGGGGCCTGTCGCGCCGGGGTTTCAAGCACGCACTGCATTCAAGCCCTCGGGCATGCTTACACCGTGCCGGCGCGGCCGTGGACGCCCGTCGGCGCGCCTGTCGCCGCGCCCATGACAGCCAGGGCAGCAGCGCACGCCGGGGGTCGAGCGCGGGGTGCGTAGGCGGGCAGCCCGCGCGGTGCGGCCTGATGCCCACCCGGGGGCGGCGCGCAGGGCGGAGCAGGCGCGGCAGGCGGGGCGCCTGGACGAGCTGCAGCGCACGCTGGAGGCGAAGGAGGCGGAGATGGCGCGCCTGGCCGGCGGCAACGGTATCGGCCGCGTGGACCACCTCAAGGCGCACTACGACGAGGCGCTCGCGACGCTGGCGTCCGAGCGCAACGCGCTGCAGAAGGAGCGCGGGCAGCTGGTGCAGGCGCGCGGCCCGCTCTTTTGCGTGCACGCGCGCGCCTTCACGCAGACTCGATGCGTCCCGGCAGAGCGTGGGCGGCTGGTGCACGCGGCTGCGCTCCCCGTGCATGCATGCGTGCACATGCAGTGACAGATTTCTTCTGTTCCATCGCATTTGCTGGGAGCACCGCAGCAAAGGCAGCTAGCATTGGTGCAGGGCTGTGCCAGCCTGGGCTGCGACAGATGGACATTTGTCTATGGCGCACGGTGCCGTGGCTTCAAGGCCCTGCATGGCCCGCGCAATGCACACTAGTGGACCTATGATGCGCCACAGCGCTGCACAGCCCACCAGGCAGTGCCCCATGGCCCACGGTCCGAGCCTGTCGGTCTGAGCTGGGCTCCTGCGGCGGCCCGGCAGCGCATCGCGTCGCTGCTGGAGGCGAGCGAGGAGGACCGGCTGCGCCTGCAGCACCACTACCGCGAGCGCCTGGCCATGACCGACGCCAAGATGAAGGAGGTGGGGCGCTCGTGCTTCCCCGACCCTAAATCTGTCCTACCCTGGCCAGCGCAACAGGCTGTATTCCTGGTCTGCCGCTGCCATGGGCGCGCTCGCAGGATTTATGGGATGTAAGGCTTCCACCAGCCAGCTGGGGCTGCTCAGGCGGCAAAACCGCGCAGCGCCGCCATGCAGGGCCTCAGGCTTATTACCCTACCGTAACCCTGCCTCTGCGCGCGCGCGCGCGCAGGTGCGCGCCAAGGAGCGCCGCGTGCAGCAGGTGGAGGCGCTGCAGCGGCGCTCGGTGGAGAAGTGCGGGCACCTGGAGGATGACATCCCTACCCTGACCCTACCCTAAGTCTGCGGGCGCGCGCGCGCAGGTGCGCGCCAAGGAGCGCCGCGCGCAGCAGGTGGAGGCGCTGCAGCGGCGCTCGGTGGAGAAGTGCGGGCACTTGCAGGCCGACATCCAGGTCATCAAGCAGCAGAAGGCGCGCATATCCTATCCCTAACCCTAGCCGCGCCCGCCCGCGCCGCCCGCGGGCCGCCGCGCGCCGGTTTGGAATGCATGTGACGGGTGATGCAGCGCGTGTGCGCGCATCCGGCACGCGCAGAGGCGGTCCAGACGCGACGGCGGCTGTGCGCATGGCGGCCGGCTGACCGTGCGCTGCGGCTCATGCTCACAGGGCAGCTGCCGGCTGCGGCGCCAGCAGTGACGGGCGCGCTGCGACCGCGTGTGCGGCAGCTGCGCCGGGCGCGTCAATCCGTACAGCCTGCGACGCGCGTGGGGCCGGGCGGCAGGTGGCGCTGGCGCGCCAGATCGAGAAGTCGGCCAAGGAGTTTGCGGACTGGCGGCGGAGCCGCGAGCGCGAGATGGCCACGCTGCGGCGCGACGGTGTACGCCAGCAGGCGCAGGTGCCGCCGCCCGCGCGCCATGTCATGAAGGGTTAGGGTTAGGGTTAGGGTAGGATTGCACGTAGCCTGCAGCATACCATGCATGCGGAAGGCTCGAGTTTGGACTGGAAAGGAGTATCCGCTGTCCCTGGGCTGGTGGAGTCTGGTGCTGTCCGGTTGTGGGACTGCGGCTGTGGCCGCAGGCCAGAGAAGGGGTGGCCGACGGGCGCGGCGCGCCGCGCAGGTGCACCGGCTGGAGATGGTGCAGGCCAAGCAGGCGGCCGTGCTGCGGCGCAAGACGGAGGAGGCCGACGCCGCGCGCCGGCGCCTCAAGGCGCGGCCCGTCGCGCGGATTCGGGGCCGCCGCTCGACCCTGGCTCCGGCCTAGAGGCGCCGGCAGGCCGCCCCTGTGCAGGTCGCGCAGCGCCTGTCCTGCTCCTCAGCGTGGCAGCCGTGACGCTGAGGCTACCCTACCGTACCCTAACCCTACCCTTGAAGCGCGCGCCCGGCCGCAGGAGATGGTGGAGGTGCACCGCGCGGCGCGCTCGCAGGCGGACGCGCGGCACGAGCGCGCGGCGACCGCGGCGGCTGCGCGGCCCGGCGGCCCGCCCGGCCCCGAGTGCCAGCCCAACGCGGGCGCGCCGCTGCTGCGCGACGAGCGCGCGCGCCGCGAGTGGCTTGAGCACGAGCTCGGCCTGGCTTGCCAGGCGCGCGGCCCGCCCGTCGCGCCACGCGCCGCCCGCCCGCCTCGGCGACGCGGGCGCCGCGGGTGGCTGCACAAGCCTGTCCGCTCGTCCTCAGCGTGTTGGGCAGCCACGCTGCGCACGAAGCCTGTCTCACCATTCATTGGCGCATCGTCTGATAGCACACTGCATGCTGCCGTACTAGAGACCCTGGCAGCGCGTGGGCGGCGGCCGCATGCTCCGAGCCGCATACTTGGAGACACGGCGCGTGCTCCCAGCCACCGCCGCAGGCGGGCGGGGAAAGTGCCGCGCGGCCCCGCGGCGCCCTTGGCGGGCCGGGCAGGGTGCGCGCACTGCCGGGCGGGCGCCTGGCGCGCGGCCACGCCGTCCCTGAGGCCCGCGCGCGCGCCGGGCGGGCGCCCGACGCGCGGCGTACCGTGTTTGAGGCCCGCGCGCGCGCACGCGGCAGTCGTTCGAGCTGCAGCGCGTCCTGGAGGGCGAGAAGGCGCTGCGCGCAGAGGCCGCGCGGCGCCTGGCGGACCTGCAGCGCGCGGCCGCGCGCGGCAAGTTCGCGTCCACCAGCGACGCCGCCGCGCTGGACGCGCAGATCAAGCAGCACAGCGTGCAGGCGCGCCCGTGGCCCGGGCGGCGGCGGTGCCGGCCGCACACCGGGCTGTACACCAGCGCCGTCGCGCCACTGAATGCGTCACTCGAGCGCCCGTTTTGTGCTGTGCAGACTGCATGTGCGCGTTTGCATGCAGAGCACTGTGATGGCGTCTCTCAAGCGCTGACATGATGACTGCAAAGAGCTACGCAACGAGACGGCAGTGGAACGCCGTGCATCTGGGCGCACCCGTCTGGGCGCAAGGGAAGCGGGCCACGTCCGCGCGCGCAGATCGCAGAGACGCAGGAGATGCTGCTGGCGGCCAAGGCGGAGGAGGACGCGCGCATGGGCGCCAGCAGCGACGGCGCGGCCGCCGTGCGGCGCTGGACCGGCGTGCGCGGCGCGGTGGAGGCGCGCGCGCTGCTCAAGACGCTCTTCCGCGCGGCCTCGCACTACAAGGCGCAGGCGCGCGCCGCCGCCCGCCCGGGGCCCGGCGGGCGCGTCCGTGTGTGAGGGTGGCCGCTCTTGAGTCTGGGCAGCACGTATGCATACGCCATCATAACATGGATGCAAACAAGGGAGCTGTCCATGCACACTGGACAGCGATGCTGCAGGTCTGACACGGGTATGCTCCGGATCAAGGGATGCTGTCCGGCTCGCTCGGGCTGCTGCAAATGCAATACTCCTGACTAGAGGCAGCGCATGCGTGGTGCGCGCGCGTCGGCGCGGCGGCTGAGCCGGCGGCCGGGGCCAGGCGTACGAGGCGGCGGGCGAGGCGGTGGAGGCGCGCGAGGAGGCGGAGATGCTGCGCCTGCAGCTGGACGGCGCCAAGGAGGAGCGCGCGGGCGCCCTGCGCACGGCCGCCGCCGCGCAGGCGCGCCCCCAGTGGGAGAAATTTAAGAAAAAAAAGAAGGAGGGATCCAGCCTCTGGACGCCAGGCCAGGGCCTGGATCATCAACATCTTCATCTCAATCCGCAGAGCATCTGAGCACCGTGCTGCGTGCAAGGAAGGAGCCTGGACTTTGGTTCCAGCATGTGGCGGCTTGCGTAGCGCTGCCGAGCGCCCGGCGCTGAGCGCGCGGGGCCGCCGCGCAGGCGGGCCTGGCGGCCGCGCTGGCGGCGCAGGCGGAGGACGACGAGCCGCTGCGGCTGCGGTCAGCCGCGGGCGCCCGGCACGTGCGCGCCCGCTGCGCAGCTGCCTGCGCAGCCGCAGGCTCCCCAGCAGGGCGCGGGCCGCGGCAGTGCGCGGTCGCCGAGCGCGCGCAGCCCCCGGGAGTGTGCTGCCGTCGCGCGCGCATGGGTGACAGCGCTGCCACCCAATCTAAAGGCGGTTCACAAGCGGCAGCACACTCACACATATGCTCTCGCATGAGCCAGGAGGCGGCCGTGGGGCGCGGCCCCTCCTCGGGCGCACCCAGGCGCACCTGGGACAGATGCACCAGGGACATGCATCTGCCCCAGGCTGCGCAGGGTTTGAGGAGTAGGGTTCGGCGCAGGCGGCGCTGGACGCAGAGGTGGACTCGCTGCTGGAGGAGATCGACGCGCTGGCCGAGCCCGCCGCGCCCGAGCCCCCCGCGGCCGCGCCTGCCCCAGCGGAGGCCGCGGGCTCGCCAGGCCCGGGGCGTGCCGGCGAGCCGGGCTCTGAGTCGGCGGGCGAGGAGGGGGAGGAGGAGGAGGAAGAAGAAGAGGAAGAGGGGGAGGAGGAGGAGTGGGCGCCCGGCGTCGCGACGCCCTGGAAGGGCCGCCGCGCGGCCGCGCGCGCGCGCGCGCGCAGCCTGTCGCACGAGCTGGTGAGCGCGCGGTCGCATAGGGGTTGATGGGCTGTGGTTGCTAGGAGATGCGGCGTGTCGGAAAGGAAAGCAGAGGAAAGGCTGTCGGAGCGCTCAGCATGTTGCTGGGGTAGTTCCTGTGCCAGGGCATTGGATTAGGGCCAGGGCAGCAGCGATATTCGTGTGTCGCATCCTGGGCTGCTTCGAGGCCTCGCCTGCATGCGTCGCCCTGGCCAGGCCAGTCCGTGGCAGCGGCGCGCGCGCCGGCCACCACTCAGCGCCGCCGCAAACGACTCGCTGGAAGAGCCTGTGCTGACCGTCACGGAGGCCAGCAAACACAAGCGCCGAGCCAGCGGCTTGGGCTGCATGGTCATTCAGGCGGGGCTGAGCTTTGGGCGCGCGCTCGGACCAGGCGGCGGGCGGCGGCTCGGCGGGCGGCGGCGGCTGCACGCCGACGACGGCGCAGCGCGTGGCGCGCGACTCGCTGGAGGCGCCCGTGCTCATGGCCATCAACAAGGAGCGCCGCGACGGCGGCCTGGAGCCGGCGCCGCGCGTGACCGTGCCGCTGCTGGCCGCGTTCCTGGAGGGCCGCGCGCTCGGCGGCGCGCGCTGGCGCCGCGGCGCCAAGAAGCGCGACGAGCTGCTGGACGACGCGCGGTGCGCGCTGGCCCGTGGCGCACTGCGCGCGGCGCCAGGCGTGCTCTCCCGGCGCTGCCGCATGCGACATGCTGCCATGTCAGTGTGAAAGGGGTATGCGGCGCAACCATGCGCATGCGCGCAGCCACGCCCCCACGGAAGCAGACCTGTCAGCAGCACAGCGGCATGCAGCCAGCCCCTCCTGGTGCTTGAGACATGTCTGGTGCCTGCGCCCGTGACCCGGCCGCCGCGCGCAGGGCGGTGCTGGGCTTCAGGGGCGCCAGCGTCAGCATCGCGGCGCGCGCCGGCCCGGCGCCCGCGCCGCCCAGTCAGCCCGCATCCTTCCTGGTGGAGGGCCGCTCCGCACTGGCGGCGGCGCCGCGGCCCGCTGCGGCGCCGCCGGCCGCGCCGCAGGCCCCGGCCCTGCAGCCGCCCGCCGCCGACGCGGCCGCGCCGGAGCTGCTGGCGTCGGGGTGCGCGCTGGGCGCGCCGCGCGTGAGCAGCGGCGGCGGCCGGGCGGCGCGCCTGGAGGCGGCGGAGCGCGCGGACGGCGCGCCGGACGACGTGGCCGCCGCAGGGGAGCCGTCGGCCGGGCAGGCTGCGGAGGGCGCGGCCTCGGCGGCAACCCCCGCAGCCAGCTTCTACCGGCAGCAGACGCGGTGCGCGAGAGCTGCACCGGCGTCTCGCACCCGACCTCCTGGGACTCCATCGGCAGTCCTGCAGATACATTCAGGTTGCCCGCGACTCAGCATGTCACGCTGGCAGATCATACCGGCCCTGGCCCGAGGCATCCCTGTCTGGTAAGTCTATCCTGCCCTACCCTATTGCTCTAGTGTAGTGTGCAAGGCATAGCAGGAGCTCCACTTGAGTCAGCAAGGGTGTCCTCGGCCGCTCTGTCCTTGAGGTATTGCGTGCGTACCTGAACAACAGCGACGTCCATTACGCGGCATCGACGCCAGTGCCAGCACGCGCAGGGCCGCAAAGGCGCGCGTGCGCGACATGGAGGCGCGCCGGCACGCGCTGGACCAGCCATCCGAGCTGGCATCGCCGCCGCCCGCGGCCGCGCCCGGCCCGCCGCGCTCGCCGGCCGGCGCCGCCGCGCGCGCGGCCGCCAGCAGCGCGGAGGCCGCGGCGCGCGCGGCGTCGGGCGCACTCGCCTTCCTGCGCGGCAGCAGCGCCCTGGGCGGCGGCGGCGGCGCCCTGGGCGGCGGCGTCGGCGCTGCCAGCCACGCGGCGGGCGGCCCAGCGAGGCCTGCCGCGGCGGCAGAGGCGCCCGCGGCCCGGCAGGCCAGCGGCGGCGCCACGGGCGCGCTCGCGGAGCAGGCTGCCGCGCTGGAGGCCGAGATGGCGGCGTGGGCGCTGCGCCCGCGGCGCTCGGGCGGCGCCGCGGGCCGGCCCGAGGCGGGGCCGGCAGCGGGGCCGGGGAGCGCGGCAGGGGACGCGGGCGCGGGCGCGGCGGCCGCGGGCGGCTGCCCGCTCACGCCGGCGCGCGAGGCGGGGCCCGGCTCGGAGCATGCGCTGGCGGGCGGCCGGGCTGCGCGCGAGCCGCCCAGCTGCAGCCCGAACGGCCGGCCGGTCAGCCATGCCGTGGACTGCGCGCCCTCGCTGCCGGCCAGCCCGGCGCCGGGGGAGGCGCTGCCCCGCCTGGTGCTGGGTGCGCCCCGCCGCTCTGCCCGCGAGAGCCACTCCTTCGCAGTGCCGGCGCGCCTCGCCGCGGTGGCGCGCGAGCATGCCGGTGGGAGTGCGGCCGGGGCTGGCGCAGGGCAAGCAGATGTGCGACCGACAGCGACATACACGCCTGCTGTTGCTGACCGAGCGCCGTGGCTGTCTCACATGCGCGTCACAGCATGCAGTACATTTGAGTTAAATCATTTCACCCGCGACCGCGGCGGCCCGCGCGCAGGCATGCTGCCGGCGGGCGCGGACGAGGCGGGCGCGCCGGCGGACGCCGGGTACGCGGCCGGCGACGACGAGGCGCCCGTGCTGCCGCCCAAGCGCAAGCTGCTGCTGCAGGGCGGCCCGCCCGGCGGCCTGGGCGCCGGGATCGCGGCGGCGCGCGGGGGGGGGCCCGCGTCGTCCAGCCCGCGCGTGTGCGCAGCTTGGATGTGAGCGCGTGTGTCTCGGGGGGTCCGAAGGTCGCTGTGCTGCCAGGGCGTGGCGCACCAGTGGCTGGATCGTGATGACCAGGAGGCTGCATCATATGTCCATGGGAAGGAGCTCAGGCTCCTGCATGTGCGTGTGGCCAGGCCGGGCCGAGCGGGGGGGCCGCGCCCTTGCGCGGCCTACCCTGGCATGGCCTGCGCATGTGCACAGCGTGTCCTGGTCGAAGGACATGATTTGTGCATCCGCACACCAGTCCTGCCAGTGTGCAACGTCAGCCGTGCGCTGCCTCGCTACAGTGAGGCCCTTGTGCCAGCGCGTGCGGGCTGGGCAGGCGGCGCTCTGGCTGCCCTGGAGCAGCCAGACGAGGGTTCCGGTATCATTTTGCAGTGTTCCTGTCCGGTGCGCGCTCGCATCGAGGTCACATGTGGTGTGATGAGCACGAGAGCGAGTGCGCAGTCGCGGGTGGCTTTGATGCACGGGGTGCATTGAGGACGCCATATCTTACCACTGGTGGCCAAATCCGCTGCACAACCGGGCTGTGTTCATGCTTCCGCCGGTGTCGTGTCGGAGAGTGTGTTTGCACTGGCACTGCGCCCTGTCATGGTCTGGCCTGTTGCTGCTTGTGAAGTGGAATGAAGTGCGACATCATGCACGCTTGTAAAAGAGTATAATGCCGCAGCCTTGTTGGAGCGCCAAATCATAAGCTGTGCGCTGCGCAGTGTTACCAATGTGCTCTGGACTCACCAGCTCAGGACCATGCCAGCAATGACCAACCTGGGCTTCGCGCCACGGCACATTAGGACAGCAACTGGCAAACAGGGTACCACAAAAACATGATAGCGGGCAAACCACAGCACAACAAGCTGACCAAGCACAAAACCCGCCTCAACGTTCAAGGCCTCGTGCATTATCTTCTCAGCTACCACTGTCTCCTTGCGATAATAAGTCAGCACCTGCCTTACTATTAAAAAGTCACCGGCTGGGGCCCTAGTATATCTGCTATAAGTACGGCCTGCAAAGGGAGGCGACAATGCCCCGAACAGGCCCCAAGCCAGGGGACAAGCCCACCTCGCGCTTGGCCCCGGCCGACACACCTAATCCTAATGTGGGCTTGCTCAAAACCATGCACCGCCCGCCGCAGCCGCTCCAACATGCGAGCTGCCCTCCCCACATGCAAGCACTCAGTGCAGCGCGTGTGCTCGGGGTTCAGTCCGATCAGGTCCAGGCAGCGCCCAGCGCGCGGGGTGTTTGCGCACCCACCCCTCGTCATTGTCCGGCCAGTCGCTGGCCTGACGCAGCGCGCCATGCCGCCGCGCTCAGTACAGGCCCAGGCGCGCCAGGCCCTCCAGGATGCCGTCGGCCATGGGCGCGTCGGTGAGCACCACGCGCGCGTCCTGCGGCCGCGCCGTCAGCCAGTCCACGAGCAGCGGCTGCGCGTTGCCCACCACGATCGCAGGGTTGGCGCCTGCGCGCGCAGGCGGCTGCACGTCCTTGACGGAGGTCAATGGCCGGACGACCGGCAGTAGCATGCCTTTGGCGGACAACTTTCAGCCTTTGGCCCGCTCGCTACCCACGCTGCGCGTCCCATCAGGGGCTGTGCGTGGTGGCGGGCTCGTAAGTGTGAATGAGCGCCTATCACCGCCAGCCTGGCCCAGCAGGGCCGTGCGTGCCAAGGGAGGCCTGGCCAGGCGGGCGGCCAGGCGCGGGGCCGCGCCCTCGAGCATGAGGATGTCGTTGCCGGAGTCGCCGGCGGCCGCGCAGCGGTCGCGCGGCACGCCGAACAGCGTGCGTACATACTCCAGCGCCTCCAGCTTGCCGCCGCGCACGCTGACGCAGTCCACATAGCGCCAGCCGCCCGTGCCGCTGGTGATGATGCGCACCTGCGGCGGGCCGTCCAGACACTCGCGCGCCTTGAGCCCTGCTCGGTGCTGGCGGCGGGCCGTGCGGGAGGCCAGCGCGGCGGGCTCCCCGAGCAGCTGTCAGCCGGCACGCCGGGCGCTACCCTCCAGGCGCCCTTAGTCTCACACAACACAACACAGCGGGTATGCCAGGGCTGGCAAGAGGGTTAAACCCCTATGCCGCAACGGCAGCGCCATCTGCAGCATGTGCCTCCCGCACCAGGCCGCATCGAGGCTGCGCGTGCGCCGCTCCTGAGCCGCACAGGCGTCAACCCCCTGACATCACAGGGCACAGCCGCAGGGGCGCGCCTGCACGCTGGCAGCCTCAAAGCCGGCGCGCAGCTGCTCCGCGGCGTCGCCGGCGCGGTCGCCGCGCACGGACAGCGCGATGCGGTGCGGGTGCTCCGTGCCGCGGTCCAGCCAGGCGCCTGCGTCCTCGCCCAGCCGCCCCAGCACCTCGCCGGCCACCTGCCCGCCGGCACGGAGCTGCACACTCGGCTGGAGTTCCCCTACTTGAGAGCCAGCGCATGCAGGCCTTGCCCTGCATAGGGACCATGCACCTGGGCTGCAACATGGCGGACAGGGACACATATCCCCCGTCATGAGAGGCGTGGGAGCAAGCCGCACTGCGCCGGCGTGCACGTGCCGCCGACCAACGCGCATGCTATACCCTTCAGGCCATACAGAGGCGGGGTTCGCGGGCGGGGCCTGGCGCGCCTGGCGCACGCGGCCCAGGTCCCAGCCCTCCGACAGGCGGCGCGCCCACTGCAGGTCCTCCTTCCACGCTGCGCCGCCCACCGCCCACCGGCCCTTCTCCTGCGTGTCCAGCAGGAAGATCTGCGCGCCGCGCGGGCGCGCTCAGCCGAGCACGCACCACCGTCATGCTGCCCGGTTTATGGGCGTCAGAAGGGTGACAAGGACTGTCCGTTGACAGACCTCCCTGCAGTCGGCAAGGCGGCGGATGATCGGCGTGTGTGCCTGGGCGAAAGCAGGCCGCGCTGCAGCCCATGCAAGCTTGGAGCAGAGCCTAGCTCAGACCTCCCTGTCGATAGCACCGGATCCGGATACCACAAGCGCTGCAGGGAAGTCTGCAGCAATATGCCGTTCCTCACAGAAGCTTTCATCTGATATCGCGCACTGTAAGTCGTCGCAGCAGGCACACTCTCCCCCATGCCAAGGCAGTGATCGAGCGCGCTGTGATGCTGCTCTACCTGGTGCTCCGCTCGGCCAGGCCAGGTGACGTAAGGAGGCCGGCAGGAATGAATGAGTATGCAGGCGACTCCGGCCGTGCGCGCCTTGGTGCCCACAGCAGTGATGAGCACGTCGGGCAGCGCGAGCGCGCCCGCCTTCTCCGCCCACAGCGCGGTGAACTGGCCCAGCGAGCGGCCCGTGTTGTACACCAGCACGCTGCCCGCCAGCGCCGCCGTGTCCTCCCAGTAGGCGCAGAAGCGGGCTGTGGCCGCGTCCGCGTCGGCGCCCTCACCAACCATGGTCCCGTCCAGGTCGCTGACCTGCCGCGCGAGCGCGCGCTTGACGCCCGCCCTACCCTACCCTAGCCCTACCATAACCGCCTGGCAGGGCGCGCGCGCTGCGCTGCGTCGGCGCAGGGGCGAGCGGCGAGAACCCGCAAGGTGTCGCGTGAGCAGCACTCCGGCGTGCCAGCACTTTGTGTACACGGACAGCGTGCTTGGATAGCAGGGCCGCGGCGCGCGCCAGCATAGTGGACGCCGCGCGAGCGCGCGGGAAGGGCCGCAGCCGCCCGCTGAGCAGCTTGAAGCCGCCGGGGGCGCGGCACAGGTACGTGCACCCGGGTGCCGGCCGGTCCTCCGCCGCGCCGTCGCCTGCATGCATCCGATGCCGCGTGACCGGCCGCGGATGCAGTCAAGCAGCGCCCGCAGAAGCGTGTTTGCTACTTGTGCCGCATCCCAGGCAGACAGCACACTCACCACCCGTTTCAAGCCGTCCAACTTCCAGGACGTGCAGCAAAGAGGCGAGCCGCGCGGAGCCTTGGACAGGGGCGTTCGCTTTCCCCAAACCCGGCGCGTCGCACGCCCGGTCAGGCAAGCGGGCGCTTCCGACAGAACGCGGCTGCAGGGCAGGGGCGCGCCGTCCGCCACGGTGAACTCCAGCTGCGGCGGCCCGCGCGCCGGGTCGCCGGTGGCAGGCACGACCGCGCTGAGCCAGGCGCCGCCCAGTGGCGCGGCGCGCGATGGCGCGGTGAACATGGGCACCTCCCGCCAGCCCTGCGCGCCCAGCCGGGCTGCAGGTGAGGCAGCGGCGCCGCGGCGGCTGCGCTGCGCTGCGAAGGACGTGGTGTTTGTGACGGGAAGAATTCGCCCTGCGCCCCCAAGCTCAGCACGCAACTTGGCTGCTGCCTAGCACCCGGACTCCATACGCGTGCAGCGGTAGCGCCGAGCATGCAGACACACATGCTTCCGGCAATGTCGGGAAGAGCCCGTCCCGCTCACACCCCCGCAGCATAGAATCCCTGCACAGCCAGCTGTCCGAGACGCTCCCCGCAGCGGCGCGCCGGCGTCTGCGGCGCGCCGTCGGCGTCCAGCGTGCGCACGCGCAGCACGGCGTCGCGCCAGCCGGTCGCGTAGAAGATGTGGAAGGCGGGCGCGTCCTGCACCGCCATCTGGCGCGCGGCGCGCGCGCGCCGCGTCGCATGCAACCATGGGTTGCACCAGCAGCTCGCACAGCCGAGCTGCTCTGCTGTTCTGCAGCACGCGCAGGCCAGCGAAATGCGCAGCGAGCACGCCAGACCATTGCTGCCCGCGACCCAAGCAGCGCACTACCTCCCCAATGCGAATCTGTCTGCAGCCTGTCGGTCAAAGGGACTCTGCCAACATCAGTCTGGCACGAGGGGCTGCTGCCCCCCTGGCGAGCTGCTCTTCCTGCAAAGCGGGGCCGCCGATGCGCAGCCAGTTACGCGCGCGGCTCTGCGCGCGCCTTGTTGCACAAGTGGCCGTCGTCGTCGGGGCCGACCGGCACGTCCGGCGACGTCATCCAGGTGCCGTCCACCAGATACTGGTAGCAGTACGAGCCCGGCTGCATGCGCGTGGTGAGCGCTCAGGTTGCGTAGGGTATCCTACATTAAGCTGAGCGGAAGTTGACCTGGTGACTACCATCTCTGCACCAGGTCAGCCGGACGCCCTGGTACTCAGCGCGCAGCAGTGCCTGGATTGCGCTTCCGGCAAGGCATTGCCGTCCCGCCCGATCAGCAGCGGGGGCCACGCCCGGTCGCCTGGCCAGGGCGGTGTTCGCAGGCAGCATCCCCGCTGTGCTTCTCAGGTCAGCAAAGCTCAAGGCAGCAGACCATGGCAGCAAGCGGCACGAGCCAGGCGGTTGCATGTAAACGTACTGGGATGCTGGGAGTCACGCACCGCCAGGCTGCATGCCAGGTGAAAGTCCTGGCTGACGGGGTCTCGCCGCAGCGGGATGAGCTCCTGCTCAGACAGCGCGTCAGCCTTCGCCCAAGGCCTATGAAGCGCGGCGTCCAGCCGCCACTCACTGCCGCCTCCACGCCCCCTGCACTCGCTGCAAGGCACAGGAAGGGGCTCGAGCACGCGGGAGGGTCGCGCACCGCCCAGGCGCACCAGTCGCCGGTCACAAACACCTCCGCGCCGCCCCAGCGCGCCTGCCAGTGGAACGCCGCGGACGGCGCTACCAGGCGCTGGTTGTTGAAGAAGCCCTGCATGCAGGCTTTTCCTTGTGACTCGATACACTTGCACATGCACACATCGGGACGGGCATGGGGACAAGGATGATGGGCTCATGTGCTGGCAGGGCACAGCGCGGGCGCATGTACTGGATGCTGAGCATCAGGTGCATGGTTGTGCGCACGAGGGAGGCACTGGCGAAGCGGTAGAATCTTCCGTGTGGGTGCAACATGCTTGCTCTGCTATTTTTATCAAGCAGGACACTACTACGGCAGTGCATGCCTGCTGCGCTGCAAGCACGCCATAGACCTGTCGCAACTTTGCCAATGGCCACAAGCAGGTGACATGAATGTTTTAATCCTTGCAGCGCTTCCCTTGTGGGCCGGGGCTTACAGAGCCGTCGCCCGTGATGGGCTCGCAGGGGCTGGTGGCCCACTCGCCATTGACGCGGTACTTGTACTGCCGCGGCCAGCCGACAGCCCCTCAGGCGCACGCGCTTGCAGAGCAGAAGGTGCGTGGACCGTTGTTGTCCCCGAAGAGCAGGGACACAACTTGCCCCATGATGCTGGACAGTGGCCTTTGCTGGTGCCGGCAATGCGCTCTCTGGCACAAGTTGAGTCCACGTGAGCGGACCTGGTAGGTGCCAGGCGCCAGCGCGATCGTCCGCACAAAGTCGCCGGTCTCCGGGCTCCGCCTGAGCTCCACGGGCGCAGACCAGTCCGTGAATGAGCCTGCCAGGGCGCCAGTGTTCTTGAGTGTCCATGCGCTGGTGACAGACCACTGGTTTCACACGGCCACAGACTCCCCTTGACCTCAGGCCAGGACAGTATGTATTACCATGAACGTGGACGTGCACACTTCACCAAACTGTAAGCAGTTAGCCTTGGCTGAGCCTTGTGTTGGCGCGCAGGCGCACCCAGGACGGCGACATCCTTGCCGTCCAGCGCGGCCGGCCAGCGGAATGTGGTCAGCACGCGCTCGTTATCGCCCTCCGCGGCCACGCCAACCAGGCCGGCCTGACCCGCTGGTTCAGGCTCCAGGCGCAGCCCGCCGTGCAAGCGGGACTGCTCGGCGCTCGCGAGCGCGCCCGGCGCCGCGGCGGCGCCCCGGACCGGCAGTTGCCCCGCCCGCGGCCGAAGCTGCCTTTCGCAGCCAATGCGGCGCGTGCGTAACCGCCATCCCGTGCAAGGCCTGGCCACGGCTCCCAGACCTTGCGCGTTCATGGTCCTATGCCATTGCGCGGACGACCTGGTTCAGGTGGCCCGTGCGGCAGGAGCAGGAGGCAGAGCTCTGCCCGCCTGTCAGGGCAGGCGGGGTCGAGCGCTCTGCGACTTGACTCTCAGAACGCACAATGACAGGGCCTGCAGTGAGTGGCAAAGGGCTCGCTCACGCCTACCGTCCTCAATATCAGCGCAGTCTGGAGCAGTTCGAGACAGACCTATTGCTAGAGGCCGTCTGCGACTGTATAGTAAAAAAGAAGCAGGGCTTGTCTCTGGGTAAGTTCTGAGCTTGTGCTGTGCTGCGCTCGGTGTCTGGGTTGAAGGCCTCCAGTGTTGGCGAGCAGAGCCTGACCATGGCGCGGTCACGCTCGCGCGAGCGGGAGCGCGACCGGGATGAGCGCTCGCACAAGAGCTCGCGCAGGCGCAGCCGCAGCAGGGAGAAGAGCAGGGAAAAGAGCAGCCACAAGCACAAGAGCAAGCGCGACCGCAGCCGCGACCGCAGGTGCGCCACGTGCGCAGTGCCGGCCGCCTGGTCCGGTGCTGCAGGCTGCTGTTTTCCTGTGTAGCCTCCTGACCAGCGGGTGCTGCTTTACTGGCCGTGTTTGGTGCGCTGTCCTTGCCGACTGTTTGGTGTGCTGTGTGCACTCGCAGCCGAAGCCCGCGCCGAGACCGGAGGCGGGACTCTGGCTTCAGCGACGCTGAAGCCGTTCAGCAGGCGCGCGGGGTGCAGCTCAGCGCCGGAACTTTGCTGAGTCCCTCACGGGATCCTGATGGCGGGCGCGCGGACGTGCGCAGGTGCAGTTTCAGCAGCTCCAGGCGCTGCAGCAGCAGCAGCTGCAGAAGCAGCTGCTCACTCAGCAGCTCTTGATGCAGCAGCAGGTGCGGGCGCCGGTGTGTCAACCCCCTCCCACGCTCGCAGCGCGGGCCCGTCAGTAACAATGCCGGCTGCTGTCCTGGCGCAGTCGATGGCGGGCGGGCCCGGCATGACGAGCGGCAAGAAGCAGCGCGAGTGCTACGTGGGCAACCTCACAATCGGCGCGGTCACGGACCAGATGCTGCGCGAGCTGTTCAACGGCGCGCTGGCTCACCTGGTCCTCGATCCCATCAACAATCCCGCTGTCGTCAACGCCTCGCTCGACCCCTCTGGTGCGCCGCCCGCTTCTGCCGAGCCTGCACAGCTGCAGCGCCCGACCTGCTAGTCGATGTTCATGCCAGCCAAACCTCCGCATGGCCTGCGTGCGTAGCCCCTAGACTGCGAGGCTGACCAGCGGGGGCGCTGAGCAGGCCGCTTTGGCTTTGTGGAGCTGCGGACCGACGAGCTGGCGACCAGCGCGACAGCGCTCGACAAGGTGGAGCTGTGCGGCCGCCACATAAACGTCGGCCGGCCCAAGGCGAGCCCTGGTTGCAGCGCCTCGCATTTGCGGTGAACATCTCGGCGGGGCCGGCGACCCGTGGCTGCCGCTGCACCCTTCACATGCGCGCGCGCATCAAGCGAGCCCGCGGCCACCGGAGCGGGTGTGTGGTGACTGCTGGGAACATGCTGCAACCGCATTGTGCGGGCCATGCAGAAGAGCAGAGGCAGCCAGTGCGCACGCAGGTCGGGGTGCGCCACAAGGCCCGGGGTGACCGCGCAGGGTTACGTGGAGCCGCCGGAGGGGCCGGCGCCGCCGGCGACGCTCGCGTCCGCGCAGCGCCTGGCCATTGGGCTGATCTCGTCGCCCACGCGCGTGCTGCTGCTGAAGAACATGCTGAAGGCCAAGCAGCTATTTGACAGCGAGGAGCGCAACGACGTGCGCCCCTGCCTGCAGCACACGGAGTTTCAAGAGCAGAACTGTGACCCAGCCTGTGGCTCCTTGGCGTTGCATGGAGTCGAAATGGTGAGCACTTGCAAAGCGCTAACCGTTTTCATGGTCGTGTCTGCAGCTGTTTGCTGGGCAAGTCAGAATGAAGTGCATTCGTGTGTTAGCCAGCCACGAATGTTCGCGAGCGCAAAGGACAGAAAGCTGAGCAGAATCGGTGTGAAGCTGCGCAGCTGCTAGAGGACGTGCGTGAGGAGTCGTCTAAGTATGGCACAGTGGAGGCCGTTACGGTGCCGATGCCGCCAGCCGCGGTCCATGACTTGGAACCTGCACGCGTGTACGTCATGTTCGCGACGCCCGAGGAGTGCAGCAAGGCGCACGCCGGTGCGACCCACCTGAGAGGCCTGTTCTGCCCAGTACCGCAACAACACCTGTGACGTCTGGTGCGGCAGGCAAGGAGGCAAGGCGCAGGTCCTGCTGCAGGCTTGCATGCCTGGGCGTGTAGGGCACATGCACTGCCAGCACGGCCGTGCGATGTCTCATTCCCGAAGTGCGTCAGGCTATTGTATGTTTTCACATGGTGGCCAACTTCTATTCGTTAGTCACGGCTGTCCCGTCTCGCACGTTTCGCCCTTGAGCTCGCAGCGCGGCGCGCGCAGTATTCGACAAGCGCCAGTTCGACGGCAACGCCATCGCGGCCAGCTACGTGAGCGAGCAGGACTTCCAGCGCGCGCATGGCGGCGAGTGGATCTCGGAGATGCAGGTCGCGCCGCCCATCGTGTCGCCCGCTGCCGCGGCGCCCGCCTACGGCGCGGTGCCGGGGCTGCCGGGGCCTCCCAGTGCGCCTTGCCCTCGCTGCTTGCCGGGCATGGCCAAGCTGCGCATGGAGCACAGGCCGAAGGTGATTGTCAGGCGTGATTGATATATCAGCTTTGGTTTTCCAGTGCGCCGAGTGCATGACATGCTGTCATCTCCGTGTCTGCGTCAGCGTGGAGCCATGGGAGGAGGGCAGTGTGCATGCAGTGCGTGATCGGCCGCCATGCTCCGTTCTCGACACAGCTGGCGCGCGACGCGCGCACGCGCACCATGCGGCGCTGACGCGCGGCGGCCGCGCCCGCGCGCGCGGCAGTCGTGATGGGCGGCCTGCCAGCGCTGGCGCCTGCGCCGCCCGCGCTCGTCATGAACCCGCTGATGGCGAACGTGCTGGGCGGACTGAGCGCGGACGACGTGCCCTTCCAGGAGGGCTGGCTCAAGCTGCGCGGCATCCCCTTCTCGGTCACCAAGCCCGACATCATCCAGTTCTTTGCGGCGCGGCCCCGCCGCGCTCCCGCACCAGTCGCGCCGTGCCGCGGCGCCGACCCGTTCAGCGGGCACTTGATGCTGTGCGCGTATCACTAGCTCACAAGGACCCAGCGCAACCAGACTCGCATGCGCAATCTCATGCCGATGTTCGCATACCCGAGCTGGAGGCCTGGGAAGGCTGGACGGCCGCACGCGGACCTGCAGGCGCGCTCCCGCCGCCCGCACCATGGGCCCGCGCTCAGCCGGCGCCGGCGCCGCGCAGGGCTGCGGCGCGTTCAGCGAGGACAAGGTGAAGCTGGTGCTGGGCATGGACGGCCGGCCGACCGGCGAGGCGTACGTGGAGGTGTCCGGGCCGGGCGCCAAGCTGCGCCTCGCGCTCGCCAAGGACCGCCAGATCATGCCCAACTCCAGCCGCTACGTGGAGATCTTCACTAGCACGCGCGAGGAGGTGGAGCGGCGCGCGATGACCGGCGTGATGCTGATCTGACCCCGCTTGCGCCGCGCGCAGGGCGCGCCCGCCGCGCACCGGTGCGGCCGCCCTGCGTACCCAGGCCCCCCGAGAGCTGTCACCAGGTAAAGCAGTGTGCTTCAAGACACGGATCTGCTCGTCAGGCATTTCAGGCAACTGGGACTGCAGCCCTTAAACACAGTGCTTGACGACCCCGGGGCCTGTCCACAGCCGGTGTTGGCGATGCAGCGAGCTGTCTTTGGCGTGGCTAAGCCACTGTGGCTGCCCTGTGTGGGGGCCGATCTCATGGGGCTGCAACCTCATGCTGTGCTGTGGGTACCGAGGTGTGGCGGAGGCGTGGCCCGACAGGCTGGAAGGCTGTCGCTCTGCTCAAGAATGCTTGACCTCTGCATGCACCGGCGTTACCCTCATCAAGCCGTATTGTTGCATTCAACTCTGCTGCCGCCAGATCTGGAAGCAATGCATGATGCAAAAAAAATCAGCACCTATGAACGGAATAACCTGCAAACCCTGTGCTGTTGTGGTGTGCCTGGGCCGAGCGGCTTCGCGGAAGGGGTCATCGTGTGTGCTGGGGCCGGGGTGTGGTGTGTGGGGCGGGTGTGCGTGTGCTGTGTGGGGCCGTGTGTGCGGCAGGGAGCAATGCGAGCTGCCTGTCAGGCGCGCCTCCCAGCCCAGCCCATGGGGCCGCTGTGCTTATAGCAGGACCTCAGAAGGCAGGCTCCACAATATGCGGCGGCTGCTGTGCAGAGTGTGTGCACGCCGGCACCAAGTGCGAGTGACAGCCGGCGCTCTGCAGACGTGGCATGCAGGCTCGATGCTCACAATATGCAATGCTTGCTGTGCAGGCTTACAGGAGCATGGTGGAGAGACGAGGCGTGCGCTGGAGGTGCCGGCAATGGGTGGTGATTGGGGTTGTGGTTGTACCTGTTGGAAGGGCCGAAGAGGATGTGTGCATATGCTGGGTGCGGGTATGGGAGATTCACGTTTGTGGGTGCATCACCACCTACAAGACCTTGGCAAGCTAGCGGTTGTGGCTTGTTACATCACGCGCCAATCTACAGCAGTCTGATGCCACGCTCGCCAGGCATCACCTGGTCCGCCCCGCCCCGGCTGAGCCTGCCTGGGTGAGCACGCCCTGCAGCCGCTCGATCCAGTACTGGAGCGCGCGCTTCCGCAGCATCCTGAACTCTATGAAGAGCCGCTCCACCTCGCTCAGCGGCCGCAGCCCGCGCCATGACGCCAGCCAGCCGCGCCGCTCTGCGTCGGCATGCACAGCCTTAATGCACTGTTCTCCTCGCCTTCGCGGCGGGTCCGCTCCCGCCCCTCAACCTGCAGGCTTGCTCCGCGCATGTCCTACCAGCCTACCAACAGGTAGTAACCTTGCAGCAGCCGTGCGCGGTCCACCACACCTTTGTACGTGTTCCAACATAGGGCAGGGCAGGGTTGCGCGCAACCCTTTGGCGCACGCACCTTGGAGCAGCCGCGCGTCCTCCTCCTCGCTCGTCGGGAAGGTGGCGAGCACCGCGCGCAGGCGCATGAGCTCCTCCACGCTCGCCAGGATGCCGCCCTCGCCTGCGCGCTCACATGTGGGCCCTCTCTGGTGCGGGGCAGGCGCTGTCCTGGGGGGCGCATGCGCTTGCAGCATGCAAAGCCGTGCTCAGTGTGCAGGAGACGATGCAGGCTCACAAGACAATGCAGGCTCACAAGACAATGCAGGCTCACTCCTCTGCACACAGCATGGCCACACGCGCAGCGTGCGGCTGGCAGGACAGGGCGTGTGCGCGCCGTAGTCGCGCTCCTCCTCCAGGCTGGATGCGCCGTACAGGGTGCCGCCGGGCGTGTCCAGCGCGCACAGGCGCGGCGGGTCCTGCGCCTGGATGAAGCCTGCCGCGCGCGCCGCGGGCGGTCGGGAGCGGCAGCCCTCACCCAGCTGACCGAGCACAGCTGCACAGGCTGCATGCGGGAGGTCCGGCGGTGAGAGCATGCAGGGAGACCTGGTCAAGGAGGTCTGTGCTTGTGCGCACCGTAGTGGAACAGGCTGTAGTCGTTGCGGCGGCAGGCCACGGTGTAGGAGTTGAGAACCTGCCTCCACACAGCAGCGGCTCACCCAACGAGCTTGTACCCAGGGGATGGCAACAGTGCACACACCGCCGCGCCGCGTGTGCAGGCGACTTGCACTCTGGTGGCCAGCGCTGGCGAGCGGAGCAAGTTGGCAGGGGCGCAGGCATCCTCTCCGCAGCCAACAGCAGGGTCAGTGTAAAGAGTGTCAGCGCTTGCACAGGCGCACCTCCTCGCCCTGCTGGATGGCGCGCTTGGCGACCGCCACGAAGCTGCCGTCCTCGGCCAGGCGCACCTCGATGTTTGCCGCGCCGTCGTGGTCGCCATAGTTCAGAGCGTCCTGGAGAGCGCACCATGGAGGTGAGGCCGCCTGTGAAGACCGGGCAAGTGCACGGCCAGAATGGGCAGGAAGGGCGCTGTGCATGGGGGCAGACCAGCACAGGGAGCAGCAGCCGCGTGCGCTCGCCGGCGGCCAGTGCGAAGCTGAAGCAGTATGCGCTGACCTGCGCGGGCTCTCCAGTGAGGCGTGGTTTGATGCAGACAAAGCAGGGAAGCTTAAGCCACTGATACGTTGTGGTGCACAGCGGTGCAGAGCAGGGAAGCCGCACCAGATCGTTTGCGTGCTGAAACTCCTCCTCAGTCACGCCCTCGTCCGCGAGGCCCTCGCTCGCCAAGGCCTCTGCTGCCTGTACTTGATGAAATATTGCGTGCGCTTTCTGCGCCGCACAGCCGCCAAGCCATTGTCCTTCATCCCAAGACAAGGCGCTGCACGCTGCCTTTCTTGGCAGGCGCACGCTTGTGTCTGCAGGGCGCTCCGCACGCCTGCATAGTAGGAGCGTGAGCAGCAGCAGGCTCCGCTGCAATAGGACGCACCATGGCTTTGCTCTGCAGCAGGTCCAGCGCCGCCTCAGGGAACGTGTTGCGGGTCAGCAGCCGCGTGGGCAGGAAGTCCCAATAGCTAGACATGTTTCCATCCGCCCTCCACCGCCTCACCAGCGCCGCTGCGCTGTCCTGCGCCGTCAGGGGCCCTCAGGGCTTCTGTGTGCTTGAGCTGTATGTGATGCTGCCAGTGCGGCGGGTATGCGCGGCGCGCACAGGCGCGTGCGAGTTTGCCGATGCTAGGTGCACGACCAGGCTCTGCGGCAGGCTTATAACGGACTCCCCAGCCTGAAAGTCTCTTGCCGCCAGCGCGCCACGCAGGCCCGCTCTGACCTCTGCAAGCTCAACCTCTGCCTGCACGCCCCCGCCAGCGCTGGTTCATAGTTGCAACACGCGGATACATACCAGCCCCAAGAGCCAGACTGTGGCCGCACCAGACCGCCATGTCTCCTAACGAGTGAGAGCAGTGCGGAGCCATCTGCATCCCCTGCCTCCTCAGACGCTACGAGCGCCCAGCCCGCCGTGCAGAGGAAGACAAGTGCTGCGGCGCATTGTACGAGTGCTACAATGGTACGCATGTCTCAGGCAGCCACAGGAGGGGCACCCTCACTGTGCAACATTCTTTTTCCCGAGCCTTGTTGTTGATTTGAATATTAGGGTGTGAGGGGTTACATTGGAACAGCTGGCTATGCTCCTCAGGCTGCCCGCGCAGCGCGCCTCCTTCATTTGCTTACTCTTCCAGACTATCTGGGTGTGCAGCATATGCCAGAGCGGGCGTAGTGTACAACTACGGTGCCAGTGCTGCACGCATTTCATTGCACTCCTTCAAAGTCATCAACTGAGTTGCTTGTGTGAGGGCTTGGCAAGCAGAACCTGGCAGAGTCCATTGGGCGCCCAAGAATGTCTCAACTTGGGCCGCTCAGTACGTACGTTAGAAGTGTGCTACAGACCCAGGTGACTCGGCTGCTGCAAGGCCGGCCTAACTAGTAGCTAAACACCGGACAGACCTGTAGCATACCATGACTCGATAGCCGCTTGTACGCTTCACTTGCAGCTTCAGGTGCACAGCTCCTGCCACACACAGCAGTAGGACTTTGCAAGCCAGAATAAAATACTGCATGCTTGTGCACATGCAGCTCCCAAGGGCGCGCAGACTCCGGAGATGCTCACCAGACAAAGCGCTTTCAAGCCAACATTCTAAAGAGCCTCAGACACAGCACAACGCTGTCAGCACATGCCATGTTTACGACAACTGAGGCCCAACTGGGTGCGCAGCTGGTACGCGGGAGCAGCAGTGCTTGCCTCGCCGATGCAGCCCACCCTGGTCACATCATGAAGAGCTTGGTGCACTGCTCGATGGTGTCGGTCGGGCTGGTCACGGTGTGGCCGATGGTCTTCGGCGACGAGAAGATCTCAAAGTCGTTGCCGCCCTGCACTCGCGCCCGCCTCAGCAGCTGCCATGCTGCCGGTGGTGCCTGTGAGACTGCCAGGTGGCTTCATGTCTTGCACTGTGCTCATGCGAGAGCAGGGCTTGCCAGCCTACGTGTGGCAGTGCTGCAAGCCGATAACATGCAAGCACTGAACGCACGGCACACCGTCCGACATGCCTAACACTGGCCCACTGGTGCGCGCTCCATGCTGTAGCCTCAGTAGGGCTTGGGCACGTCGAAGGGTTCTGGCTTTGGACCCTACAAGAGCCCACGCTCGGCGTGCGAGGAGGGCATGCCCACCTCGAAGGTCTTGTCGCCGAAGAAATGGATCTCGCTGTACTCCTTCTCGACGAACTGCAGGCAGTACGTCTTGTCCCAGCCCTGCCCGCCCGTCATGGCGCCTGAGCGCGGGTCTGGGCCAGCAGGCAGCGGCGGCACACGGCGTGCACGCCTCAGCCGCATCCGCGCCAAGCGGTACCGGAGCGGATTCGTGCGGCGGCCGGGCCGCCCACCTTGGGGAAGACGTCGAAGCTGATCTGGCCGCCGATGGAGTAGGTGAGGCCCAGGTGCGCAAACTTCTCGCGCAGCACGCCCACCATCGCCTTCCTGCGACGCCAGATCAGGCGCACTCAGCGCCTCGGCTCACTGGCGCCTGCGTTGCGCCTCCCCAGCACTGCACGTCAAAAACATGTTGGTTGGTGTGCCGGGCGTGGGGGCGGGGGGCACCGCACGCCGGCGCCCTTGTCGTAGCGCTCAAACTCGTCGCGCTCCTCCTGGCTGCAGTTGCGCCCGATCGGCGACACGTTGAGCATGCCGTTGCGGAACTCGATGAATGTGCCGCGCTTGATCGGGATGTCCAGGTCCGCGATGTAGTGCAGCACAAAGTTGATCAGCTCCTTGAGCGCGGGCTCCCCCAGGTGCTTCTGCGCAGCGGGGAGCACGGAGTCCTCAAAACCCTGGTCGGCTTGACCTTTGAAGATCTGGCAGGACCGACACCAGCCAGGCCTAGTAGAGCGGATCCACGTGCGGAGCACGGCCGCACGGCGGCGGGGACGCCGCCCAGTGAATGCGCCCAGGGAGGGCGCGCGAGGCGGGAGACGCGCGGGGCGGGGCGGGACGCAGGCCGGGCGGCGCGCCTTGAGGCTCTGCACCGCCACCTTCTCGCCGGCCTTGTAGGCGACCAGGCCGTTCTCCGCAAACAGGTAGTCGTACGCGGTCGCCGCTGCAGGGGCACCGCAGCCAAGTCAGGCCTCCCTGGCTTGCGGGGGGTGGATCACCCGGCCAGCAGATCTACGGTTGTCTAAGATAGCTGGTTGCAGGGCTCCATGGGCGGCTGCATGCGGTGGGGTGGGCGCCAGCAACCGCAGGCGCCAGGTGCGAATTCCAATCTTCGCACGCGCCGCACAGGCGACGGGGCGCGCACCGTCCGAGCCGAGCTGCTCGCAAATCTTGTGGAAGTCTGAGCCGCCGACGATGCCCACCGTCACGCGCTGCGCACCCCATGGCAGGCCCGGTCAGGACAGCTTCAAACGCGACCGCACCCAGCATATGCTACCGCAACAGCAGGGCCTTCAGTACATGCCAGCAGCGAGGGCAGCACCTTGCGCAGGTGTTGCAAGAACTCCTTCATAGTCGCGTCCGATTGCTGCCGCGCACGCCAGCAACTCGTGAATCTCCCATTCCTGTTCTTGTCCAGGCTTGTCGACAGCAGGCTGGCTTGCAGAGCGTTTGGGGACGACCAGCGGCAGAGCTGGCGCAAGCGGGCCACCAGCTAGCAGCGCGGCACTCGAGAGGCCAATGCAGCGGCCGCACCTTCCTCGGCACGGAGAGCGTGCCGTCCACGTCGAAGAGGGCGATGACGCGCTTTGCACCCCCATTGCTGTGCGCGACGCCGTTGCTGGTGGCCATGGTTTTGAATGCGGTGCGCAAGCAGGGTGAATGTGGGACAGAAGCACAGCGAATCGCAGTGTATGCAGAGTGCAGCACCGGGTGATCTCAAGCCGTCTGTGACCTTGAGCTCTCTCTTCGAGAGCTTGATTGCTGATGTGTGCACGTGCCTACCCTACGCTTCACAGCAGGGTTCAGGGCATCACATGGTGTGCACCAAGCTGCCCGTGCTTGCTCCTCTCACCTATGCGCATGCAGGAGCGACAGTTGCCAAGCTTTCCCTTTCATCTACACCCTGTCCTCCGATCCCAATAAGCAAGCCCGTCGAGGTCTTGCGCTTACACGCAGTGCAAGTCGGCGGATACAGGTTGAGCGCACGCAGCACCTAGCCTGCGCATTGCCCGAGCAGCTGCAGTGACCACAAATGCAATCTGGCAAGTTTTCCAGACAGACGTACAGCTGGGCTCCGCGTGTGACACAACTATTTCACAAGCGAGGGCTGCTGTCAACCGCGATAAAATTGTATGTCAGGCTCATCGCTTTGTACATGCTTGCTGCCTTGCAACATGCAAGCAAGGAGGCACACGCGCTCCCCACAGCACCGCACACTTTGCACATGCGCGGCCGCCACTCGGTGCTCGCTACCAGGTCGCGGCACTGGCGGGCACGCCGCCACTTTGCTGCCACTCAGCTGCGCACCCCACAGCCGGCGGTCCAGCTCGGGGGCAAGCCCTCGCTCGGGGGACAGCCCCTCCCAGGCCCACCCAGTGCGCACCGGCATGGATACACAGGGTGCGTTGCAAGCGGGGCGCGTCACGCCTGCGCCGCACATGCGGGCCGGTGTCGCACCCGCCGCACCGCGCCCGCAAGCCAGAACGCGGCCTTGGCGGGCACCCCGCCCAAGCTCGTTTCCTCTGGCGCATGCCACGCGTCCAGGAGCAGCCAGGGGTCCAGCTCCTGCTGGCCGGGGCCAGGGCAACCTGCCCCGGAGCCCCCTCGCACAGCCCCATCCTGTCCACACGAGACCTGGGCAGGCGTGGTGGCCTCGGCAGCTGCGTTTGGCCTCCCTCCGCCAGGCCCGCCGCCGGCGACCGTGGGTCGGCCCACGGGGCCTGAAGGCACAGCGTGCGCCGCCGCCGCCGCCGGCGGGGGAGGCAGCGGGGGTGGCGGAGGCGGCGGGGAGCCTGCTGGCGGCGGCGGCGGCAACGCCGGCGGCTGCGCCGGCGGCGGCGACGGCGACGGCCGGGCGGCAGGGGCGGCCCCCTGGTGCTCTGCTTCCCACGCAGGCGCCGAGCTGCTGGGTGCAGCTGCCAAAGTGCGCGCTGCCTGTGCGTCCGTGTCAGGTGCGCCTGCGCGCAGCCCCTTGTCCCATAGCTCAGGCAGGCACGCATGGCACTGCCACAGCTGATA
>JAABUV010000391.1_pt1 | contig 67115 bp, 62 predicted proteins | sample 5559971 | NCBI WGS metagenome assembly JAABUV01 (sample SAMN10711881, study PRJNA513362) | rock metagenome | isolation source: Antarctica rocks | place: Antarctica: Victoria Land, Knobhead nord | collected 2015-12-19 | reverse complement strand
CGGTGTAGTTCTTCTAAAGCCTTCTGATCGGCTTCAGTCAGCGCAGAAATGAACTTCATGCAGGCATTCTACCTGCGCCGAACGCTTTAGGCTAAATACCTGATTACCTTTGCACGATTACTTAGCAACGGCTTTGAGGATGTTCCAAACAAAACCCATCTCGCTATTATAGCCGCGACACCCACGTTTTGAGAGCGAGTGGCGGCTGAAGCCAGCCTACTCGTTCAGCCGGGCGGCGGCTGCGCGGCCCAAGGCCGTGGCGGCGTCGAAGAGGGGTTTGGCGGGGACATCGGGGGCGGCTTCGGACCCCGTGGAAAGGGTGTCGGCATCTGGGGCGTCGGAAGGGGGCGGCAGGATGGCATTGTTGATCAAGGTCAAGAGGCTTGCGGTCAGGCCGGGGGCCAGGCCATGCATCTGTGCCAGCAGGTTGGCGGGGACGGAGAGGATGCGCTCGGCCTCGCCCCGACGGGTCGCCGACACGATCTCGCGGGCCGCCCGCTCGGCGGAGATCGACCCGCCGGGGAGGTTATCTCCCAGGCCGAACCAGGCGAATTCTTTGGACTGATCGCCTTTGAAGAGCGCGTGGAAGTAGGAGCCGGTGCGGAGCAGGCCGGGGACGATGGTGGTGACGACGATGCCGTCGCGGGCAAGCTCCGAGTGCAGGCCTTCGGACAGGCCCGTGGCGGCGAATTTGGCGGCGGCGTAGGGCAGCAGGTGCGGGAAGCTGACCTTGCCGCCGATAGACGTGATGTTGACGATGCGGCCCGCTTTGCGCGCCTGCATCTGCGGCAGGACGTTCAAGATGGTGTCTAGAGTCCCCCAAAAGTCCGCGGCCATGGCGTCCTCGAAGTCGCGCCGGGCCATGTTCTGCACCGGCCCAACCTCAATGATGCCGGCGTTGTTGACCAGGACGTCGATTCGCCCGTAGTGGCCTGTCACGTCTTCAACCAGTCGCACGACCTGAGCCGTGTCGGTCAAGTTGCAGACCTGGGTGAACACTTCCAGCCCGCCCGCCGTTAGCGTCTCGCGCGCCCGCTCCAGCTCATCCCCGTCGCGGGCGCACAGGGCGAGCCGGCAGCCCTGCCCGCCGAACTCGTGGGCCAGGGCAAGCCCCAATCCGCGCGAGCCGCCGGTGATCAGCACGACCTGACCGCTCAGGTCGGCCTCGCGGAGCTTCCGCCGCACGGCACGAGCGGCGAGAAGCAAGCCGGCTCCGACGAGAAGTGCGTTGCGGGTGGATTTATCCATAAAGTTAAAGAAGCCCCTGCCTTAGAGAGCAGGGGCCTTTGCCTTCCTCATCTGTCAGAAAGTCTACGGCGTCAGCACGACCTTGATGCAGTCGTCCGTCTTCTCCTTGAAGATCTTGTAACCTTCGGGAGCGTCGTCCAGCTTCATCCGGTGGGTGATGACGAACGTGGGATCGATCTGGCCCTTCTCGATGGTGTCCATCAGCGGCTTAAGATAACGCTGGACGTGGGTCTGGCCCATCTTGAACGTCAACCCCTTGGCGAAGGCCGCGCCCATCGGGAACTTGTCCAAAAACCCGCCGTAGACGCCCGGCGCGGAGACCGTGCCGCCCTTGCCGCAGCACTGGATCGCCTGGCGCAGGACATTGGAGCGGTCCGACGTCAGCCGGGCCAATTGCTTTGTCTTGTCGTAGACATTCCCCAGCCCGTGCCCGTGCGCTTCCAGGCCAACGCAGTCGATGCAGTGGTCCGGGCCGCACCCGCCGGTCATCTCTTTCAAGGTCTCGAACAGGTTGTCCTGATCCTCGTAGTTGACGACGTCGGCGTGGCTCTTGTCCCGCGCCATGTTCAGGCGCTCGGGGATATGGTCCATCGCGATGACCCGCTCCGCCCCCAGCAGGTAGGCGGACTGGATGGCGAACTGCCCGACCGGGCCGCAGCCCCAGACGGCGACCGTGTCGCCGGGCTTGATGCCGCAGTTCTCCGCCGCCATGTAGCCAGTGGGGAAAATGTCGGTCAGGAACAGCACCTGCTCGTCGGTCAGACCATCAGGGACTTTGATCGGGCCGACATCGGCAAACGGCACACGGGCGTACTCTGCCTGCCCCCCGGCGTAGCCGCCGTACAGGTGCGAGTAGCCGTAGATCGCTGAGGGCGAGTAGCCGTAAGCCTCTTCGGGCAGCAAGGCGTTCGGATTGGAGTTGTCGCAGAGGCCCCACTGGCCGTTGCGGCAGTAGTAGCAGTTGCCGCAGCCGATGGTGAAGGGGACGACCACGCGGTCGCCGATCTGGAGGTTCTTGACCTCGGTGCCAAGCTCCACGACGATGCCCATGAACTCGTGGCCCAGGATGTCGCCCTTCTCCATCGTCGGGATGAAGCCGTTGTAGAGGTGCAGGTCCGAGCCGCAGATGGCCGTGGACGTGATCTTGATGATGGCGTCGCGCGGGTTCAGGATTTTGGGGTCCGGGACCTGACTGACCTGGACGTCGTTCTTGCCGTACCAGCAGAGCGCTTTCATAGTTGTTGCCTTTCAGAACCCACCTCCCCCGCTGCGCGGGTACTCCTCCCGCTTCGGGAGGAGGAAGAGGTTAAGAGGATGTCGGCGGCCTGTCCTGCTCCTCCCCCTCCCGTTGCGGGAGGGATGGCAAGGAACGAGCCAGGGTGGGTTATTTCCCAGGGTTACTTCACCTGGTCTTTGTCCGGGCCGCGGCCCGACGACTGGCCTTCGGTCGTGGGCCGCTCACCGGCCTCCATGAGCTGCTTGAAGTGGCGCAGGTCGTCGTCGAGCTGCCGCTTCGGGTCCTCGCCCAGCAGCTTCGCCACCGTCGCGCCGACCTTGCCGGCGGGCGGGGCGTAGGACAGCTCGACGCATACCTCGGTGCCCCGCCCGATAGTCGCAGGCTTGAACGTCACCGACTCGGCGTTGTCCACGTCCGCGCCCGGCAGCGAGCGCCAGGCGATCATGCGGCCTGGGTCCTCGTTAATGATCTCGGCGTCCCAAGCCACCGTGCTTCCCAAGGGTGCCTTGGCGACCCAGTGAGACTTGGCCCCGCTCTTGATCGTCACGGACTCCAAGTGGTCCATGATGCGCGGCAGGTTGGTGAAGTCGCGCCAGAAAGCATACATCTCGTCGGCGGACTTGTTGACCGAGACCGAGTGGGTAACTTTGATGCCCACGTCGCCGAGCTTCTTGCGGACGCCCTGCGGCGTACCCGTATCCGTTGCGGCGTTGATGCCCGCCGCGCTGTAAGCGGGGCAGTGGCCGGTCGCGCCCCGGAAGACCAGGTACGCGCCCAGGCTGGCCAGGGCGTAGGAGCCGGGCGTCTTCTTGAGCAGCCCGTAGGTCGCCAGCGCCCCGCCCCCGATTGCCGTACTCCAGCGCTCCAGGGAGCTGATGTTGGTCTGCTTGATGTCGGAAATGCCGTCGGTTGCCATGTGCGATGTCCTTTCTCGGAAAGTCGCCCGCGAGGAATGTTTTGCTACTTCAGAAGGACCGGATGTGCGTTGACTTTGACGCGGTACAGGCGATAGGGCTTGACGCGCAGGTCTTTGTCGTTGTGATACCTGCCCTGCCGCTGCAACTCGTTGGCCGTGAAGTAGAGATACCCATTATTCGCCACCGACATCGTATCCATCCAGTAGATCGTCGGGGCCTGGGCGAGCGTCGTATACGGCCCGCCGGGCCGTCCGCGCTTGATGCGGGCGTGCTCGCAGTCGGTGACGTACAGCCGGCCCTCGGCGTCGGTCTCCATGCCGTCCGACATGCCCTTGACGCCCAGGTCTTTGACTGTCTTCTCGACGGCCCCTTCCGACTTGCCTCGATCCGCCATCGCGTCGATGCTGACGCTGTACAGCTTGCGGCTGGCGAGCGGGCAGTAATAAAGTGTTCTGCCGTCGTCGCTGATGGCGATGCCGTCCGAGGCGAACTTGACCGACTGGGGCGACAGTCCGTGCTTGCGCTCCATCAAAACCTGGCCCTCGACGATGGGCCGGAAGCCCACAACGGGCTTGACCGAGGGGTGCCCGCCCAGCCGCCGGGAGCTGCGGCCCGTTGCCAAATCCACCAGGATGATTCCGTTCGGGGACTTCGCGCCCGAGTCGGTGATGAACGCCATGCCCGCCTTGCCCCGGCGCAGGTCGAAGCGAATGTCGTTCAGATAGGTGCCCGGCGTGACTACGGAGCGTGGGAAGGAGATCTTGCGCGTGATCGTATTCGTTCGGAGGTCCATGCAGACCAGTTTGGGACCGCCGGGCACGTTCGGCCCCAGATCGACGCTGCCCGTGTCCAAGGCCCACAGGCGGTTTTTGGGGTCCACGACCACGCTCTGCACAGAGTACAGACAGGCGGCGGGGTGGGCCTTGTCGATTTTGTTGACCTGGGCATTCGGATAGGCCACGGCCTGGCCGTTCTTGACCTCGGCCACGGTGAATGGAACTGGGTCACCCCAGTGCGGGTAGCAGACGAAGACACGGCCCGTCTGTGAGACCGTCACACCCGTAGGCATGGCCCCGTTGAAATTCGCGACTGTTTCCAGCCTCTGCGCTTGGGCAGGCAGAACGGCGGCGAAGGCGAGCAGTGAGAGGGCAACAAATTTCCGTAAAGGCACGTCTGTGTTTCTCCGGGAGAAGGGGGGTCTAAAGAGATCCGGGCGAGGGGTTGAAAACCCTCTATGCCTCTGGCATAGAGGGTTTTCAACCCCTCGGACAAGCCCTACCCCTTCATCTGCGGCTTCAGGATGACCTTGGTGTAGCCGTCCTCGCGCTTGTCGAAGTGGCCGTAGGCGTCCGGCGCACCTTCCAGCGGCATATCGTGGCTGATGATGAATGACGGGTCGGCCTTGCCCGCCAGGATCAGGTCGCGCAGCAGCACGTTGTACCGCTTGACCGGGGCCTGGCCCGAGCCGACGCTGATGCCCTTCTCGAACAATTGCGCCCAGGGAATCTCATAAACGCCCTTGGAGGCCTGCGCGTCTACGCCGTGGGGGTCCTTCGGCGTGAACGCGCCGATGACGCCCAGCGCGCCGGTCGGGTTGATCAGCTCCAGCAGGTCTTCAGTCACCTGGTTGGGGCGCTCGATGTCGGGGTTGCCCTCGTCGTGCGACTGGAAGCCCACGGCATCGATGCCGCACATGACGCCCTTCATCTTCTCGTCGCCGGGGCGGAACGAGTCCTTGAGCGTCTTGTTGTTCTTGCGGATGTCCTGGATCTGTTCGACGGGGCTGCCGTCCTTGAAGTTAATCGGGGTCGCGCCGATGCTTTTGACCTTGGCAAGCCGCTCGGGGACGCTGTCCACGACGTAAACCTCGCTCGCGCCCTTGATCAAGCTGCTGTACGCGGCCAGCATCCCCACGGGGCCGGCCCCGTAGATGGCGACCGACGACCCCAGCCCGACCTGGGCCAGCTCGGTGGAGTGGTAGGCGGTCGGGAAGATGTCGGCCAGGAGGATAAACTTGTCCTCGAAGTCATCACCGGGCGTACCGGGCACTTTGAGGCAGTTGAAGTCGGCGTAGGGGACGCGGATGAACTCGGCCTGCCCGCCCTGGTACGGCCCCAGGCCGGCGTAGCCAAAGCCCGCGCCGACGCCCTCGGGGTTGGCGACGAGGCAGGCGTTGGAGTACGTCCGGCTGCAATTGAAGCAGTCGCCGCAGCCGATGTTGAACGGCAGCACGACCCGGTCGCCAGCCTTGATCTGCGTCACGGCGTCGCCGACGCTCTCGATGACGCCCATGATCTCGTGGCCGATGGAACGACCCACCTCGAACGGGGTGCGCCCGTCATACATATGCAGATCGGAGCCGCAGATGGCGGCGGACGTGATTTTGAGCAGCGCGTCGGTCTTTTCCTCGATGCGCGGCATCTCGATGTCTTCGACGGCGACGTTCTTGACGCCCTTGTAAACGACAGCTTTCATGGGTATCTTTCTTCTCTCAGCGGGGTTCAGGCAGCCGGGGCGCTGCTCATGGTCAGCAGGTTGATCTCCATCGGGGCGGCCAGGAGCGCCGTGACCGTCCCCTCGAAGTTCTTGAAGTGCGGCGTCTGCATATGCGCGTCCAGTGCGGGCTTGCCGGTCCAGTTCTCGTAGATATAGAACAAGACCAGCTCCTCGTTGGACTGGAACACGTCGTAGTTGAGACAACCCGACTCGGCGCGGGAGGGAGGGGCCATCTCCAGCAAAGCCTGTTTGACTTCGTCTTCGGAGCCGGGCTTGGCCTGGAGCCTCGCGATCACGGTAAGGGGCATGGCGCTTTCCGTTCCCATCCAGAAGAGGGGCAGGCTCGGGAGTCAGACCCGCCCCCTTGTTCATTGAGGCATCAGCGGATGGTGGCGGCCCAGGCCGAGATCGCGCGGTCGCAGGCTTCCGGCTTCTCGATGATGGCCGCGTGGGCCGCGCCGGGGATGACGGCCAGGCGGATGCGGGGGTTGCTCGCCTTCATCATCTTCTGAAGCTCGACCGGGTAGATCGGGTCTTCCGCGCCCACCACGATCAGCACGGGCACACGGACGTGGGCCAGCGTGGGCCGCGAGTCGGGGCGGTTCGCCAGCGTGTCGCCGCCCGCCACGGCAGCGTTAACACTGCCCTTCTTGACGATGCCGCCGACGAACTTGACCAGGCCGGGCTGTGCCATCCGTGTCGGCGTGGTCAGCATCTGCGGCATCAAGATGGGGACCATCGAGGCGACGCCCTTGTCGCGCGCCTGCTTGCCGAAGCCGGGCCACTGGGCCTTCTCGACGTCGTTCGCGGGCGAGGCGTTCGAGTCGATCAGGATCATGCCGCGGAAGCGCTGCGGGGCCTCGCGGTACATCTCCAGCACGACCGGGCCGCCCATGCTCATGCCGCCGATGATCGCCTTGCGGACATGGAGGTGGTCCATCACGGCCAGCATGTCTTTGGCGTAGAGCTGGACGCCGCCCTTGGAGTCGGGCGTCGTGCTGCTGCCGAAGCCGCGCAGGTCGGGCGTGACCACGGTGTAGCGGCGCGACAGGGCCGCGCGGTTCTTGGCGAACAGCTCGCCCGACAGGGGGTAGCCGTGGACCAGCATCATCGCCGGCCCGTGGCCCTGGACGCGGTAGGCGATGCGCGCGGCACCGACGGCGACGGAGCCGGACGTCGGCCCCTGGGCATGGGCGGCAACGCCGGTCAGCGAGGCCGCCAAGGCGGCAACGCTGGCGGAAACCGTGTTTCGGAATGTCAACTTCATTGTGATTGTTACCTCTCTCTCGTGAAAAACCCGTAGAAAACGTGGGAACCTAGGCGGCCGGCGCCTGCGGCTCCAGCTCAACTTTGATCCAGCCGGGCTTGCGCTCGTCGAAAGCCTTGTAGGCATCCAGGGCGGACGTCATCGGCTCCTGCTGGGTGAGCACCGCCGCCGGGTCGATGACCCCGGAGCGCACCATTTCGACCAGGGCCGGGATGTACTTGCGGTGGTTGCAGTTGCCCATCCGCACGGTCAGGTTCTTGTTCATGGCCGCGCCTATGGGGAACGAGGTCATTGTGAGCGGGTACACGCCGATGATGCTCAGAGTCCCGGCTTTCGCCAGACACTCGACCTCCCATTGCAGGGCCTGCGAGGGGGCGTCTCCCGGCACCCAGTTGCCGCCCTGGGGGTTGTAGCCGGCGGGGTTGTTCTGGGCCATCTCCTGCTTGAACTGGTCTTCCTGCGTCTTCTCCAGCTTGGCGGCAGGGCCTTGGTGGGCGTGGTAGGCGTCCACGCCGACCACGTCGATGGCGCAGTCCGGGCCGATGCCGCCGGTCAGGCGCATCAGGGCCTCGACCGGGTGCTCCTCGTTGAAGTTGATCGTCTCGGCCCCCTGGGCGCGGGCCATGTCCAGGCGCGACGGCACGGCGTCTATGGCGAAGATGCGGCCCGCGTTCATCAGCTTCGCGCTGGCGATGGCGAACTGGCCGACCGGCCCGCAGCCGAACACGGCGACCGTGTGGCCGGGCTTGATGCCGGCCAGGTCCGCGCCGAAGTAGGCGGTGGGGAAGATGTCGGACAGCAGGATCGCCTGCGCGTCGCTGACTTCGTCGGGCAGCTTGACCAAACCCGTATAGGCGAAGGGGATGCGCGCGTACTCGGCCTGAAGGCCGTCGAACGGCCCGGTCGGCGCGGGGCCGCCGTAAAAGGCCGTGCCCGCGGCGGGGCCGTTCGGGTTCGCTTTGTCGCACTGGGCGTAGTAGCCCGCGCGGCAGTACGAGCACGTGCCGCAGGCGATGGTCGAGGGGATGACCACGCGGTCGCCGACGTTCATGTTGCGGACGTCTTTGCCCACTTCTTCCACGACGCCGACGCCCTCATGACCGAGAATCGTGCCGGGCTTCATGCCGGCCATCGTGCCGCGGATGAAGTGCAGGTCGGTCCCGCAGATCGCGCTGGCCGTCAGCCGCACGATAGCGTCCGTGTCGTCTTTGAGCTTCGGCTTCGGCACGTCGTCCAATCGGATGTCGCCGACGCCGTGCCAGACTACTGCTTTCATTGCCGTAGGATCCTTCCATCGCCGTCTTCGGCTGTCTCCGTGTTAGCCGCTGTCGCCGTCGCCGTCCGAGGTGCCGACCTGCGCGGCCTCCGGGCTGTGGTCGGTGGTGCCCGACGAAGCCTCTGTCTGCGTGTCTTCCGTCTGCGCGTCTTCCGTCTCGCTGTCTGCCATGATGCCATTGTCCTCCTCGTAAGATTACGGGGCATTGATACCGTAGGCCTGCGATTCCTAAACAATACCTATGCTTAACTGCTAACGATTGGATTTTAGAGAGGCCGAGCCGTTTACCGCGCTGGGATCGCGGGTATCTGCTTTCTACCGGAAAACGCGACCGTCCGCCGACGCGGCGGACCCAGAAAGACACACCCGATGGCAACAGCGACCCCCCAGAAACCCGCCGCGCATCAAAGCAACGGCACCCACGTTGACGGCAGCCCGGCCCAGAGCAACGCGCAAGGCTTCCCGAAGACCTACCCCGCCCCGCCCCAGCTTTCGACCCCGACCGACCTGACTTCGGAGCAGGCCAAGGCGGTCACCGACGCGGTCAACCCGCTCATCGCCGACGCCTTCGCGCTCTACACCAAGACCAAGAACTTCCACTGGCACCTGTCCGGGCCGCACTTCCGGGACTACCACCTGCTGTTCGACGAGCAGGCCGCGCAGATATTCGAGGGCATAGACCCGATGGTCGAGCGCATCCGCAAGATCGGCGGCACGTCCATCCGCTCGCTCACCCACGCCGGCAAGCTCCAGACGATCCACGACGACAACGACGAGTTCGTCGCGCCCGCCGACATGGTGCGCCGGCTGATGCTGGACAACCGGCACGTCGCCCAGCAGCTACGCGCGGCCGCCGAGGTCGCCGAGGACAACCACGATGTCGCCACCAGCGACCTGCTGGAGTCGCTCCTGGACGACGCCGAGCGGCGCACCTGGTTCCTGTTTGAGATCACCCAGGGCGCGGCCCAAGAGTAGAGGACGGGGATAAAAGACGGGAATAAAGGAGGGCGGCGGGGCTTGCCCCGCCGCCCTCCTTTGCCTCACCCCTCGCCCGGCTCCGCGCCGCGGAAGGTGTCGCGCGTCAGGACCGTGGGCAGCTTCACGGGCCTGCCCGACCGGGCCGACTCGTAGATGGCCTCCATGATGCGCTGGTCCTGCAAGCCCTCCTCGCCCGGCGTATAGGGCGTCCTGTCTTGCAGGATGCACTCCGCCATGTGGTCCATCTCCAGGGCGAACTGGTTCTTCTCGCCCAGGCGCGGCGTCTCCCGGCGCTCGACCTTCCCCTCGGCGTGGGAGACCATCGGCTGGAGGCCGCTGTACGAGTAGGCCGGGTCCATCCCGAACCAGCCTGTGGCGGCGTGGACGCGGTAGCGGCGGTCCTCGTGGAAGCCGTAGGAGGTGACGTTGTTGGACTGGACGCCGCTGGGGAAGCGCATCTGCCAGGTCACGGTCTCCTCGACCTCCCGGAAGCGCGGGTCGCCGGGCGTACTGTAGGCGCGGGCCAGCACCTCGTCCGGCTCCTCGCCCAATAAAAACCGCGTGGTGTTCAGGCAGTACAGGCCGACGTCCGGCAGCGCGCCGCCTCCGGCCAAAGCTTTTTTCTGACGCCACTGGTCCGGGTCGCCTTGATTCTGGCCGTTGACCGACTCGACGACCTTGACCGGGCCGTACTGCCGGGATTGAACGAGCTGCCGCATGTAGCGGTTGTTCGGCTCGTACTGGATGCGATAGGCGATCATCAGCTTCCTGCCCGCCGCCCGGCAGGCGTCGATCATCTGCCGGCATTCGGCCTGTGAGGTCGCCATCGGCTTCTCGCAGAGGACGTGCTTGCCGGCCTTCGCGCCGCGCACGGTGTACTCGGCGTGCAGGGAGTTCGGCAGGACGATATAGACGAAGTCGACGTCGGGGTTGTCCCGGATCGTGTCGTAGGTCCCGTAGGAGTAAACGCTCCGCGTGGGGATGCCGTGCTGGGCCGCGACCTCGGCGGCCTTGCCCGGCGAACCGCTCACCAGGGCGGCCAGCTTGCAGTATTTGCTCTGCCCCAGGGCCGGGATGATCTCGTTGAGCGCCAGCGTCCCCAGGCCGACCACGGCGACACCCAGGCGGCGGGCGGGCGGGAGCGGCAGGGGCGGCGGGTCGCGGCGCTGCTCGGTGGGCGCGTTCAGCGCGGGCAGCGGGATGGGCCGCGTGTCGGGCGTCTGCGGCGGCGTGACGGGCGGCGCGGCCTGTGCCCCGGCCTGCCGGGCGGCCTCACCGGCGAGCGCGGCGGCGGCCAAGCCCGTCCCGGCGGCCTTGAGGAAGGTGCGGCGCGAGAGCGCCGCCTCGTCGCTTCGGTCAGGCATAGATGTCCTCTACTCTCCCGTTACTTTGATTCTTCGTCCCGCCCGTGGACCTGGGCGGGCGGGTGGGTCGCCTCGACCGCGGTGAACGGCTCCAATATCTTGTAGGTGTGCGACGCGCCCTGCGGCACGACCCAGGAATCGCCCGCCGCCAGCAGCACCATCTGGTTCCCTTCCAGGTGCAGCTCGGCCCGGCCCGAGATGACATAGCCGACGGTCTCATAATCCCGCGCGGCGGGCGGCTTCGGGTCGCCCGCCGGTGTCTCCTCCCACAGCCGCATGGCGACGCTCTTGCCCGACGCGAGGTACTTCTGGCCCATCTCGCCGCGCGGCGAGTGGGCTGAATCGACTTTCGTCACGGTGGTATCGCTCATTGTCCGGTCTCCTTGATCCTGAGTGGGGGACGTCCTAAAAACGAACCTCGGGTCCGCCCGCGGATGGGCGGAACCAGCCCCAACACATACCGCCGCAGAAAATCTCATAAACCGGCCAGACGGTCAAATCGGTACGTACGACGCCTCTAGATTCCGACGGCCTAACCCGATACCAGAAGAGGAATAGGCAGGAAGCCGACCGATCATGCACCCCATACTTTTGCTTGCTTTGCTGGCCGCCGGTTTCGCCCCGCTTTTACTCGGTGCGAGGCGGGCGATGCGGCGTCTGGGCCGGGAGGCGGCGGACTGCCGGGCGGCGCAGGCACACGCCGAAGAGGCGCTGGCCGTGCTGGCGGTGCAGCGCCGGGAGATGGAGGAATCCGCCCAGACGCTCACCCAGGCCAACGCCCTCCTGGGGCAGGCGTCGGGGCGGTTCGAGGAGCTGTACCAGGGCCTGCCCGTTTCGTGCGTCTGCTTCGACCGGCAGGGGCGCATGATGGAGTGGAACCGCGCGTTCGCGCGGCTGTACGGGCTGGACAACCCGCTGGGCTTGTCGGTCTGGGAGACGCTGTACCTGGGGGACGGGGCGGCGCGGATCGCCGAGGCGGTCGCGGGTGCCCTGGAGGGGCGGGCGCAGGAAGGGGTGGCCTGGGCGCGCCACAACGCGGACGGCACACGGACACACCTGCTGTGCTGCCTGCTGCCGCTGCGCGGGGGAGGCGGCGAGGTGATCGGGGTCATCAGCGCGGGCATGGACGTGACCCGGCAGCACGAGGCGGAGGCCGCCCTGCGCGCGAGCGAGGAGCGGCTGCACGCGCTGTACAACACGACGTCGCAGCCGGGCACGGGCTTCGGGGACAAAGTGGACTCGCTGCTGGAGATGGGGCGGGCGCAGTTCGGCCTGGAGGTCGGCATCCTCGCCCGCCTGGGGGGTGAGCACCTCGACGTGATCCAGGCGCACGCGCCGGGCGACATCCTCCCCGCCGGCACCCGGCTGCGCGCCTGCGACGCCCCCTGCGCCGAGGCGCTGGCCCTCGCGGACGCCGTCTCCTACGAGCGGGCGTCCGCGACCGACCGGCGCGACTCGCCGGCCTTCCAGATGTTAGGCATGGAAGCCTACCTGGACACGCCCGTGCGCGTGGACGGCGCGGTCTGGGGGACGCTGAGCTTCGCGGGCCGGCTCCCCCACCCCCGCCCGTTCACGTCCGGCGACCGCGAGCTGGTGCGCCTGATGGCGCAGTGGATCGGCGGCGAGATCGCGCGGCGGCGGGTCGAGGAAGCCGTGCGCGAGAGCGAGGAGCGGTTCCGGGCGGCCACCGCGGCCATGTCCGAGGGCCTGATCGTGATGGGCGAGGGCGGCGTGATCCGCCTGTGGAACGACTCGGCCGAGCGCATCTTAGGCATGACGCGGGCCGAGATGCCCGCCTGGCAGCCGCTGAACCCCGCCCTGGCCGCCGTCCGCGCGGACGGCAGCCGGTTCCCCGAGGGCAGCTACCCGCTCGTGGCCGCGCTGCGGCGCGGCGAGGCCCAGCGGGACGTCGTGACCGGCCTGCCCCGCGCGGACGGGGGCATGCTGTGGGTGTCGGTCAACGCCAAGCCGCTGTTCGCCCGCGGCGAGTCCGGACCGCCCTCGGCGATCGTGGCGACGTTCACGGACGTCACCGAGCGTCGCCGCGACGGCGACCGGATCGCCGCGCAGATGGTCCAGATCACCCAGTCCGCCGCCCTGCTCGCCGCCCAGAAGCGGCAGCTCGAGGAGGCCAACGCGCAGCTCGCGGCCCTGGCCCTGAGCGACAGCCTGACCGGGCTGGACAACCGCCGCTCGTTCGAGCGGCGCATGGAGATGGAGATGAGCCGCGTCGGGCGCTACGGGCATGCGCTGTCGCTGCTGCTGCTGGACGTGGACTACTTCAAGGAGTACAACGACGCCTTCGGGCACCCCGCCGGCGACGAGGTCCTGCGCGGCCTGGCGGCCCTGCTGCGCGCCCAGGGCCGCGACACCGACTTCTACGCCCGCTACGGCGGCGAGGAGTTCATCGTCATCCTGCCGCACACCGACCGGGCCGGCGCGCTGACGGTCGCCGAGCGCCTGCGCCGCCAGATCGAGGCCGCCCCTTGGCCCCGCCGGGCGGTCACCGCCAGCCTGGGCGTGTCTACGCTTCTTCCCGCCATGGCCGGGGCGGACGAACTCATCGCCGAAGCCGACCGCGCGCTCTACGCGGCCAAAGCGGCGGGCCGCAACCGGACCGCCCACGCCTGCGACTCCCCCACCGACTGCCCCGCCCTCCCGCCGACGCCCGCCTCTTGACAAAGCCGCCGGGCGGGTGTATAATCCTCTTGTCGCCCGCCCCAGGGTGAGGATGCCGCCGTGCCAATGTCGTCCAGGTATCCGTCTTCCGGGGGATTCGTGGCTCGCCGCCATCACGCACAAAGTCCACGCTACGCAGAACACAGTTGTTCAGACAGAAGGCTCCCAGTGGGCCGGACATTGCCGTCCGGTCGCCGGGGGCTTTTTGGCATTCGGTTCTCGACTCTCTCTTTCCGCTGTAAGGAGCATTAGATTACACCCATGGAATTCCTGAATCACGGCCCGCTCAAGCTTCTGCACGACGGCGGCCCGGTCATGTGGCCGCTGCTTGTCTGCGCGATCCTCTCCATTGCCGTCATGATCGAGCGGTTCATCGCCATCAACAAGGCGTCGGCGGACAACGAGGTGCTGTCCGAGCAGGTGCGCGAGCACCTGCACGCGGGGCGCGTCAACGACGCACTGCAAGTGTGCGAGGAGCACCCCGGTCCGGTCGCGAGCCTGCTGGCGAGCGGCATCCGCAACCGCAACATGGACTCGGATGCCATCGAGCGGACGATGGAGGAGCTGGCGCTGCGCGAGACGCCGCTGCTGTACCGACGGCTGGGCATGCTGGACACCATCATCACCATCGCCCCGCTGCTGGGCCTCCTGGGCACGGTCACGGGCATGATCAAGTCGTTCCACGTCGTCGGCTCGTCGCAGGGGCTGAACAACCCGAACGCCATCACCGGCGGCGTCGCCGAGGCGCTGCTGGCGACGGCCACCGGACTTGCCATCGCCATCGTCACCCTGGTCGGCTACAACTACTTGACCGAGAAGGTCAAGGAGATCATCGCCGAGATGGAGATCCGGGCCACGCAGCTCATGAACATCCTGGCGGGCATCCGTGGCGGGGAGGGTGTGCGCGGTGAAGTTACAGCGAGCCGAGCTTAAAAAAGCCCGCATCGAGATCATCCCGATGATCGACACCATCTTCTTCCTGCTGGTCTTCTTCATGATCACCAGCATCTCGCAGGTGCAGATGTCGGCCAAGAAGGTCGCCCTGCCGGTCAGCACCACGGCCCAGTCTAAGCCGCTGACCAAGGTGGTGCTGACCGTGGACGACAAGGGCAACTTCTACATCGACCGGCAGATGATGGCGAGCTACAAGGACGTCCTGCCGGAGCTTCAGTCCAAGGTGGCCGAGAACCCCAACATCGTGGTCGTGATCAACTGCGACAAGAACCAGCAGGTGGAGCAGTTCGAGTACGCCCTGGACATCGCCAAGCGCGCCAACCCCGCCTCGCTGATGATCGCCACGACCCCGAAGGGCGGCGGGCCGTTCTAGGGGCAGCCGGGGGGGGTCAATCCCCCGTCCGGTGCCGCACCTCCGAGTACCACACACATGAAAAAATGGGTCAGCGTTCGCAAGCAGCCGATGAAGAAGGCGCGCATCGAGATCATCCCGATGATCGACACCATCTTCTTCCTGCTGGTCTTCTTTATGTTCACTTCGCTCTCGATGGTGAAGATGAACGGCATGGACGTCAGCCTGCCCAAGGACAGCAACAGCCCCGACCAGAAGCCGCCGCCGCAGGTGGTCGTGACCGTGGACCGGGCCGGCGGCTTCTTCCTGAACACGGACAAAGTGGACCCGGCCCAGCTCCAGACCCAGATGCAGGACAAGCTGAACGCCAAGCCCGACACCGTCTTCATCGTCAACGTCGACAAGCAGCGCCCGACGCAGAACATCATCGACGTGATGGACGCCGTCAACAGCATCCACATCCCGGACCGGCCCAACGACCCCGTCGGCGTGATGATCGCCACCGAGCCGATCAACTCCAGCGGCCAGGCGGCCACCGCCCCGACCCCATAGACCATCCTGTCGGCCACGGATTGAAGCCCGTCAACTCTACGGCGCTCTTTAAGACCTATGAACGCAAATCAGACATCCCCCCCCGACCTGCTGCCGCCGCCCGAGTCGCCCGAGGCCGCCGGGACGCGCGCCCGCCGGTCGCTCGCGGACCGCATCCTGGCCTGGTCGTTCCTGGCCTCCGTGGTCGTTAACATCGCCTGGGTCGCCCTGGTCTCGCACTCCAACCTGTTCGGCGGCGGAGTCGTGCCGCCGACCAAGGAGCACCCCATCAAGGTCTTCAAGCCGATCCCGGTCAAGCCCAAGCCAAAAAAGAAAGAACTGCCGCCGCCGCCGCCGCCGAAGCAGCGGAAGATCACGCCGCCGAAGCCGCTCAAGCCGATCATCCACCCGCCCCGGCCCACGCCGCCGCGTCCGCAGCCGCACCCACAGCCGCCGCTTCACCGCATGGCCGTGGCGACGACGCACAACACGCAAGCGGTCAGCACGATCACGGTCCCGGAGACGTCGCCGAACCCGGATGTCGTCAAGCCGACGGCTTCGGGCGAGAGCACACAGCCAACGCCGCCCGCCCCGCCGGTCCAGGCCCCGGTCTACCATGCGCCGCCGGTCCAGGCCCCGGTTTACCACGCCCCGCCGGTTCAGGCCCCGGTCTACCACGCCCCGCCGGTCCAGGCCCCGGTCTACCACGCGCCGGCGAAGCCCGCGATCCCGGACCGTGATGAGCCGGAGGCTCCGGCCAGCATCGATACCTTCAGCCTACCGGACGGACTCGACGCTTCTACGATCAGCAATCCTAACCCGACGGCTGAATACGACGTGGACGCCCAGGGCCATGCCCACAACATCCATATCTCGACGGGCAACCCGGAAGTAGATAGATTGTTGAAGGAGAAGATCGAGAGCACCCGGTTCAAACCCGCCGTTCATAACGGCGTCCCCGAAGAGATGCACGCCACGCACGCATTCTCTATCGGGTGAGGTTTCTGAACCCACCCCGGCTCGCTTGAGGCTATGCCCAGGAGGTCGTTACTTCGTCTCTGCCACCCCTCTCTATTAGAGAGGGGCATTCGGAAGGGGCGGGGGCCACACTCTCTGCCTTAATCTTAGTCCCAACCCTAACAGGGAGGGGTGGCAGAGACGAAGTAACGACCTCCTGGGCATAGCCTCAAGACCAAAAAATATTTTTTCGTTCCTAATGCCTGGCTGGTTTTTCCCCAAAACCTGTTGTATAATGGCTTAGACCGAAAATTCCTGGACCGCATTCCCCTGGACCTCTTCCCCAGGTCCGGCGAACAGCCCTGGCGCTGAAGCCAACTGTACCCATATTCGACAATCTTGTTGATGTTTTGAGCGGCTGCTCTCTGTCCCCTCCCCGCGAGTTCTTTCGCGTTGGAGCGTCTTTGCCGTATCAGAAGACACCGCTTCACGTTCAGAAAGGGAGAGCATGTACACACCGACACGACGAAACGGGGCTGCGTCCGCCCGGACGCTGACCTCCACGGCCCTGACCAGCCTGGTCGCCCTGATGCTCGCGCCGATGGCCTTCGGCGCGGCCACGACGGGCACCATCCAGGGCAAGGTCATTTCCCCGTCCGGTAACCCGGTTCCCAACGCCACCGTCACCCTGGAAAGCAGCGGCCAGACGACCCGCACCGACAGTGGCGGCAATTATACTTTCACCGGCGTAGACCCCTCGCCGCAGACGATCCGCATCAACGCGGGGACTTCCTACCAGCCTATCGAAACCAACGTCACGGTCTCGCAGGACATTACCAGCACCGCCAATGTCCAGCTCAGGCCGCGCACCGTCAACACAGGTACGACCCGTGTGCTGCTGGGCAGCGGCGTCCGTCGGGTCGATCCTTCGACGGCCTACGGCATCAGCGCTCAGGTGGAGCAGCAGACCAAGTCCCAGCCGAACAACCTGTACCAGTTCCCCGGACTGGTGTTCGGGCAGCCCGGCATCACGCCTGACCCCTCCGGCTACGTCCACATCCGCGGCTCGGACTTCAACCAGGTCGGCTTCGACGTGGACGGCGTCCAGATCACCGAGCCGATGACGAACTCGTTCGCCACCAACATCGTCACGGTCGGCCTGAAGAGCGCGAACCTCTACACCGGCGGCGCGGACGCCTCCTACGGCAACGCGACGGGCGGCTTCATCAACGAGGTCACGAACAACGGGCGCGACCTGCGCGGCGGCATCGTCGAGGGCACCTTCGGCCCATCGCACGGCTGGAACTACCGGGGCACCAACAGCCAGTACGGCAACATCCTGGCCGGCAACAAGTTCGACTACTACGTCTCGACCATCCAGTTCGCCAACTCCTTCCCCGGCAACACCCAGATCCAGAAGCTCGGGGCCTCGTTCGACGGCGTCGCCAAGTTCAACTACTACGCCGACCCCAACAACACGTTCACCGGCTTCGTCAGCCAGGGCTTCGAGCAGTACGACACCTACGACCCGAACAACTCCGCCCACGCGTTCAAGTACGAGGTCGGCCCTAACTCGTCCGTGAACAAGGGCAGTTTCCAGCAGGACCACGACGACCAGGGCTACAACTTCAACTACCTGGGCTACAAGCACAATTTCGACGCTAAATCGTTCGCCACCTACAAGCTGTACCAGCTCAAGAACTTCTTTAACGACCACGTGGAGAACACGTCGGGCCTGTTCGAGAATCGGCACGCGACCACGACCGGCAACCAGCTCGACTACACCAACCAGCTCAGCCCGCTCAACCAGCTCAAGGTCGGGTTCTCCTACATCCCGTCCAGCACGTACTTCCGCTCCATCGCGCAGGTCGGCTCGGCCCAGCTCCAGCCGTTCTCCACCCTCCCCGCGCACGGGTACGCCGACATCATCAGCCAGGCCAAGCCCGACCAGACCGTGCTGTACCTGTCTGACAACATCCGGGCGGCGGGCGACAAGGCCACGCTGACCCTGGGCGGTCGCTACGCCAGCATGAACTACCGGCTAAACGACCTGCCCAATCAGGTCGTCAGCGGCAACGGGCTGGGCACCCTGGTGGATGCCCGCTCCTTCACCACGCACTACTTCGACCCGCGCGTCGGGGCGACCTACTCGCCGGTCCGCGACTTCGTGGTCCGCTCCTCCTACGCCGTCGAGTCCCAGTTCTCGGACTCGCGCCTGGTGGAGCGGCTCTTCCCCGAGGACAACAACGTCAACATCGCCCCCACGGCGAAGAACGGCCCCGCCCAACTGAAGTACCTGCAAGGCCGGTACGCCCAGTACAACAAGCTCGGCCCTAACCACGCCAACAACTTCGACCTGGGCTTCGACAAGGGCTTCAACCTGAGCGGGCTGGGTGCCTTCAACGGCGGCTATACGTTCTCGGCGACCGGCTTCGACCGCAAGCAGTACGACCTGATCCAGCTCACCCGCCTGGGCTACAGCCCGCTCAAGGGCGTCCGCGGCTACGACAACAGCGGCCACGGCCACGCCAGCGGCGCGGAGTTCAAGCTGGGCAAGTCCGCCAGCGCGCGCGACCCGTATGCGATCAACGGCTTCGTGTCCTACACCAACCAGGTCGCCAAGGCCACCAGCAGCGACTTCGACACGGGCTACGAGTCCTACTTCTACACCGCCTTCGCCGGCGACACGCTGACGACCGAGGGCCAGTTCCGCAGCCAGAACGGCCAGGAATATGCCACCACCTACGACCAGCGCCATACCATCGGCGTGGACCTGACCAAACGGTTCAACAAGCTGTTCGAGACCTCGATCATCCTGGACGCCGGCAGCGGCTTCCCGTTCAACAACGCCCTGGCGAACGTCGGCGAGTCCTCGGACGCCCAGCACAGCCAGCAGACCTTCGGCAACAACGCCTCGTTCGGCGAGGTGCCGGTCACGCTGTTCGACAAGCACACCTTGCAGCCGTTCAACCCCACGGTCGGCCAGTCCGGCTGGCACTACAAGATCAGCCTGAACTCGAACTTCTATCTGACGCCCACGACGTCGGTGTTCTTCGACGTAGATAACGTCTTCGACAAGAAGACGGTGCTGAACTACAGCACGGTGAACCAGGCCGGGACGCCCTATTACGACGCCCCCTCGGCGGCCTACCCGCAGGGCCGTATCTACTACGGGCCGTCCACCATCATCACGCCGGTCTTCGCCACCTTCGGCTTCCGCACCAAGTTCTAGGCCAGGGCTTTATCGACCAGGTTCCGGGTTCGAGGGGCGTTCAGCGCCCCCGCACTCAGGAAAGGACATGCATTCTCCCACATGATTAACAACAGAATAACCCACGGACATCTCCAGAGGGCCGGCCTGCTGGCCGCCTTCGGCGCGTCCGCCGTCGCTATCCTCAGCGGCTGCGGCGGGTCCAGCACCAACACGGGCCGCGCCGCCAGCGTCGCCACGCCGGCGGTCTACGGCACCAACGTCTCCAACGGCACCACCGGCAGCGGTATCGAGTTCCCCGTCACGACCACGGCGACGACCGGCCCGGTAACCGCGACCACGGGCGGCATCGTCGGTGCCCTGTCCAGCACCGCCGTCCCCCTGGAAGGCACCCTCCCCCTCGGGTTCCCCGCCGGTGCCCTGGAGGCCGACAATAACACGGCGGGCCAGGCCGTGCCGGCGAGCCAGCCGGGTGTCGTCTTCCGCGCGCTGATCGCCAACGGCAACGTCGGCAACGCCAGCGGCGCGATCACGGGCGCGACGCTGACCTCGCCCGAGGTGACCGGCTTCACGCAGGCGCTGACCTTCACCGGCGTCGGCGACGGCCCCGCTGCATCGGCCGGATACACCAGCCCCGCCTTCACCCTGCCGTTCACCACGTCGGGCATCCACCAGCTCAACGCGACCGCCACCGATGAGGGCGGCCAGTCCGGCACCACGACCCTGGGCGTGGTCGTCGTCGCCCCGACCGACGTCGCGCTGTTCCTCAACACCTTCGACACCGGCACGATGTCGGTCGCGACGGCGACGGTCCCCGCCTCTGAGGTGTTCACGGCGATCACGGCGGGCGACATCATGACCATCGACGGCGGCACGGGCACGGGTGTCTATCCCGCGAGCTACAGCGCGACAATGGCGAGCACTGCGGACGCGAACGGGACCGTCGTCCTCTTCACGACGCCCGGCACCCACACCATCACCGAACTCAAGCCGGACGGCAAGACGACGGTCCAGTCGAACACGGTCACCCTCCCCGCCACGGCCGCCGGTACGACCATCTACGCCGTCCCGGCTCCCGACGCCACGACGACGGCCGCCGTTGCCAAGCCGCACCTCGTTCGCCGCTTCGCCAAGCACTAAGCAAAGCGTGGGCTGCATTGCAACAAAGCCCCCGGCCTCATGGCCGGGGGCTTTCTCTTTGGGCGGACGGCGTATGTCGGCGTTCACCTCGCGCTTCCGTGTGCGGTATAATCTGGGGAGGAGCGAGAAAACCATGACCGTTACGCTGGAACTACCGTCGGATTTAGGAGAGGCATTGCAGCAGAGAGCGCAAGACCAGGGCCTCTCCATGCCCGATCTTCTGCTCCGGCTCGCCAGAATGGAGACAGAGGGGCCGTTATACTCTGAAGCGGAGGTCGAGGGATTTCTCCAGGAGGACAGCCTCAGCCCCGCGCTGTCGGACAAGGTCCAAAGACTGCTCGGCAGATGAAGCGCGTTTTTCTTGATGCGACCTGCTGGATGGCCGCTGCCGGCTCGGAGGCGGGCGGTTCTTCAGCAATCATCCTGCTGGCACAGTCGCTTCTGCTGACGCTGGCGGCAAGCCAAGTCGTGCTTCAGGAGGCCGAACGAAACATCCGCGCCAAGATGGGGTCCGAGGCGATTCAAAGACTCTATGCTTTGTTGGCAAACACCAAGATTGAGATGTGTGAACCGACGACGTTGGAGGAAGAAGAGCAGTGGGCAGGCCTGACGGCAGAAAAAGACCGCCACGTACTCGCGGCGGCCTTCAAAGCGAACGCGGGCGTACTCGTGACACTGGACCGCAAGCACGTTCTCACGGATGCTGTTCGCTGCGGCTTCCCCATTCCCGTTCAGGATACCAAAGAGTTCTTGACGGCGTTCCGGGGATAACCCTACTTCGGCCCTTTGGACTGGCGGCGGCGCATATCGGCGTTCAGCTCGCGCTTCCGCATGCGGATGTTCTTCGGGGTGACTTCCACCAATTCGTCCGGGCCGATGTACTCGATGCAGCGGTCCAGTGACATGTCGGCGGGGGGGGCCAGGCGCATGAACGTCTCTTTGTTCGATTCGCGCATGGACGTCAGGTGCTTCTTGCGGCAGACGTTGACTTCGAGGTCCGTGTCACGGGCGTTCTTGCCGATGATCATGCCCTCGTAGACCTCGACGTTGTGGGGCACGAACAGGATGCCCCGGTCCTCGGCGGCGGCCAGGCCGAACGTCGTGGTGATGCCCGACTCACTCGCAAGCAAACTGCCGTTTCGCTCCACGGTCATCTCGCCTGTGTAAGGGATGTAGCCGGCGAACAGGGAGTTCAGGACTCCCGTGCCGCGCGTCTCGGTGATGAACTGGTTGCGGAAGCCCAGAAGTCCGCGCGTCGGCACCTTGAAGCGCATGTGGACGTGGCCGTTGCCGGGCGAGTTCATGTCCTGCATCTCGCCCTTGCGCCGCGACAACTGCTCGATGACCACGCCGCTGTACTCTTCGGCGACGTCTACTTCCACTTCTTCCAATGGCTCCATGCGGTGGCCGTCTTCTTCGTGGAAGATGACCTCGGGCTGCGAGACTTGCAGCTCGTATCCCTCGCGCCGCATGGTCTCGATCAAGACGGCCAGGTGCAGCTCGCCCCGGCCCGAGACGGCGAACTGGTCCGCCGAGTCGGTGTCCTCGACGCGCAGGGCGACGTTCGTCTGCAACTCTTTCATCAGCCGCTCGCGCAGCTTGCGCGAGGTCGAATACTGCCCCTCACGGCCCGTCAGCGGCGACGTGTTGACGCCAAAAGTCATCCGCAGGGTCGGCTCGTCCACCTTCATGCCCGGCAGGGCGACGGGGTTCTCGCGCGAGGCGATGGTCTCGCCGATGTTGACGTCGGGCAAGCCCGAGATGGCGACGATCTCGCCCGCCTCGGCGGCCTCCACCTCAGTCCGGTTCAGGCCCTGGTAGATGAACACCTGGGCCAGCTTGCCGGGCACGTTGACGCCCTCGCGGTTGATGACGGTGATGTTCTGGCCGCTCCTGACGGTGCCGGCGTTGACCCGCCCGATGGCGATGCGGCCCTTGTAGTCGTCATAGTCCAGCGTGGTCGCGCGCAATTGGAGCGAGGCCTCGGGGTCGCCGGTCGGCGGCGGGATGTGGCTGACGATGGTCCTGAACAGGGGCAAGAGATCGACGCCGGGCGTGTCCGGCTCCAGGGTCGCCGCGCCTTGAAGGGCGATGGTATAGACGACCGGGAAGTCGAGCTGCGCCTCGGTCGCGCCCAGGGCCACGAACAGGTCAAACGTTTGATCCACCACCCAGTCCAGCCGCGCCTGGGGGCGGTCGATCTTGTTGACCACAACGACGGCCTTGTGTCCGGCCTGGAGGGCTTTAGACAGCACGAACCGCGTCTGCGGCATCGGCCCCTCCACGGCGTCGATGAGCAGCAGGACGCCGTCCACGAGGCTCATGACGCGCTCGACCTCGCCGCCGAAGTCGGCGTGTCCGGGCGTGTCCACGATGTTGATCTTGATGTCTTCGTAGGTGATGGCCGTGTGCTTGGAGACGATGGTGATGCCGCGCTCGCGCTCCAGGTCCATCTTGTCCATGACGCGGTCGGCGACGGCCTGGTTGGCGCGGAAGACGCCGCCCTGTTTGAGCATGCCGTCGACGAGAGTGGTCTTGCCGTGGTCGACGTGGGCGATGATGGCGATATTTCGCAGGTGGTCTTGAGTCTGGGTTTGGGACATAGCGACGCAGTATACCCCAAGCCGGGCGTCTTTCGGCTACGGCCCGCTTGATCCGACGTCAAGGCGGCCCTTCATCTCACGCCAGCCAAGAGGGATGACCGGGCTGCCCCTACAACAACAGCCCTCCAGCAGCAGACGGATCGGCCCCCGGCCCCCGCGTTGACACGCCGCGCCGCGTCTGGTACAATGCTCACAAGCCCGTGCCTTTCCCGCCCTTGCCGCACCCCGTCGCCCCTTGCCGCTTATGAAAAAAATCCTGCCCCTGCTCGCGCTGCCCCTGACGCTGTTGCCGCTGTGCCGACCCGCCGCGGCGGCCGCCACCGACATCGTGCCGACCGGCAGCGCCACCCTGGACACATTCGCCGCGCTGGCCCGCGCGGACGCCTTCGGGGCTTCGGACACGCCCGAAGATTTTCTGGGCGACTCGCTCTACACGCGCGGCCAGCTCGCCCGCCTCTTGGAGCACCTGATCCAGGACGAGCCGCAGCGCCTTGCGCGGGTGCAAAAAAACGACGCGGCGAATGCGGCCCTGCACGCCGCTGAGGACGAGTTGCAAGCGGAACTCAAAGCCGACAACGTGGACCTGTCCGAGGTCGACGCCGCGCCGGCCTCGGGGGTGACCGTCGGCGGCTACGTCCAGCCCGAGCTGCGGGTGGGAACGGGGGGCGGCTCAGGCTCCAAGACCGGCGCGCTGGGCGTCTACCGCGTCACCGCCCAGGGCAGCCTGCGCTCCAACCTCCGGTACGTCGTCTCGGCCTCGAACTGGGCGCAGGATGCGCGCCGCGTCTTCAACAACGACATCGGGGCGCACGACTTCTCCGCCGTCAACGAAGCCTATCTGGAACTCAACGGCGGGCGGGGGCTGACCCTGAGCCTGGGCCGCCAGCACGACCGCTGGGGGCCGGGCTATCGGGGCGCGACGATGATCTCCGACAACGCGCCCGCCTTCGACCAGCTCCAAGTGGCTTTCCCGTTCAGCCTGGGCGCGCGCCTGGGGCGCGGCTACGACTTCACCCAGTTCGCCACGACCTTCAAAGAAGGCGGTACGCGCAAGTATCTTGAAGCCCGGCGCATCGGGTACGCGTTCAGCCCGCACCTGAGCGCGGACTTCCAGGAGGCGTTCAAGTCCTCCTCGTCCAGGGCGCTGGAAGTGACGCTCCTGCCGGACTTTTATACCGCCCAGAGCGCAAACCTCAAAGTCGGCAACCTGCGTATCACCGGGCTGGACCAGACCTACAACGCCTTCCTGAACTTCGGGCTGTCCTACGCCGCCGACCCCAACACGCGCGTCTACGGCCAGCTCGGCATCGACGACATCCAGACGCCGGGGCGGCGCACCTACCGCACCCCGCGCAAGATCGCCCAGCTCTTCGGCGTGGCCTTCCAGCCCGCGTCGGGAACCGGCGTGGTGGCCGAGTACACCTTCGCCGACGCCACCACCTACAGCTCGCGCATCCCCGACACCCAGTGGCAGAAAGGCTTGTACGACGAGATCGGCCTGCCCTCCGGCCCCAACAGCCGCGAGCTGTTCCTGCGCCTGAGCCAGAAGCTCGCGCGCGGCCTGACCGCCTCGCTGCAAGGGCGGGACCGCCGCCGCCGCGACGACAGCTTCCCCGCCCCCACCTCGCGCGACCTGGCCGCGACCCTGGAGTTCGCCCCGGACAAGCAGAACGGCTTCTCCGTGACCTACCACGACTACCGCCAGCAGCCCTTCCCCCTGCCCTCCAGCGTCCTCGCCCCCGGCGACGGCTTCACGCCCGCCAACGCCGAGGGCAACTACGGCCAGGACCTCCGCATCAAGCAGCTCGACGTCGCCTACCGCTTTTTCTTTTGAGCCGGCTTCTTTTGAGCCGATTGGGAGCCTTCAGGGCCTTCCCTCTTCGTGCCCGGCGGCGGAGACCAGTCAAACGTGCCCGGCGGGGGAGATTGGTTGTACAGAAAATGGTTGTAGACAACAACGGCCCGGACGTTCGGCCCCAGACCGCCCCCCGAGTTTTGTATCTCTATCTGAGTGATGCGGTGGGTGGCCGAATCGGCCCACACACTCTTTTTAATATGAACAACCTTGAAAGGTGCAGGGTAGGTCGTAAAGATTATGTTCGCGTCGCGCGTAAAGAGCACCTGAACGTGCCCATTTAACACCACCTGATGCTCGTGAACGGGCATAGATGTAGAGTGGAATTGCGAGGACTCAGCATGGCCTGACTTGTAGCCCGTAATCGCAGTCCCGCTTGACGTCCCCCCGGACTTCGGCGATGCATCAGGCGACTGCGTCATGCGCCGTATTTCATGCTCGACTTGATCGGCGGCGTCTTTCTCCGTAAATCTGTTCGCCTCCAGTGTCTGATAGTGCCCGTCGCCGGTTCGGACGAGTCCACCCCGCTTGTCTGTTAAAATCCGCCAACCGTTACGTTGAGCCAATGTTCCTATAGCAGCCGGCCGACGGCGCAGCCAGGTGTGGACGACCTGCTCCGTTGTACTGACCTTGTTGCCGCGTAGACCTACGTAACCCGAGATTTTGTTGCCGCGCCGGTCTGTATAGTATGAAGTGGATACCCAGGAAAGCGTTTGGACCTGCTGCATCGCCTGCTCCACATCCGCGAATGCGAAAGCAGGCCGCCCCGGCTGGCCCGGCACGAGCCAGAAGAAAGCGGCAAGGGTAACGGCCAGGCACGCCAGCCCAACGCCGACACGCCGAATTGCGACCGGGCGGCGGGGTACGGATGCGGGCGGGGCGGACGCCAGCGCGGCGGCAACACGGCCTTGCAGACCCGCCGGAGCGGGCACGTCCCGCCAGGCGCGGACGCGGGCATCCAGTTGTCGGACTTCGGCCAGTTCCGCCGCGCAGGCGGGGCACTCGGCTAGGTGACGGCGGACGCGCCGGGCTTTCCCCCACCCCAGTTCCCCGTCAGTGAACGCCTCCAAGAGAGGCTGTGTCTGGTCACACGTCATGGTCGTCTACTTTCTCGGTCAGCAAAACCCGCAGGCGGCTGGCGGCCTGATGCACCCGCCACTGTACCGTGCCCTGTGGGATGTCTAAGATCTGCGCCGCCTCACGGGACGTCAGCCCTTCGGCCTTGACCAGCAGGAACGTCTCGCGCAGATAAGGCGGCAGCCCGTCGAGGGCGCAGGTCAGGGCGATGCTGTCCGCCACGGCCTGTTCCAGGCCCGGCCCGGCCTGGGCCGCGTCTTCCAAAGTAACCGTGTCCAGGCGCGGGGTGCGGCGCGAGTGCCGCCAGCAGTTCAGGGCGATGCGGTACAGCCAGGTCTGGATGGTCGAGCAGCCCTCGAATCGGTCAGTGCCCTGGAACGCAGCCAGGAACACCTCCTGCGTCAGGTCTTCCGCGTCGGGCGCGCTGCCGCACAGCCGGTAGCAAAACCGGTAGATGCGGCCACCGTATCGCCGGCAGAAGGCTGGGGAGCCAGGGCGCTCGTTCGGTCTCAATCGCGGGTCCTCACAGGGATAGTGACAGAAGTGGGGCGGTTTGTTGGTGAGGGCTAAGATTATTTCGCAGGACTCGGCGGGAGGCGTCAGGAACAACGCGACATGCTGACGATCACCGGCGATATTGTCACACCCGAGGGCGTTCTGGCGGGGGGGGCGCTGACGGTGGACGACGGCGGGCTGATCGCCGAAGTCGGCCCGCGCAGGGCTTCGCCGGCGCGGGGCGGGGACGTGGACGCGGCGGGGATGCTGGTGCTGCCGGGCTTCATCGACCTGCACGTCCACGGCGGGGGCGGGGCGGACTTCATGCACGGGACGGTCGAGGCGGCCCGGCGCGTCGCCCGCACCCACGCCCGGTGCGGCACGACGGGTCTGCTGGCGACGACGCTGACGGCCTCGCGGGTGGACACGGACGCGGCGATTTTGGCGGCGCGGGAGGTGATGGCACGAGGGCCGGGCGAGGGCGAGGCACGGATGCTGGGCATCCACCTGGAAGGGCCGTACCTCTGCCCCGCCCGGCGCGGGGCGCAGCCATTGGCCCACATCCGCCCGCCGGACGCGCACGAGCTGATGCACTGGATCACGCTGTCGGGCGAGACGGTCCGGCAGATCACGCTGGCACCGGAGATGGCAGGCGCGGAAGAAGTTGTCCGCCAGGCCCGCGCGTCGGGCGTCATCGTCTCGCTCGGGCATACCGACGCGACCGCGGACGACGTCGAACGGGCCGTGGGCTGGGGCGCGACCGGGGCGACGCACGTCTTCAACGCCATGCGCGGCCTGCTCGGGCGCGAGCCGGGGGCGGTCGGGGCGGCGCTGACGTCCCCCGAGATCGTCTGCGAGGTCATCGCCGACGGCGTCCACCTGCACCCGCTGGTCGTCAAGCTGGTCGTCCGGGCCAAAGGCGCGGGCGGCGTCGTGCTGATCACCGACGCCATCGAAGGCGCGGCCATGCCCGACGGCGTCTACAGCCTGGGCGGCCAGGCCGTCAGCGTCGAAAACGGCACGGCGGCGTTCGCCGACGGGACGCTGGCGGGCAGCGTCCTGACCATGAACCGGGCGTTCGCCAACGTCCGTGCCTTCGCCGGCGTCTCGGCCACAGAGGCCGCCCGGATGGCCTCAAGCAACGCCGCCCACCGCCTGGGCCGGGCAGATATAGGCGAGATCGCGCCGGGCCGGGCCGCCGATCTGGTCATAATCCACCCCCAAACGGGCGCGGTGGAGGCGACGTGGGTGGGCGGGCGCCTCGCCTTCCGGCATTAAACAGCGCCCGGCGTGGTACACTGCCCCCATGAGCACCCGCAAACACAAGAGCGAAGACCAACGATTCTATGATTACTGCCGGCGCTGGGACCTCCCGGCGTTCGCCCGCCCCGTGTCGGACGCCCACATCCGCGGTGTTCTGCGGCAGTTGTACGACCTCGACGGGGCGGGCGGCGACGCCAACCGGGTCGCCGACCTGGGCCACCTGCACACCGAAGCCATCGAGGACTGCCTGCAAAACCTCATGGAGCGGCCCGCGCAGTGCCACCCGGACGCCGAAGTCCGCGACCTGTCTGTGTCCGCCCTGCTGGCCTACCGGAGCCTTTCCATGAAGCGGCGGCGGCGCATCTACAACAAGCCGTTCTAGCAAAAGCAGGCCGTTCTAGCAAAAACAGGCCGTTCCAGAAAGCCGTTCCAGCAGATCGTGTCGAACCAAGCGGGCCGCCTCTAGGACAGAGGCGGCCCGTTCGTGTTCATCGTTGTTCGTGTTCATCAGGAGTGGAAATTAGGAGTGGAAATCAGGCCTTGGTCACGCGGATCCGGTCCAACTCTTTGCCCATTTCGTCGATCTGGGTCAGCGTCAGCGCGGGACCGTGGATGTCGAAGACGGTCATGGAGTGGGTGCTGGAAACGAACCGGGCGACGTAATCGGCGTTGGCGTCATCGGCGTGGAGCCACTCCGCGGGCGCGTCGGTCAGCGCGGGGTCGTACAACTCCTTGCCGCCCGCGCCGGTCGTGATGTACATGATTCCGTTTGGCCGGGTCCGCGCCTTGCCGTCGAAGGCGGTGTCCACGGTGAAGACGCCGGGGATGCGGCGGTCGGCGACGTGGTCCGGGGTCGCGCGGGTCAGGTCCGCCGGCTTGAAGCGGAACGGACGGGTGCGCTGATAGCTGTGGTGGTGGCCGTGCAGGCAGAAGTCCACGCCGTGGGCCTCGAACAGCGGCGACAGCGCGCGCATCTGCTGCTCCTTGTAATGCTCGTTCCCGGCGTTGAACGCGGGGTGGTGGTACGTGACGAACTTCCAGGGCGCGTCCGTGCCCTGGAGGTCGGCGGCGATCCACGCCTGCAATTCGGCATCGGTCGGATCGATGTAGACATTCGAGTCGAGGCACAAGAAATGGGCGTCGCCGCAGTCGAACGAGTAGTTCGCCATGTGCGGGTAGCGGGTCCCGGCGCACCCCTGGAAGTCCCGCACGAGGGCCGTATCGCCCAGCAACGGCGTCGGGCTGGGCGCGGGTCCGTTCCGGGGCAGGTGCATGGCCGTGTAGTAGGCCAGCGCATCCCGGTACTGGTCGAAGTCGGCGGCGGGCCGGCCGCCGATGCCCTTGTGGTGGACGTCGTGGTTCGCCATGACGGTGTAGAACGGGACCGAGCGCAGCAGGGGAGCGCCGACGGCGGGATCGGCCTTGTCGGCGTTGTAGACGGGGAAGAAATACTGGGCGTACTCGTGGTCCAGGCCGCTCTCGTAGACGTTGTCGCCCGTGTTCATGATGAAATCGGGGTGTGATTGATAGGCGTGGTACGCGATGGCTTTCTCGGCGGGGTCGCCGTAAGCATTGTCCCCGAAGGCGACGAAGCGGGTCGGCTCGCCCCGCTTCTTGCGCGTGGTGAAGTACCCTTCGGCGATTGTTTTGTCCGCACCGCGCAGGCGGTACTCGTAGCGTAGGCTCAGACCCAGGCCGGACAGCGCGGCGGCGTAGTTGAAGCGCCGGTCCCCGTCCGCCGGCCCGCCCCACCGCTCGGTGCGGGTCAGGGCCGCGACCCGGCCCAGGGCTTTCGTCGGGCCGAATTCCAGCACGAAGTCGGCGGGCTGCGGCTCCGTCTGCCAGGCGATGACAACCGATTCGTGCCCGTCCACGAGCTGGCTGGACGGGCCGGGCTGCACATACGGCAGGGCGGTGAACCGGGGCAGGGCCAGGCCAGGCGCGGCGAACAGGCCGCGCCCGATGGGCGTCAGGGCCAGGAAGGTGACGCCGCCCGCCGAGCGGAGGAACTGCCGCCGCGTGATTTGGGACGGCTTGCTCACTTGGCCGCCTGCTTTTCGGCGGGCACGGTGAACTGCTGGAGGTAGCCGTTGTCGGCGTCGCTGTACGACACCCAGACGGCATGGGTGTCGGGGTCCACGGCCAGCGTGTGGGACTTGTGGTGCGAAGGCACGTCGCCGAGGTTCGCCAGGCCGCTCGTCCTGCCGGAGACTTCCTGCACGACGGAAATGACTCCGGCGTCGCCGCAGGCGCAGTAGAGCCGGCGGCTACCCTGGTCGAAGGCGATCTGGTCCACATAGCCCGGCGCGATGTCCACGGACGACAGCACTTTGCCCGTCTTCTGGTCCAGCATCACGACCTTGCCTTTGCCCGCCGCGAAGACGCGGCGCGTCTTGGCATCAACCGCCAGGCCGTGCGGCGATGTCATGGGTGCGGTCGGCCAGCTCGCCTCGACGGTATTGGTGGCGGGGTTGATGACCTGGGTGAGGTTGGCGGGCTTGATGTTCTGGTACAGCCGATCCGCCTTGGCGTCGTAGGCGACGTACTCGGGGGCGCCGGCGATGGCGACCGTCCCGGCCAGCGTGTTATCCTTGGCGTTGATGACCCAGTCTTCGGCCCCGTCGTCGTGGCAGACGTACAGCGTGTCGGCCTTGGTGTCCAGGACGATGTCGTCACCCGGCCCGGTCAGGGCGATCTCGCCGGTCTTCGCCAGCGTCGTGTTGTCGAAGACGACCACCTTCTGGCCGCCGCCCGCCGTGAACAGCTTGTTGTCGGCCTCGTCCACGGCGATGCCGTTGATCTCGACCCCGGTGGGGAGCTGCCGCACGGCGTTGGTCTTGAGGTCCAGCACGACCAGCGTGTTCTTGCCGGGGTGCGACGCCAGCAGCCGGTGCCGGGGGGCGTCCACCAGCATCCAGTCGAAGCCGCCCGGCCCGCCCGGCACGACGACCGGCGGCTGCGGCGTCAGCAGGGCCTGGGCGTGGGCGGCGGAGGTGGAAACAGCGAAGGTGGACAAGAGGGCCGCACAGGCGGCGAGGCGGGAAACGGTCATAAATACTCCTTGGGATTCTCTGTGACGAAGCGCGCGGACATCACTGGCCGGTGCCTTTTTTCTCTTCCCGTATCTGCTTGGGGGACTGCCCGGTGGGGGTTTCCATTGCCTTCTGGCTTTTCCCGCACCCGGCCAGGAGCGGCAGAAGTACGCTACACACAAGGGCGAGGACGACAACACGCGAGGTAACAGGTTTCATTGCAAATTTTCTGAGGCCAAGTGAGGCAAACGAACGAGGTGGCGAGATTAGCCCCGGACGGGCCGATGGATGATCCATCAGCCCGTTCAAGGTCGCACCAGCTACGGAAGAGGGGTGGAAGTGGCGTAAAGCTCAGCGGCCGCCTGGGTACATGTCTCGCCGTCGGCGGAGATCGGGTAGCCGTTGCCGCCGGGAGGCGCATTGCCGCCAGTCTTGTAGTCGCCAATGGCGCTCGGATCATAGCACCACTTGATAGCAACGGTCTGGTCAACGGGAATGACGATCGCACTGTTGCTGATGCTGGACTGGGCCATCATCATACGGATCGGCTTAACATGCCCATCTACGAAGCCCATGTTCTCCAGGCCGCCGTGACGCAGGGCGGCAGTGCTCTTGAACCGCCCGGCCGCATTATCCATGGCAACGGAGAGGTTGTCCCATGTGTCACCGAAAGCGACCGTATCGGCGGGGTTGACGAGCTGTGCGATGTTGCGGCCCGGCCGCAGCGTCTTTCCGTTGGCGTCCGTCGTCTGCGCTCCGATTAGCCCGTAGCCGCCGTCGCTGACGATGCCGTCATCGTAGCCGTAGCCGACGCACTGGCCGGTCGCGTTGAAGTTGTCCCAGCACCCACCGACATCTTCGCCCGCCTTCACGTTATTGGGCTGGCCGGGGTGTTTTGGCCCCGCATCCGGGTACGTGGGCATCGAGTCGCTCCGGTCGGGGCAGAGGAACACGTTGACGTTCTTCATGAACGGCTGGAGGACCACAAAGTAGTCGGGGGTATAGCCGGAGCCATCAAGGCCGCCGGGCTGGGTGGCCTTGGAGATGGTCGGGGTGAACTCGTCGTAGTCCTGGTTGTACTGAAGGTAGGCCAGGCCGATCTGCTTGAGGTTGCTCTCGCAGGCCGCGCGGCGAGCGTTCTCCCGGACCTTCTGGAACACGGGGAACAAGATCGCTGCGAGAATCGCGATGATGGCGATGACGACGAGCAGCTCGATCAGCGTGAAACCCTGACGACGCTTCATGGGGGTGATTTCCTTGTTCGTTGTACGACTGTGCCGGGCGCTTCCGGCAACGTTATGGTACTCGAAAAGGGTTCGCCCCTATGTTAAGAGAAGGTCAAGTTTTCATTAAGCTTTTGTTAAGCGAATGCGCGTTCGTCGCAATAGCAACCGTCTTACGGCCAGAAAGGCGGGCTTGGGGAAGGAGGGCAAGCCCGCCGGGAGGGGTTCCTCGCCGCCTCCCAGTACGCTCAGGCGACGGGACGGCGGTGGGGCAGGAGCGGCAGGTGCAGGTGCGCTTGCAGAGCGAAGCCGGCCACGGCCAGGAAGGCGGCCAGACCGAGATACGCCGCGCCGTATTTCCAGCGGTCCGCCGCAGTCGCCTGGTAGTAGTCGCTGTCCTCGGGCCTCGCCTTCCAGCCGGCGATGATGCGCGGCAGGCTCAGCAGCGCCAGGATGATCACCAGCGGGTTGTAGCGGGCCACAAACAGCAGCAGGACCGCGCCGATGGCGAGCAGCTTGGGCGAGAACAGCGGCGTGATCCAGCCGCCGTCCAGCGGCGGGGTGGGCGCGAGGTTGAACAGGTTCATAAAAAAGCAGAACTGCGCCAGGACCAGCCAGTAGGGCGAGGGGAACGGCAGGTAGAGCAGCAGGCAGCCCAGGCCCGCCAGCGTCCCGAACACAGGCCCCATGATGCCGATGAACGCATCCTCGGCGATGTTCTTCCCGGCCCGCTTGGTGGTCACGAACGCCCCCATAAACGGGACGAAGACCATGATGCCCGTGGGGATGCCGCGCATCCGGGCGGCCAGCGCGTGTCCGCACTCGTGGATGAAGATCAGGCCGACGATGCCGGCCCCGATCTCCCAGGCTCCGTAGAGTGAGGCGTAGGCCCACGCCGAGAGCAGCATCGTCCCGCCGCCCAGGAGCAGCTTGCCGAAGATCAGCAGGAACTTGAACTTGGCGAGCACGGCCAGCACGGGAGCACCGATCTTCGCCAGCAGCAGCAACACCGAGGCCAGCGTCCCCAGGACGCCGCCGCGGGACTGCCACCGCTCCAGCAGGCCCGGCTTCTTGCCCGGCGGCGGGGCGTAGGGCGTCCACGAAGCGGGCGGCGCGGGCTGCCCCTCGGGCGGCGGGGCGGCTTGCCCTTGTGCGGCGCGCTGCCCGTCGGCGGTGCGGCCTGAAAGCAGGCTGCGCCGGCGCTCTTCTTCCGTTTCGGGCAGCCTCGGATTTTGGGTGCTTGCGTTTTGGGTATCGGTGTCGTTCATGGGTACTTTATATTCCGAGCGGCAGAAAACCGCTGTGGCTTGTCCCTGTGGATGAATGTCGCCTCGTCTTTCCGAAGACGAGATATTGAGGCATTGCGTTCCCCTACAGGTTCGGGTACAATGATCGTAGAACAATACTACACGGGGGCACTGTATGCCAGAGACACTTGACAAGCCAATCAGCATTCGCTTTGACGGGGCGACCGTCGAACACCTCAAGCGCGTTGCCCGATATGAGGCATTCGAGCGCGACCAAGACATCACCGTAGCAGACCTTATCCGAGAATCCGTCTTGCAGGTCTACCCCATGCCAAAGGATGCGAATGAAGACGCTGACGAAGACCACAGGGCGTAGCGTCTACAATCTGAATTATCATATCGTTCTTGTCACCAAGTACCGAAACAAAGTCCTGACGGGGGACGTTCAGCGGTTCGTCAAGGAGCAGGTGCCGATCATCTGCACCCGCTACGAGTGGGACACGCTGGCGGTGGATGTGATGCCCGAACACGTTCACCTGTTCGTGTCGGCCCCGCCGATCATCGCGCCAAACACAATCGAAGACCTTAAAAAGCATTCTTGCCGTTGCCGTTTTCCGTGAGTTCCCGACACTCAAACGGCGGCGGTTTTGGGGCAGTGGCCTCTGGTCAGATGGATGTTAGTACGGCTCGGCTGGCATGGATGTTATTACGGCTCGGCTGGCGCAGTCTCCGCCGAAATCATCAAACGCTACATTGAAAACCAAAAGGATGCGTGACATAGGGAGGCATCCGCAATGAATTTTCTAAAAACCAGACGGTTTACGGCAATCGTCGGAGTGCTCGCGATTGGCTCTCTGGGCGTCATTCTGCACGGGATGGGAGCGTCCACGGATAGCCCCGCGCTTGTTTCCATTGCCGCCGACGCAATGACAGATTGGACGCACAGTGGCTTTGGTTTTTTGCGCCAGCCAAACGGCATCAATTCTTCGCCCGATGACCCTTTTCTGGCATCCAGAACTGAGAATAAGGCAGTCGTGACTATCCCTTACGCGACAAATTTTGGGCCAGTGCAAAATGTAAATGTGTACTTGGTGCGAAATCAAAAGACCAACGAATGGAAGGCAATTTCCTTTTCTGATGGAGGAGGCACATTGCATCCAGTCGTTGATGGATGTGGGCTGTGTGGGGCGGATAAGCCCTACAAGCCAACACAAAAATGGCCCGACTAATGGACACGAATCGATGTTACAAATTCCGCATAGACCCTACGCCAGAACAGGAACACTCCTTTGCTGTCTTCGCGGGCTGCCGCCGCTTTGTCTGGAACTGGGCACTTGCCCGCAAGCAGGAAGTGTTCAAGTCCACTGGCAAGGGCATCGGGTACAACGCGCTGGCTTCGGAACTCGTGGCTCTCAAAAAGACGGATGCGCCGTTCCTTACAAACTGCCAAAGCCAGGTGCTTCAGCAAACGCTCATGGACTTGGAGAAAGCCTTCAAGTCCTTCTTTGAGAAACGCACCCGCTTTCCCAGATTCAAGAGCCAAAAGCGCACTCGCCATGCCTTCCGCATCCCTCAGAACGTCAGCATCGTAGACGGCAAGGTGTTCATCCCGAAAATCGGGCTGGTGAGGGCACGGCTCCATCGCGACATAGAAGGCTCGGTCAAATCGGCTACGATCAAGCAGGAGGCAGACGGTTACTGGTATGTTGTGTTTGTCAGCCGTATTGAAATTCCTGACTGGGTTCCTGCCTGCGACCAGCCCTGCGGGATTGACCTGGGGCTGGAATCGTTTCTGACGCTGGACAACGGCACGAAGGTCAAGCCCCCGAAGTTCTACCGCCGTGGACACCGCAAACTCAAACTGCTCCAGCGCAGGCTGTCTCGCTGCCAGAAAGCCAGCCGAAACAGGGCGAAAGCAAAGGCGCGGGTTGCACGTCAACACACCCGTGTTGCCAATCGCAGGAACGATTTCCTGCACAGACTCTCTCACGGGCTTGTCGCCCGATACGACACGATCTGCGTCGAAGACTTGAACCTGTTCGCGTTAGTGAGAACCAAACTTCGAGGACACAGTAAATCTTGGGCAGACGCCTCAGTCAGATCATTTCTTCGGATGCTGGAATACAAGTCACTCTGCAATGCTGGGCAAGTGGTCAAGGTGGGACGATGGTTCCCCTCCTCCAAAACTTGCCACAAGTGTTCCCGTATTCAGCATCTGGCACTCTCGGACAGGCAATGGACGTGCGGCAACTGCGGAGCGTGTCACAACCGCGACCACAACGCCGCAATCAACATCCTGACCGAAGGCTTACGCATAGTCGCGGCAGGGAGTGCCGAGACTCAAACTGCCTCTGGAGAGAGCATAAGCCCTGCTATGGCAGGCGGCTCTCGTTGAAAGAGGAAGCCACACCCCTTGTGGGTGTGGTCACTTCACAAACGCTTGTGGAACACAAACCATTCCCCGAGCAGCAGGCACAGGGCGACGGCGGCCAGGGCGGGCCACAGGTCGTCCTTGGCGCGGCGGGCATGGAGCGGGGGCGCGGCGGGCGAGGCGACGGCGGGGTGTGTGAGCGCGGGCGGGTTCTTGACGGCTAACGTGCTCTCGTCGGCGCTGTCCAAATTCACGGCAAAGGGAAAGTCCGACCCACCCGACGTTTTTGCGTGGTAGACACCCGCCTGCCGCGTGTCGTCGAACAGGACCACGCCTCCATTGGGCGGCGCGGCGACAGCGGACACGCTGCCGTCGGGGCGAGTCACCGAAACCGAAGACCCGCCGGGCGGCAGGGTCAGCGAGGCGACGCCGCCGGTCGGCGTCTCGACCTGGCTCGCGCCCAGCCCCCCCGCCGCGGTCAGCCAGCGGACGGAGTTGGTTAAAAAGATCGGGAACGAGACGCGCATGGGCCAGTCCGAATCGGACAAGTCAAAGGCGACCGAGATGACGCGCAGGCCGTTGTGCTCGCCCGCGACGATCAGCGGCCCCGAGTCGGCCTCGGCCAGCGCCTGCCCCCAGGGCCGCGCCGACGCCCGCAGTGCCGTCCGCAGGCGCAGGCCTTCTAAATCCACGAAGCGCATGACCGGGTGGGTGCGGTTCTCATCCACGAACGCGGGCGCGTCCGCGCTGCCGTCGGCGGAAATCGGCGTTTGATCGCTGACGGCATCGAAGACGAGATAATTACCCGGCGGCAGGGGAGACTTGGGTAGGGCACCGTCGAAGACGACCATGCCGTAGCCCGCGCCGCTGCGCCCGACCGTTGCGAACTCGTCGGGGATACACTCTTCCAGAATGACATCCGGGTCGAGGTTCAGCCCGTTCTCCAGAAACACGTTGCCGCCCGGCGAGACCAGCAGGACGCGGCGCGGGCGGGGCGGGGCCAGAACGAGCGACGCCTGGTTGTCCGTGGCAAGATCATCTTTGACGTCGTCCAGGCGCGCCGTGACCACGCCGCCGCCCTTCAGCAGTGGGCTGTCGAACGTCTCCGACTGGCTGCCGCCGGTCAAAGTCAGCGCGCGGGCGTCCACCAGCTTGCCGTCTTTGAGCAGCGTCAGCGTCCCGCCCGTGCCGTGTCGCGCCCCCGTGTTCTGCACCTCGACGAAGACCTCATCGCCGCCCGTCTGCGGGTTGTGCCGCCCGTCCATGCGCGTAATGGCGACGTTGTCCGGCGTGGCCGTCCCGATGGGCGTCAGCTTGACGTCGGTCCCGCCGAAGGGGATGCCGGCCAGCTTCCGCAGGTCGTCGGCGCTGTACGCGCCGTCGGAGAAGACGCGGATTTCGGCCCCGCCCCGCGCCCCGACCAGAGCCTGCGCCAGTGTCAGCGCGGCGGGCATGTCGGCCACCGTGTCGGTCGGCGTCGCCCCGTCCAGGGCCGTCTTGAGCCGCCCCTTGTCGCCCGTAAAGCCCGACACCAGAGACGTGGGCGTGGATGACGCGCCCAGGACGGTCGCCACGTCGCCCAGCCGCATCTCCCCATCCACGAACTTGTCCGCCGCATCCTTGGCAGCTTGCAGGCGCGCGGGGCGGACGTCGGTGGCGTTCATCGAGGCCGACGTGTCCAGTATGATCACGACCGTGCGCCCGGTAACCGCCTGCCCATAGACGAAGGGCCGGGCCAGGGCGAAGACCAGCAGGAAAGCGGTCAAAAGCTGGAGAAACAGCAGCAGGGTCCGCCGCAGCCTTTGGAACGGGGCGTTCGCCTGCGTCTCCTGAAGCAGCGTGTTCCACAGGTACAGCGACGACACCGTCACGTCCTGCCGCTTCAGCCGCAGCATCCACAGCGCGACGATGCCGCCGAGCAGCGGCAGCGCCCAGAGCAGGTTGAAAGGATTGAGAAGGTTCACGGTTGATTATGGCACACAAACACGGTATCGCGTTTTCGCTCGGCCTCGCCCTGCTCGCCGCATCTCCGTCCCCGAGCATGGCGGCTCCCTCCGGGCGCAGTGCCAACTTACGATTGCTCCACGCGGTAGAATCGGCTGACCTTGCCGGTGCGCGGGCCGCACTGGCGGCGGGCGCGCAGCCCAACGTCAAGTCAGAGGGCGGCATCCCGGCCCTGCTCATCGCGGCGCGCAGGAGCGACACTGATCTCGTGACCGCGCTGCTGGACAGGGGCGCGGATGTCAACGCGACCGGCGGGCAGGGCTACACGGCGTTGACGATCCTCCCGCCTGAAGCCACCTCCGCCCTCATTCAAGAGCTGCTGGACAGAGGTGCGGACCCAAATCGGGCAAACACGCACGGTGCCACGCCTTTGGTACGATTCAGCGGCACCGACCGCCTGAGCGTCGTCCGAATGCTGCTGGACAAGGGCGCGGACGTCAACGCAAAGAATCCCGACGGCACCACGGCCCTGATGGCCGCCGCCGCGACGGGCAGTAAGCTCCCCATCGTCCAGCTTCTACTGGACCGGGGGGCCGACATCAACGCCAAAGACGCCGACGGCGGGACGGCCCTCACCGTCGCCGCTTTGGCCCAGGGCGACAGCATTCCGGCGCTCCAATTGTTGCTGGACAGAGGGGCCGACGTCTCGACAATTAACGCCGGCCACTCCTCCTGGAATCCGCTGACGGAGGCTGCGCGGCGTAGCGACTCGGTTCTCTTCCATTTTCTTCTTGCCCACGGCGCGGACATCAACGCGAAAGATAGGTGGGGCCGGACCGCGCTGGAAAGTCTGCTGCCCTTCTCAGGGGCATGGGAGCGCCCCCTCCGGTTGCTGCTGGATAACGGTGCCGATGTCAACGCCCGAAACGCCGGCGGAGACACTCCTTTGATGGAAGAAGCAGGAGAGCGTAACCCCGCCGCCCTTCAGGTCCTGTTGGCCCACGGCGCGGACGTCAACGCCAAAGATGGGAACGGCCTGACCACACTCATGGTGGCGACCGGGTGCTATAACGACGCCGAAGCCGTCAAAATCCTGCTGGCCCACGGGGCGGATGTCAACGCGAAAGACAACAAAGGCGTAACGGCTCTTGGGGTCGCCCGGCGTCAGCATAACGCCGAGACCATCAACCTGCTGAAAGCGGCCGGCGCGAAGGACGAGGAACAACGGCGGCCTCTCCCCACGCCTTCCGGTGTTCTCTAGCATGCCTCTGCGAGACAGAGTCGTCAATCCTCGGAAGGTTCGCTGCTCCATTGACCCTCACCGTCCTACAGCACCCGCTGGCCGCGCACTTTCTGACGCACCTGCGGGACCGCACCACCAAGCCCTCACTGTTCCGGCTGCTGACCAAGCGGCTGACCGTGCTCCTGGCCGTCGAGGCCACGGCGGGTCTGGCTTTGCGCCCGCGCGCCATCGAGACGCCGATGGAGCCTCTCAATAGCCCCGTGCTGGACGACCCGCTGGTCGCCGTCCCCATCCTGCGCGCGGGGCTGGGGATGCTGGACTCGGTCGTCGAGTTTTTCCCGGACGTGTCGGTCGGCTATGTCGGTTTGGAGCGCGACCACGAGACCGCCGTGGCGTCGTCGTACTACGCCAAGCTGCCGCCCCGGATGGGCGGGAGGACGGCGCTGATTCTCGACCCCATGCTCGCCACGGGCGGCTCGGCGTCCCAGGCGATCTCGCTGGTCAAGGCGGCGGGCGCGGGCCGCGTCCTGATGCTCTGCATCGTCGCCGCCCCCGAGGGCGTTGCACGTCTGAATGCCGAACACCCCGACGTGCCGATCACCACGGCGGGCCTGGACCGCGCGCTGAACGACCTGAAATACATCCTGCCCGGCCTGGGGGACTTCGGAGACCGGCTGTATGGGACGGAGGGGTAAGCGAGCACCCGGCGCGGCGCGTCGTTCAGGGGGAAAGTACCGGCACGAGTGTCGTCCCTCACGGATAGATGCCGCGCGTCAGGGTCGCCTCGGCCACGCGGGCGACGCCGACGACGTAGGCCGCCGTGCGGAGATCGACGCGGTGCATCTCCGCCGCCGCCCAGACCTCGCCGAAGGCCCGCTTCATCACGCGCGCGAGCCGGGCGTTGACCTGCGCCTCGCTCCAGAAGAACGATTGGATGTCCTGCACCCACTCGAAGTAGGAGACGGTCACGCCGCCCGCATTGGCGAGGATGTCCGGGAGCAGCAGGACGCCTTTGTCTTTGAGGATGGCGTCGGCCTCGGGCGTGGTCGGGCCGTTCGCGCCCTCCACAACCATTCTGGCCCGAATCTGATCGGCGTTCGCGCCGGTGATCTGGCCTTGCAGGGCGGCAGGGACGAGCACATCGCAGGCCGTTTCCAGGACGTCGGACGGCGAAACGGCGTCCGCGCCGGGGAAGCCGACGACCGACCCGGAGCGCTGGACGTGGGCGACGAGGGCGGGGACGTCCAGGCCGCCCGCGTCGGCGACGCCGCCCCGGACGTCCGAGATCGCCACGACTTTGGCCCCGCGCTTGTGGAACAGCCGGGCGGCGGCGCTGCCGACGTTGCCGAAGCCCGACACGACCACGGTCGCGCCGTCCAGGCTCTTGCCCTCCTGCCGGAAGGCCTGCTCGGTGACAAGCACGACGCCCAGGCCCGTGGCATCCACGCGGCCCTCGGAGCCGCCGATGGCGACCGGCTTGCCGGTCACGACGGCGGGGACGGTGTGCCCGGCGTGCATCGAGTAGGTGTCCATCAGCCAGGCCATGATCTGGCCGTTCGTGCCGACGTCGGGGGCGGGGATGTCGCTGTCGGGGCCGATGATCAGACTGATCTCGGTCGTGTAGCGGCGGGTCAGGTCTTCCAGCTCGGCCCGCGTCAGCGCCTTGGGGTCGCAGACGACGCCGCCCTTGGCCCCGCCGAAGGGGATGTTGACCACGGCGCACTTCCAGGTCATCCACATGGCGAGGGCGCGGACCTCGTCGATGTCGGTCTCGGGGTGGAAGCGGAGGCCGCCCTTGGCCGGGCCGCGACTCGTGTTGTGCTGGACGCGGTAGCCCGTAAACATCTGCGTCCCGCCGCCGGTCATGGACACGGGGAAGTGGACGGTCAGCTCGCGCTTGGGCAGCCGCAGGATGCCGTGGACGCCCTCGTCCAGCTTCAGGATGCCGGCCACGTGGTCGAGCTGCTGCAACGCGATCTTGTAAGGGTTCATCTCCTCGGCGGCGCGGCCTGGTGCCGGGGGCGCGGTCGGTGGAGGCGCGGTTGGTGAGGGCATGGGCGTTCTTTCTCCCCGGCTCCGGGCTTTTCCTCCCCCGCCGCGCCTTGACAAAACGCCGCCGATGGTTTACAGTTGCTTCTGGGAAAGCGGAGGAACGACCATGAACGCCCCCCTCAACACTCTCTGCGTGTGCCTCGGATTGGCATCACTCGGAGTCGCCGCCGCCGACGCCCCCGCGCGGGCGGATTACACGGCCACGGCGGACCCGAGCGTCCAGTACAAGACCTGGCAGGGCTGGGGGACGTCGCTCGCGTGGTGGGCCAAGGTCGTCGGCGGCTTCCCGGAGCCGATCCGCAGCGAGTACATGGACCGCGCGTTCGACCCGGTCAAGGGGCTGGGGCTGAACGTCGTCCGCTACAACATCGGCGGCGGCGAGAACCCCGCCTACCGCGCGCCCAACCCGCCGTTTCTTTCCTTCCGCGCCGCCGTGCCGGGCTTCCAGTCCGCGCCCGGCGTGTGGGACTGGACGGCGGACGCGAACCAGCGCTGGGTGCTCCACGCGGCCATCCGGCGCGGCGCGGACCAGCTCGAGGCGTTCTCCAACTCCCCGCCGTGGTGGATGACGCGCAGCGGCAGCGTCACCGGCAACGTCGGCGGCAGGGACAACCTGAAGCCCGACAGCGACGCCGCCTTCGGGGACTATCTCGCCGGCGTGGTCGGGCACTTCCACGACGCCTGGGGGGTCACGTTCCGCGACCTGGAGCCGCTCAACGAGCCGTCCCCCGGCTGGTGGACCTTTGGCGGCGGCGGCAACCGCCAGGAAGGCTGCCACGTCGACCCGCCCCACCAGAACGACGTGGTCAAGGCCGCCGGGGCGGCCCTGGCCCGGCGCGGCATCACGGCCACGACCGTGGCCGCCTCGGACGAGTCGCTCATCAGCGACGCGGTCAACACGACCGGCTTCTACGACCGCACCGCCCTGGGGTATCTGTCCAAGATCAACACGCACTCCTATGGGGGCGGGAACCGCACCCAGCTCTCGACCTTCGCCGCGTCGGCGGGCAAGGACCTGTGGCTCTCGGAGTACGGCGACGGCGACGCCAGCGGGATGCAATTGTCGCGGCAGATCCTCACCGACGTCAACGGCCTGCACCCCACAGCCTGGGTCTACTGGCAGGTGGTGGACGGCGGCGGCTGGGGGCTGATGGTGAACGGCCTGGGGGACGAGACGAACACGGCGTACACGCTCAACAAGAAGTACTTCGTCCTGGGCCAGTACAGCAAGTTCCTGCGGCCCGGCTTCCGCCTGTTCGCCCTCGACGACGAGAACTCGCTGGCGGGCTGGGACCCGAAGACGCACACCCTGGTCGTCGTCACCACCAACGGCGGCGACGCGCCCAGCCGCGTCACTTTCGACCTGTCCCGGTTCACTCACTTGGGCACGGCGGCGGCGGCTTACCAAACGTCCCCGACCGAAAACATAACGAGGCTGCCCCCCATCGCGGTCACGAGCGGGCGCTTCACCGCCGCCCTGCCGGCGAAGTCCGTCACCACCTTCGTCCTCGCCCGCGTCGCCTACGACGGGCCGCAGGCCGTGCGCTTTTCCGGCTACTCCACGCTGACCGACGGGAATGGAAAGCCTGCCGCGGACGGCGAGGGCGTGGGCCGGCAGTGGAGCCTGCGCGCGACGGGCAACGGCTGGTACGGGATCGTCAACCGCCGCAGCGGGCTGGTGCTGGACGTCAGCCAGGCCTCCAAAGAGGCCGGTGCCGCCGTGCTCCCCTACGCCGACAACGGCGGCCTGAACCAGCAGTGGCGCTTGACTCCGCGGGCGGGCGGCACCTACACCGTCGTCAACCGCAACAGCGGCCTGGCACTCTCCCAGGGTCCGACTGGCCTGACCCAGCAGCCCATCGGCGACGCCCCCGCCCAGCGCTGGCGCTTGCAGCCCGTCAAGCCCGGCGGCTAACGCGCGGCGATTCGCCCGTAACATTGCCTGCAAACCCGCTTGACAGGCTGGCGCAAGTGTGTTATGATGGCCGTGTTCGAGAGCATCGGTCGCAAGTCCCACGCGGAAAGCGGGTCCTGTCATGTCTCCTCAGCCTCTTCGCCAAGTCTGCCGCGCGCGCCTTGTCTTAGATAAGGCGCGCGCCCTGCCCCGCGCCCTTCTCCTCATTCCCTTGCTGCTCTGCCTCGGCACCCCACCCGCCCGCGCCGGCTCCTGGACATTCACCTGCACCGGCAGCGGCAGCCTCACCTATGTTCCCTTTGGACCCACCCCCTGTAGGCCGATTTATTGGACACCTCCCGGCCCTCAAAGTGGCAGATTCGACTTAGGCTCGACATTCGGCGGCGATGCCTACTCTGACTACTACGGAAGCACCAGCGCCAAGGCCACCATCACGCTCCAGGTTGCGGCCACCTGGTCTCCCGCCGCCGGGCAGACCGCCGCCACCGACCCGCCCCCGCCCAGCGTGTGGCTCTGTGAGAGCGGCAGAACGGAATGGTCCATTGAGACCTATCTTAATCCGTCCGCGGGCAAGTGCAGCGACGGGCTGGGGGCGGAAGACGCGGAGACTAACACCTCCGGCATCGCCGACAGCTCCAAGGCGGCTGTAACATCTCCCCCAGCCTACTGGACCAATGCCAGCGTTGTGAACGGCGTTGCCACCCTCCCTCAGCGTACACTCAGCGCCGCTGTGAATGTTGTCCCAGCCGGACACGGCAACTACTTCTCGGTCCACATCGACAACTACTCAGTTACCGTACACCCCCAGCCGTACAACTTTAGACAGGTCGGCACTCCAACCACCGGGAATGACGGCACCGGGCATAGCAATGGTACTTACATCACGAACTACGCTTGGAGTTCTACCGATGGCATACCCGGTGATGAGACATCATGCACGGAATATGAAATTGTCACATATCCAGGAACGCCGGGAACTGCGACCTCCCCCACAACCTATCTGCCGCCGAATCCACCGTTTAACTCAGGTTGGGATTATGACACTTCCACGCCTCCCATACCCCGCTTTGTAAGCCCGACCGAAAACGATGTTGCTGGTTCTGTAGAACAGGCACATGATACTCAAGCGATATACGGCTTCTCACCCCCATACGCCGCAGGCAGCTTTACAGGAACCCAGAATTTTTATTTCAGAGACTCACAGACCGGGGAAAAGATGGTGCCGATGCCGGGAACTGTTACTATGCCAATTTCCATCGTCCGCACGGTAAAGACGCTCGGGCCGAACTACACACCGTATTGGTGGTACACGGTGACGAAGACGCCGCCCACCTCCAACCCAGTCGTCAAATACCCACTGCCGGGGCAGTAGCCTATCACAGCCTAACCGGAGCGACACATGAAAACCACAAACAAAGCCTCGACACTAGGCAAAGGGCTTGCCACCCTCACAGCGGCCCTGGTCATCCTCTGCGCGTTCGGCCAAGCGTGCGCGGTCGCCGACACGGACACCCTCGGCCCGCTCGACATCCAATTATCGCTGGTGGGCGGCACCCGTTTTTCGCTCGGCGAGCCGATCTCGCTGAGATACGACGTCAACAACAGCTCGAAAGAAGACCTGGTCGCCCACGTCGGCTTTGACGGCGCTTCCGGCGGGATGCGGTGGCTGACGATCAGGCTCACCGGCACAGACGGGAAGGCGGTGCTTCCCCTGCCGGAAGTCGGGCCTTCCGAGCGCAACGGTCAGCAGAACGACGTGGTCCTGGTTTCGGCAGGGAGGACGCAGCACGGGTACGTCGTCCTGAGCCAGAGGTTCGTGCTGCCCTCTGCGGGCGACTACTCGCTCGTGGTATCGGCGCGGATGCCCTACGACGTTGAAGAGCCGCCGTTCGACAATGTGCCCGGACAGGAGGCGGCTGTCGAGGTGCCACCGGCCTACCTGGCGAGCAAGACCTTCTCGTTCCCCCTGCACGTCGCGCCGGCTGACCCACGGAAGCTCCAAGCCCTCGCCGAGTCCCTGCGTCAGGAGGCAACAGCGGAACATGACGTCTCAAAGAGGAGCATGCTGATCCAGTCCCTCTTCTCCTTGCCGGAGACACAGGCAGTGGCGAGCTGGCGGACAATCGCCAGCGATCCGCGCCTCTCCTACTGGGGCGCGGACGACGTCGCCCGCGGGTTGGCCCAGGTGCGCTCCGTTCAGGCGGCGGACATCATCGCGGGCATGTTCCCGACCGCGCAAGAGGCCGCAGACCCGAACGTCATCGCAAACTTCGGGTCGCGCGAATTGGAGGATATGTACCGGGCCGGCCCCACCCGTGTCCGGCAGTATATCAGCCACCTCTACGCGATCCACGGTGTCGTGTTCCCCGCGGAACCAACTCCGCAGGTTATACCGCCAGGCCATATGGCTGTGGGACGACCTACCGCCCAATAGAAAATCGAATCGTGGAGAAACAGCCGCCGCGTCAACAGATGCAGCGGCTTTTTTGCCTGAGAGCGGCATCAGCGGGCGGCGATCTGTCCCGCCTGCCCCAGCGCGGCCAGCGTCCGCGCGGCGAGGGTGGCGGCGGGGGCCTGCCGCGCCTGGTCGTCGACGTGGTCGTTGGTGTAGCGGATGACGCCCCGCGCGTCGAGGGCGAAGGCGCGGGGGCAGGCGGCGAGGCGGTAGACGTTCTCGGTGAGGGAGGAGTTGGGGTCGGGCAGCAGGCGGGTGTGGGCCGAGTCCAGGCCGTTCTTGGCGGCGAAGGCGGACGCCGCGGCTCTGTCGCCGGCGAAGACGACGACCGTTTCGGCGCGCGCGGGCAGGCGCGCGGCGCGCTGGAGGCGGCCCCAGGACCGGGCGAGGTCGGCGCACCAGGGGCAGCCGCAGAAGAAAAACACGGCCAGGGGGCGGCCCCGGTGGGCCGTCAGCGCGAACGGCCTGCCCGCCGTGTCGGTCCGGGTGAACGGCGGGGCGACATGCCCGGTTCGGGGCGCGGCGGACGCGCCGGGCGGCGTCGCTGGGCGGGGGGCCGCGCGCGGGGCGGCGGGCGGGTCATCTTGCAGCGTCCCCATGACCTCCAGCAGGACGCTGACGGTGGGGCCACCGGCGGCGTGGCCGTAGACCCAGACCATCTTCTGCATCGGGCCGGGCAGCAGGCGGTGCGGGAGGACGCTGACCTGGAGGTCGGCGACGCCGTGGGGCGCGACCGTGACGGGCAGGGCTTGGCCCCCGCCCAAGGCCGCACTGGTGCAGCCGCAGGACGATTCGGTCCGGTCCAGGGTGAGCGGGACCGCGCCGCCGTTTTGCAGGACGAACGTGTGGACGAGCGGCGACTCGTCGGAGAGCCGCCGCGCCCCGAAGTCGTACAGGGCCGTCGCCGGGTCCGTCAGGCGCGTCCCCGGCCCCGCCGCCACCGTCAGCGCGGAGGGCGGGGCGGCGGGCGCGGAGTCGGCCAAGGCGCAGCGGGCGCTGCCCGTCAGCAGGAGGAAACCTAAAAAGCAGGCCGGGAGGCCACCGAAGCGCTGCGTACTCATGGCCGTATTATACACGATGGCGCGTACCAAGGTCCGTGTTGACAATCCCCGGCGGGCGCGGCTATAATAAGCCCAAGTTCCGGGATCGTTCAGCGGTAGGACACCTCACTTTGGCTGAGATAACCAGGGTTCGAATCCTTGTCCCGGAGCCTCCTTTTTTGGCCTGAGTTGAGTTCAACCTTGTTTTCATAGAGTGTTTTCATAGAGTGCAGGTATAATGCCGACATGGACCCAGACTTCTTCCGCGCGGATGACCCCATCACGCTGACGCAGGGCGAATGGCAGGAGCTTGTTTCCTCCATCCAGAATCTGGTCCAGGCCAACAACGCCCTCCTGCAAACGGTCTCCGAGCTGATGGCCCAGCGCAACGAGGCCTTCTCCCAGCATCCCGCCCCCCCTGCCGCCGACCCGTATGATCTGAACACACTCAACCGCCTCGTGGCCGATTGACCCCCACCCCGCCCCCCGAGAATCCATTACCGACAGACCGCGAGAAGAGCATCCTCCCTTGAACGACACGCAGAAATGGCCCGAGCGCCTTTGGATCGTCCGGCACGGCGAGAGCGCGGGCAACGTCGCCCGCGACCAGGCCGAGGCCGAAGGCCGGGCCGTCATTGACATCCCCATGCGCGACGCCGACGTGCCGCTGTCCGCCCTGGGCGAGCGGCAGGCGCGTGCCGTGGGCCGCTGGTTCGCCCGCCAGCCCGAGGACGAACGCCCCACGGTCGTGCTGGCCTCGCCCTACCTGCGCGCCCGGCAGACGGCCGCCCTGCTGCTGGACTCGGCGGGCCTGGCCGGCGAGGAAGACACGCTGATCATCGACGAGCGCCTGCGCGAGAAGGAGTTCGGGATTCTGGACCGGCTCACGCGGGCGGGCATCATGGAGCGCTACCCCGACCAGGCCGAGTTCCGGCGGCTGCTGGGCAAGTTCTACCACCGCCCGCCCGGCGGCGAGAGCTGGTGCGATGTCATCCTGCGCCTGCGGTCGGGCATCGACACCATCGTCCGCGAACACCGGGGCGAGCGCGTCCTGCTGGTCTGCCATTCGGTCATCGTGCTCTGCCTGCGCTACCTTTTGGAGCGCATGACCGAGGAGCAGATACTGGAGATCGACCGGACCAGCGAGGTCGCCAACTGCTCGGTGACGTCCTACGCCTTTGACGCCGAGCGGGGCCGCAGCGGCAAGCTGCTCCTGCGCGGGTACAACTTCTCCGCCCCGCTGGAAGAGGCGGGTGAGGAAGTCACGACCGAACCCGACGCCCCCGTCGCCCCCAAATAGTCTGTCTTAACACCCCATGAAGTCTCCCAAAAGCCCCGCGCCGATCCCCATCACGCCCGCCCTGCTGCGCGGCTGGCCCCTGCCCCGGCACGACAACGGCGACGACAAAGAAGGCCGGGGGCGCATCTACGTTGTCGGCGGCTCGGCCCAGATTCCCGGCGCGGTTTTGCTCGCCGCCCTCGCCTCCCTGCGCGCGGGCGCGGGCCAGCTCAAGATCGCCACCGCCCGGTCCGTGGCCCCCTCGGTCGCCGTCGCCGTCCCCGAGGCCTGGGTTGTGCCGCTGGCCGAAACGGCGGGCGGCGGCCTGGACCCTTCGAGCGCGGGCGACATCACCCATGACGCCAACAACGCCGACGCCGTTTTGTTCGGGCCGGGCATGATGGACGCCGGGGCGACCAGCGCCCTGCTCCACGCCTGCCTGCCCCAGATCGAGAAGCCGACACTGGTGCTGGACGCCGCGCCGCTGGCGTGCCTGGGGGACGCCCCGGACCTGCTGCACGGCTTGAAAGAGAACGTCATCGTCACGCCCCACGCGGGCGAGATGGCGTCGGTCCTGGGCCGGGACAAGGCCGAGATCAAGGCCGACCCGCTGGGCGCGGCCCGCGAGGCCGCAGGCCGCCTCAAGGCCGTCGTCGCCATGAAGGGAAGCGAGACGTTCATCGCCGCCCCCGACGGGCGCGTCTATGTCAACCGCTACGGCAGCATCGGCCTGGCGACGTCCGGCTCGGGCGACACCCTGGCGGGCATCATCGCGGGCCTGGCCGCGCGCGGGGCCGACCCCGTCCAGGCCACGGTCTGGGCCGTCTACCTGCACGCGCGGGCGGGCGAAGTCTTGGCGCGCCGCGTCGGCCCCTTGGGGTTCCTGGCCCGCGAGCTGCTGGCCGAAATCCCCGCCCTGATGGCAAAGATGGATGGGGGGAAGCCCTAAAGAACCGGCACTTTCAGTGCCGGTTCTTTGAGGCCCTTCGGGAACTCTGCGCCGCGCGCCTTCGTCTTCTACCTTGTCGTCGCGACCGGGCCGCTTGACAGCCGCCCCCTCGCGTGTGCTATCCTTACACCCACGGAGGCTCCTGCCCATGCGAACACCCAGCACCGCCGCCCTGACCCTCGCCTTGGGCGCGGGCGTCGCCCTGGCCGGCACCCATATTAGCCCTGCCGCCCCGATGCACACGATGAAGAAGCCCGCCGCCGGCGCGGCCGTCATCGCGCAAGGCAAAGCCTTGGCCCAGAGCAACGGCTGCAACGGCTGCCACGCGGCGAGCTACGCCGGCAAGCAGGGCTTCTCGCCCAGCATCCGCTCGACCGGCGTCCTCAAAGAGTACAACGTCAAGACCTTCGAGCGCGTTATGAACACCGGCGTCACCAACGACGGCGGCCACGTCAAGAAGCCGATGCCGGTTTACCATTTCTCGGCCAAGAAGAGCGACCCCCTGTACGCCTTCCTGAAGACTCTCAAGTAGCCGATTAGTCAGTAGAAGCCTTCACACGATGCCGTCGCTGCCCCCCGATTCTCTGCCCGAACTCCAGCTCCGCACCCTCCAGGCCCAGTTGGAGCGGATGCGGGGCATGCACTACGGCTACTACGTCCAGTTCTTCCAGGCCGCGCACCTCTTCACGGTGCTGTCGCTGCTGAACCTGGCCCTGGGCTTGTACCACCCGCTGCGGGCGGCGATCTTCGTGCTGCCGTTCTTCATCGTCTACGCCGGGTTCTTCTGCGCCTACCTCCTCAGCTACAACCTGTTCGCGCGCATCTACGCCACGGCCCTGGAGAAGCGGCTGAACGCGCTATTGGGCGGCGAATTTCTGGTGGCGCACCGCATGGAAGAGGTGTACCTTTATGCCACGCCCGGCCCCAAGTTCGTGGCGATTGACCTGCGCCGGCCCTGGACCTTTATCAGCGCCAGCACTTTCTCGTTCACGGCCGGGGGCGGCCTGATGTACGCCCTGGCCGCCTTCCGCGCCTGGCAGCTTTTGCCCGAGTTCGCGCCCCGCTACGCCCCCCTCCACGCCTACTGGCCCCTGCTCATCGCCTGGACGCTGGGGCACCTGGCTTACCTCCTGTGGTTCTTCATCGGCGGCAAGCCCGAGCGCGACATCGCCGCCATCGTCAACGCGGCCTACTCGGGACCCACGCAGGGTACAAGATGAGCACGAAGGAGAAACGGTGCGATGTCAGCCTCAACCCCGGAACCGGCGGCCAGACAGGACCAATACGGCCAGCCGCTTGATGACGTGACGCGGCGCGGTTTGGCGATCTATGAGACGCGCTTGGGGCCGCTCCTGGAGTCCGCCCACGTGGGCGAGGTGGTTGCCATCCACGTGGACAGCGGCGACTATGCTGTCGCGTCTTCCTCCCCGGAAGCCCTCCGCGCGATGCGCCGGATGCGCCCCGCCGGCCTGCTGTTCCTGTACACCATCGGCGCGGCGACGGATCACGGCCTGGCCCGGCGCATGGCCGGGCTTGGCACTGAGGCACGTCGCAAGTGATCCTGGGCCAAGTCCGCCGCCGCTTCCCCTGTGTCCTGCTGACCCTGCCGGGATTGGCAGGGCCTCTGGAGATTGAGTTCACGGTGGACACCGCTTTCGACGGCGACCTAGCCCTTCCCGCCGATCTGGCCCGCCGCTTGGACGCACAGCCATCGGGCAAGCGCGGGCTGTCTCTCGCCGACGGCTCCCTCTTCATCAGCGCCGCTTACGAAATCTTGCTGGACTGGGAGGGCGAAGAACGTCTGAGCGAAGTTTTGGTCTTGGAAGGCAGCCCTCTGCTGGGCGTGGTTTTAATGGAGGGGCTGCGGCTGGGGGTGGAGATGGAGCCGGGAGGTGAAGTCTCCCTCGAACTGCTCTAACTCGAACTGCTCTAAGCGATACGCCCCGCCGGTTCCGAACGGAACCGGCGAGGCTTATGGCTGCCTGGCCTCTGGTGCTCGTCTAGTCCTTGTATGGGTCCACCTCGTTCTCGCCGGCCATGGCGACGCCCAGCGGGGTCAGCGTGTGCAGGACGCGCACCGACTCGGCGTGGAAGGCCAGCACGTCGGGCAGGCGCTTGTAGCAGTGCGGCGACTCGTCCGTGCCCGCCCCGCGCAGCTCCACGTGCTTCTCGCGCAGCCACGAATGCATCATCTCGCGCGAGACCTGGCCGGGCGCGATGACCTGGCCGGTCTTGCGGTTGATTTTGCCCCGCGCCTGCGTCCGGCTCATCACCCGGCCCGCGCCGTGGACGGTGGAGTACAGCGCGTCGCGGCCCTGGGCCGACTCGACGCCCTCCAAAATGACTGAGACGTCGCCCATCGAGCCGCCCACGAACCCCTTCTGGCCGGGGAAGGCGGGCGTCGCCCCCTTGCGGACCACCCACAGGTCGCGCCCGTTGTGCCGCTCTTGCCAGGCGAAGTTGTGGTGGTTGTGGATCTCCTCCACGATGTCCACGCCCAGCATCCGGGCGACCTCGGCGCAGACCCAGTCCCGGCCCGCGTAGGCGTAGCGCCCGGCCAGTGCCATGCAGGCGAGGTAGTCCTCCCCCAGGGGCGAGTCGGCGGCGATGACCAGCGGGTCCACATCCATGCCGTCCTTCGCGCCGCCCGCCTCCAGGAAGAAAGTCGCCGTCTTGTGGCCCAGGCCGCGCGAGCCGAAGTGCGCCCCGACCCAGACCCGGTCCTGCTCGTCGGCGAAGACGTCCACGTAGTGGTTGCCGCTGCCGATGGTGCCGAGCTGGTTCTGGGCCATCTGCTTCAGGGGCCGGACGGCTTTGATCTTCCAGGCCTCGTCGTCAAAGAGCGCGTGGTCCACGCGCGTCTCGTTGCTGCGCCCCATGCCGAACGACAGGCCGCGCCAGACGTCGTCCATGATCTCCTTGATCAGCGGGCGCACCTCGGACGCGGGCAGGTCCAGCCGCACGGCCTTGTTGCCGCAGGCGACGTCAAATCCGACCCCGGAGGGGCTGATATGGCCCTCGTAGGCGACGACGCCGCCGATGGGCACGGCGTAGCCCTTGTGGCCGTCGGCGCACAGCACGGCCCCGCGCACCGACGCCTCGGCGGCGCTGCGCCGGATCTGGGTCAGCGTCGACTCCTCGTGGTCGCCGATGATCTTGATGTCTTTTGCTTCCATCGTCTTCTCCTCCGATCCTGATGCCGTTTCCGGCCTTTTTCCAATCAGATGGCCGATGTGTCTCAGGCAGACGCGGCCAGCCTTGGTGTTCGGCAGCTCGTCTCGGACCGTGTCCGCGAGGTCGTGCCTCTCGTCGTCAATTCGGTTGGGTGGGACTCGAACCCACACCCGATGAAGGAGCGGTTTTACAGACCGCCGCAGCAAACCGTATCTGCCTCCAACGGTCGTTTGTCTTGCAAAAGTTGCGCCTTTTTAATGCCCGAACGCGGGGCAAAGAAAAAGGCCCCTGGCTTTGCGCCGGGGGCCGATTGCATCCTCGTGTGTCTGTCGCCTAACGGTGTCTGGGGCACCTGCGGGCTGGGCAGAGGGGGGAGGCAATCGGCGGCGCGGGATAGCTGGGTATCCGGCCCTGGGCGAGACGCGGCAGGACGGCGGACGCCTGGAACTGTTCGGTCCGGGCGTCGCGGGCGGTCAGGAATGAGTTGTTCGTCTGCTTGGTCATGGTCGTGGGGATTATCTTAGCATAGCGGCGTGTGGGTTGTCAAGGGACGCGCCAGATTGCTGGGGTCTGCGGTACAATGGGGGCGTGATACCTAACCCCTTTCGCCGCGCCGCACTGCTTTTTTGTGCAGCGACTTCTCTCGGCCTGCCCGCATCGGCTGCGCCGCGCCCGCTGACGCTGGCCGACGTGCTCGCCCGGCACCGACGGGCGTCGGAAACGCCCGCGGCCCGCGCCGATAAGGGCGCGCACGAGATCGTCTACGACGTCAGCGCGGGCGGGCTGTCCGGCACGATGACCGCCTACGAGGCCCCGCCGCACCGCTCGCGCTCCGAGGTCGCGCTGGGGCCGCTGGCGATCACGACCGGCAACGACGGGCGCGTGACGTGGGAGCAGGACGGCACGGGGAACGTCCGCATCCTGGGCGGCGAGGAGCTGTCCGAGCAGAAGGCCGATACGGGGTTCTCGCTGGAAAGCTATGACCCTTTCAAGGGCGGCAGGCACGGGAAGGGCGGCGCGTCGGCGGTCTCGCTGCGCCCCAAGCGGGACAAAGCCACGGGCGACTACGTGCTGGACGTGCAGCCGCGCGGCGGCACCGATCAGACGGTCTATCTGGACCCCCGGACTTTCTTGGTCCGCAAGTACGTCGAGCGCAAGGGCGGCATTGCCGCGACCATCACCATCCTCGGCTACCAGACGAAGTTCGGGGCGCAGATCCCCAGCCGCCTCCTGATGGAGTACGCCGGGGTGCCGCTCGTCATGGAGGTCACGCTGAAGCAGGCGACGCGGCTGGCGAACGCCCCCGCCTCACTGTTCGCGCCCCCTAAGCCACCCCGCGACTGGGCGTTTCTGACGCCCACTCAGGCGCCGGCCACGGCCCACGAGGTCTCGATCCCGTTCACGACCGAGGACGACGAGATCACGCTTGCCACCACGGTCAACGGCCACCCCCTGCGGCTGCTGCTGGACAGCGGCGCGGGCGGCAGCTTCGTCACCGGCCAGGCCGCCCAGGCGGCGGGGCTGACGACGGCGGGCAGCCTGCCCTCGCTCGGCTACGGCGGGACGTCGCTGACCGGCCTGGCCGCCGAGGCGACCGTGGAGATCGGCGGCGCGGTCCGTCTCTCGCACGAGACGCTGCACGTCATCCGTGACCCGAACGTCGCCAAGCTCCTGAGCGACCGCGCCCAGGTGGACGGCGCGCTGGGCTACGAGGTCTTCAGCCGCTTCACCGTGCGGATCGACTACGCGCGCAGGCTGGTCACGCTCTCCGACCCCGAGATGACACCGCCCCGCGCCGCGCCCGGCTCTGTTTCGCTGCCGCTCAAGCTCGAAGCGCGCGTCCCGACCGTGCAGGCGTCCGTAGACGGACGCGCGCCGGCCCGGTTTTTGGTGGACACGGGCGACGCAGGCGGGCTGAACCTGTACGCCCAGTACGCCCGGTCGGGCGGCCTGCTGCCCCGCCCCGGCGACCCGCGCGCCCGGACTCGCGCGGGCATCGGCGTCGGCGGCGTCCTGACCGAGACGATCACGCCCGGCCACACGCTGGCCCTGGGCACGGCGGGGCGGGGCAAGACGACCTTGCGCGATGTGTCGCTGGCGACCAGCACGGGGCCGGGCATCTCGCGCCTCTCGGCCCGCGCCGGCGGCATCGGCAACCTGGTCCTGGGCCGGTTCGTCACCACCTTCGACTATGCCCGGAGCCGACTGACGCTGTCCCCGGCGTCGGCATCCGGCCCCATGAAGAGCGTGGGAGAGGCCCCCTCGCCCCGTCTCTCCCTGGCTGATTTCACCCCCGACGCCGCGCCGCTGACGCTGGCCGCGCTGCTCCAGCGGCACCTCGCAGCCCTAGGCGGGGAGGCGGCGATCACGGCCATCAGGAACACCCGCGTCACCGCCGCGGTCACGACCGGCGGCATCCACGGGACGATCACGACGATCTACGCCGCGCCGGACAAAGAGTTCGAGGAGGACAAGCTCGGCATCCTGGACATCACGCAGGGCTACGACGGCAAAGCCGCCTGGCAGTCCGACACCAACGGCAACGTCCGCCCGCTGGCCGGCGAAGAGCTGAAAGACCTGCGCGTCCAGCTTTTCTTTGACACTAACTCCTACGTCCTGCCGGGCCGCATCAAGGGAACGCTGACGTTGAGGCCGGGGGCGGAGCCGGGAACAGGGAACTACATCGTGGACGCCCTGCCCGAAGGCGGCAAGAAGAGCACACTGTTCTTCGACCCGCACACGTTCCTGATCGTCAAAGAGCAGCATTTAGACGACGACATCCAGGTCACGACTCGGTACGGCGACTACCGGACGGTGGACGGCGCGCGCTTCCCGTTCACCACGGCGACCACCAACGGCACGGCCCGCTACGACATCATCGGGGTCGTCACGCGCGTCGAGAACAACGTCGCCCTGCCCCCCGGCCTGTTCGCGCCGCCGACGGGCGGCAGGAAGTTCGGCTTCGCCCGGCCCGGACAGACCAGCGCGACCGTGCCGTTCGAGCTGGATGGAGGCCAGATCGCCCTCGGCGTCCGGCTCAACGGCCAGCCCGCGCGCGTCTTTCTGGACAGCGGGGCCAGCGGCATCGCCCTCGCCCAGGCCACGGCCACGCGGCTCGGCCTGAAGAGCAGCGGCTTTCTGGAGGCGCGCGGCTACGGCGGCTCGACCGACCTGCACCCGATCCTGGTCCGCAAGTTTGAGGTGCCCGGTGCCGTCACGATTACCGACGCCGCGGCCATCGCCATCGACCTGCCGGACACGCTCAGCGCGTTCTTCAGCCGCCCCGTGGACGGCTTCGTCGGCTATGACCTGCTCGCCCACTACGTCGTCCGTGTGGACTACCCGCGCCGGACCCTGACCTTCACCGCGCCGGACGCCTTCCGGCCCGCCGCAGGTGACGGCACGGCCCTGCCGCTGCAACTGGACAACGACATCCCCTCGGTCGAGGCCAGCGTTGACGCCCTGCCGCCCGCGCGCTTCCTGCTGGACACCGGCGATGAGGCGGCCCTACGGCTTTACAGCCCCTTCGCCGCGTCGTCCGGCCTGGACAAAAAGTACCCGCGCGGCGCGCTGACGGCCGGCGGCGGCATCGGCGGCGAATCCCGGTCGCGCGTGACCAAGATCGGATCGTTCTCCGTGGCCGGCCTGACCTTGAAGCAGGTCCCGACCGACTTCTCCCTGGACCCCAAAGGCGGGGCGTCTCTGGTCATCGCCGGGGCGCTCGGCTCGCGGCTCTTGTCGCGCTTCGTCGTCACCTTCGACTACCCCCATGGCCGCGTCTTCTTCGCCCCCGCGAACGGTGCCCGCGCGGCCTTCGACACGTGGACGACCGGCCTGACGCTGATGGCGGCCCGCGACCCGCTGGGCCGCTCCCGCGTCGTCGTCGCCCAGATCCAGCCCCGCGCGCCGGCCCTGCGCGCGGGCCTGAGCGCGTTCGACGAGGTGCTGGCGATTGACGGCCACCGCCTGTCCCGCGTGGGGCTGGACGGCGCGCGCCGCCTGCTCCTCCCCCAGCCCGGCGCGCGCAGCCACGTCCTGCTGGTCCAGTCTACCATCGGCACCCCTCGCCGCGTCACCGTTGCCCTCTTCGACCCCCTGCGCTGAACCGCTACCCTGCCTCATGGCGTATCATCATGCGACGGAGGAAGACCATAATCCGCGTGATCGAAGCCGCGACCGATGAACGAGGCACTGTGCTCCTCCAGGAAGCCGCCGCGCCTTCCGCACCGCGCCCTCCGCACGATCCTGGGGGAAGAGCCGTACCTCACGAGACGGCCCTACTGAGTGACGTCTATGCCGGCGGATGCCACCAGGGAGTGGATAGGGCCGATGTTACGGAGTCGATGTTGACGATCTGCCCGAAGCCCCGCGCGTATCGGGAGAATCAGGGCCTGGGTCAGCAGGATTGTTTTCACGGAAAGGCTTGATGCGGGCGCGGACCCCAGCATGATGCCCGAGTCGCGGGCCTCGCTTCACCCCTCGGCCAGGCAGCGCGTCAGGAAGACGGCGAGCAGCACTTCTTCAGGCGTGACTTCTTCCCCGGTACGGTCGGCCAAGGCGAGCAGGATACCACGCGCGGGCGGGCAGGAGGCGGGCGGGAGCAGACGTGCAAGCCGGGCCAGGCGGCGCAGGCAGGCGGCCCCATCGCCCAGCGTGTCGGCCACCAGCGCACGACGCGCCAGGACCGAGACGCGCGCGGCGTACGAGTTTCTCGCCTGGGCGGCCTTCGCCCGGAAGCGGCGCTGGAGGTTCAGGAGAATCTTGCCGACGGTCTCGTCCCGCGCATACGAGTCCAGGGCCAGGTACGGGTAGAACGCATCGCGCCCGCCGCCGATGCTGCCCAGCGCGTTGAGAATCTCGCGCCGGACGGTCGGCGACTCGGTCCGGCCCAGGGCGGCCAGCAGGGGCGGGGCGGCGGACGGGTCGGCCAGCCGGCCCAGGGCGTCGGCGAGGACAGCCAGGCCTGCGGGTTCCTCCTCGGCTTCGAGCTGCGCGATCAGGGCGGGGAGACTTGCGGGGTCTTCGCGCTCGGCCAGGGCGCGGACGGCGGCGGTGCGGACGGCGGCATCGGGGCCGGGCAGGAGGTCGGTCAGCACGGCCACGGCGCGCGGGTCGGGCAGCCGGCCCAGGGCCTCCAGGGCGGCGAGCCGGCGCGCGGGCGGGCCGAGCTGGGCGGCGGCGGCCAGGGCGGGCAGGGCCGCGCGGTCGCCGATCTTGCCCAGGGCGGTCGCCGCCGCGCCCTCGATGCCCGAGGCCGGGTCGGTCAGCTTGCGGACCAAGGGGGCCGTCGCGCGCGGGTCACGGATCTCGCCCAGTGCGGCCGCAGACCCCTCGCGGACGGAGAGCGAGACGTCGTCCAAGGCGCGGACCAGTTCTTCGACGGCCAGCGGCGTTTTTAGCCGCCCCAGCTCCCCCGCCGCCCGCGTCCGCTCCTGCGCGCTGCCCGCCCGCGACAGCTTCTGGATGTTGGTGAACGACCCGACGGGCTTGGACGCCTTGAGCTGGCGCAGCACGTACCCCGCGCGGCGGCTGCCGGCCTCCTCGATCGGCTCGACGAGCAGCAGGGCCGCGCCGCGCAGGACGGCAGACAGCACGAACACGACGTGGTAGTTCATCCGCACCAGCCCGTGGGCCGGGAAGTGGGCATGGGCCAGGCCGACCATGAGTGCGCCGCCCGCGACCGGGGCCAGGCCGCCGGCCAGGCCGGACACGGCGGCGATGGCGCTGACATAGACCGTGCGCTTCTCCGAGGGGGCGGACCCAATCACCAGGTTGAACTGCGTCAACCCGACGCCCGCCCAGCCCAGGCCGGCCAGGGCGTTCAGGGCGATGATGTCGAGCTTCGTCAGCGACACGCGCAGGTGGTGAGCTGTGTCGTACCCCCACAGACCCGCGATCCCGTCCGGCGCGGCCAGGTTCCACATCAGGGGCGGCAGCAGCACCAGCCCGCAGCAGATCATCAGGACCGGCTTGTTGCCGTATTTATCCGCCAGATACCCCCACAGCGGCATCGAGCCGAGCGACGCCAGCGTGGACACGGCACCAAGGAGCTGGAAGGCCGTGTAATTCAGCTTCAGGTATTGGAGCTGGTAGACCGTGAAGAACGGCCCGGCCACGCCCTGCGCGACCACCATGACCACGCAGTAGAGCAGCAGCCGCCGGAAGTTCGGGTCCGCGAACGGCGCTTGATAGTAGGCCAGCGCGCTTTGGCGCGGCCCGTCCGCGTCGGGCGCGGCCCGTGGCACGTCCGGGCTGCGCTGGCCCAGTCCGAGCGAGACGGCCGCGAAGACCGTCGCCGTTCCGAAGATTGCGGCAAAGGCCAGCGGCTGGCCCCAGCGGGCGTTGCGCGTGGCCGCGTCCAAAAAGAATCCGCCGGCGAGGGGGACGGCCATGCCGACCCAGCCGGCGTACATGTTGCGCCGCCCGAAGTAGCGGCCCCGGTTGTCCTCGGGCACCAGGTCGGTGATCCAGGCCGTCCACAGCGGGGCCGAGACGTTGGCGCACAATGCGGAAAGCAGCGTCAGGGCGAGGAACGCCCCGACCCAGAGCGGGCGCGGCAGCGCGAACGGGATGAGCAGCATCGGCACCCAGAGCAGGCGACCGGCGAACGAGAACCCCAGCGCCAGCGGCTTGCGCCGCCCGTAGCGTTGGGCCAGGAACGACGAGACGAGCTGGACCAGGCCGGCGAAGGCCGGGATGCCGCCCAGTGCGCCGATCCAGAAGGCGCTGCACCCCAGGAAAAGCGCGAAGCCGGTCTGGAACGCGCCGGTCGTCAGCGCCCCGTTGGCGGAGGCGATGCACCCCTCGACGGTCCACAGGCGCAGCGCCTGGCGGATTTGCAGCCGGGACAGGCCGGGTGGGGTCAGGGCTTGGGACTCTTCCGTCTGAGGCGCGTTTTCTTCAGGCACGGCCTCCTATACGCCTTCGCCCGGCGTATTCCTGCCTTTACCCGGCAACGAGGTCTTGCAGGCGCTTGACGTTGACTTCGTGCATGGTCTCGCTGTCGGGCGTTTCGACGATGACCGGCAGGTCGGCCAGGCGCGGGTCGTTGACCAGCAGCCGAAACCCTTCCAGCCCGATCTCGCCCTCGCCGATGTGGGCGTGCCGGTCCGCGTGGCTGCCCAGGCCCTTCTGCGAGTCGTTGGCATGGACGACCTGGAGCCGCGAAAGCCCGACCACGCGGTCGAACTCCGCCATCGTGGCCGCGTAGGTCTCCCCACTGCGGATGTCGTAGCCGGCGACGAAGACGTGGCACGTATCCAGGCAGACGACCAATCTCTCGGGGTCTTTGACGCCGTTGACTATCCGCGCGATCTCCTCGAAGCGCCCCCCCAGATAAGTCCCCTGCCCCGCCGTCGTCTCGATGGCGACCCGCACCCGCGCCCCCGCCGTCTCGGCGTGGATAAAGTCCAGGCTTTCGATCAGCCTCGCGATGCCCACGTCCGCCCCGGCTCCGAGGTGCGCGCCGGGGTGCGAGACCAGGAAGTCGATCCCCAGCGCCTCCGCCCGCTCGATCTCCGCCCGGAACGCCGCCCGCGACTTGGTCAGCGTCTCGCCCCCCGGCTCGGCGGCCAGGTTGATCAGATACGAGTCGTGCGCCACCGTCTTGGTGATGCCCGCCTCGGCCACCGCCGCCCTGAATTTCTCCGCCACTTCCGGCGTGATCGCCGGCGCGCGCCACTGCCGGGGCGAGGCCGTGAACACCTGCACCGACCGGCAGCCGATGGCCTTGCCATCCAGAATCGCATTGTGCGGCCCGCCCGCCGTCGGCATGTGCGCGCCCAGCAGGGGCTTGAGGAGGGTTGGGACGGGCGTGTCCAGTGCTTCGCCTAAGAGTGGTTCGGGATGTGTCATGCGTGAGTCTGTGCGATTTCCCTGTAGCATTGTTTGCTTAACTGTGTCCGTATAGCCTTACAAGATAGACAATAAATATGGCCGATAGCAAGAAAATGGTGATAATGGTGGTGACTACTCTCGTGCGCCTATCTCTCGCATCGGCTCGCTGCTCACGGACATGCTGTAGTTGTTCTGCCGCTAGATCAAGGTGATCCTCGGTAACACCCATTTCCCTCGCGGTCTTGATGGTAGCTTGGCGTATCTGTTCGTCAGTTCTTACTTCCTCGCGCTGGAGGAGATCGGCCTCATGCTGGAGGCGCTCGGCCTCTTGCATCTCCATTGCCAACTTCACAACTTCCGGTAAATCCCCAACAGGGACGTTGTTAAAAGTATTGCTTGTGTCGGAATTAGAGTTGTAGTCATTCTTCAGCATACGTTGTAACCTTGCATCACGATGGGCCGCGGGTATGGACAAGGCTTCATCGCGCTCAATGCCAGATGTTCTTTAGTCGCCCTTCTGCTGGATCAGCCGCGACGATGGCCTTGCACCGCTACGAGTTAATGGCTGTGCTCAAAACCGTGACGGGCAAACCGGGGACGCGCAGAAACGCGGAGTCGTTGGTCAGGAACAGCATACACCCGGCGGCCAACCCGGTTGCGGCATGGAGCGCGTCCGGGGTTTTCAGTCCCAGTGCGCGCAAGTGGGCAGCCTGTTCCCACAAAGAAAGCGTCATCGGGATCAGCTCAACTTCCCGTGCCGTAAGGAAAGCCCGGAACAGAAGTTCCAGTGTGGCATCGCCGTCGCGCAGCGGCTTAACAAGTGTCTCCAGCCATGTCAGCTCACTGGTAACGAGAAAAAGTTGGCCGGCCCGCGCCGCCGGCCAGAGCGGAGCCAGAAACGAGCAGTAAGGCTCGATCTTTTCCACGGCATAAATCGCGGAGTTGGCATCCAAGTAGACAGAGCCGGAAGGCGGCAAGATCAATGCTCCCATGCGTCGCGTTCCTCGCGGATGTAGGCATCTACCTCTTCAGCCGTTCGAAAGGCGAGGTTTCCAGGCGCTTCGGCGAGAACGTCCGTCACGGAGCGGCGGGTAAGGTCTGCCTCCTGCGGGAACAGCACGATGACGTCTACGGCTTTGCCCACGGGAAGATGCGGACTGGAGACTTCGACACAGCCTCCCGGCTGAACCGTGCCGGTCAATCGTAAGGCGGTTTGCATCGCTCAGTCGCCCTTCTGCTGGACGGCGGAGAGGCCGCGGCTCATGTCCAGCATCCGCTGGACGGGCTTGAGGGCGCGGGCGCGGGTGCTTTCGTCCATCACAATCTCCGGGCGGCGGTCACGCATACACAGGTACAGCTTCTCTAGGGTGTTCAGCCGCATGTAGGGGCAGCTCGCGCAGTCGCAGCCGGAGTTCGGCGGGGAGCACAAAAACTCGGCGTCGGGCCGGCTTTGGCGCATCTGGTGCAGGATGCCGACCTCGGTGGCGACGATGAACTGCGTCTGCTCGGGGTGGGTCCCGACGTACTTCAAGAGCGCCAGGGTCGAGCCGATGAAGTCCGCCTGGTCCAGCACGGCCTCCTCGCACTCGGGGTGGGCGATCAAGGACGCCTGGGGGTATTGGGCGCGCAAGCCGGCGAGCTTGCGGGCGCTGAACTGCTCGTGGACGATGCAGAAGCCGGGCCACAGGACCATCTCGCGCCCGGTCTGCTTCTCCACCCAGCGGCCCAGATGCCGGTCGGGGCCGAAGACGATGGGCGTCTCGGGCGGGAGCTGGGCGACGATGGCGGCGGCGTTCGACGACGTCACGATGATGTCCGACAGTGCTTTTACGGCGGCGGTGGAGTTGATGTAGTTGATGACCGTGTGGCCGGGGTACTGCTTCAGCCACTCGCCGTACTCGTCGGCGGGGCAGCGGTCGGCCAGCGAGCAGCCGGCGTCCAGGTCGGGCAGCAGCACCAGCTTGTTCGGGTTCAGTATCTTGGCGGTTTCGGCCATGAAGTGGACGCCGCAGAAGACGATCACGTCGGCGTCGGTAGCCGCCGCGGCCTGGGCCAGGGCCAGGCTGTCGCCCACATGGTCGGCCAGGTCTTGAATGTCCGCGTCCTGGTAGTAGTGGGCCAGGATGACGGCGTTCATCTCGCGCTTCAGGCGCGTGATCTCGGCCTCCAAGTCCAGCGCCGGGTCGAGCGCGTGGACGCGCAGCGAGAGGTCGTTCTCCTGCCCGCGGTTCTCCTGCGTCGGGGTGCGCGGGGTCTGTGCCAGTGTCAGGGTTTGCATGGGATGATTATACCCAACCTGGGCGTTGGGAGGGGTGCAGTGCGAGGCCCGGCGCGAGGCACCCGGCACTGGAAGTGCCGGGCTACTCAAACACAAGAAAAGCCCCTCCGGGGCTGAGAGATCTCCAGTCCCGGAGAGACTTCCTCCGGGTAGACCGGCACTTCCAGTGCCGGGCTTCCCCCTAACCCGCTCCCAGCGAGAAGTCCACCTCGAAGGTCCGCCGCCAGGGCAGGCGGACGCTGCCGGGTGTCAGCGCCAGGCCTTCGCCGGTGCCGCGCGCCTGGAGCGCGGCCAGGTGCGCCCCCAGATGCGCCTCGATGAAGGCACAGAGGGTGGCAAGTTCATCGGAACTGTCCGGGTCCGGCTCGGGGCGGCCCCACAGACGCCCCGCCTCGGCCCGCGCCTCGCGCCGGACGACGGTTTGGTAGCCCCAGTCCTCCAAAAAGCGGTGGGCAAGGAACGCGCGCTGTGCCGACGCCCGCGCCGGGTCGTTCCCCACCAGCCCGGCGCAGACGGCCTGGGCAACGACCACGCCCAGCGTGTTGCCCGCCGTGTTCCACGCCCCGTAGGCGGCCAGGCGGCCGGGCGCGAGGGGGCAGTCGGGGGCTAAAAGCATCTCGGCCAGCAGCGGGTCGGCCCCGTTCGGGTAGGCGACATCGGCCAGCGCGATGGGGACGCCGCGCGTCTGCAAGCTGCCGAGATGCGCCAGGAACGCTTCATAGTCTGATGTCCGCGTGAGCCTGTCCTCGGCCAGATACTCGGGCCGGTAGTCGGTGCGGCGCGGCGAGGGCGTGGCGACGCCCAGCACGTAGTCGCAGGCCTCCAGATCAGCCGTGACGGCCCCGCCGCAGGCCGCGATCTGGCCTTCCACGGTCTCGCGCACGGGCCGATCCTCGTAGGGGGCGACCAGGGCGGCATCTTCGGGTGTGCTGTAGACGATGCCGACGCGCGGGGCATGGCCGGCCCGCTCCGTCAAGAGCCTGGCGAGCAGGGCCGAGCCGACCTCGTCCGCGCCGGGGTGCATCAGGACGCGGCCCGCAAGGGCCGGCCCGAGCAGGCCGGCCCAGCCGCGTAGCCAGTCCCGCTCCCGCGTGGGGAAGCCGAAAGGGCTGGTGTCGTCTGAGGTCAGCCGCAGGGCCGTCACCTGCCCGCGCGCGGCCATGTCCAGCAGCCCCAAATTGACCGTGTGGTTCCGCAGGCGGCGCGTCAGCCAGTCGGCTTTCAGGTCGGGCGGCAGCGTGGCATCCAGCCGCGCCAGAGTTCCGGCGTCTTCCAGTACCCCGCGCTCGGCCTGATGGGTCAGCCGGGCGTACTGGGAGAACCGAGTCCCCCAGGTCACCCAGTACGCGGGTTCTTCCACGGCGTCGTCGGCGTTGGCGACGCGGGTGATCAGCGAAAAGGCGTGGACGGGACAGACGGGGTTGATCTCGGCCAGCAGGCGCAGGCGGGCCAGCACGTCGGCGGCGCTGTCGTCCGAGATGCGGGCGTTGATGAGGTTGCCGAAGCCCAGAAAGTCACAGGAGACCACGGCGGCATCGGCCCGCCCGGCGGCCCCGCGCAGCCAGGCGGCGACGGCGGCCAGGTCGGCGGGCACACGCCCCGCGCCGCACATCGCGGGCGGCGGCAACAACACGTCCGCGCCGCCGATGGCCCCGAGCATCTGCGGGTAGCGCGTGTTGACGGGCCGCTCGTCGAGCGGCAGCAGGGCGACGGTGAGGTTAGGCATGGGCAGTTCCTAGGGGGCGGTCGGTCAAGACGGGGGCATCGCCAGACACGCCGCGCCGACGAGGGAGGCCTCCGCCCCCAATGCCGCCGTGACGACCGGGCATTGAGCCGGGCCGGGCAGTGCGTATTGTTTCAGGACGCGCCGGGCCGGGTCCAGCAGGGAGTCGCCCAAGGCCGCCAGGCCGCCGCCGATGACGATCAAGTCGGGATCGAGCGCGCTGGCGAGGCTCGCCAGGCCGAAGCCCAGGCACTCCCCCGTGCGGCGGACGGCACGGGCGGCGGGGCCGTCGGCGTCGAGCGCGGCCTCAGCGGCGACGGATTCGGCCGTTATGTCCGCCGTAGAGGCGGTCATCTCGCGGAAGGTGCGTACCAAAGCGGGACCGCTCGCCCAGTCTTCCAGCGTCTTGCGCGGCGCTTCTACGTCGGTCGTCAGGGGCAAGTGCCCGAACTCGCCGCCGCTCCAGTGCGCCCCGTGGTGGACGCGCCCGTCCAGCAGCAGCGCGCCGCCGACACCCGTGCCCAGGGCGAGATACACGACCGTGGGCAGGCCGCGCCCTGCCCCGAAGCGCGCCTCGCCGAGTGCCAGGGCGTTGACGTCGTTGTCCACAAAGCAAGGCACCCCGAACGCCTGCTCGAAGGCCGCCTTGACCGCCGTTCCTGCCCAGCCGGGCAGCAAGTCGGTGGCCGACACGACGACACCCCGGCCCGCGTCCACCTACCCGCCCGTGCCGACGCCGACGGCTTGGACAGGCGACGGGGAAGCGGCGATGAGGCCCCGCGCCAGCCCCAGCGCGGCGTCAAGGATGGCCGCGCGGCCCGTCAGCGGCGTCGGCACACGGGATTGGTGCAGAACACGCCCCGCGCCCGTGACCAGGCCGCCCGCGATCTTCGTTCCGCCGATGTCAATGCCGAGAAAGAGGCTCATGGGGGATAAAATTATGGCTGGAGAGCACGCGCGAAGCGGGCCGCGATCTGCTGCGGGCGCGTGATGGCACCGCCGACCACGACGGCCCACGCCCCGGCGTCCAGCGCGGCCCGCGCCTGCGCGGGCGTGGCGATGCGGCCCTCGGCGATCAGCGGCACGGAAAGAACGGCGGTAAGCCGACCGACCAACTCTAAATCGGGTCCCTCCGACTGCGGGCTGTTCGGGGCGTAGCCGGACATCGTCGTCGAGACGAAATCCGCGCCCGCCTCCTGCGCCGCCAGCCCTTCGGCATACGTGGCGACATCGGCCAGAATGGGCCTGCCGGTCTCGGCGCGGACGCGGCGCAGAAACCCCGCCGTCGTCCCTTCGGGGTGCGGGCGGTCCGTCGCATCAACGGCGATGACATCCGCCCCCGCCTCCGAAACGGCCAAAGCATCGGCCAGCGTCGGGGTGATATAAACATCGTAGCCGGCCACGTCCACCTTGGACAAGCCGATCAGCGGCAGGCCGCTCGCGGCGCGGATGGCGGCGATGTCGAGGGGGCCGTTGGCGCGCAGGCCCGCCGCGCCGCCTTCCTGAGCCGCCACTGCCATGCGGGCCATGATGTCGGCCCCGAACAGAGGCTCAGGCGGCAGCGCCTGGCAGGACACGATCAGCCGCCCGCGCAAACGGGCGGCGATCTCGGGGGGCGTAAAGCGGGGGGTCATGCGCCGAGTCTACCAGGCCCATAGAGGGATGTCAAGGAGTAAAGGCCGGAGAGGAACCCACCCCGACGGGCAAGCCCGCCACCCCTCCCTGTTAGGGTGGGGCTTCAGGCCATTCCCAAAGCCCTTCCCTATCAGGGGAGGGAAGGCGGCTTGCCGACGGGAGGGGTTCTGTTACCAGAATTGGGGCGGGGGCCTCTCCGGCCACCGCTCGTTCTACGCCTCGGGCAGGTCCGCGCCGGGTCTGACCTCGGAGCCGCCCGCCGACACGCTTTCCAGCGTCTTGGCTTTCTCGGCCTCGGGGATCTGGCTCTTGGCGATGTCGCCCACGGACAGCATCCCGATCAGCCGGCCCGATTCGACCACGGGGACGCGGCGAATCTGGCGCGTGTTCATCAGGTGCAGCGCCTGCGCGACGGGCAGGTCGCGGGGGATCGTGTCGGGCTGGACCGTCATGCACTCGCGCAGGGCCGTTTCCGGCCCGTGGCCCGACGCGACGGCCTGGATCACGATGTCCCGGTCGGTGACGACGCCCACCAGCGAGTCCTCGCCGTCGAGGATCGGGATGATGCCGTAGTCATGGTCGCGCATCATCTTGGCGGCCTTCTGGATCGTGTCGTCCGGCCCCAGCGTCTCGGGGTACGCGGTCATCAAATCTCCAACAGTCATGGCAGGTGCCTCCGGCGCGTGTTTACCCAGTAAGAGGCGGGCGTCAAGCGCGGGGCTGCCGCTCGGTGGTCAGCGAGGCGAAGACCTCGAACAGCCCCAGGCCCACCAGGGCCGCGCGCACCGTCGGCGGCTCATCGGCCATGACGCCCCCGGCGGCGCAGAGTGCGATGCCGCTCGTCCGGTCCAGGGCGAGATGCGCGGGCACCGGCAGTATTTTGACCGCCCCCAGCTCGTAGCGCGTCAGCAGGCTGTATGCCAGCGTGGCCAGGGCGGACCCGGTCAGCAGACTCGTGACGGGCTTGCTCCAGCCCGCGACGCGGGGCAGGGCAAGCAGCAGCGCGACCGAGGCGTAATCCAGGACGCCGTGCGTCCGCGTGGAAAAGAGTGTCAACGTGGGATTCCTCCGCGCCTTTTTACCCGCGCCGGCGTGTTCCTAGACGGAGATACCGGGGCAGTGAAACGCCCCGGCCCGGCGGCTTCCGATTTCCCCCCGCCATGGAGTATCATAACAGCATGGATCGTGTCCTGGCCGAGTTTGACGACGTGGCCGCGTTCGCCACGGCCACGCCGCGCGCGCAGGCGTGGCGGGCGCGGGCGCGCGGGACCGGGCGCGACGTCCTCATCAAGCGGCTGCCGGACGACGGCGCGAGCGGGGCGCGGACGCGCGCGACGCAGGCGCTGGCCCTGCGCCACCCGCGCATCGTGCCCGCCCGCCGGTGGATGCGCGACGGCGACTTTTTTTACTTTGTGCGCGACTGGGTGCCGGGCGCGAACCTGCGCGCGACTCTGGCGGACACGGACCAGCGACCCTTTGACCGGCTCCACGCGCGGCTGCTGCCCCTGCTGGACGGGCTGGACTACGCCCACGAGGCGGGGTTGACCCACGGGGCCGTTTCGCCGGAAAACGTGCTGGTGGACGGGCGCGTCCCCGGCTCCGCCCTGCTCTCGGACTTCGGGGCCGCCCCCGCGTCGGGCGCAGGGGCGGGCGCAGAGCCGGCCCCGCGCGGCGACCTAGCCGGGCTGTGCGCACTGTACCAAGAGTTCCTGCCCGCCCGGCCCGACGACGCCGACGGGGCCGCCCGCGCGCGGCTGCGGCGCAACCTGGAGGACATCCGCCAGACCGTGCAGACGCCCGACGACCTGCGTTACCGGCC
>JAABUV010000390.1_pt1 | contig 67181 bp, 118 predicted proteins | sample 5559971 | NCBI WGS metagenome assembly JAABUV01 (sample SAMN10711881, study PRJNA513362) | rock metagenome | isolation source: Antarctica rocks | place: Antarctica: Victoria Land, Knobhead nord | collected 2015-12-19 | reverse complement strand
TTCCCGGCCGGGCTGGGCCGCGACCTGTTCTGCGCGCTCGCGCGCGCGTTCGCCGCCGGCGCCAGCGCCGGCGAGCTGGCGGGCCAGCTGGGCGCGGCGCCGGGCGCGGTCGGCGCGTGCCTGGAGGGGGAGGCGGCCGGCTCGGGCGTGTTCCGGCGCATTGGCGCGCGCTGGCACCTGGCGCCCAGCGTGGGCCAGCCCGGCGCAGGCTCGGAGGCGGTGTGGCCGGGCCTGCGCGTGGCGCTGCGCACCTACCGCAGCGGGCTCCCGCTCAAGGCGCGCCACGCCGCGGCCCCTCTTGCACAGCGGCCCCTGCGCCTTGTCAGCACGCTGTCATCTGTCATGGCACACCGGCACCGGCGCACAAGCGGCGCGCGCGCTGACGCGCGCATCATATTCTATCATACCCTATACCCTAACCCGACCCTACCATGTCCTGTCCTAACAGTACCCAGCGCCCGCGCGCGCGCGCTCACCGCCCCACTCCCTACTCGCCGCGCGCGTGCCGAGGGCGGCGCGCGGGCGTTGCGCAGGAGCTGGTGCGGCAGGCCGACCGGCTCGCGCCGTACTGCCTCATGGCGCTGCCGCCCGCCTGGAAGGAGGTGCTGGTGGCGGGCATCCTGGCAGACGTGCCGCCGGCGGGCGCGCTCGCCATGACGGCCGGCCCCGCCGGCCGCCGCGGCCGCCTGGTCGTGCTGCTGGACCGGCCCGCGCGCACGCCGGCCGCCACGCCCGTCACGAGCGCCTGCGCGCAGGTGCGCCCGTGGCCCTTGGTGGCCCACTGCGCATAGATCTCGCACTTCCACAGGGGCGAGCGTGCCGGCCTGCCATGGCAGCATGTGTGTTTGCAGGCGCCAGGGGTCATCTGGCAGTGCGCTGGCGCGGCGGGAGGCCTGTCTGACCGCTCTGCCGGCGCAGCAGGCCGAGGAGGCGGCCGCGCGGCCCCCCGCCGCCGCGGCGCGGAGCACTGCCACGCCCCGCGCGGCCGCCGCCGCGCAAGCGCCCGCCCGCGCAGCACGGACCGCAGCGCTGCGCTGCGCAGCTGCCGGGGCGCCTGCCCGCGCCAGCGCCGCCGCGGTTGACGCCGCCAGCACTGCGGCCGGCGGCGCCGCCGGCGCCGCGGCCGCCGCCGCCGCCAGCGCCGGCGGCGAAAGCGCCGCCGGGAGCGCCGACACGCGCGCTGCGGAGGTCTTTGCGCCGAGTGCGCGCGGGGCTGCGTCGGCCGGCGGCGGCGGCCGGCGCGAGCGGTCGCCCGCGGCCGCGGCCTCGCCGGCAGCCAGCGCGTCCCCGCGGGCGCAGGGCGAGGGCGAGACCCGTGCCGCCGCCGGCGCGCCCTGCTCGGCGCGCCGGCGCCAGCGGCGCAGGCTGTCGGCCGACACCGGCGCGCAGGGCAGCGGCGTGATCAGTCCCGGCGGCGCCCGGCAGGCGCTGCAGCTGGGCGCCAGCGCAAGAGCAGGGCCGGAGGCCGCGCAAGGGGACCCGGGCGCGGCCGTGGGGCAGCTGGGGGACCCGAGCGCGGCCGCGGGCCAGCGGGGGAACCTGGACGCGGCCGCGGAGCAGCAGCAGGCGCCGCGGGGGGACCCGGGCGCGGCAGCGTGGCCGCGGGGGGACCTGGGCGCAGCTGCGGGGCAGCAGGAGGACTGGGGCGCGGCTGCGGGGCTGCAGGGAGAGCCGAGCGCGGCCGCGAGGCAGCGGGTGCAGCAGGGCGACCTGGTCCCGGCCGCACCCGACCTCTCCGAGCTGCTGGCGCGGTGGGGCGAGCTGCGGCGCGCGTACTACCAGCGCAAGGCCATGTTCCTGTCGCGGGACGTCACCAGCGAGCACGGCCTGGCCCAGCCCTACACCCTACCTTAGCTCGAGCCCGCGCTGCCTGCTGCCCCGTGCAGGGCGGCGCAGAGCCGGGGGAGCGGCGAGCGGGCGGGTTCCGGGCGGGCGGGGCGCAGGCCAAAAGCTGGCAGCGCGCGCAGGCAGACCCATGGCCGCGCTCGGGGCCCATACAGCAGGGCGCGGCGGCGTGCGGCCCACAGTGTGGACGCAGGGCGCGAACGGGGCCGGGCACGCCTCGCAGCAGCGGTCGGGTAAGGATGCTGTTGACTGCGCAGCGGCGCAGGGCCCCTGTGAGAGCCGCACGGCGCGCGCTCTTGGGCGGCACCAGGGGCTGCAGAGGCTCTGTGGTTCAGTTGCGCGCTGCCTGCTTGCGCAGCGGCAGTGGGGCGGCTCAGCCGGCCAAACCCTAGGCAAGGACCCTGCGCCAGACCCTCGGCAAGCAGGCCCGGGGCATGCGCATGCAGCGCTGGCATGCCCCGGGCATGTAGGGCGCGCGAGTTGCGACGCGGCGGTGGGCGGCGAAGCAGGGGGGCGCAGGCGCGTGCGGCCGAGGTGTTGCCGTGGATGTGCGTAGGAGCACGGGCCGGCGCACGCTGCATCGTGTCCGCACCTGCGCAGCAGGCTTGACTGGGTGGCGCTGCCTGAGGAAGGCCCCGTTAAGCCCTGGCAGTACGCTTATGGCGTGCGGCATGTCTCGGGTGTGGGTCAACAGCGCGGCTGTGAGCGTTGACAGGCATGATGGGTGCTGAGAGATGAGGTGCGCCTGTTGGCAGGCAGTGGCCCACTGCCACAGTGGGTGCTAATAACACCCTGGCGGGGTCAGACTTGTGACAAGACCGTTGTGTGGCATCGAACTCCTCGAAGGCGGCCGCAAGTGCAGAACTTGCCAGGCTTGAGCAGGCTGGTATCTGATTTGCAAAGGTTTTGTGAACTGACATGTGGGGCACACGCTTGCCCTGAACCATGTGTGTATCTGTACCCTAGCGTGCCTTTCGTATGAGGAGGTTGCCAACCAGGCCGCTTGTTTCATGTGGTGTCATTGTTAGGCACAGCGGTGTGTGCGAATGCATTGAGCCCAAGCAGTGCCCATGGCTGTTTAAGCATGAAGCAGACTTGCAACACAATTCCCCATGGCTTTTTACAGTTGTTTTTGAATCAGATGCCATAGCCTGGGTAGCGCACACAGCCAGACTACAGGCTGTGCGCAGGCTCGCAGCACATCAGCATATCACTGGACCACTCGACATACGATTGTCGTGTTCAGAAGATCAGAGTCCACAGGGCTAGTTCCGGGCGCGCTTGGGACAGACAGAGGGCTGGAGGCCCACCGCTCCTGCCCTCACGGCAGAGGCACTGTCACGCGCTGCACGCCCAGCACTCTCACGTATGCTCTGTATGTTCTGTTCGGTTCTGGCAACAACAAGCCCCTGATGCGTGCTCGCCCCCTACGTCGTCTCCTGGACGCACTCGCGCTACCTCCTGCGGGCCTTGGCGGCCAGCCGCAGCGCCTCCTTGGTCCTGCCGACGTTGTGCTGCACCCGGTCCAGCACGCCCTGCGCGGCGGCACGGGCTACGGTCAGGTATACGCGATTGTGGCGGCGAGTGGGGTGCGGCCAGGCGCGCCCAGCTCCGCAGCAATGCAGCCCTAGCGTCGCGCGCGTCGCGGCAGCCTGACGGGTCGATGCGTGCTCACAGCCCGCTATCCACACAGGGCTCGCCCCGTGGTCGCGAGCGCGCTCGGGTGCATGTATATATGTAATGAGTCCGTGTATGCAGGTGCGCACGGTCTGGGGACCAGGCCGCATGCCCCCTGCCCGTGAGAGGCCAGTCGCTGAGTGGCATGCACGGCACTTTGCCCTCATGTCGCAGGTGGTGTTGGCTGCGCATGCGGTGCGGCACGACCGGCCCGTCACAGCGTGTATACATCACACTCAACAGGCCGCCCGGTCACCCGCGACCGGCAGCGGCTGCTGGGGCTGCTGCCAGCCCCGGCGCCCGCCGGAACCCCGCCGGTCCGCGCAGGCCGCAGCAACAGGTCTGCGGGTGGGTGGGGCAGCCCTATCTGTATCCCTGAGCCTATGCTTAATCCCACCCCTGCGCGCCTGCCCCGCGAAGAACTTGTCCTGCACCGCGTCCCAGCCGCCCAGCTTGCCCTCCACCGCCCACGCCTTGCTGACCTTGGGCAGCTTGCTGCGCTTGGCCAGCCCCTTGTCGACCGGCCTGCGCATGCCAGAACAAGGGTCTGGCCTGCTCCTGCTCTGCACTTACACACTGTGTGTCATAAGTTACTCAAGCTGCGACCTCTGATACGCCCGCACCATGAGCTTGCCGCATGTCCCACCCTGCACACAGCAACCCAGCAAGGTTTGCTGACCGACACCCTCGACCTACTGATGGCAGCCAGGCGCTTGTCACCGTGCCCCGGACCTCACACATCTGTCTGACCTGGATCGTGCATTTCATTCAGCAGGACGTGCGTCTGAGCTGCATGACATGTGTAGCAGTGCCTGTGTAGAGTGTGAATGTCAGGGGGGCACCCGGGATCCCCCGCCAATGCGTACATGTGCACTGACGAGAGCACCCAACACAGGCCTGAGCGGCCAGCGTTGCCGCACACCTGCTGCCTGGGAGCGGGGCTGTGCACATTCATGACATGGGGCAGCGACGGTGCCTGGGACAGCGGCACGGCGAGGAGGAGATCGTGATGCAATGGCAGGCGTGCCTGACACCCACAGCCTCAGATGGTCTCAGCCTCAGGGTTAGGGTTCGGGCAGGCGCGCCTGAACCCCACAGCCTCGAACTCCGCCTGCGCGGCCGGCGTGAAGAGGTAGTCGATGAACGCCTCGGCCGCTGCGCGTGTGGCGCCGCGCATGCGCGCCGGGCACCGCTCGATGTTCGCGTCCACGATCGCGACGGGCGTTTGCACCTGAGCGTTTAGGGACAGGGTCAGAGCCTAACCCTATCCGCGCCTGTGCTGCCCCTCGTCGCGGCCATCAGCTGGCGGACCAAGAGCAGCGGCAATGGGTGTGCCCAGCGCTGGCGCTCGCCACGGTGTGCCCGCATGGGCCTGCTACAACTGCGCAGTGCCAGCACCTCGCCGAACTGCTGCTCAAGCTGCCCGTCCATATCCCCTCTCGATGTTGCTGTTCATGCCGTGCATGCATGTCCATGTCACTTAAACATTGAGCTACAGCGCAGGGTAGTCAATACAGCCCGGCAGGTACGACGCGTTGGTGAACCTCACCTCGTTTTCGTTTCTACCCTGACCCTACCCTGTGCAGGGCGCACCCGGACGTTATGCTGCGGCGCAACGTATGGCAGCGCGTCGCCCGGCGGGTACGACGCGTTGGTGAAGATCACCTCGTTCTCGTAGTTTAGCAGCGCGTCGCCCTGGCCCTGCTTGTAGAACACGTCGCTGGCCTCGCGCGCATCGCGCGGCTGCACCGGCACGCGCTCGAAGACCTGCCGGGGGGTGGGTCCAAGATGCTTCACATTGTCCGGGGTCGGTTTGGCGAACGTGTTGCTAGCGCCGCGCCGCGAGGCTGTGCAAGCATAGGGTTAGCCTATGACCGGGAGACACGTTGCTGACCTTGCGTGCCCCCATGCGGCGGCACACGCATGCAGTGCACCCGCCTGCACCCGCATGCATGGAAAGCCCCGCGGGTTAAGTGATCACATGCAGAACGCCCGTATGCAGCCCAGTCCTCACCCAAGGCGCACAGCCTCGGAATAGCGCGCCTTGGTGACATACTCCTCAGCAGCAGCGTCGCCCTTGGCCATGCGGTGGCCCCACAGCGCCAAGAAGTTCCACCGCGCCACGCCCGCCGTCTTGGGGTTAGCCGTGATGACCTCCACGTCTGGCCTGCGCCAAAGTCATGGCTTTATACGAGCCTGAGCACACAGTCGCACCGCCGTAAATGTTCAAGCTACACATAGCATACACCATGAATTAGGCGCTATGTTTCACCCAACATGACTATCACAAGCACCTTGCAAGAACAACGTTACAGCAGCACACAGCTGCGCAGTGCAAGCGCGCTATGCAAACCTTATGCACGGACATACAAGGCTTACGACAAGGCTTTCAAGCATATACGACTACATCTTGTCCTTTTCTCCATGGCATGCCAAAGGCCACCAGTTGTGGTAGCTGTGAACTGGCCAGCCAAGGGACAGCAGTAGAACACAGTGCCAAAGCACCATCCAATTTTGGGTCTTGGGGAACAAAGACGGACCTCGTCAGATCGTCCCAGCCGCGTATGTTCTTGGGATTGTTGTGCCGCGTCACAATCGCCACCACCGACTCGGCCACGACCGCATTGTTAGCCACGCGCGTCTGCGCGCCTGCAGCACGTCACCGCGCTGCACAGCACATGCAGCAAGGCGCCAGCCCTGCGGAGCTGCGTTTTGCAAAGCCTGCCTGAGAACCGAGCGAGAGTCATGCGGTTGACGTAAGAGCCGGACAGCATGGAACAGGCAAGTTGGCACCGACTGGGCCTCGCCTGCCAGTCGGGGTTAATGAGGCCCGCTTCTGCAATCTTTGCGATGTCCAGCGGCAGCGCCAGCGCCACAATGTCGCCCGGGAGGCCGTCGCAGACCGCGCGCGCCTGCACGGCCGCAGATGTTGCAGACTTGAGGCACTGACCCCGCGCTGGTGGCATACAGGAGTGCATATAGAAGTGCACCTGCATTATCAACCCTGTGATTCTCATTGCCCAGCATGCGGGTATGATGAGCAGGGGTTTTCGGGCTGCTGCTACCTTGGAAAGTTGCTAACATCCCACTCTACAGCAAGTCCATAACAAAGCCTTACACTTCACAGGCCTTGCACACCCAAACTTGGGACCAAACATCAGCCATCGCCGCTTGCTCACGCACTGCGGTACCCATGCCTGAGTAAAGTTGCTACAGCAGCAAAAAGACGTGGCGGCTCATCCGGGGCTTCGCTCTGGGCGCGCCTGCGTCCCGCTCCCGCCAAAGCTGAGCCGGAAGCGCACGGGCTGGCCGGTCGCCGCCTGGTACTCGCGCGCGAAGCGCGCGGTGATGCGCTCATACGCCTTGCGCGTGGTCGAGAAGGACACCAGCGTCAGCGACACCTTCGGCGGCGGCCGCCGGCCCCGCTCATCCTCCCTGCGCGCCCCCGCCTGCCTCGACAAAGTCAGCACTGGGCCCCAGGAGGTGATGCACAGGTGCCCCTTTCCCTCGTCGAAATTACCCCGCTTCTGCATGCAGGGCGCTTGCATGGGAGCGACTGGCGCCTGAAGCTACACAGAGCAGTGGCTCCCCTGACTTTTGGTTGTGCCAGCGATGTGCCGCCTATCACATATAGCTGAACTTATTAAAACACTATGCGCCAACGGCGAGCCTGCCTCATCAGGCTCCGTCTGCCACGGGTGCAGCACCACAGCAGCCAAGCGGTGTCCCCGGGTGCCCTCCGGGCTTTGGGCCAGCCCGCGTAGTACGCGGCGCGTACGCTACCCACCAGCGGGTTGGGTGCCAGGTGCGGTCATGAGCGCTTTCTGCAATCCACACTGCTCTGCATGGTCGAGGACCAGCACACTTGTCTCAGCATGGTCTTGGCGCGCTGGGCTGGGTGGCGTGTGCCGCAGACGTTACTCGGGGTGCGCAAAAGGCAAGGACCCAGCCCCACCCTGACCTCAGTGACGCAGTCCGGGGAGCAGGACATGCAGCATGAGGCGCAACCTGGCCAGCAGCGTGAGAACCCGCGCCGTCCCCGCCGCCCCCGCCGCCGCCGCCCCCGCCGCCGCCGCCGCCGCCTCCGCCGCCGCCGCCGCCGCCTCTCCGGCCCAGCGCCCTCTTTGCCACGGCGGACACAGCCGCACCAGCGGCTACTGCCGCCAGGATCGCGAGCGGCGTCTTGAGCTCCGCCAGCGCACTGAGGTCGGGAGCGACCCGCGTCAGCGTGCGTAGGGAGGCTGGTGTGCAGACAGCAAGAGCACGCGAAGAGAGCAGCTGCGCCGGCACAGGCAGAGCCACTCGCCTGGAAGCGGGGGGCGGGACACTCCTGCCGCTCGAGTCCGCGCCTGCACACCACAGCGCGCATTGCAAACGAATGCGTCGACACGAACAGGAAGCATGAGGGCCGTCGCGAGAGAGGTGCGCACTGGTTTGGCAGACGGCGCAACCTCGGCGAACGTGAGGCCGCAGCTGCAACCTGCTCCGGGCCATAAAAACCGTCAGTCAGGAATGTGAGCTGTCTCTTCGTGCAGCGAGGTGCTGGGCACACTCACCGAGCAGCAGCGAGCCTGCACGCTGGGCCGGCGCCTCTATCAGTGCTCGGACCGGCGCATGCAAACTGCATGCCCTGCAATGCGACCCATCCAGGCATTAAACTCCTGAAAGCCGGTTTGGTGACTGGAGCTGGAGCTGCTCAGAGCTGCTCAATTTCCTTCCAAAGCTGCATCTCACGGCATGCATTACCATGCAGTTCACACATTAATGCCTAAAGTGGTATAATGAGGGTGGCCTTCTTGTTTTGGGCGGGAGCTCTCCATGTGTAATTGCTCTAATAGTTCTACAGGTTCAATTCATAGCCAGTAGCGCTGTTGCTCGACATGCTGGCCACAAACAGGCTGCCGGCGCTGTTCCCTGCTTGCGGTGCTTGCACAGCGGGGCGCCCAGGGCGCACACCGCGTGGTGTGTACCCTGCTGCGCATGCAGAGGCCGGAGGCTCCTGCACGCACGGCAAGCGAAAGGACCTCCCGCTGCCTGGCAACCAGGGCGTGCTGCTCGACCGGACTGCGCATGACCATGACATCGTGTGCGCGCCTGTTGGCCAGGCGCGCTTACGCCCCTGGCCCGCGCTGGCGCGCACGCAGAGATGCGTCAATGGCGCGCTTGGTGTGTTGCAGATTGCCTTAATAGAGCCAGAGGACGTCACAGGCGCTTGCACCGCGCCCTGGCGGTACCAGCCCGGACGTCCTCGGCAGTGCTGACCAGCACCTGTGCGGGAGCCTGCAGAGCTGGGTGCTGCAGCGGCCGCGGCGCGGCGGACCAGGTCTGGTGCTGTCATCGAAGCTGACCGGCCTGCAGATGGTGGACGCGCCATCCACGTCGCTGCCTCGGCCCTGCGGTGCGCTTCGGAGGGTTATAATCTGTTCTTGCGTTGTAGGCAAGATGTAGGATGTAGCGGCACTGCCGCCTTGCAGCACACTGGCTCTTAGTGCTTTGCAGAGCAGCGGGACACCTGTGCATGACGCTTGCCTCGCTGACCAGGAACGCACGTCAGCAGTGGAGCGCGGCAGGAGTGGCTTGTGTGCTGGAATGTTTGCAGCCTATGCTCAGCTGACAGGAGGCTGTCGGGAGTAGTGACTCGGCCAGAGGCCAGCGTGGTGCAGGCCCGCAGCTGCTCCACCGTACCACCTGCCAGCTGCTCGCTGAACAGGCTGATGTGCTGGGAGCAGTGGCGCTGGCAGTGGCGGGGGACGCGGATGCTGGCGGCGTCAGCGTGTTCCAGGCCAGCAGCTGGTACGACGTCACGGACTACCGCCTGCTGGACGACGCGGACGAGGCGATCGGCGACGCGCTCGCGGACGCATGCTCCAGCGCCGCCAGCGAGTGCCTGGGCCTGGTGCTGCGCGACAGCGCGCGCCACGCGCGGGCGCAGGTGCTGTTCCTACGTGACATCATCCAAGCTCTGTGCGCCGTGCAGTGCAAACGACTGTTGACCTGTGTTTCAGGACGGGTAGCGTCACCTGATCTACAAGATAGGGTGGCGTAACAGAGGTCACTGACTGGGTAAGCTGTATGGCAGGATAGCAAGACCTGAATTGCACGGCGCTTGGCAGCAGCAGAGCCTGAAGCGCTATATGTGCTGTGGCCATGGGTGCACAGCGCGCGCTCTGTTGTGCCAGCGGGCTGTGAGCCAGCGCTTGGCTCACACCATGTGCTGCTGTTACGCCGTGTGCAGTGCGCACAGAGAAGTGCGTGTCGCACGTGTGCTGTAGGGTTGCCAGGTAGGGTGAAACTGTGTGAAGTGTTAATGGGGTCGCCCGCAGGAGGCGGCGGCGCGCGAGAGTAAGCACCCGCGGCGCACCCGCAAGGTGAGCGGGCACGCAGTGTGGCTGCGCTGCGTGTGCAGGACCTGCCTTCGTGCCAGCTGTTTGCGCTGACAAGGCCGTGCGAAGGTTTTTGGCGCTTTGCACCACAAGGGTAATATCGCGCTTGGTGCGGTGCCTGCTATCATCAACCGAGATGTGTGGCACGGGAGCAGGTGCAGTTCACATGCAACCTGTGCGGCGAGGTGAGCACCAAGGCGGTCAGCCCGCACGCGTGGGCAAGCGGGTCCGTGTTTGCGCGCTGCGACGGCTGCCGCGTCATCCACAAGCTCATAGGTGCGCACGCTCGCGCTGGCGCTGCTGTGATAGTGCCTCCCAGGGGCAGCTCTGCATGCGCCAGACGCGGACGCCGCCGAGACGCGCGCCCATGCATGAAGCGCTCTGAATCATGGTGCGCGTGCGCAAACAGGCCCGGACCTTGTCCCTGGGCTATCTGCATCGGGGCCCCGCTGGTGGTATGAGCTGCGGGTTGTGCTGAGCTGGCCGGTCGCGCGCGCAGACAACCTGAAGCTGTTCCACGAGCTGGCTGGGCCGGTGTACCCGCCGCGCAAGATCAGCACGCTGCGCATCCCGCCGGGCTACCCGCAGCAGCCGCTGCTCGACAGCCAGCTCCCTCCCGAGGCCTGGGGCGACGAGGTGCTCTAGACTGTCGTATTGTTCTGGTAGCAGCAGCAAATGTACCAACGACGGGTTTCTGTACGGACTACCAAGTGACATGCAACTCAGCAAAAACATATTGGACATGCTCATGTCAGGGAACCCTCTGCCTAAGCGTTGCTTGCGAGCGTTGCAGCGCCAGCATTGCAGCGCCTGTACCTGGCCTGTAATAAATATTTGTGAACAAGCGGTGTAACACGAGTGTAACACTTTTGTCAGAATTGTTCTTGAACGCTTGGGGAAACGCATGGCTGAGTGAGTGCCTCCCAACGAGCCAAATGCGCATGACACTATTTTCAGCAGCATCGGAAACAATTGTCTTGCTGCAACCAGCCGCTGAGCTAGGCTGAACAGGCTTATACAGCAACACACGCTGCAACCCCTTGGCACGATGAATTCACACAAACTAGTGTACAGTGTACACTATGCACATCGCCGAACAACGTTGCCCGCTGCAAGAGAAGCCTATGCGCTGCAAAAAAAACCCCTGCTAATGGAGGACAACATGTCAAACCGGTCAACATTGCCTCGTCCTGCATGCGGACCCAACGCTAGCACAAAAGTGCTGGCCTTGATACAGACTGCAACCAGAATTTGGACATCCACCCAGCGCTGGCCCGCTCACACCGTGAGCTCAACCGCCAGGCGCTCGCGCGTGATCTCCACCTCGTCGCCCACTGCCATGACCCCGCGCTGCGACGTTACCTGCGCCCGGCGCAGCGCCCTCGTCACTACAAGCCATGCGGTCCCTGCCAGGCCCTGCACGGTACCAGCCCTGGTGGTCGGTCCGGCAGGCGTCGCGCCGTACAGCAGGGAGCGCGTCCTCTGCTCCAAGTTGCACGCAGGCTTCGTACTCAACACTGGATGCAAGCGCAGGCTTGGCAGCGCACGTCCATACCCACATGCAAGCCCAAGTGCAACGCAAGGTGCCCTGCTCCTACGCGCTCCTGCACACGGCTGTTTCCGTGAGCCATGAGCTGGTAGAGCGCATGGTGGGCAGCAGAAGACGGCGCATGCCGATGAGATCATTTGGCCACAGCCTGGCCGTCCTTACACAGACAGAATCCCGATGTGCGACAGAAGCGGTGCCACACATGCTGCTATGCGACCGGTGTCTAGCGCTTGTTGGACAAGCCCTTTCCTCGCTTGGCGTGCGACGGCCCCCGCGCTGGGCGGGCGCGCGAGCGCGGGCCGCACCAGGTTCCACCCAAACATGAACTCGCGCTTGTACTCCGGGCGCGCGTTCCAGCCCAGCACGCGGCCGCTGCGGAACTCGGCCAGCGTCTTCAGCGGCTCCTGGCCGACCTCGGCGGTGATCTGGTCGGTTGTGGTGACCTGCGCGCCGGCCCAGCTTGAGAATATCGCCACACTGCAGAGGCCAGGTCAGAAGCAGGAGCGATGTGCAGGTGCAGCCAACCTCTCCAATTTCAGGTAGCCCCTCAAGTCAGACCTTCGATGGTGCCAAGCCATGGCTCCGGGCGACACGCGAGCGGCGGGGCGCCCGCCGTCGCGTGCAAGCGTGGCAGGGGTGCATGGGGCGCCGCGGCCGCCGCGCGCCTTGCAGCGGCCGCACGGCTTGACGCTGGAGAACTCGAGCTCGCCGATGCGCAGGCCGCCCCAGCTGTCCTCGGCCCAGGGCGCCTCGCCGGCCACCACAATGTTGGCGCGGAAGCGGTCCATGGGCAGCGGCTCGGCCATGCGCTTGTTCAGGTCCTGCAGCGACTCCTGCGCGCGCGGGCGGGGGCTTCATGGCTTGGGTTTTTTTTGTAGGGCTATTCGCATTGACCCACTTGTCCAGCGCTTTGAGCGACCCTGCACGGCCAGGCATGAGGTGCACAGCACGTTTGGGGTTGAGGTGAGAACAACCACGCCCTGCCAGGGTCACAGCCCGAAGCAGCTCAGGGGGGACACCGGCCGCCCGGCGCCAGGCGCCGCTGCAGCGCGGGCCGCCGCACCTCCGCGGTGAGGTGGATGGGGTACCCGTCAGAGAACGTGTTTTCAAAGCCCTTGGCGAAGCTGGGATCCACAGGGCGGCGAGCGGGGTCGCTGTCCGCATCGCCCTCGCCGGCCTTGCCTGCGCGCGACGCGGCGGCCCTCAGGGCTCGTCTTGACTCACCCTGAGTTAAAGTGTCTTTCAGTGTCGTCCGTGCGCACATGGGGCGTACAAGCAGTCCAGCCTGCGACACTGCCCTGCTGCCACAATTCTGTGCTGATTGCCAGTGGCTCTACACATCGAGAAGCGAGCGTCCTGGCTTGCAGCCTGGTGGCGCTGCTGACCTCTGACGCACTGGACATACGAGTGCATGCGCGAGTGAGCATCGCACACCTATACATGGGAATTCTCTCAAGCACGCATCAAGGCGCAAGGCAGCTGGCTGCGCCAAACTTGCTCTCAGCTGCAGCTGCACTGCACGCCGACAGCACCTACTTCACGCCCACATGGTGTGCATGCCGCCTCCGGCCCCAAGCAGGCTTACGGGCAGGAGCTGCGGAAGCCCTGGACCAATCCTAGATGAGACGCCTGGGCCCGCACCCATGTACCGCACCAGCCGCACGGGCTTGCCCAGGTACTCGCTGAGCCATTCGGCGGCCTCGTCGCCCTCGTCGCGCGCGGTGCCCGCCCACTCCCAGCACGTCACGTTCATTGTCCGCACCGGCAGCTCGGACGCGGGCTCCAGCAGCACCTGCCGCCGCACAGCATGTCGTTTATGAGCAGGCAGCACGCTCCCAGGCGGGTGCGTTGCTGCGTGGCGGGGCGGGTCGCCAGCAGGCTCACAGTCCCTGCAGGATGCACAGCTCTGCGCAAGCACTGCACAAGGGTAACAACTCATAAATCAGGTGTCAGCCGCGCTCTCCTGCGGCACTGCGCTCCCCTGCTTACCTAGGTTTGCGGGTGCACCAATTTGAACCTGCGTGCGCGTTAAGCTTCCATCCTTCCCTTTTAGCCTTTCTTGCACAACCCCGCCCTCCAGAGCAGCCTTTCCTGAGACGGGACGGGGCCTCACCCGCAGGGGCTCCATGCTGGGCGCCTTCAGCACCAGCGCGGCGTCCGCCGCCGGCTTCTTGCCCTCCGCGCCGCACAGCACCTCCGGCGGCAGGCACGTCTCAATGAGCGCCATCCTGTCGGCGCGCACACTGCTCGAGCACGACGCCAGATAGGACGTACACCACCCACGGGGTGCTCGGAAGTGACCAGAGCGGGTCATACGTGACCTACCTTGTTCCTAAACTCGCCTGCTTGCATGGCAAACACTTGGCTGCTTGCATGGCAGTTGTAGAGCTGCTAGGAGCACACTCCTCAAAACGTTAGCTCTCACAGCACTACGATTGCACCCACGGGGCCCCGCACTTTGGGAGCTGTCGCTGCGTCAAGAAGCGCCCGTCCTCGCGCGTAACCAGCCAGGTGCGGTCCCAAGCTACTCCGCCTGATCCGTTGGCGGGCGACCCGTTGTCAGGATGAGCGAAACAGCACACGGCCGAGTGAGGGCAAGTGTCCATTACCGCGCTGGAGATAAATCACTGCAAGTGGTCGCACCCGTGGCGCCGATGTAAAGCTTGTCGGCGGCAATGCCACCCATGCTCTTGACGGGGAACACATACAAGCCAGTCACACGCGGCATGGCGGCAGTATGTCTGCTGCAGATCAGCGCTGTCACAGCAGATCCATGGAACGATAGCGCATTCCTTGAATGAATGAACGAATGAAGGCTGTTGTCCTCTGCGAGCTGTGAGGCCGTGCAATCTACATCCAGCCAGGGTACCGGCCATCCATGCCATGCTCATGTCCATTGGTAGCTACCACTACAGCAGCTGCTTTGTACATCAGGTGATTCCGCCTTCGTTTTGACTGTGCATTTATGATGGCTACATCTACAACGACTTGCACATCGCTTTAGGGCAACTGATGACATGCTGAGTCTCAAACCGCCCCTAGGACGTGGCCCAGCAGCCCTACAGCACTGCAGCAAGGCTGCTCCGGCCTGTCACCCAACTTCACCCTGTAATACGCATATTGAAGACACCATGCGCATGCGTACAATGATAAAAGAGGCTTGCGCACATTCATTACTTCACATCTAGTATGTCGCATGCAAATCTGCGAACGCCGTGCTTTTGATTAGCTCTTGACAGACAAGGACATGTGAGAAACCAGTATTCAGCAAAGCAGGAAAGGAGTGCAAACCCAATCAGTACAGACTGGCAATACCAGGAACACACTGGCCTGCTATGCCAAGAAGCTCAGAGCTCTGCAGACGCGACGCGCGTGCGGGTGACCGTGACCGGGTCGCCGACAGACACCGCTCCCAAGCTCTGGGTGACCTGCGAGTTGCCACCCAGTAGGGTGACCAGCGAGCTCCGGCATGTGAGCAACTCCAAACTTGTGCAATGCAGGAAAGGCCAGACATGGGACAAAGGCACCGTCAACACTCAGGAAACGTACAAAAGCCAGGCGGCCTGGTACAAAAGCAACGCATGCTGCGGGCGCAACGCCACATAAATCACTACGACAGCGACCGACGGCGGCGGCCAGCGGGGCCACGCGCCATGTGCCACCCAAAGTAGACTTCATGCCGCCAGGACGGCTCGGGGACCCAGTCGAGCAGCTTGCCGGTGCGGAACGACTTCAGCGTCTTGAGCGGCTCCTGACCGACCGCGCCCGTCGCCTGGTCGGTCGTCGTGACCTGCGCAAACGCTACGCCGCTCGCAGGCGCCAGGCGTACTGCTGATCTCGCTATGTTGTCGCACAGTGCCCCACATGACAAGGTGCGGGCTTTGGTGACCAAATGCGAGCGCTGTGACCAGCAAAGTCAGACCTACTGCATGTGAGCGCTCTGGCCAGCAGAGTTCAAGACTGGTGCGTGCGACAGCTGTGACCAGCAAAGTTGAAAACCACCTGCATGAGCCGCATAGCAGGCTGCAGGGATGGGTGCACCTTGCAGCGCCCACAGGGCTTGCGCATCTGCATGTCCAGGCGGCCAATGACCAACTCGCCCCAGGTGTCCTCCGCGAACGCAGCACCGCCGGAGATCACGATGTTCGGCCGAAAGCGGTTCATGGGCAGCGGCGTTGGCATCCTCCGGTTGAGCTCATGCAGCGACTCCTGCAGCAAAGGGCATAGGTATAGGGTAGGCAAGCCGCGCGCACACAGACCTTCGGTCAGCCGCTCCATGCAGCGACCCACGCAGGCAGGGTATGCTGAGGGCTTCTGCGGGGCATGCGGTCTGCACAGGGTGCGCAGGCGGCGAGCGGGCGGGGCGCGCCTCGCACGCCATCAGGAATGGATACTGGTCGGGGAAGGTCACCTCGTAGCCCTCGCCCCACTTGCGCCACTTCTCGTCGATCGGCCGCCGCGCCGGGTCCGCGTCCGCGCTGCCCGCGCCGGCCTGCCCTGCACTGGGTCACCGCCTGTCAGGTGCACACCCATCCTGCCCGTGGACGATTAGTCTGTGCCTATCCACGCCTCAAGCAGTCCAGCGCAGGCCTGACATCTGCAAACAGCTCTGTGCATTCGTCCATGTTACAGGCATGCAGACTCGTGCACTCGCTGGCTGGCTGGCTCGTCCCCGCGGCGTCCTGGCGCTCCTCAACGCCTGCTCACATCATGAGGGCCTCGATGGGCAGCACATCATCAAGCAGGGCAATGGCGGGCCTTCCCGACCGCGAAGCAGCCAGCGCACCTATGTAGCGCACAAGCCGCGCCGGCTGCCCTATGGCTGCGGACAGCCACTCGGCTGCGGCGTCGCCCTCGTCCCGCGCCACGCCCGTCCAGTACCAGCACGTCACGTTGACTGTCTTCACAGGCGCGTCCTCCGGCGGCTGCAGCGGAACCTGCGCGCAATCCTCCCCACTTGGGAGCCTCCATATGTGGGGGCTCAGACAAGTGGTCCATGCTGTGCGTTCTGCGCACTTTCCGTGCACTTTCACTTAACTCGGCACCACGCGGCGCGGGGGGCATCACAGCGGAGGAATGCTGCGAGCCTACACTGCAACGCATGCGCCCCAGTGCAGAGCAGCGTGTAATGCGGTCCTGTGCAGAGCGGCACCGTGCGCGCCGGAGGGAGGGCACTGCAGCGCACAGGTGCGCGCCTGCAGGGGCTCTGCCACGCTGGGCACGGAGAGCGTGAGCGCGGCGTCCGGGCTCAGCCCGCCCCAGCCGTCGCCCAGCAGCGCCTCCGGCGGCAGCGCGGTCTCCACCAGCGCCATCCTGCACGCCAAAGGTGTAGGCTAGGCGCCATAGGTTAAGGCTAGCTACCCTGTAGGCTAGTTACCCTATTACTGACGCCTGGGCGCGCTCGCCGATCAGGCTGTGGGTGCGCCCAAGGCTGCGCTGCGGGCGCGCTCCTGGGCGTCTGGCTGCCGCAGCCGGCAGCGCGGGCCCGCACACGGCGTCCGGGTGGGCCGCGCTCGCACCTGGGCACCTGGCGCTGGGTCAGGAAGCGGCCGTCCGGGCGCACGACCAGCCAGTACCGGTCCCAGCGGAAGCAGCCTGGCGCGCGCGCGAGTACCGTGTCTCCGCAGCAGCTCAGCCGCCCGCGCTCCCGGACTGAATGCTGCGGCTCCATGGTCGTCACAACAGCACCCCTCCATGCTCGTCGCGACTTATTCCTCCGGGCCCGCACAGCAGCGCCCGTGCGTTAGCTCCTGTTTGCACTTGCCCCCAAAAGGCCTGGCAGTGTTCTGCAAAGCACAAACTGTGCAGGTACCACACGTGCAGAAACGCTCGCGTGGGGTGTGTATGCTCTGCAAGGCTGAGCGTGAGTGTACCTTCAGCGCCGACCTCGGCCGAGGACACCTCAATGCCCTTGAGTGACTTGACTGGGTACACGAAGAGGCCGGTGACGAAAGGCATTGGCACTAAATGCTGTGTGAAAATGGTCGCGAGCGCGCAATGGGTGCAGGTACCTCAGCTACAGGATACCTGTCACGCCGGGCATGCCCGCCTTGCACTAATGCCAATGTGACGTGCAGGCCAGAGCACTCCTGCCAGCAGGCTTTGCCCGGATGTGACTAGTGCGTGCCGCTCACCAACAACAGCATTGCCAGGCTGTGCGCCTTTGGAGCAGCTGCAGGCAGAGTTGCCTTTCACATGTGGTGAGATGTGCTAGGGCGTAACATTACTTTGCTCGACTGTAGTACGACATTCCCGTGCGCAAGAGGCGAGAGGGCTTGGCGTCCTTAGGGCTCTGTTGCTTGCAATCCTTGCCAAGGATGAGAGAGACTCTCTGAGAGAGGTGCAACTCCGCACGCATGCTGAGGCAAAGCCAATAGTTCCACATGAGATCCCTAAGCTGGAGTCCATTTAGCTCAGCCCTTTTCGGTACTCTGGTGACGCGGCGCTGACCTGGTTGGACAGACCGCTCAACTGCTCTGCTGCGTATGCGCGCTGGGGTTCTGTGCAGCTGCCTGCGGTCAGCCATCCACAGGGCAGGCAGCTCTGCCAGACGATGCACCCCGCGCATGGCCGCCCGGCGAGTCATAGCTAGCGCCCGTGCAGCGGCCCTGCGCGGGCCCGCGCAGGCTTGGCGGAGCCACGCTTCGGGTCACGCGAGCCGCTGCCACGCCGCGGTGACCGAGGGCCGGCGGTGGTGCAGCGCCGCGCATGCAGGCATGCCTGCAGGCGCGCAGCTGAGCAAAGAGATGGAGGCGCTGGTGCAGCAGATACATGCCACGCCGACCAAGGCGGTGGTGTACGCGGCGGGCGGCGGCGCGCAGGCGCGCAGTCTAGGTTGCCTGTGTATATTGCTAGATTGTGCCGCGGCCATATTGGATAGTGAGGGAGCGGCCTCGGTGCTCAGCCAGTGAGCGGCCGAGACGCGTAGCAAGACCGCTGCCGGCTCCCGCAGCAGCTCAGCGCTTGTCAGACGGCGTACAGCGCCGCCCGCGCGCCCTAGCGCTCCCTGCACCGCAGCCGAGCCGCGGGGCGCTTGCAGCAGTGACAGCTTAACATCAGGTCATACCTTGTCAAAGGGTAAGATTGCAGAGTAACCGAGAGAGATGTGTCACAAAATTTTTCCGTTGGTCCTCCACAGGCGCTCGCGTGGCTGCTGGGCGCGCCCGGCGCGTCGCGCACGGTGCTGGACGCGCGCGTGCCCTACGCGCCGGCCGCGCTCGCCGAGGCGCTGGGCGGCCCGCCGCCGGCCGCGTACGCGAGCGCCGCGACCGCGGCCGCCATGGCGCGCGCCGCGCTCCGGCAGGCCGCGCAGCTGGCCGCGCTGGGCGAGCCGCTGGTCGGCCTGGGCATCGCGTGCGCGCTCGCGACCGACAGGCCCAAGAAGGGCAAGCACAAGGTGCGCCGCGGCGCGCGCGTGTGGTCGGCAGCCTGGTGCACTGGTCCGGTCGGCAGGATGCCTGGGTCATGCAGCTTCAATCGCGGTTGTACACCGTGCGACGCACACGTGTGGCAGCGCTCGGCGAGCGCTGGTCTGCAGCGTGCGCGCCGGGCGCCTCGTGCCGGACGCGGCCCGCCGCTTTCAATGCTGGCTGCAGCTGGCTGCGGACGCCCCCGCGCCTAGAGCCGGCGCCTGTCCCGGCCGCGGCCGCCGGGGGCGGTGCGCGGGCGCGAGCGCGCGCGCACGCGCAGGTGTGCGTCGCCGCGCACGACGGCCTACGCGTGCGCACGTGGGACCTGGAACTGGCCAAGGGCGCGCGCGGCCGGCCGGGCGAGGAGGCGGTGGCGGCGGCGCTGGCGCTGCGCGCGCTGGCGGCCGCGTGCGGCGTGCCGGCCGATGTAAGGGAGGCCGCGCCGCTGGGCCTGCTGCCTGAGGCCGCCGGCGCCGACGCGGGCGCGGAGCGCGTGCAGGCGCGGCTGCCGCCGCCGCGCCCGCCCCGCGCGGCGGGCTCCCGCGCGGCGCGCAGGCTGTGCCGAGGCAGGGGTCCCCTTTGCTAGCTGCATGACGGGCGGCCGTTCAGGATCGCCCGGCCATCCAGCGCGTCGCTGCCCATGGGAGCCATTGGCACACCACTGGTGCGCGAGGCGGAGCACAGATGGAGCCCGGCCGCAAGCAGCGCCGGCCGCGCACAGGAGGCGGGCGAGGAGCCGCGCGACCCGCTGGAGGCGCTGCTGGCGGGCGACGCCGACGCGGTCGAGTTCTCCGGCGGCCGCGTGTTGGTGGATGCGCCGCGCGGCGGGCGCGTGTACCTGCCGGGCTCCTTCAACCCGCTGCACGATGGCCACAGGCGCGCCGCGCACGGAGTGCCCCACTTTTTTTGTTGAGATAGGGTTAGGGTGTAAGTTGACGTGTTAATCGGCCACAGGCGCGCCCCGCGCTCAAGAGTGTCAAGGAACTGGGTCGCAGAGCCCGGGCCGGCGCGCCGGCCGGGCGGCTCCGGCCTGCCCTGCGTCGCCCGCAGGAGCGCGGCTGAGACGGACCTGCCCGGCGCAGGAGCTGCAACGCCGGCAGGCAGTGTTGGGCCTGGGTGCAGGGCCGCGCGGCGCATCCCACCACCAGACGCGTGCCCAAGACCCCTGTCTCAGCGTCAGAGCGTGGCGGGGTGTGCGGCAGGGGCCCTGCTCTGCCCGAGCGCGGCTTGAAGTTGCCTGCTCTGCCTCGAACTCGCCCGCGCTCCCGCGCAGGGGCCTGCTTGCAGCGGCGGCAGCGCTGCACGGCGGCGAGGCGCTGTACGAGCTTTCGGTCGGCAACCCGGACAAGGGCATGCTCGCGCTGGAAGACGTGCGCCGGCGCGTGGCGCAGTTCACCGACGCTGGGCTGCCGCTGGTTGTCACGCATGTGCGCGCGCCGGCTGGCCCCGTCCTCACAGCGCGGTTGCCAGGCGGCGCTGCGAGCCGCTCGCGCGAGCTCTGCCACTTGTCAGCTTAAGCGCCGGGCCCTACGACGACGCTGCCAGTGCCACACAGGCCCGCCCGGCGCGGCACGTCTGCACACGCTTGCACACATGTCCGCATGCACTGCTTCGGGGCTGCGCGCATAATCGCCGCGCCTTTGGCCTGCAGCACGCAGAATGGCATGGGCACCGAGCGCCCGGCGCGCGTGCGTCCGCGCCAGGCGTCGCTGTTCACGGACAAGGCCGCGCTCTTCCCGCGCAGCGCGTTCGTGATCGGCTACGACACGGCCGTTCGCCTGGTCGCGCCGCGCTACTACGGCCGCCCCGGCGGCCCGCCGGGCGAGGACGCTGCCGAGATGCTGCTGCAGGTGCGCATGCTTCTTGTTTTGGCATAGGGTGTGCTTGCCGCAAGATCAATTGCCTGGTTGCCCTTGTGGCTAGCTCGGCTGGCGGCCTGCCTTGGCCGAGGCGAGCGTGTAGATTTCTGGGTCACGCTTTGCATGCCGGGTTGCTGCTGGAGGTTGCCACAGCGTCAGGTGATATCCATGTGTCATGCAAGAAATGCAGCTCTCCTCCAAATGAGTGGGCGACGGGCCCTGTGCGGATGCCACTGCGCGGCTTCGTGATGGCCATGCGCTCGAGCCAACAGGCGCCTCGAGGCTGCTCCTCATGCTGACGCGGCGCCGCGGGCGCGGCAGCTGGCGGGCGCGGGCGCGCGCGGGTGCCGCTTCCTCGTGGCCGGGCGCGTGGACGACAAGAAGGAGTGCTTCAGGACGCTGGCGGACGTGGACGTGCCGCCGCAGCTGCACCGCATGGTGCGCGCGCGCCCGCCTGCCCGGCTGGGCGGCAGCGCCGCGCGTATCCTCGAAGTGCATCAGCCAAGCAGTCGGGCAGCTCCTGTGCCGGGCGTTGCCGAAATGCAGGCCCAGGCGTTTCTGGCGGCGCTGGCCGCTCTCAATGTGCAATAAGAAGCACCCCTCCTCCAGGGCTGCCGTGTTTGTGCGAGCCCAGGCAGTACTGTGTTGTCAGACCCCACATGCCACCCCGTACACCACCGCAGCAAGCGCTCGGCGCGCAGTGTGCGCAAGGAGTGCCAACTCTGCCCCAAAAGGGCCTTTGAGTATGTGCGCAGAGCTGTGCAGGATGCCAGAACCGCCCAGCCACCCGCGCGCGTGCGCTGGCGCGCGCAGGGCCTGTTTCAGGGCATCCCGGAGGCTGCGTTCCGCGCGGATGTGTCGTCCACGGAGCTGCGCAAGCAGCAGCAGGGCGCGGGCTAGGCTCGCGCGGCAGCAGCCACCCGTGTTTGCCTATGTTCAAAGTGCACTTGCAGTACATGCTGTTTGGCATTTTTGTCTTTCAAGGATAGTCTGGGCACGCACAGCGGAGGTAGGCTGAGACCGTCATTGTCAACCTGCTTTGTTTACAGGCCTAGCAGGTGCTCTTTTGTCTCCTTCAACGTCATGGGTGTGCTTGCACGGCGCATACTCGCCATGTATCTTAGGAGTTGTGGGTCAAGCTATTGATGAGCCTGATCAGAATGCGCATGCGTTTAAAAAATGGGTGATGGGAGTCGGGCAAAGCCCAGCAAAACGGCGGTGAGCAGAGAGCAATCATTCGCTCCCAGTCCATGTGCACGACCATGCATAGTGTGGCCAGATGGGGGCTCGAACCCCAGACCTGCAGCTTATTAGACTGCCGCTCTAACCAGCTGAGCTATCCGGCCGCTCAGACATCTTGAGCTCTTGCGCAATTACTTTGCATATATGATCGGTTGTAACAGGCCGACACACGCAGGCCGACACACCGACTCATTAATCAGCCCGAAGTATTGCGTAACCTAATGAACAAGCTGGGCATGCTGGCTAACAAAATCGATACATACTGCATGCATGCGAAGTGGGGGGACGCCCTCTGCTCCTGCAGTATGGTTCTGAGCTCCGTCCTCCTCCCAGCACACGTCGGATAAGGAGACACAGCGCCGCGCAGTGGAAGCAGTATGCATGCGCTCCTGGATGCATGCATTGCGGTTGTCGGTCGCGCGGCAGCGCACGTGTCTGGCAAAGCAGACATGGCAAACAGCGGAGAGCTAGACGCCCATGGCCACGCCCTCTGCCTCGGCCACGCGCGCGATGAGCTCGTCCTTTTTGCCGGCGAGCTTCAGGCCCTTGGCGCGCAGGTAGGCCTTCAGGTCGTCCACGCGCAGCGTGCCCAGCCGGCCGTTTGCGGCCAGGTCCTACAGACCCGAGGCAGACGCCTCAACCTACTGCCCTCAAGCAGCTCCCCTCACACACGCCCCCAAACTGCATGTGGCTGCTACGTCGCAGTGCACAGGCAGCACAGCTCCCCCGTGAGAGGGCGCTCGGCAGCGCGCCCTGCGCAACCATGAATGCATGAGGCCGTGATGCGCTGAGACCGGACCGCGGCCGCAACGGAGCGCCAAAGTGATGACAGGGCGGCAGCCGCGGCGCGCCTTGAAGTCCGTGCCGGCCAGCAGCTCCTGCGCGTCCGCGCTCGGCTCGGGCGCCTTGCGCTTGGCGGCGGGCGGCTTCTTGGTGGCCGCGTCGGCGGGCTCGTCATGGTCCTCCCCGTACGCCGCTACCTGCCCGCAGCGCGCACAAGGGCCGGTCGTGGGTTGTGCAGCGCCGGGCTCTATAAAGCTCACCGTCGTGCGCCCGAGCAACGTGCGTGTGCAAATGCACAGATGTGAGGCCACGCTCCCACGCCACTTAGATTACTGATACCCTTGTAGGAAAGCTGCCACCTGGAGCACAGTGTGCGCGCGCAGACCAGCGCCGCTGGCCGGTGCAAGGCCCTACCATGTACACTCCTGCGTGTACACACACAGACATGGGTGATGCCCTGTTGTGTCCGCATGGGGCGCGCGCCGCAGTCCTGGTGTGACAGCAAGCCATTCCGCGCTCCAGGCCAGCATGCGCCCTGCTGCCGCGGGCCCAGAGGCGACGCACAGACCTGCAGGCCCCGGGCATGTGCAAATTTCAAACGCGCGCTGCGCCAGCTGCGAGGCGGACCTTGAACGCGTCGATCGCCGCGCCGCCCGCGGCGCGGATGGCCGCATTGTCCACCTTGGTGCCCATGTCCTCCTCGTCCGGCACGTCCTCGCCCAGCGCGCGCGCCTCCAGCACCTGGCGCCGCCCGGTTATAAGGTTAATTGGGGTTAAAAGTAGGGTTTGTTGACGATGCCCGCCTCCCCCCAGGTGCCCATGTCGTCCTCATCTGGCAGGTCCTCGCCCGGCGCGCGCCTCAGGCACCTGGCGCCCGCCCGCCCCGCCCCGCCTCACCAGCCATGTGCCACCCCCCCTCACCGCTGCGCGCCCGGCCGGCTCCCTGCCCGGCGCCCGGCCCCGGAGCACTGTGTGGCCGGCCGGACGCGGCGGCAGGCAGCGCCGGGTCCGGCGGGCGCAGCCGGGCGGGCGCGCCTGGTAGTGCCGCTGCAGCGCGGGGTTGGGCAGCATGCCGAGCTCCCACTGCGGCAGATCGCGCCCGGGCTCCGCGTCCGGCGCAAACTCCGGCAGGCGCAGCGCGCGGACCATGGCCTCCGCGGCCGCCACCTGCGGCGGAGCACGCGAGGCATCCCGCGCTGCACCAAAGCCCACCAGGACGTGCAACGTTCTTGCGGACCATGGCCTCCGCCAGTGGGTGCAGCCAACGCATCCCGCGCTGCATCATGCCCAGCAGTGTGCGGCATCCTCCGCCCAGGCGCACTGCGGTGCGATCTTGATGCCGCTGAGCGGCGTGCCACTGTTAGGTCTGCACAGCGTCTGCTCCGCCACGAGCGGCAGGGACAAGGCACTGCTAGGGGCTATAAACAGGCAATGGGGTGCTGAAATTTAGATCTGGAGCGCGCGTCACATGAGGCTCAAACAAGTAGCCGCTCCCTGTGACGCTGGGACAGAACGCTGCCGCCTGGCACAGCTCGAGGCGATTGTGAGACGCCGCCTGCGCGCCTGGTCCTCGTCCGCCCGCGCCCACTCCCCGCCGGTCACCTTGGGGTTTGTCTCCGGCATGCGGATGTCGTCCTTGCTCGGCAGGTAGAACATGTGCATGCCCGGGGGCTCCACCTGCGCACAGGCGTCCAGAAATGTCTGCCTAGGGTAGGGTGAGACATGTGCATGGCTGGGAACGCAACCTGCGCGCACACCCGGCAATCCTGGCACGCCGGACCATGTCATACGCATGTGTCACTCGGCGCCCGCCCGCCAAAAATGAACACACGCGAGCAACGTCGCAGGGCATCCTTCAGACGAGAGCGGCCTTGCGCAGCAGGCAGGTTGCATGCATGCTTGGGAGGCGTACCTGCGCGCAACTCTGCACACGTGTCCATCTTTCGGGCAGGATGCAAGCTGGGAAAGGGCGCGCGGCTTTGCTGAGCAGGATGCATGCTCGGGGATAAGTACCTGCGCGCCGTGCTCGTCCTTGGCCTCCTGCGCGGCCGCGAGCGCCACCAGCGCCGGCGTCGCCGCGCGGCTGCGCACGAAGCTGCACACGGCCACGACGTCGCGCGCGAGCATGCGCTGGTGCAGCGCGACGAAAGCGGCGGTCGAGCCCTTGAGCGCGTGGTCGTTGGGGTACACGAACGTCGCCTCCCGCATGCGGTGCCAGGGCTGGAGGCAGCGCCGCGGCTTGAAGCCCAGCAGCTTCAGGCCTGCGCGATCGGCGGTCCGAGCGTGGCGCGGGGCGGCGCCGCACAGGCGCTGAGCGGCCTCGCGCTTGCCGCCCCCGCTCGGCGTCTGCTGGCATGCACGTCCTACTTGGCGGCGACCAGCAGGCTGCCATGCGCAAGCTGGTCGCCGCAGAGTCCCAGCGGCGCAAGCTGAGCGTGTCACGCTCAGCCGCTGAGGCGTGCAGGCATAGGGCTGATGCGAGGGAAGCGGCGGCAGCAGCATCAAGCCCTAAATGCAGCAGGCAGACGCGGAGTGGCGGGGGCGCGCCTGGGCTCTGCACCACATTCAGCATGCTCATGTGATTTTTGGGGAAGACCACGGGGCGGAGGCGCGGCGGGGCCGCCGGCGCCGCGCCGTCGCCCAGCGCCGCGCCGCCCCCCGGCGCGTAGGCCTGCTTCCTGGGATCAGGGTACACCACCATCGGCACGTCCTTCATGAGCGTCCCTGCGCGCCCCCGGCGCGCCGTCCTGGGGGAGCTGGCCAGTGCGCGCTCCGGCGTCAGCCGCGGCAGCAGCCCCGGCATGAAGCCGTGACAGCCTTGCCAGCGGGGCCGCGATGACGGGGCGCGCGCGCGCCTGTGTCCTGGCAGATGAGCGCCGTCCTGTGCTGCAGCGCCTCGCTGGTGAGCGCGTGCACATACGCCGTGCCGCCCCGCTTCGCCTCGTGCAGCAGCGTGTACAGCGCGACGGCGATCTCCAGCCCGGGGCCCAGCACCAGGCGGTGGCGCCCGCTCGTGCGCTTGCGGTATGCCTTTTTGCGCACGGTGTCCCACAGTCCCTGCGCCGCGCGCGTGCAGCGGCGCTCGCGGGCGCGCACGCAGCCGCGCGCGCTCGGTCGCAAATGCGTGCCATGCGGCGCGGCCACCGCCCCTCAGCGCCCTGCCCTAAACCTCACTCCCGGCGCCTGGTCGCCCTGCCTGCTCTCTGCCGTGCGCGGCGCAGCCGCCTGCAGGCGCGGCTCTGGGGCAGGCCGCAGGGTCAGGGATGCCGGCTAGGCAGGCGACGCGTGCGCGCGCAGGGAAAGGTAGGGTTAGGGTTATCATAGGCGCACCCTCAGGAACCAGGTCGTGTCGGACGTGTTGACCGCGGGCACGAGCGCCTGCGCGTCGTCGGCCTCGTCGTCGCCGGCGCCGCCGCCCTGGATGTGGCTCCAGAAGCCCATGTCGAAGGCCTGGCCAGGCGGCGCCATGGGCACCACGTCGACCCACACGCGCTTCTCGTGCAGGTCCCGCGCGCGGCTCAGCGCAAACTCCCTGCCGTGCCGCGACAGCCGCACTGAAGGTAGGCTGATTCACAATTCTGAGCTGCCCTCATCATGGCGCCGAAGCGTACCGCAAACACCTGGCCGGGCTTGACAGAGAGCCATGGCGCCCACCCACACATGAGCGCAAGGTCCTGCAAAGGTGTCCTTGGTGTGCGTGCGCTGCCGTGTGCAGCTAGCACAACGGCCGCTCATTCACGGCCTGGTCTTTACGCACAGCTGTACGCATGCAGGTGTAATGTAGAAGGCGCTCCAGCATATGAGGCCCACAGCACATGCATGCCACGGCCCCCAGCATGCACACCCTCTGCTGCGCAACCTGCCGCGAGCCCGGCAAAGCCATGCCGGCCCATGCGCGCGGGTGCGCACCGGAACTCCGCGGCGGCGACGCCGGTGCCGGGCGGGTTGGCGTCGCAGGTGAAGATGAGCACGCGCTTGTCGGCCTTGGCCGAGCTGTCCAGGAGCTGGTGCGCGGTCCAGAGCGCGTGCCGCAGCTGCTCCGGGCCCTGCTCCGCACTGCCCGCGTCCGCGTCCAGCCCGCCGTCTGCGCACGGACGCGCGGCTGGCTCCAGCCGCGGGCTCGGGGGCGTGACCGCGCAGGGCCCAAGGCCGCTCTCAGTGCCTTGCACCAGGCTGCCGGGCTTTGCCTGCCGTCTGGAGCAAAGTGGCCAGATGTGGCTTGGCGCACCAATCAGGTCGCTGAGGGCCTTGATGCGCAATGCGGACGGCTCGTCCAGGTCTTGGAAGACCACCACATTGTCAAAGCTGAGCGAATTCTTGGACTCGCGCTGCGAGCGTACGCACCAAGCTACGTGAGCTCACATGCTGCATTTGCTGGCTTCCCCTGTCGTCCCAGTAAAGGTTCGCGCAAGCTGCAGCGCAAGCAAAGGGGCTCCCAAGCAAGCCAGACCTCTAAAGGCGCCCGCAGCGGCACGTAAGCCCTGGCCGTGTACCTCAAAGCACAGGCAGCGCACCGTGCCGTACAGGACCACCGCAAAGCTGTCCCTGCTGCTGGAGATGATGTGCATTTTCATAATGTTTCGCGCCACGATGAGGGCCACCTCTGCATAGGTGTGTTCCGCGTCATAGCCGCTCTGCAGGCGCTCTGCAGACGTCAGAGAGGCGACCCGATGATATGTGATACAGGTTGCATACTGCCAGGCCACTGCATAGCCAGGCCTTGCACGCAGGCATGGGCTGCGCACGTCCTTGTCGTTGACGCCGCACGCCTTCAGCATGGAAGGCTGGCAGTCAATGAGGAATATGACGTGCTCCTTGGAGGCCACCCATTCCTGCACACGCACAAGCAGGCTTGCTCAGATCGACTGTAGCACAGGAGGTGCAAAACTAGCTCTTGTGTCTGCTCTAGGCAGAGCAAAGCGCAACCTGCTTGGTGTCCTCCTCCTCCTCATCCTCGCCCTCAAAGTCCTCACGATGCTCTTCGTCCATGTTTCTGCTCGGGCTCTTGCAACGGCGCACACGCTGCTCTCGCTGTTGCGCTGAAGCAGGCCGTTCATTCAAAGCTCACACAGGGCGAGACAGAGTTACAAAGGTCAAGTTTCTGCACTGAGCATGGCTGTTCAACTCACACACCAATTGCTTTACCCTCGTTTGTAACAGTTCCATCTGCCCTCGATGCTCGCCCTTAGCATGCTTTGCAAGTTCGAGGCTGAGGAGGCATGAGGCATATGCACGCATGTCACGCCTGTGCACGCATGTGCACGCATGTCATGTCATCATCTCACACCATAGGCACTCAGCCTCGGCGTGCAAGTGCTCTTACAGGTGCGTTCCGGGCCACGCTGTCCCCTTGCTTGTCTCCTTGTGGCCAGCCACTGCAAGCAGTGGATAGGTACGGCAAGCGCAATCACAGCCTCCTCTGCTGTCGGAACGGCTGCACAGGGCATGCTGCGCGTGCAACCAGGCGCTACGCAGCGCGTGCTGTGTTGCAACACTCCAGCAGCAAAGCGCCAGGCCGTCATGCCAAATGTGGCGCAGGCTTTACACTCCTCAGGCGAGCGCCGCTGCAGCCTCCCTTGCACTGCCAGCGCTGCCGCCACGCGCATGCGCGGGCGCGGCTGGGAGCTGCGCTGCGTGCGCGCTGGCGCCATTGCTGCTGGCCTGGCCCAGCAGCCTCTGCCTCTGCTGCTCCTCAAACGCCGCGATGAGCTCAGGCGGCACGTGATCTTCCAGCTCCCAGGTGTCCTCGTGGCCGTCCTCCCACCTGCGCGCCCCGCCCCTGGTAAGGTCATGCCTAAGTGCATCCAACTCGCAGCGGTGACCACAGTTGCCTCCTAGGCCCCTTCATTCTCATGCCGGCCCCTGTGTGCAAGAAGTGTGCAAGCATGCGACGCATGTACCACTCATCGGCGCCTGTGCGCTCAACGTTGCTGGTCGCGACATGGCAGCATGCACTTCGTCGTGCTACAAGCAGACAGCGTCGCCCCTCTGTTGCCTGAGGTAGACAGGCAGGTTGTTAACACGGCGGCGCAGGGCGCACTGGATCAGGAACTCGCGCTCGTCGCCGCGCTGCACCATGCGCAGCACGCGCGCCGCGGTGCCGTACTCCAGGCCGTTGTCGTAGTCCTCCACCAGGTCCGGCGCGATGTACAGCTGGTTCACCTGCGCGACGCGTCCCGCGTCCGCCACTCATGCATACCCCGCATCACAGACGCACCATGACAGAGTGGGCTGAGGGAGTGGGCTGTGTTGCATGGCGGGCGGCCCATGCCCGCTGCATTGGCACAGCTTAACGGGACCTGCTCTGCGCCGCTCCTAGCATCACACATGCATCACATCAAAGTCCATCAATCCGTCCATCAAAGAGCGCGCACAGCGTGCTGAGTACAGCGTGCTGAGCACAGCCTAAGGCGTGCGCGCACCCTGTCCACACAGCAACATTGCCTGGCATGTCACCGCGGAGCGCAGTTTGCAGGAAACGGCAGCATTTATGAGCGGTGCCCGATCGCCGCCTTGCCACAAAATGGCGCGGTGACTGTTCAGCAGAAGCGGCGAAGCGGGGGGCGCGCGCCCAGGAGTCCTCCGCGCCGTCCGGCCACTGCACCAGGAAGTCGCGCGAGCCGTTCTCGCACGGCCGGTCGTCCAGCAGCGCGGCCGGCGCCACCTCCTCGAACAGGCAGGCTGCGCAGCCAGGCACACCTCAGACGCGTCTGCTGACTCGTTGCAAACCCGGCCTGAGACAGGAGCCTGGCGCTGACAGCCTGTCGGTCCCCGCCCAACCGAGCGCACTCGCCATCGGCCTGCCGTGCCAGCGCACGCAAGCAGCACATCACACCTGCAAACAGCCCACAAAAAAACACAAGAGCACACGTTGAGCTACGGCCCAAAGGCGCCAGCATGCGCCACGGCGCCCTTGCCGCCCTCGGAGCCGGGCCCGCCGCCGCCGTCACTGCCGTGCCGCGCACCGGACAATAGCTCAGACACCTGCTCGAGCGCCATGCGTCGGTTGACCAGCTCGGCGGTCACGGGCATGGTGTCGCGGATGCTCTCCACCAGCGCCACCACGTTGCGCCCCCGCCGGTCTCAGTCTGTCGACTTCCTGCAGCGCACGCCGCATGTGGACTTCAGCGCATTCCACCTCACGCACCTGGGTGTATCGGGCGGCTTCGACGATGATATAGAGTTTAACGTTCTGCCGCAGATGATGATCAGTCTGTCATACAGGGCAGCATATGAAGAAGGCGATGTGAGCTTCTCGCAATCCTTCGGCGGCGCACTAGCAGATGTAGATGTGTATGGCGGCAGCCCGGCAGTATTTCTCACATGCTCGCAGGCCCTAGATGACTGGCATGCTAGTATAGAGGGAGAAAGCTTGGTGATGAATGTATGGAGTGCTGATGATTGCCCACACTTGCCAAGCAGCACATCCACAGGCACGACTGAGGTGCGCATAGATGCGCGCCACATCACGGCATGCTATTATCCTTGCGCCGGGGAAGAGAACTTGGGCTTTGAGGCGCTCCTTGACGTGCTGTGTCCGCCACGCCTGGAGAGGGTAGAAGTCATCTCAGGTGGTGACCACCCTGATATCGACCTGTATCCAGGACAGCATGACATCCCGAATGCCTGGAAGCTTTTATGCGCTAGATGATTTATGCACACGGGAGCCAGTTCGCCTTTGAGGTTGACAACGGCTCGCGCAAGCGGACAGCCTGGCGGCGCTGGCCGGCGCCGGGCACACCGGAGCACGACGCTGCCCGCAGGCTGCATGAAAAAGCAGCAACCTGGGCTGCTGCGTAGTGGTAGCTACTAAGCCTCATTGCATGCAGAAGGTTGGGTTTGGAATGGAGGTATAAGTGCATGTGTTGCAGCGTGAGCGTGTCAATGCAGGTCTTCGGGGTGAGAATGCGGTACATGCGCATGCGTGTCAAAAGTGCCAGCTGCTGCATCGCGCAGCGTATGACTGAAAGGCGGAACCATTTCTAAGGACCGGTGGGTACCTGCAGTAAGTGTTTGGCGCATCGTCCATTGCAATCTGACTCTGCCTGAACACGCACACAGTGCAGCCAACCAGGCCATTTGACAAAAAGTGGAGCATTGCCTTATGTGGCAAGCTGGCCATCAATCCCGGTGGCAAGCTCCTAAATGTGCATGCCTGCAATCTCATAGCCTGCCGCGCTGCACATCTCACACCTGCAGACCGCCGCCACCGTGGCATTACAGGCTGTCTACATAACTATTTGCTGGGCGCCCATGCAAGTATATGCAAGACAGCTCTCTCCCTCACGGCGAACCTTGGAGGATGTTCAGGCTAGTCTCAACAACTAAACAACAATTTCCCAGCCTGTAGCTATGCCACTAGTGTCGGCTCCTTGCGCCTCGGCGCTGTGCTCTGTGCCCAATGTATAGCCTTGCTGAAGCCCTCATCCTGCACAGCGCATTGTCGCTAGCCCCAGCTATGCGGAGGTGTCCCAGCCGCCAGGCGCTCCAGGCTCTCTGCAGATCGGCCAGGGCCCAACCATCTCCAGCTCTTTGCGCAGCCGCAGGAGCAGCAGGCCCAGGTGGTTGGTGCCGCTCCCGTCCAACAGAGGCCCCAGAAGTGATCATGCGGCGAGGCCTCCACCAGTGCGGCGGCCGCCATGGCCAGCAGCATGCGGCGCGGGCCGATGTGCGCGGCAAACTGCACAGCGCTCCCACCGTTTGTCAGCCACAGTCGTCACTGACGACTAGTGGCAGGCTTGCAACTGAGAGCCTTCGCAACGCAGAACTTGCCGGTAGCATGGCTACGCACGGGCGGAAGTGCACAAGGCTCCCATCAGCCATGCATGCCCTTCCTGTACTACAAGCTCGCGCTTTCCACTAGCAGTAGGCACGCAGCAGCGCTCTACTGGCCAGCCTTTGTTGGAGACACTGCCGCCAACCACCCCGTGTGGCAGGCCGGGCTTTGGCGCGCAACGCGGCCGCCATGACGGGGAGCGTAGTGGCAGGCCATTCGGGCGCTGCAGGTCTGGGCGCGCATGCTCAATCAACCGCGCAATGCGTGCGGCCTCCTCCGGACTGCTGGGCGCCGCATGGCTACCACGGCCGCCGCGGCCTGCGCGCTGGCCACGCCTGTGCGGCGCGCGCCGCACAGCATGCTGTGCATGGTGTTGCTAGCTCTTAAGCAGCCCCTGCAAGGCAGCTCCATTGCAGATATGCACATTTGCTCAAAGCATGCACCCGCTGCAGAAGCTCTGCAGGTACTTGCAGCTGGTCAGTCTTTTCAAGCGCTCTCGAGGAGTGCAGAGGCTGCAGCTGGAAGGTGGAAGGGTCCTCTTATATGCACAACCCAGCCACACAGGAAGGCAGCGTTGCACAGCTGCACGTTCACCTGGATGCTGACTGGAGTGCAGATTGATGGCCAGATATCAGACCAGGCCTGCCTCATTGACAGCTAGGCACCCTAATAGATTCGCTATGTGAGTGCTGACAACATCCCTGACATTCCTGACAGGAGTCTTCCTGTAGCAGGTACATGTCAGGCATATAGCATGTCTTCAGGCAGTGACCTCTCATCAGGAAGCAGCTTAAGTAGCAATCTGAGGCCTGAGTGACAGCCTTCCATGTCCAGGCTCCCTTTTGGCCTGTGACTGGCGCGTCTGGCGCGTGGCGTGCCTGCTTGACGGCTTGCTGACAGTGCAGCTACGAGCACAGGCGACTGGCGCAGTGGCCTCTACGTGACCGTGGCCAGGTCTGTGTACAAACAAGGGAGGCAAGTGCATGTGTGCTGTATGTCTTCGCAAGAGTGCGCAGCTGCGGTAGGTGCCACAGCTGGATGCAAGCTGGAGTGCCGCACCTTGTCTTGCAAGGCGGCAATATGCCTGAGGACTTGCATGATCCTACAAGCCCACCTCTTGCAAGCAAGCGTTTGCGCCCTGCAGGCACAGCTGCAGCAGCCGAGCTTGGAAGGACTGCCCGATGTCCTCCTTCACAAAATCCTGTGCATCATCTGGGATACACGACCGGCCTCAGACGCCAGCTCCGAGGTCCAACTTGCGCTGTCGCTGCAGTGCTTGAGCAGCCGCTTCCAGCAGGTGTTGCGCGCTCACCCGCTGCAACTGCACCTGGACTTCTCAGACACACAGCTTACCGAAAGGCACCTGGCGTGGCTGGTACTGCCAGCCTGGAAGGACGGCGTGACATCACTGACCCTCTACGACTGGCTGGCCCCCGCATGCGAAGCACGCAGCAGGAACTTCTTGGACCCGGGCCTGTGCACAGAGGGCGATGTGGCATCCCCGCTCCTGATTGCCCTGCATGCAAACCAGCGTGGCAGCCTGCGGCAGCTGCTGGGTATGCCGCTGCGCATGGGTGGTGTCATGGAGCCCCTGCCTGATAACGTCCACAGGAGCAGAGACGAAATTATGGAGCTGCAGTGCATGCCGCGTGTCGACCTCCACGCATTCCACCTCACTCACCTGGGTGTAATTGGCGGCTTTGCCGACGGAATTGACTTTAACATGCTGCCGCAGATGGTGGTCAGTCTGGTGTACAGGGCAGCATACAAAAATGCAAATATTCGGTTCTCACGACCGTTCGCCACTACGGCTCTTGTGCAGCCCCCTGACCTTGATGGTGTGCGTGTGTATGGCGGCGGCCCAGCAGTGGATCTGACATGCTCCCGGGCCCTGTGGCATGCCAACATAGAGGGAGACATGGTAGTGCTGGATGTCAGTGCTGGTTTTCTACCACGCTCGCTGCCGCGGACCATATTTGCAGGGATGAGGGAGGTGCGGATGGACGCGAGCAACATCCAAATCTTCTGTATGTCTTGCATAGAGGAGAAGGAGTTGGGACTGGAGGCGCTCGCTGACTCGCTGTGTCCGCCGTGCCTGCAGAGCATGGAGATTATCTCAGGCAGTCAATATCCCGACATCCATATCAAGGAGGACCAATAATGCGTCGGATGCCTGGCAGTCTGTGATATGCAGGATGATCGAAGCGCACGGGAGCAGGATTGCGTTTGAGGTCAACCATGGTCGCCGAAGCGGGCAGCCTGGCGGCGCTGGCCAACGCCGGGCACGCAGGAGCACGACGCTGCCTGCAGGCTGCACATTGAAGCCAAAAGCTGGGCTGCTGCATAATGACGCATGGGTAGCTGCTAAGCCTTGTGCATGCAGAAGTGTTCGATTATGTCACGAAAGATTTGGTTTTCAGTGCTGCCAGACTTGCCCCACATCTGCACGCATGACATGGTGGAAGAGCCTCCTGGCTTAGCATTCAGTTACAGGAAGTCGCCAGGTTCATGCAAGTGTGCTTGACTTGCCAATGAAGTGTCTCCAAGCCCCTAAGACGTTCTACATGATGAGACAACAACCTGCACACTTGCTACAGCAGCACTACATGGGTTATTTCGTAGCACAGGGCAGGCAAGCACTTGCAGTACAGCAGGACCGCTAGGCCGCCACGTCAAGCAAAGCTATGCTTGACGAGCATGGAACATGTACAGGCACAAACCGAGTGCATGACCGTCTATAACTGGTGGCCAGCCCACACAGAGCAAAGCGCGCCTGTGCTTTATCAACGCATACAAGCTGCAGAACCTGATTCACACACTGCGCCACATGGCAGAAGGCCAAGCAAGGTAATAATAAAGCATGTCTCTCATAATGCCAACCCCTCAGGCCAACGTCGCGCGCTTGCCCTTGCCTTTGGCGCTCGCGCTGCTGCCCAGCCCCGGGTCGCGGCCCTGCTGGAAGCGCGCATACACGGCGTCCAAGCGCTGGCGCTCCGCGGGCGAGATGCTCGGCCGCGCCGTCGCCGCCGCTGCGGCCACCTGCTCTGCCGTGATCGCTGGCACGGCGGCCTCGTCCTGCGCAGAGCAGCACTCTGCTCGTGATCATGGCATTATAATACGTACGCCACAGGTGTTGCCGGGTACGCAGGGCAGCACGTCGGCCTCTTTCAGCCATCACTCACAGCGTCCAGGCTGGCCGCGCCTGGGACCGCGCGAGCGCGTCGTGGACGGCGGCCAGCTGCGCATTTGCCAGCAGGGCGCCCAGGTCGGCGCCGGAGAAGCCGTCGGCTGCGCGCGCGGCAGCGTCCAGCGCAGCGGCTGCACCGGGCGCCAGCGGCTGGCGCGCGGCCAGCGCGCGCGCGATCTGCACGCGCTCGCGCGCGCTGGGCAGCCCGCAATGCAGCAGGCGGTCCAGGCGCCCCGGGCGCAGCAGCGCGGCATCCAGCAGGTCCGGCCGGGACGTCGCCGCCAGCACCACCACACCTGGCCCAGCTGTGTGTCGGATCGCTGCATGGCAGGCCATGGGATGTGGACGAGCATGCGGCCGAGCAAGCTGGGTGCGAGCATGCCGTGGTCGGTTGCCTTGCTCGCTGTACTCATCGTAACTCCTTTACCACACATTGGCTGCGCATTCACGCGTGTCCATCACAGAACAGCAGGCCGAGCCACCTTTCAGCCCCTCGACGCCGTCCAGCTCGGTGAGCAGCTGGTTCACGACGCGATCGGTGACGCCGGTGGAGTCGTGGCCGCGCTGCGGCGCAATGGCGTCAAACTCGTCGAAGAACAGCACGCACGGCGCCGCCGCCGCCGCGCGCCTGCGCGCGGTAGTCCTTGATCTCTGCTTGCATGCATGGAGTCCGCATCGTACATGTGCAGGCGCGACAGAAGACTACCAGGCGGTACTGGGAGGGGTAGGGCCCACACCGAAAGACGTCGCGCACGGCAGCCTCGCTGGCGCCGATGTACTTGTTGAGCAGCTCGGGCCCACTGACGCTGACATACCGCATGCCGGTGGCCGCCAGCGCGGCTGAGACAGCGTGCGTCTTCCCGCAACCGGGCGGCCCGTACAGCAACACGCCCGTGCGCAGCCGCAGCGGCGCCCTGCCGCTCTCTGTGTCATGCGGCGCACGCGGCGATGTGCGTCCTGACGCGATGAGGAGCACGCAAGACAGTATGCCCATATACGGTCGCCATTTATCCCAGTGTCAAGTGCAGGGGTGCGGCCGGCAGCACACGTTTGTGAAACAAGGTCGGTGGCTGCAGTGGCAGGCCATGCCCTCCTCGCTCTGGCCAGCCTCTGCCGCACCGCAAGCCGGCCCTGGAGCAGGGCGCACCGCGCGCAGAGGCGGGCAAAGCGCGTGGGCAGCGCCAGCGCCTCGCGCAGCGCGGCCACCGCGTCCGGCAGGCCGCCCACGTCGTCCCAGCCGCGCGGGCCCGCCGCGGCGCCGGCGTCCGCGCGCGTCACGCCCCAGCTGGCCGCCGGTGCAAAGCCGTCCCGCGCGGCCGCCAGATCGGCCGCGCTGACATGCAGCCCACCTGGCGCGTCGCTCCATGGCCTCAGCTTGCATACTTTGCTACATGGTGGAGCCCTTGCACAGCCATGCGAACAGTGCGCTGCTGGTGCGGCAATCAGCACTCAATTGGTGCGGCGCTGCAGCTTAATGCTGCAACATCATGTGTGCATGGCCATGCATGCGATGGAGTGTGGGTGTGCACCGCCCTCGCTAGCCGCATGCTCAAACACAGCAATTCAGACTTCCAACCTCCTGCTGGACAAAATTTCATTGTACATAAGAAAAGCGTGGAATGCGAGAAGCACCGCTGTTCACGTTTGACGCGTACCCATCTTTGGCGTGGTGCTGCCGGGTGCCAAGGCCAGCTGCCCGCGCAGGGCGGCATGCAGGGCGCGGTCCACCACCAGGCCCAGGTCGCCCGCATCGTAGCCTTCGGCCTCTGCGGCCACTGCCTGCCGCCGCAAGGATGGGCCTGCTTGGCGCTCGCACCGCCTGGCGGACGCTGCATGCGAGCCTGCAACGACATGACATCCAGCATGGGCATCCTCTGCGCCGGATGAAAGGAACAGCACGGTGCGGCTGTCGCTCACTGTGGCCAGAGCTTTGCAGCGCGCCCATGCAAGCGCGCACGTCACGACAGCAGTGACGCAGCCGACATGGATGCGGGCATGGCCAGGGAGGCCCAGTGACCTGGATGTCCTCGTCCTGGCAGCTGGCTCCGCACTCGCGCAGGCGAGCCGCCAGCAGCGCGGCGCGCTCGGGCGCGCCAGGCGGCGCGAGCTCGATGCAGACGTCCAGCCGCCCCGCCGCGCGCAGCACCGGCGCCACGTCTGCCGCGGCGTCCGCGGTAGCGCACACCGCGACTGCGCGCACCGCACACGATTCGTGCGGTCAGATGGCCGTCTGCTCGACGCCCAGCCCTGCATACTCGCAGAGGTGGCTTCAGGCCCGCCAGCCGAATAGGTGCCTGTGGCCACTCAGCAAGACTCTGTGACAGGCAAAGTGGCAGGACCCTGTGGGGGCAGCACGTGCACGCTGCTGGCCAGGCTGGGGCCCCACCCGGCAGGGGCAGCCGGCCATCCGCGCGCGGCGCAAGCACCTCGTCCAGGGCGTCCGCCAGCCACTCGGCGAGGGCGGGCGCGCGCTGCCCCGGCGCGGCCTCGGGGCCGTCCGGCGAGCTGGGGCACAGCAGGTGCAGGTCGTCCAGCACGACGAGCGCCGGCATGCGCTCCAGCGCCTCGCGCAGCTGCGCGCCCGCATCCAGCTGCCGGGTGCGTGCATGCGCGCGCCCGGCACTGCCAGCCACGCCGTGCGGTGAACCAGGCAGCTGTGTTGCATCCCCTGAGCATTCCCACTCTCAGCCTTCCGCTGCAGGCAGCAGGCACCCGCCGATGCAGCATCCAGCCATATCGAGCGTCACCACGCCCAGGTGTCCCTCTGCACGGGAGTGCCGGCAGACCCGGCAGCAGCCTGGCGTTCCCCACGCACCAGGGGGGCCAGCTGCTGCTGCGCCTGCGACAGGGGCTCGCTCCGCGCGTCCCCGCAGGCCACCCAGACGACGTGCGCGCGGCAGTCGGCATCCTTCGCCAGCGTGTCGGCGACCAGCGCCGCCAGCTCGCTCTTGCCGCTGGCCCCACGCGCCGCTGCGCTCAGCGCGCGAGCCGCGTGCCCTTGCACAAGCCGGCCAGAGGTGCGCGGCACGACACAGAGCGCATGGGTCCCTGATTCGCAGCGCCTAACACCCGTGGATGGTGGGAAGCTGGACGTGTGCTGCGCTCGTTGCAGGTGTACCGGCCTCGGCTGTCACGGTTGCTAGCAACACCAGCACTGCACACGGCGCGCGCAGGCAAGCCCACCTGCCGGCGGCTCCGCAGATCAGCAGGCCGCCGGGCGGCGGGGCCTCCAGGTCCGCGAGGGCGGCGCGCGCGCGCGCGTGCAGCAGCGGCGCCAGGCGCAGCAGCGCGGGCGCAGCATTCCGCTCCAGCCAGGCCTGCCCGAAGCAGGCGCCGCGCGCCAGCCTGCGCCAGCCCGGGTCGGCCCCGGCCGCCCGCCAGCCCGCAGGCGCCGGCGGCAGCGCCTGCCACGCAGGGCCGAGCTCCACCCGCACGGCGCCGCCGCGCACATGCTCGGGCGTCAGGAGCACCGGCGCGCCCGCATCGGCGCCCGCCACGCTCTCCACGACCAGGTGCGCGGCGTCGCGGGTGGCTGCATCGGCGCCACGCGCGAGTGACATGACGGCGAGCGGCGCGACCGCGAGCCCGCGCTCGCTTGCACCCGGCGCCATCCCGGCCCCTGCGGGCGCCTGTGCTGCAAGCCACCGCGCCACCAGCGCCCGCAGCTGCTCCGCGCCCAGCGCCGCTACCTGCCCTGCCAGTGAGCGAGCAGGAGAGGTGCCATGCGGCGCCTCCGCAGCGCCCGGCGCCGTGCGCCTGCCCAGCGCGTCGTTCTCCTCCGCGTCCTCCGCGACGGGCCGCAGCACGAGCGCACTTGGCAGCGGCCGTACAGCTGCAGCGCAGCGGCGCAGCGCTAGCCGGCCGTGCAGGGGCACGCCCAGCAGGCGCGCCACGAGCGGCGCCAGCGCTGCGTGCGGACCCTGCAGGCCATCGACGACCCGCACGTGCGCGGCTACACCCCTGACGCGCCGCGGCGCAGCTCAGGCCTGCGACCTCGAGCAGGCTGGCATGACCGGGAAGGCAGGGCATCCAGCGCTACTTGCGGCCACTCATTGCAAGCAGCGTGCACTGAGACCCCTTGACAGCAGCCCATGGCGTGCTGAGCTGCAGCGAGCCTGGCCACGCATCGCCCAAGCGCATGCGCGACCACACGGCTCGGCCACCAGGGAGGCCATGGCATGGACCAGCGCACGGGACGCCACCTTCCGGCGACTCGGCCCAGGTGCACGACGTCGCCGGCCGCCAGGCCGCAAGCTGAAGCAGTGTCGGCGCTGATGCCGACCGAGAGCGTCGGCAGGACTTCAGCAGTGGCCAGGTGTCCCAGGTCAGGGCCCAAGCGTGCCGCCCCGTGGATGCCGCACGTATCCCAGTCCTGGCACGTCCACCAGTGTGTTGTGTTGGTCACAAGATGACCTCATGTATGTCAGACACACACGGCAGGCGCTGCCGCGGCCTCGCTCAAGGCACTTGCAGCGATGCAGATGGGGTGGTCGCCCGAGCACCACCAGTGAGGGGCGGCGACGGCGTTCTCACCAGCACGCGCAGCCAGGCGAGCGGCCGCTCCGCAACGGCCGCCTGCGCCACTGCGCCGCCCGCATGGGCGCCCCTGCTCGGCTGCGCAGCGGCGCCGGGAATGCGCAGGCGCGGCCGCGGCGCGATGTCCAGCTCGACGCCGGGCGTGAGACGGACGACGGGCGCGGGCGCCGCGGCGGTCACCCGCAGGCAGAGCAGCGCGCCCCGGACCCAGACCGGGAAGGCCTGGCCCAGCTGCACCACGCCCACCTGCGCCCCGCACGTGCTCACGCGAGGATGGGGGCAGTGGATGCAGGCGCGGCGTGGCGGGCCGCCCAGGCCCATCAGGCAAGAGTTGCAAGGCCTCCCATTCCATGCGCATGCGTCAGGGCCGTGCCTGTCCTCGCATGTCACGGGGCAGGCGTGCGGGCCGCGCCTGGTTGAGCAGCTGCTCCTCGACAAAGTCGGCGTTGAGCTCGAGCTGCTCCCAGTCGTCCGTGCTGTCCGGCTCGGCGGACACGCTCGCCGCGACCGGCGTGTCCGGCAGCGCGCGCACGCTGACCATCGCGCCGTCCAGCAGGCCCTGGCGCCGCGCGAGCGCCGCGGGCACCTCCAGCACCTGGCCCGCCGCGGCCGCGCCCGTCCACGCCACGTGCCACACGCCAGCGTCTGCGCGCCGCGCCGCTGCGGCGCCTGCAGCAGGCGCCTGTGTCGGAGCACCTCGGAGCCTGTTGCCGAAAGGTACGTGAGCGGGGGCTGTTCGGGGAGCTGACGGTGACCGGGCCACGACCTGGCGCTGCGGCGGAGCGCAACTGCAGCACCAGCGGCAGAGGCGCCTGCGCCTCCAGCAGGCGGGCGATGAGCGCCGGCGGCAGCGCCACCCAGCACGACCTCTCCGCGGTGAGGCGAACTGGGAGCTGACTGAGCCTGCAGCACAGCGCAGCGTCAGGGCGCCTGTGCCGTTGTCGTGCTGAGCAGCAGCGGGCTTTGCAAAAGGCCAGGCAGCTGAGCAGGGCCAGTGGCTCACCTGTCCGTCTCGGCAGCGCTGACCATGGTCTCCCAGAACTCCATCGCAGCGCAGCGCGCAGGCCAGGAGCGCACGCCGGTCCCTTGCCTGCCCAGAGAACTGTCTTTGAGCCTGGACGTACTCTTCTGAGCACGTAGGAGAAGTGGAGGGAGGGTGTACACCTGGAGTGACCTCAAGCTTTGGCTGTGCTGCCTGCTCCAAAGGCCTCTGCCTCACAGATCTTGCAAGGGGTGTGTGCCACACCACGTGACCGACCGCATTGCAAGGGCTGCGCAGCGAGCGCCCGCTGGAGGTCCCGTAGCGCGCACTCAGCGCCGCGTCGGGCGCCCCACCCGGGCAGGATGTTCGCGCGCGGCGTGAGCGCGGCGTCGGACACGAGGTTCTCAGAGTGCGTGTGCCTGCCGATGTGCATCGGCTGGTGCGACGCCGGCGGCGGCCCGGACCCGAGCCTCGCGCGCCGCGCGCGCAGCAAGGAGAAAAAGCTGCTGCGGACGATGAAGTTTTCCAAGGAGCTGCTGGAGCTGAAGGTGGACCTGGGCAAGGTCAACTGGACTGTGATGCGCGTGTGGGTGGCCCAGCGCCTGACGGAGCTGCTGGGCCTGGAGGACGAGGTGCTGATCGGCTACGTCCTGGAGCAGCTGGAGGGGCAGAAGGTGGGCGCTGCGCGCGCTCTGATCGCCCGCCCGCTCGGCGCTGAGGCAGGCTCCGCCGCTCACCTGCCCTGCGCGGCGCAGGTGAGCGACCCCAGGCTCCTGCAGATCAACCTGACGGGCTTCCTGGAGAAGAATACGAGCCTATTTGTCAAGGCGCGTCCGGGTCGCGTCTCCGTCCGCCCGACTGCTCGCCGGCGCGCACGGCGCACGGGCTCACGCTCGGGCGCGCGAGCAGGAGCTGTGGACGCTGCTGGCCAGCGCGTCTGGCAACCCCAGCGGCATCCCGCAGAAAATCCTGGACGAGAAGGCGGAGGAGATGCGGCAGAAAAAGGTCATGGAGGAGGAGATCAACGTGAGCCCCACTGCTGGTCAGCGCTGTTTGAGCTCTGCCTGTGCCGCAGCTCTCAATTTCCAGTGACATGCAGTGCACGACCTGCGCGCGCGCTGAGAGCTGTGGGGGCTCATGTGCAGCAGCGCTGTCGCGAAAGGACCGGGCAGGTGAGATGGCACCCTGCGGGCGCAGCACAAGCTTGCTGAGGAGCGCAAGCGGCGCGACGCGGAGACGAAGGAGGCCGACGCGGCGCGCGAGAAGGAGCGCGCCGCCCGCCGCGCCAGCGACGAGCGCGAGCGGCGCGAGCGCCGCCAGCGCGACGAGTGCGCGGCCCTGTCGCGCCGCCCATCCGGCTGCACTCGTTTTGTTTTGGTCACGCGCTGCTGCTCAGCGACTGCATCCCTGCAGAGCCGCTGCCGGGCGCGGGGCAGGGAGCGGCGGAAGGAGGAGAGGCAGCGCGAGCGCGAGCGGGAGGCTGCGCGGGCGAAGGAGCGCGAGCGCCGTGAGGCCGAGCGCGAGGCGGACCGCAAGCGGCCGCGCCGCGACGAGCGCGAGCGCGAGCGCGAGCGCGAGCGCCTGCCCGGCCCGCCGCCCAGGCGGCGCGCGAGCGCCGAGCCGGACGGTGTGGGGGCGGCCGGGGGCGGCAGGGAGGGCGGCCGCGGCGGCGCCGGCAGGGCGCCGGCAGGCAGGGCCGCGGATCGGCAGCCCGACGCAGAGCCGCTGGACGTGCAGGCGGCGCTGCGGCAGCGCGCGCTGGACGCGCTGAAGCAGGGGCCTGCGGCGCGCAAGGCTGCCGCCGAGCCGGATGCGCCGCCGGACGAGGGCGTGGCCGACGGCATGCCCGCCGCGGCGGTAAGCGCTGCAGGCGCGAGCGAGGCAGCCGCCGCTGATGGCGCAGCGCCGGTGCAGCAGAGTGCAGACGCGCCAGGCGGCGGCAGCGGCGGCGCGGCAGGGCCCGCGCCGTTGGCTGTGGTGGGGGCCGGGGACGGCCAGCCAGCTGGCGAGCAGCCGGACGGGAAGCCGGCGACGAAGGCGACGAAGCACAAGAAGCACAAGCACAAGCATGGGAAGGACAAAGCTGCCAAAAAGCTCAAGAAGGAGCTCAAGGAGCACAGGAAGGCTGCAGCGGACAAGCCCGGCGATGCGGAGATGCCGGATGCCCTGTGAGAGCCTGAGTCCTGCCTCGCATGCACTGCTTTGTGTTGCGGCACTGTTAGGCGTGCCAGTCATGCACGTCCTTCAGGTCCTCGGAGCTCCCAGGCTCCTTTTCTAGCTACTGCTTGCCTGCCGACACTGCCATGAATTGGCAGCAGGAAACTCTGGTAATGCCACAGTACTTACACTGATTCCGCGGTGCTTGGGCGCTCAGTCACCCTGCTGCTCGGCAGGCAACTGCTGCACAAACTCCTGTGGATCAGACAGCGCTTTGGTGGCCCGCCAGTAGACCTTGCCCACGCCCCGCCCGCACGACTGCTCCCAGCGCGCATAGCGCAGCCACAGCTCCGTGTCCTCGTCGCCGTAAGCATCCACAGCCGCCTGGCGCATGCGTCGTGAGCGCACGCACTCACTGGCAGGCTCTGGCTTTCACCTCCGCAGCAGACGCACGCCCGGGGCACACCTCAAAGACCGCGCGACGCTCGCGCTGCCGCAAGCGCTCTGCCGCCGGCGCTGCCATCTCCAGGTCCAGGACTGCGTGGAAGAGAGCGCCGCCGGCGGGCGGCAGCGCTAGCAGGCGGCCGTACAGGGCGCGCGCCTCGCTCAGGCCATGGCCCTCGTGCACGGCCGCGAGCGCCGCAGCGGCCGCGGTCCCAAAGCCGCCCTGATCGGTCCCCACGGGCAGCTCTTCCATCACCCCGATCCAGCTAAAGATATGGAGGTCAGGCTACTCGCACACGGAAACTGCCCGACAATCAGGGTGACCAGCATGCCGGTCAGGCGGGAGCATGCTGCGGATGCTCTGCGGCGCACCCGCAGCGGCCCCTTGGGCAGCGCGGCGAGGGCGGCCTCCAGCTCGCGCGCGAGGCCCAGCAGCGGCAGGCCCAGGCCCTGCAGCGTGCGGAAGGCCAGGCCCCAGAGCTCGGCGCCGTCCGCGCCCGGCACCGCGCGCACAGCGCTGCGCATGAGCGCGCCCAGCTGCTCGCTCGCCGGCACCGCGCCCGTGCCCTGCGCACCACCCGCCCCTCGCGACCAGCCGGCTGTGCTGTGCTGCATGCACAGAGTGCATGCGGGTCACCTGCACATGGCAGCGAGTCAGGGGGGGGCCAGCTGAGCGCGCCTGCGCGGCGGCATGCTGGGCGTGCAGGAGCAGGCGCTGCCGCCAGAGCGCCGCCGAGCGCGGCGCGGCGCCGCTCGCGGCCTCCGCGGCGGCCAGCGCGGCCGCCGCCTTGCCGCACCGCAGCAGCAGCCGCGGCCAGGCCAGCAGCGCCGCCTCCGAGGCGGCCCCTGCTGCGGCCGCGCGCTCGTACACGCGCACCAGTGCGCGCGCTGCCGCCCGCGCCAGCCCCCGCAGCCTGCCCGGCGGCCCGCCCTCGGCCGCGCTCTCGGCGGGCGCCAGGGCGTCCAGGCACTCGGCCAGGTAGGCCGCGTACGCGTCGTACATGCGCGGCGTGGGCAGCGCGGCCACGGCCGCCTCGTACGCGCCGACCGCTGCGCCGTGACCGCCGCTCGGCACGGCGCCGGCGCTGGCGGGCGGCGCGTGCGGCCCGAGGTGCCGCCGCGCGCGCAGGTCCCAGGCGTCCTCGTCGTCCGGGAAGTCCTGCTCCAGGCTGGCATAGATTGCCTGCGCGGGGCCGCGGCCCTGCTTCGGCGGGGCGCCACGCGTTTGCGGCAGAACCCAGGCGGTGCTACATCTCAGCCTCAGCTGCATGCGCCGCCCTGAGAAGTGTAACAGCCAGAGAGCGCCGCGTGCATAAAAACCAGCAGGCACGGAAGTCTGGTTCGGCTCTGCTGGTGTCCAGCACCGCATCTGAGTCAGATGCCAGTCCTTGGGGGCACCTCTCAGCACACGCTGGCTTGCAACTCCCAAGCCAATGCTCGTCCTGCAGGGACGCGCCTCTGCGACGCTGGCGACGCCCGGAAAGGAGAAGGGCTGCAGCGAGGTCAGAAAGCGCCGCCGCACGGCCACGCTGCGCGGCAGAGCAGCCACGGCGCTGCGGAAGACCAGTTCTGCCACCTTGCCGCTCAGCACAGCCTCCATGGCCTCGGCTTCGCTCGCGCCGCCGCCCTCTCGCTCGGCGGCCTCCCCGGCCTCGGCGCCTGCCGCCCAGCGCGTCAGGCGCGGCCGCTCACCACGGCTCGCCGCGCGCCCTGCTGTTGCCAGCACCTGCACAGGGGCATCCGAAGTTCGGATGCCCCTGGGGCACCCGAAGTTCGGATTCCGAACGAGCACACGCTCCTAGCCCGGTCAGCTGCACCGGTGCGCTCACCCCGCGCGGCGTCGACGCCGAGCACCTTCCGGCGCGTGCGCAGCGTGTGCGCGTACAGCAGCTCCAGGCGGAAGTACTCCACCCACAGCTGCGCGTCGGCCTTGCACAGGCGCAGGCCGCGCTGCATCAGCGCGCGCGCGGCCGCCGGGCTGCGGTTGTGCTCGAGCTCCCAGGCGGCCGCGTAGCTCCACAGCCCTGCCACCGTCGGGTGCAGCTGCAGCGCCTTGGCGAGCACCTGCGAGCCACGGGAGCGTTCGTCCAAGCGGCCCAAGCGGCGCAAGCCCGGGCAAGCGCGGCTCGGGTGGAGCACTGGCGGGGCGGCGCGCCTTGGACATCTGGCGCGCGCTGCGGCTGTCCTTGCAAAACTGCAACCAGGCGTGCCACAGCGCCAGGTCGCCGCGGAACTTGCGGGTGGCACGCTCGTAGATGAAGTGGACGCGGCGCACGAGCGCGTGGTCGGCCAGGCTCTTCTTCGCGCCCGCCGAGCCCGCGGCCTCCCGGCGCAGCCGGCGCAGCTCCTCCAGCCTGGTCTCATACTGGATGTACCTGCCGCACGACCGCAGTTAGGCAACGCGTGCCGCAGCGGCAGGCCCCCGCCGGCGGCCAGGGGCTGCGCACTTCAGGTAGTCGGCCTTCAGCGCCGCCCGGCGCTTGAGCATGTACTCAAAGTCGGTGCGCTTCTTCACAATCTGCTTTATCTCGGCGCGGCTGAAGTAGCCCCGCTCCTGCAGGTCCTCCAGCTCGGGGACCATATCCTCCAGCAAGTATCGCACGGTGTCCGCCATGGCAGCCCAAGCGGCCTGCCCCTGAGCACAAGAGGTGGCCTCGCCTCGTTGTCCCTTTCAGCCTATGTCCCCACTGCCAGTGTGCCGCTGGGGCTGAGGAGAGCTGAGCTGGGCCCTAAGCTCAGGTTGTGTGCTCAGGCTGCTCACTTGTGGGGAAGGCAGGTTACCAGGGAGCCAACTCTCCGCACGTAGCCAAGCAGGCAGGCTGGCGCAGGCTGGCGTATCAATCAAACTTGCCAGCCGGCCTTTGCCCGCACTAATGCGGCGGTCTGCGCGCCACTGCTGAGGGGAGCCGATACTGCACCGCATGCGATGACGTCTGTGCTGTGCAGCCCCTTGGATGCTGGGGCTGTGCCTGCCGATGCAGCGTACAATCGCTCGCACACGCGCATGGCGACCTGCAGCGGCACAAACGTGACTGTCTGGCAAGGCGGCAGCGGCGACCCGATGTGGAGCCGACTCGCCAGCTGGGAGGCCGCACCATGCCCGCTCTCTCACGTGCGCATCCGGGCTTCTGTGCTCGAGCCCCAGATGTGCCTTTGAGCACAGCCGGCACACCTCTACGCGGTTCGCTCACACAGCGTGCGGTGCACAGGTGGCGTGGGCGCCCCCGGAGTATGGTGATGTGGCGGCGACGGCAGCGGCGGACGGCGGCGTGACGGTCTGGGAGGCGGCCCCTGGGCAGAGGTGGGAGCGCCTGGCGAGCCTGCTGAGCGGGCGGGTCGGCGTGGCCGCGCTGGAGTTTGCGCCGGAGCCGCACGGGCTACTGCTCGCGGTCGCGTCGCGCGACGGCTGGGTGCGGTGCGTGCGTCGAAGAAAGCGCTACTCCGATGTTGCTCCGGGCGCTGCCCTCGTCGCCCGGCAGGCGGAGGCAGTCGCTCACACTGGCGGCGCGCGCACCCAGGCTGTACAGGGCGCACGGGGAGGGCGGCGCGCTGGCGTGGCAGGAGGACAACGACTTCCGCGCGTGCGTGGGCGGAGCGTGCACCGCGCTCGCCTGGCGCCCGGAGCCTGTCGATCTGCAGCCGCTGCTAGTGATCGGGACTGACCGCGGCGCAGAGGTGCCCGCCTGCGCGCCGTGCTGAAGCACGACTGTGGTCATGTGGGTGGGTGGCTGAGTACACGAGAGCGCCGACATGCAGATGACATGTTCCCTGCCTGCATGCATGCAGAACACGGTCTTCCGCCCATGCTTGCATGCCTGCAAGCGCAATACCTCATGTGCAGCCAACATCGCTCCTGGTGCAAGCTGTCTGGTCCGATCAGGGGATTCTGCATGAGGCTGGCTGCTTCTCTAATGGCACAGTGTACCAGTGCGGCAGTGCTGGGACGGCAGGCTGCAATGAACAAGTGTGCCCCCCGCAGGTGTGGCTGCACCGCGCGGGCCTGGGCCGGTGGGTGCCTGTGGCCAGGCTGGGGCCGCAAGCTGCGGTGGCGTGCGTGCACTGGGCATGCACAGTGGGCCGCGCGGTCGAGCTGGTGGCGGTGGGCGCCGGGGAGCGCGTGACCGTCTATAGCCTCCAGGGCCCTGCCGACGCTCTGAAGGCGCGCGCGCGCACAAGCCTGCCGCTGCTGACATCATTCTGTGTGCTCGCGCGAACGTTATGGTCAGGAGTGTATGTCTTGCAGCGAGCAAAGTGCAGGAATGCCCGCGACGCGGTGTATTTGCCCTCCCATGGCGCCACAGCGCGGCCAGGCGGCGCAGATGGAGCAGGTCGCGGCGCTGGACCTGGGCGCGCCAGTGTGGCGCGTGCAGTGGAACCTGCTGGGCACGTGGCTGGCAGCCTCGTGCGCAGACGCGGCCGTGCAGCTGTGGCGTGCCAACCTGCTTGGCGAGTGGAGCTGCCTGCACCGCCTCGTTGGTGCGGGCAGCGTCGAGGCGTGACTGGCTGACGCGCGGCCGCGCGCGCGCTGATGGCGTGGGCTCCACTGCTATTGCTTTATTGCATGGTGTGTCTTGATGTGTATTTGGTGCGTCTTGTCTGTGTGCTGCCCAGTGGCTGGTGAAGGGCGCGATGTAGCGTAACACAAAGCCATGAGGCCTGCGCGACTTGTCACGCAGGCTGCACACCTCTCATGCACACCGCCCACTCCATTGAAGTGCTCCAACCTTGTGTGCAGCATTTGATCTAGGCAATCACACTCCAAGCAAAGGCAAGATTCAGGCAAGGGTGAAGCAAAGGAACCCAAGCTCAAGGCCCACCACTGGACATTGCATGCACTGGAGACACACTGCTCAGTGCTCTACTAAGCGACCAGGCACTGCAAGTAAGACCAATGGGCTTTGGGCCCGCTATGCTGGTGCGCTGCGCATGACCTGTCGCTCGGACGACCTGCTTGCAAGCTGGGGACCTAGCTGCAGGCGCGCCGCGCAGCCGCTGCTGCAGCCATGCAGCAGGTGGCCAGCAACCTGGCCAAGAAAGCGGCGCTGTGGAGCCGGGAGTTTGATGGGCTGATCCGAGCCATCGGCGAGTGCAAGAGCAAGGCGGAGGAGGACGCGATTATTGCCCGCGAGGTGGAGGTGCTTAAGCCGCGGCTCAAAGACGCCCGCCTGGACAAGCGGCTGCTCAAAGAGTTCCTGCTCCGGCTCATCTATGTGGAGATGCTGGGGCACGACGCGTCCTGGGGCCACGTCAAGGCGCTGCAGGCCTGCAGCGACACCAGCCTCGTCACCAAGAAGGTTGGGCGAGCGCCTGCAGTGTGCCGGCACCGGCCTGCGTGACCTGCACTGCTGCTGAGCGCCGACGCCTGCCACAGGTCGCATACCTTGCGTCGTCGCTCTTCATGGACTACAAGAGCGACCTCATCATCCTGATTGTCAACACCATCACACAGGATCTGAAGTCTGACAACTACCTGGTCGGTGAGTACCACGGCTGCGAGACCCTTTGCCTGCACACGCCAGGCGACTGACGCCCCCTGCGAGCTGAGGCAGTCGAGCGGCCCGGCAGTGTGCGCGGCGCTGACGGCGGTGAGCAAGCTCATTGGCCCGGACCTGGTCAACGCGGTGCTGCCGGCGGTGGTCGGCCTGGTGAGCCACCCCAAGGAGCTGGTGCGCAAGAAGGCGGTGCTGGCGCTGCACCGTTTCCAGCAGCTGGACCCGGACCGCGACGGCGCGCTGGCCGGCAGCGACCTGGACAAGCACTTCCGCCAGGCGCTGTGCGACAAGGCGCGCGCGCGCGTCGGGGCGCCGTCCTCTGGCCTCGCCTCTGCTGCCTATGTTGGGGGTCTGCTGCTGCACAGCGACGCAGCGTATCTCGTGAGCAGCCTGAGCGCTGGCGTCGAGCTGATTTTTTGTTTGGAGCACCTCCTGTATGACTCCACAAGGTGTGCCGCAGGACCCGTCCGTGATGAACGCCGCGCTGTGCGCGCTGCACGAGGTGGTGGCGCGCAGCCCGCAGCCGTACAAGAACCTCATCCCCAGCTTCGTCAGCATCCTCAAGCAGGCGCGCCCTGCCGACGGCTGCTGTCCTGGCCCATGCTTTACAGCATGTCATCGGGGCATGCATCGGTTGTCCTGAGACTCATGGCCTCATGGCCTCCTGTTTGTCGATTGTGTGTCAGCTGTGCGACCTACATAAAGGAGTCCTTGCAAGCCATGGTTGGTGCTTCTATGTGCGACAGTTCATGTGTAGCCAGATCTCAGTAGTTACAGCGGTGCAGGTGGCAGAGCACAGGCTGCCAAAGGCGTACGACTACCACCGCACGCCAGCGCCCTTCATCCAGGTTTGCATCTGCTCCTTAGCCCTTAGCCCATTACTCAGATGCGTGCGTTCCAGTCGGGGTTGTTGCGTGCCCCGGCATGTCTGCTGTAGCCTGGTGAAGTGGTCAGGACGGTGCTGAAGCCGGATTTCGTGCGCAGCGATGTTGCTTGGCCTGCTTTCATAGCTGTGTCGTCCGCTAAGGGGCTGGTAACTCCATCAAGTGCCTACCCAATATTGAATTCGCGCTGCTGTTGCGGGCGCAGATCAAGCTGCTGAAGACGCTGGCGCTGCTGGGCGCGGGCAACAAGGCGGCGAGCGAGAACATGTATGCTGTCGTCGGCGACGCGATGCGCCGCGCCAACACCGGCCACACCATTGGCAACGCGATCGTGTACGAGTGCGTGCGGACCATTGCGGCCATCTTCCCAAACCCGGCACTCCTGCAGTCAGGCGCGCATCCGTCTCCAGGCACAGCGCGTCGCTCCTGCCTGAGCGGCCAGCGCTCTGCTGGAGCATTGCATGCAGACTCGCTTGAGGCAGGGTGGCGTTGGCCGTGCGGCGTGTGAAGCACGCAGCAAGTCGCCCTGGTGTATGCCTATATGCCAGTTGAGCTGTAGCTGAATCATCAGTGCGGTGGGCAGCGGCGGAGATGGTGTCCGGGTTTGTGAAGGCCAGCAGCCACAACCTGAAGTACTGCGGCATCGACGCGCTCGCCCGCATTGTGCGCATCAACGCCAAGTACGCCGGCGAGCATCAGGCACGTCCTGCTCTCAGGCTGCAGTGTCGTCGCATTTTCTTTCGCCCTAGCCATGCCAGACTTTGCGATGGACTTCCTCCTGCCAATGTGCACCTGTGGGCCATGTTGACCTATTTCGAGATGGTGACATGACATGACATGACCTGCAAGCATAGCCCCGTGTGTGCTTGCCTCTTGCTGATGTACCAATCGGGGCAGGCACTAGTTGTTGCTGGATAGCTTGCATATTTTCTTACGCCAACTGCGTGTACTGCATGGAGTACCCTGCAGTGGCGCCACTGCACCAGCATGCCAATTGCTGTTGATCAAGCGAAGGTGGCGGTGATCGACTGCCTTGAGGATCCCGACGAAACGCTGCGCCGCAAGACGCTCGACCTCCTCTTCAAGATGACCCGCCCCAGCAACGTCGAGGTGATCGCTTGTTTTGCACTCACCCAGGGGCAAGCACGTTGGGAAGGCCCTGAGCGGCTTGTGGTGGTGGGTGATGCCAGTACAGCCTTGAGGTGACTGCACGTGCAGCTCTGACACTAGGCCTGAAGCAGGGCGCATGGGCGGCAGGTCATTGTGGAGAAGATGCTGGACCACCTGCGCAGCACCGGCGACGAAGTGCAGAAGGCGGATGTGGCCAAGCGCGTCGGCGAGCTGGCCGAGCGCTTTGCGCCCGACACGCAGTGGTTCATCGACACCATGAACCAGGCGCGCCCGGGCGTCTGCTGCCGCTGCTTGCAGGATGCGCACAGGTAGGACGGCCTGCTCAAGTGCATGCAGGTGGCAGCAGGTCTAGTGTCTGGGATTTGCCATTATGTTGCGGTCCAGCGCATACCTGAGGTGTGGAAGAACGGAGTGGGCTTTCAAGGCATTGCAAAAACACTTCAGAGCACGGGCTGGTCACCAGGACGCAGTCAGGCGGGTGCCTCCTCACATCGCACTAACAAAGGCCGCATGCGCCAGGTGTTTGAGCTGGGCGGCGATGTGGTGGCTCCAGCGCTGGCGCATGGGCTCATGCGGCTGGTGGCGGAGGGCGCTGGCGAGGGCGATGAGGCGGCCGATGCCGAGCTGCGCGCGCAGGCGGCCAACGCTTATCTGCGTCTCCTCGCCAAGCCCAAGCTGCCGGACATCCTGCTCAAGGTGCGGCTGCCCGCCCCAGCAGCCGGACCGTGCAGAGCGTCTCGGCACGGCGTGCTACAGGCGTGCTGTGCGGAGCTGCTGCCTCGGAAGTAAATGCCGCGAGCCAGTTGGCCCTCAGGCCCAGGTGGACCCGCTGATGACAGGGACGATGCTGTTCTGAGTCCGAGCCCGCATGTGTGCTGCCTTGAGGCCCGTCATCGGCAGACGGCCGCGCTGGCGCGTATCGCGCAGGTCGCGTGCTGGGTGCTGGGCGAGTACGGCGCGCTGGCGGAGGGCGGCGCGACCGCGGCGCGCGACCGGCTGGTGGCCGTGGGCGAGGCGGCTGCGCTGAGCGACAGCACCCGCGGCTACCTGCTCAGCGCGCTGGCCAAGCTGGCCGTGCAGGCGGGCGTGCCGCTGGGGCCGGGCGGCGAGGAGCTGCTGGCCGCGGCCGCCACCTCACACAGCGCCGACCTGCAGCAGCGCGCGCTGGAGCTGCGCGCGCTGCTCGCGTGCGCGCCCGGCCGCCCTGCACGTGATGCGTAGGACACCCCAGAAAGCAGACGTGCTGTGCGACAGGTGGAGACATGCGCCTGCGCGCGCTGTGTGCACGACGATTTGCCTCCTCGCCACTGCGGCTTGGACCGCGCCACTGCGGCTCGGACGAGGGGCGCGTCCAGCGAGATCGCCTGCCGCGCCGGGTTGGCTGCCTTGTGCGGCTTGGCACGTATCCACATGCGCAGGCCGCAGAGCCGCACGTGCGGCCTGTGGGCTTCATGCGTGACGATTCGCGCGTGCGCTGAGCTGCGGACGCTGGCTCGGCAGCGCGACGACGGCGGTGCGGTCGGTGGCGCTGCCTGCGGACGCGTCGTGCGAGGACCTGGAGGTGGACGCTGCGCTGCCGTTCCTGGACATGCACGTGTCCGCCGCGCTGGCGGCCGGCGCGGCACCGTACCTGTCCGAGGAGCAGCGCTTGGCCATGGGCGTTGTGCGGCCGTCGCACAATGACGAGGCGCGTGCTGTCGCACGTCCCGTGCAACAAGTGAAAGCGGTGCATGCGCCTCTTGTTTGTACAGCTTTGCGGCCATGTCTGCCTGTGGTTTGGGGCTGTCGTCGGCAGGTCACCTTGGCTGTAGCTCATCTGCGTGACGTGCGTGCATCTCGAGTGTATGGGTTCTGTCCGGTGTTGTCAACGTTTTATGGGTTTCACAGGCGACGGAGCAGAGCCATGCGCTGCGTTTCACCGCGTATGAGAAGGCCGCGCCGCCCAGCGACGCTGCTCCCGCCGCCGATGCGCCCGCCAGCATCGGCACAGGTGCGGCCGCGCATCCAGCTGCGTAGGGCAGCATTCGCCTGGCTCATGCACAGGGAGTGCCGCTGCCATGCCTTGAGCTCTCATGCTTCCCAGCGTGTACGCTTATCTGCGGCTTTGGATGACACACGTGGGTTGCACTCACCAGGTCAGGACTTCTTCCGGAGCGCCGCACGGACAGAGGACAGCCACGCTGGCGGCGATCCAGTCGGGGCGGAGGCGGAGCCTCAGGTGGCGCTGCGGGCGGCTCCTGCAGGGGCTCGCCGCTGGGGCCCGGCGCAGTTTGCACCCGCTGCCCCGTCGCTCGCGGCCCCGGCCGCGCCTGGTGAGCATTCCTTGTTCCTGTCGCGTCAGCGTATGCCTCTCAGCTGCTGCCATAGCCAGCAGATGCTCTGGCAGCATGACACACTGGTTCAAGGACCTCTTGATGCGCCTGTTTATGCAGGTGATCTCGTAATATATCATCTTAAGTGCGTGTAGTCATGTGCCACTCCATGCGCCGTCATGCATACCCAGCACCCATGCGCCGCCTGAATCAGTGTGTGTGCTGGCAGTGCCGTCTCGCCGAGAGGCGCAGGCCGCCGTCGATCACGCGAGTCTGGATGCGCTGCCCAGCGGCAAGGCGCAGTTGGCGGCCTCGCTGTTCGGCGACGACCCCGCGCCCGCGCGCCGCGGCCCGCGGCGTGCCTCGCCTATGCCGGTACTGCGCGGCGACAGCCAGATGCCTGTCATATCCAAGGGCGGTATACAAAGTTGCATGTTGCCTGCAAAATAGCATGGTATGCTGAAACCAAGCCGAGCGCTATATTTCAGTATCATGGCTGAGTGAGGAGGCATTTTGCAAGTAATGATGCGAGTCGAAGCCTCCATGAGCTGATGCCAAGGGTGTCCGTGCAGGTGCGAGATGCTGGCGCAAGCGCACCGCTGGCGGCAGCGGCGCCATCACCAGCGGCCGACTTGCTTGGCGGTTTGAATGCGGCACCAGCGACGGCCACGCCCGCCGCATCCGGTGCATTATGACCTATATAATTGGGCAGTACCTGCATCCCTTTTGCGCTAAGTGCAGGTATTTTCTAATGCGTTGTGCTTGTAGTAGTGCTGTTCCGGGCAGTGCAACGTGTGGCCCATGTAAGGTCTCGCAAATCCTGCCCGCCATGTCGAGCAGCCTGAGTAACAATGCGCGTGTGTGGTGCAGATCCGTTTGCCGTTCTGGAGGGCCTGGAGCACCCGGCGCCCACGGCCCCGCAGGCGCGGCCAGGCCTCAGCCAAGGCGCTCTCTACGGACCGCCCGCGCCCGCTGCTGGCCAGGGCGGCCTGCTGGGGGACCTGGGCCCTACGTCGCAGCCAGGCTGGCACGATGGCGTGCAGCATGCGAATGCAGCGCAGCCCGATACCTTTGGCATGGACCCGCTGGACGGCTTGCTCGGTGGAGTGCAGCCTGGTTTCGGAGGCGCGGCAGTTAGCGCTGGCGCTGCCATGCCCGCCGCATACGGTGCGGGGCCTTTCCAAGAAGCATGTTTGGCACACTGTGATGACTGAAGCACGTAGTGTCATGTTCAGAGGAATAGTGCATCTGTCGTGTGCAATACGGGTCCACTGAGCGCCTTGTCTTGGTTCAACAGGGCAGCAGGGCGTAAAGCCAGTGCCGACGCGGCCGGGAGCAATGGCGGCACGTGGCGCTCCAGTTGCGCCGCCTAAGCCGGCCAGGAAGGACGCTAAGGACCCATTTGCGGATCTGCTGGGCTGAGGAATTCTTTTGAAGCAGTGCGTGTCAGACACACTCCAGATGCTGAGCGCCAATGTGCCGTGTGGTGGACTTGCATGGTTTGCGGGTTCACGCACTTGCTGCAGGCCCTACGACAGGCGTTGCTCTCTGTAACATCTGCAACTGAGTGCGAACGAAAATTACTGACGGAGACAGTGTACCCCTATTGGTGTTCAAGTGCTCCCCCACGTCATAGACCAGGTGGACATGCACCGTGTTCACGACACTCTCGGCGAGCAAGTGAGATGCGTGACCGCCGGGCTGCTCGTCACCCAGGGAGCATCCCAGCAATGGAATCAGTAGGACGAGGGGCGCACGCTGTAGCCAGGTGTCACAATGAAGTGCGCATCGTAACGCAGCAAGGCAGGTGGCAGCAATGCGGCAGGGCTCTTAGGCAAATCAGGATCATGTAGTGCCGCAGCAAAACAGCAGAGGCCCCAAGCTGGGATACACACTCACATTCTCATGTCAAGCAGCCGGGGATGGCACTGATCCTGCGCCATACAGGTGCGCTCATTCAAGCAGACCTCCCATGCGCAACAGGTTTGCCAAGGGGAGACTCCCGCCCTACCTCCAGTAGGGCTGTATCTATGCGCTGCTTTGGCTGCTGGCCGCAACAAAAGGCGTCTCACACCGGTGTTTCAGCCCACACTTTGCAACGGCCGGAGAGCATGCGCACGGAGCGCGCGACGGAACATTTTCTCCACTGTACAAAACACGCGCGTGGTCAAGGCCTCCCTAGGTAGCCGCAGACACGCGCATGAGCTGCTGGAAAACCTCGAAAATCATCCAGCGGGCTGTGGAGGGCTGGCAGCGCACTTTGGGCAGTTTTTGCCTCTTTGGCCGGGGTCTGTAGCGGTTGCAGCAAGACAGGACAGGGTCAAGACAGGACCCTACCCTACCCCTCAGCCACGTTGGTATGCAGGGAATAGCACGCAGCAAGACTCCCACAGGCACCTTCCTACACATGTCTCTTCCAGGTAATCATTCAGCTATGCAACGCCCGAGTCAAGCCCAGGGCGGGTCTGAGTTTCATGTGGGGTCAAAAAATCGTGCGGTTGTTCGATTATTTTTAGCTAGCACGGGTTTCACCCATAGACGAAGCCGACCACATTGCACACTGGCCTGCAACGGCTGGTGCACGTTTCCAAAATGCCGCCAAAGCGCCTAGTCTCGCACGCACACAGACCTATCCTTATTCCCCACTAGCGTTGGTTTCCACCCACCCATCCAGCGTGGTGCCGCTGCCGGGCTGGGTGCCACACTCCAGACGTACCCGTGACAAAATTGAAGGCCAACGCTGCAGCGCCTCGCAATGCCGCTTGTAATGGTGGGTGGAAAACCGTGATGAGAAGTCACATGGGTCAACTACCCGCACGACTTTCGCGCGTGTGCGTTGCGGAGCGCACTGCAAATCTTTGTAGTCTGAGGCTCAACAGGCTGGTGACCTGTTAGTGGCCTTCAACATGTCTGCCGCTGTTCCAGCTTTGAGCATTACCAAAGCTGCCTTCTTCGGCTTTCTCATTCCAACCACCCACCTCGCACGTGCATGGTCGGTGGCATTGCCTGTGGGGTCGCCTATAGATGCGGACATCTCACCTGCAGAGACGGTGATTTGGCTTGCTCGAGGTAGTCATTGTATTCCACCGTACATGTTGGCGCTTTGCTTGGGCACAAGTAACAGCAGAGCGCTCAATGTAGGATGGGAATTGCCGCAGGACTGTAAAGCCTTCCTTGAGGAAGGCTTTTGCAGTATACTATTCACTAGAGCTATGCCAGGCTGTGTTCCGCACGCAATGGCTGGTCGTAGTTTTAACCGCGGTTCTCCTTGCACCGCAAGTGCTTGCGCTCGGCCTCCAGTGAGGGAATCCCTAGCTGCTACTCTATTGCGGGAGAGTTTTCCATGCGCATTCGCTGGCCACAAGTCGAGTATCAGGCGCTCCCCGTTGCAATGATAGCACTGTCACAATAGGTACTTTCTTCTGCCAGCACGCGGCTCAGAGCCCCCCCACCGGCGTGCGGCTCCAGCGCGCGGTCCAGCTCCCGCAGCAGGTGGTAACCAGGTTAACGCTGGTATTGAGCGGCACAGAGCAGCGCGGGCACCAGGCCCGCTGCGGTGGCCGCCAGGTAGCCCGCCGCGCCGCCCGCGCCCACCGCCGGCTCTGGCCGCCAGGGCGCGCAGCACAACCAGCGCGTCCAGGCGCCCGCCCTCGCCGAACCAGTGGCACGCCGGCGGCAGGTGCGCGACGGCCATGTAAACGGGTAGCACGGCGTAGCCCAGGCGCGCCGCTGCGCCGGCCAGCGGCGCCGACCAGCGGGGTGTGCGCGGGGCGCTGCGCGGCCTGCGCGAGCGCCAGGTGCTGTGTGCGCGGCTGGTTTCGCCTGCGCAATGCTAACTGCATTGCGGCTGCATCAGAAGCAGCTCAGGGCCTGCTCTGATGTGTGGCTGCTTGTGATGCTGTCTTTAACAAAGTGTATTGGACGCAAGGGTGTGATCTTGTTTTGCAGTCCACTCATCGAGGCTTTGCAAGAGACAGTAGGATGGCGGCTCCATTGGGTGGCAGTTCCGCATGTCATCAGGGCCCCACTGGTCGTGCGGAGTCTTATTATTTCCGCGCTCCAGCACCCTTGTGCTGCACACTCACCCTGCTGCTTAGCACACCCCAAGCGCCTGTGTACATGCAATGCAGGGTATGCTCCCGGCCGCAAGGTGGCACTCCCTCGGGCGCAGGGCCGTCCTGCCCGGGCCGCACTGGGCGGGCGCAACCAGCGTCCCCACCGAGGTCTCCATGTGGCCTCCATGTGGCCGGCGGCCTGCTCTGCCCGCGCGGCGCGCACGCGGGGAGGCTCTCGATGCACAGCCGGGCCTGCAGGCCGCCCGGCTTGCTAAACGCGGCCTGCCGGCAGCGCCCCATGCACCCCGTGTCGGGTTGGCGGCGTTGCTTTGCTAAGCACAATCGCCGCACATGCCTGTAGCGTCCGGGGCTGTGATGTGTCATGCACAGCCTGACGTCCGGTTGCATAATCCGCTTTCTTTCTTCCGGTTGCTGCGCATGTGCAAAGCTTAGCAACCCCAGGCAGTGCTCTCTGCAGGCGTTCTGTGCTGATAACGGAACAGTCCGGATGTGATTTGGACCCACCATGCAGTATGGGTGCAGACCATTCTCAACCCACAGACACGGTGGCCCCCGTGACGAACGCAGGGGCGCGCGCCTCGAGGTCCGAGAGAGTGGGAAGAGGCGCGGGACGAGGCGGGCAGCCACACAGCGCGCGGCGTAGGCGTCGTCCTGCAGCAGGCCGGCCACGGCGGCCTGGCATTTCGCCACCCAGTCGTCGCCCAGGTCCGGCCCCTCCGAGAGCCCCTCCACATCGGCGTGCATCTGCAGCGCGCAGCGCACTTCGTCCTAACCTCGGCCTGTGACTGGCGCCCCTCCCCCTGTCCACTTCAGCGTGCGACACTCGGGCAAAGCAGCGGCCCGTGCAAAGACACTGACCCGCGCAGCACCACGCCGTCCCTTAGCGCACGCTCGCACCTGCAGGACAGCCAGCACGGCGCGTGCGAGCGCCGTGCGTGTGCGCCTGCTGCTGCGCAGGCTGCGCGTGCTGCCCTCCGCGTGCGCAAATGCGTCCAGTGCGGCAAGCAGCAGCGCCGCCACCTCGCTCGCCGTCCCCGCCTGCGTGGCTCCTCTGCCTGGGCGGGCTTGTACCCATCCCTACTGGGGTTAGGGCACCTTGCCCAAAATTTGGTGTCAAGGCCCAGACAGCGCGCACAGGCACGCTCGCCTGTGAACCCCGCAGCACAGGGGGGCATTTACGAAAGAGCATGGCCGCGGCCCACCCGCGCAGCATCCGGCGCAGCGCTAGTGCCAGCGCCGAGCGCCGTGAGCGCGCGCGCCAGGCAACCTGCTCCAGCACAAGGCGGGCGGTGCGGTCGTGGTAATGCGGCAATGGCGCCGCGCACGGGGCCAGGAGCTCCGGCGGCTCCGCGCCCAGCGCGTCCACCGCGGCCGGCAGGTGCGGCAGCGCGCCCGTAGCCACAGCCGCGCACAGCTCCTGCGGAAAATGGCACAGGAGCTTGTCCACCCGCAGCAGAATGAAAAAATGGAAGGTGCCATCTGTGATACAGGAACTCAATGACCATGCTTGGAATGTCGCTGCGTGTGCATTAGGCTGCAGCTGCCTGGTGTCATGAAGGGGCGGCCCAACAACACTGGAGTCAGCATGCCAGGCGCGGCGGCAGGCTGCAGCGCGCAACACCCTGTCGTCCTTAAAACAAGGGCAGTTCGCATGGGGAGTAGTTCGGGAGTAGTTGGGAACACACCGTTTTTGGCAGCAGCACATGACAGGGCACGAGCAGCAGGACCGCTGCCTGTAGCTACTGATGCGTCACGGCTGCCTGCAGGAGGCCATCAACAGGCCAGAGGCCACGCGCAGCCCTTTACCAACCCCATGCAGCCGCGCATCTGGAGGCATGGGCTGGTCGCTTGCAGTGACTGCGGCTGTGCCAGGATTAGTGCTCGCACAGTGGCTGCGGCTGTGCCAGGATTGGTGGCGCGTGGTCCACTCGACGTAGGCCCTAGCGCATTGTGCCTGGATGCTGCGACAGACGGCGCGGCCCTTCATCATACGAATGCATGCACGGCAGGGGCAGCCCGTTCTGCACGACGCCGCCAGGGGCAGCCGCGACATGCTGAAAGCCAGGGGCTGCTCACCCAACACTGAAGATGCATCAGTTATACTGGCTCTAGCACGCATTGGCGCACCTGGTAGCGATGTGCATGCATGTGCGATGTTGTAAGATCGACAGACATGAGGAGTGCTGCTGGAAACACATGTTCAGTAATTGGCAGGGTGGCAGGATTGCCGGGCGGCGCGCCAGCCGCACGACCAGCGCCTTCTGCAGCAACAACTGCAGCAGCAGCACATGCCCTACGGCGGTATGATAGTACAGACCGCGCACGTAAGCGCGATGGTCACGCATGGCGCGCTTGTCGTGCTGAGCGACGCATGGCTGGGACGTGGCCCCAGCGACCGTATTACCTGTGGCCCTGCATACTTAGCAGACGTCATGAGCCCGCTGGCCTAGGGGGGTAGCATTGTCTGCCCGCCTGGCAACGGGGGCAGCCCCTTGGCAAGTCCCGCGCGATTGTGGCAGTGACATCTACAGTGCTCCGGCTGGATACGGCCAAGTGCTACAGAAGAGTGCGATTCTTCGCGCAGCAGTTGGACAGGCGGTGCAATTGCTCACAGCTGTTCCCTGTTGGCCGCGGACTAGGGCGGTACTGGCTGCTGGAGCGTGCGCTGCAGCGCTGTAGACACGCCTGCGCATCGCCAACCTCTGGCACCTCTGGTATGCGGCGGGGCGCTGCCGTCACAGGCAAGCCTCTGCTCAAAGCAGCTGATGACTGGCCGCTACTGCGACTTGCCGTACGGCGGTGCAAGTGGGTGCAAGTGCAACGGCAGGCGTGCTTCGCGGCGCAGGTGAAATTGCGATCACTAGCCTGTTATTACGCATCCAGTCATTGGGCCTGACGTTCGAGGCCTTCCAGGGCCGCCCGCAGGTGTCACCTCGGCTTGCTTTGTGCCGAGGGCGAGCCCGAGTCGCGGCAGAGGGCGTGGCTTGAGAACAGAGTCACGTCAAGCTGGTCACACTGTATGGGATGCGCCTTAACTTCTCAGTAATTTCAGCACTAGCCTCTGCCGAAGTGTGCCATCACCCCTGACCCGCTGATGTGCAGGCTCGTTGTCTCATCACTTTGTCCATTTGATGACTTACCGTTATGAGTCTGTTGCTGGGTGCCTGGTTGGCTGTAGCAGTTTGGCTTGCATGTGACTGCGCATGGATGCCGAAGAGCAGGTAGTGCTAGTTTCTGCAGTGGGGACATCTTCGAAGAGAACAGAATTAGGCGGATGGCCTGGGTCACTTGAGTTGTGTACACAGCCAAAGCAAAAAGGCTGCAAAGAGGTAGGTGATTGAGAAGCATGCCTTGGTTTTAGCAGAAAGTCAGCGGCGCTAGCTCTGGAGGGTGTCACCATGTGCAAGGGCGTTGGTGGAAACAATTGGCAGGGCGCAAGATAGGTTGACCGACATGTAACCGCCTTTCGCAGAAGTCGATGGACAGCTTGAGCGGAATATGAAGGAGCTAGCTCATACAGATTCTACCCACCCAAGGTCGCTCCCCAAAGAGGGCGCACCCCTGGTCGCTCCCCAGAGTCGCTCCCCAAAAACATGTTCGATACAAGTCACGATACGTGGTGACAAGGAGTCGCACAGACGCCCCGATCCTGCAGCGCGTATCGTGCCAAGCAGAGGTTCAGACCAGGCAGTGCGCTACCAGGCTTTGCATGGCTGCATGCACGCATATGAAGCACTTGCGCCAGTCAGCCCACTCCCCAACATGCGCAGCTGCGTCCGCTTTTAGAGCGGCTGCGTATGGCCCCGGGCAGCGACTTCGCGACATGCAAGCGCAAGGCAGAAAACGTGGGTGAAAACCAACGCTAGTGGGGAAGAAGTCGCAACAGCATAGCAGCAGGGAGATACTCCCAGTCGGTGCTTAAAGCTCTGCGCTGCCTTAAGCTCTGCGCTCACCAGGTGCGGCTCCGCCCGAGAGAATTCAGCACAGGGCCGGCATCCTCTTCGCATATTTACAGGTGCGCAGGATTACAGCAAAACCAAAGCTTGGGCGATGCTCGGCGAGTACCCGGACGTGGTCCACTCAGCGGCGCAAAGCGTCAAAGCCAAGGCGTACAACACAGCGGCCAGCGTCAGGGCCCCGGGCCAGTCCAGTGCTGCAATAGTGTGGGAGTCCTTAGGTTCGATACCTACTGGTTGTCTTGCACGAGGTTGCTCCAGACTCCACTCAGGCGCCAGATAGAAGCCATGGCGCAGGGAGGGCCCGCTTGACGGTCAGAGGAAAGCAGGGTAAGCCATTCACGGGAAGGCCGGCGTGCCCTGCGGCATCGCCATGTATGCCAGCGGTGCAGCGCGCTCCGTGCTGCAGCTTGTTGGCTTGAGGGCCCACCAGCAGCGGCGAGCCAGACGCGGCGTGGGTGGCCTAGGCCAGCCTCGACCACCACTGCCAAATGAGCAGGGATCAAGCAGAAGAAGGAAAGGCTGTGAGTGCGCGCACCTTTCCGTGCACCCAAACGTTGTTACGTTGAAAGCCTGGTGCAGCCAGCTAAGGGTGCTCAGGCAACCCCGTTGTCACGCAAGCAAGTACTCATCCCAGACCCACAAGGAGGCAGGTGACGTCGGGTGCCGGGTAGAAGTAAACCTTGAGGCATGCCAGGATGAAGCAGGCAATGCCGCGAATGTCCTGCTTCTGCATGAACCCCAGCGTGGTGCAACAGTCCAATGACAGGCACCCAGGCGTCGAGGGCTGCGCATACTCAGCATATCTGCAGGCAACAAAAGGACAGTCGAAATGAAGTTGCTGCTCATCACGGTGCCAGTGTCACACTTCATGCAGATGGGCCCTACAGGGAACAAGCAGAGGCGCTCCGCGCGCCCGGCGTTGTGCCGTCTTTAGGATACAGGCATGTACTGTGTGCAGTGATGATCATTGTACAGGCGCAGTTGTGCACAGATACGATTGGGCTGCAGCGCGCAGCTGTGTTGCCACTGGCAGTCGAAGCCGGTGTGATGCAGAGTATGAGTACCGGTGGTGGAGAGGGCTGTTGTGTCCTGGCCCCAGGCATTTCAGGCGCGCAGGCGCGCATGGGCCAGCGGCCAGCCACGTTGGCGAGCCGCACACCCAATTGGTGAACAAGTCAATGACCCTCAGACAGGAGGCGTATTGTGCTGCGCCCGCAGGGCCCCATGAGTGCAAGTGCAGGTCCATCAGATTTGGGTCCCCAGGCGCCAACGCTAGGCTGCATCTCATGGCCAAGGCGCAGCGCCCAGCATGCAGTGTGGCTTTCTAGGGCGCCGACTACCAGCCAGCAGGTCGTGACATCCACGTACGCAGTGGTACTGAGGCGCCGCATCGCGGTTGGGCGGCGCCATCAAGCCCACTACTAGGTGGCTCCCTTGTGTGGCAGCGCCTGCTTGGCAACACATCCGATGCCTCCATGCCTGAGGGACCAGGCCCACTGCACTGCTGGCAGAAGTGTGCTTTTACAGCTTCTGATGCTTTGAGAAGGACTGCAATAGCAAATTATGCTTGCAGTGTTGAGTCGTCATAAGCCTCGATATCCGATGCTACCTGATCACACCTGTTATCTCTCGAAAAATGGAGACCAGGTTCAAATTCAAACTGGGTGATGCATGCCAGAGCCTTGGACCTTGCATCAAAGGTACCTCGCTAAGACTCCTGGACGTGCTAGCCTCAGCAACTGACCTGCAGAGCTCACGCTGGAGATCCTGCGCAGCAGCTCAGCCGGCAGCCAGGCTTCTGCTTAGCTGGTAGCGCGTCTGCTTAGCGGGTTGGCGCAGAGCGCGGCCAGCGGCGCTGTCCAGCCATGGAGGCGCTCCAATATGTCTCACAGGGCGACGCCTCTGGTATGGCCAGCATCGGCTGTGTCAGGGCGGCGGGCGCCGGTGCTGGCAGCTGCCTGATCACCTGCGGCGCTGGCGGGTCCCTGGCCCTGCGCGGCAGCGAGCCCGCCGCCGAGGTCAGTCGACAGGTCGCGCTGGGCGTGCCCGTGCACTGTCTGGCTGTGGACCCAGCCAGCGCGCACGTCGCGGTCGCCGATGACAGTCACTTTGTCCGGGTGTGCGCCGGGCCGCGCACCTGTCCAGCACAGGAAGCGTGTTTCAGCGCATAACGCGTGCGTGCGCGCAGATCTACAGGCTCCCGGGCCTGGAAGAGGTAGCCGTGGCGACCAGGTTCACGCTGCCAGTGCGCGCGGTGGCCTTCAGCCCGGACGGGACCAGGCTTGCAGCGGCTGGCGACGACGATGGTATCAAACTTGTGAACGTGGCCGACACAAAGGCAGGCGCCTGCGCTGCTGCCGCGCGGTGCACCTGCGGTGCGACGCGCGTGCGGCGCGCACACTGTGGCCGGTTGCGCAGGTGCTGAGGACGCTGAAGGTCGGGCCGTACACGCGCGGCCTGGCGTATGACCCGGAGGGCGAGTATATCGCATCCGTGTCTGCAGATGGCTGCCTGCAGGTTTGGCACACGAGCGGCAAGGCGGAGCTGCGGCTGCCCCGCACGGCGCCCAAGGCGCGCGCCGGCCCACATGCCCGCCCCTCGCTCGCTGCCGTGTGCTGCGCGCGAGGCGGGTCGCCGCGTGCAGGTGGACACGGCGTCTGCGGCGCGCAGCGCTCCCGCCTGGAACCCGGATGGAAGCCTGCTGGCCGTGCCAGGCTGCGACAACGACGTGACGCTCTTTGAACGGCTGTCCTGGGAGCCCGTCTTCTCCCTGGCGGGGCAGCACAGCGCGCCCGTCAACGCCGTCTCCTTCTCTCCAGACGGTGCGTGCTGCGCGCCGAACCTTCCAGGTAGGTATTTAAGGGCCCCATGTGGCTGGGCTGAGGTGACGCGCGCGGCAGGCTCACACCTGGTGACAGCCGGGCAAGACTGCCGCCTACTCCTGTGGGATGTGCAGCAGCGGAGGCTTGCAGCCGCGCGCACTGTGCCGCACACCGTGTCCGGCATGGCCTGGCAGGCGGACGCCAATGCGCTCGCATGCATCACAGAGAGCGGCGGCGTGGTGGTGTGGGAGGGCGTGCTGCCAGAGGAGGTGCGGGCTACCGGGGGCGCGCCCGGGCAGAGTGTCGACGGCTCCGACGGTGCGCGTGCTGGTCCCATAACGTGGGGTGTGCGCCTGTGCTCCCCTGAGGCGGCCAGGCTGAGCGCAAGCGGCCGTGCAGACGGGCGCGCATCCAGCCTCCTGGACGCGTCCAAGGACGGCGAAGACCTCGAGCGCGATGTCACAGCAGAGGGCGCGGCAAAGCTGGCCATGCGTGTGGCTTGCAGGGCCGGTGCAGCCGGGCAGCCTGGCCCGCAGCCGTGGCCACTGCCGCAGTGTGCGATCCAGCCAGGGGCAACGCCCGCGGGTGCGCGCGCGCCGGCCGTCGTTTACGCCTGCCCGGGCTGCTTGCGGCGGGCTACCGAGCGCCTCTTCGCCCGGGAGGCGCAGGCGACCACAAGCGGCGCTGGCTGGCTTTCAGCCTGCAGGGCTGCATCAGCAGCCGCGTGGAGGATGGCCACAGCGTGATCGAGGTGGCCTTCCACGATGCCGCGAGCCACAAGCGCGTGCCGCTGTTCAGCGACTTTCGCGACTTCTGCCAGGCCTCTCTGGGGCCAAAGGTGACGCCGCGGCTTTTTCTTGTGCCTTCGCACATCATGCACATCGTGTGTGCCTGCCTCACGCTGCGCATGCGCCGTGTGCAGGGCGCCCTGTACGCCAGCGCAGCCGCTCCGCGCTCGCCGTCTGCGCTCGTCTACAGGCCGTTCCAGAGCTGGACGGCCGGCGGCGACTGGTCGCTGACCCTGCCCGCCGGCAGCAGCGCGCTGTGCGTCGCCGCAGGCCGCAGCTACTGCGCGGCCGCCACTTCCGACCGCCTGCTGCGCGTGCTCACGCTCAGCGGCACGCCGCGCCTGCGCGCCAGCGAGCTCTTGTGACAGGAACTTCCTGATTTGGCGCCCAGCAACACTCGGGGCTTGTGTGGGGACGACGCAGGCGTGCAGGTGTTGATCACCAGCCTGCCAGGCGCCCCGGTCGCGCTGGCCATGCAGGGCGCCGCGCTGGCGGCCGTCTGGCATGCGGCCGCGCCCGACGCGGCAGGCGGCCAGATCCTGGACTGCGCCGTGTGCGACCTGGCCGTGCGCGCCAAGGTGGCCGGCGGGCGCATGCCCTTGAGCGCAGGGGCGGGCCTGGCGTGGCTGGGCTTTGGCGAGGACGGCGAGCTGCTCGCGTACGACACGCAGGCGCGCGCAGGTGCTCGCACCAGCCCTGGCGTTCGCAGCTGGCGTGAGAGCACGAGGCGGGCCCGTGCCGCGTGCAGGGCGTGCTGCGCATGCAGACGGGCGACATGGGCGGCGCGTGGGTGCCGCTGTTCAGCTCCGACGCCCACGGCAGGCCCGGCGAGGTCTACTGGCCGGTGGGCGTGCTGGGAGGCGAGCTGGCGTGCATCATCTGCAGCGCTGCTGCGCAGCACCCCAGGGTGCGCCGGGCCGGGTGCATGCGCCGCCCCGCGCTGCCGGTGTCGTGACGGGGCGCCCGCCGCAGGTGATCCCGCGGCCCGCCCTGAGCCGGCTGCCGCTGCGCGTGCCGGTGCTGCCCGGCGGCGCCGACGCCGAGGCGGACCTGGAGGCTGTCATGCTGCGCACGACCGCGCTGGCCTCTCACCTGCGCGGGCCCGCGGCGCGCACCCGCATCGGCTGCACCAGCAGGCCCTTCGCTTCGCAGGCCCGGCGCGACCCATGCCCATGCTGCGGCCTGCGGCGCAGGGCGCCTTGGGTGAGCGGGGGGACAGCGAGGCGCGCCTGGCGGAAGAGCAGGCGGCGGCCGACCGCGCCCTGCTGCGCCTGTACCAGGCCGCGCTCAAGGCCGAGCGGCTGGGGCGCGCGCTGGACCTGGCGGCCTGCCTGGCGCTGCCTCGGAGCCTGGAGGGCGCGCTGCGCCTCGCGCGCCACCACAGGTGGTGCCACGCTGCTCGGCAGCGGGCGCCCCAGCGCGGCTTTGGCAGCGGCCAGGCTGAGAGCGCCTGTGCGCGTCCAGGGCACCGTCCCTGGTCGAGCGCCTGCAGGTCTTGCAGCAGCAGCTGCGGGAGGCCGAGGAGGATGAGATAGCCGCGTGTGACGCCGAAGCTCCCCCAGACGCGCGGCCCGACCTGCTCCCACGGCTGTCACGAGCACGTCGTGTGTGCATGCGGCCTCAGGCACAGACGTGTGACGGCGCCGCGCAGGCCTCTGTGCGTGTAGAGGTGCACGAGCGTGACGCGGGCGCAGCAGAGCCTGCGCCACGCACCGCCTATGTCAGCCAGGCGGCGGCCGTGGTGCCGAGCAGGCGCGCCCCCTCACGCCAAACCTGCACGCCCCAGTGCGCGAGGTGGGGCTGGCGGAGCCGCCGCTTCCAGCGGCGCCCTGCTCACACCTTGCATCTGCAGGGCGCCCAAGGCAGCCGGCGCGGTTGCCAAGCCCGGCTTGGCTGCCCTGCGCGCGGTGTGCGACGAGGAAACGGCGGGCAAGCGCAAGGCGCCGGCCGCCAACCCCTTTGTGCGCAAGCCCAAGGCGCCCAAGGCGTAGCCGCAGCAGCTGGCAACAGCCCGTTTGAACTTGCTGCATGAACTTGCTGCATGGAGCAAAGGTGGCGCATGAAGCCATCCTGCCTGGCTGCGCCTACGTAGTATATATACCTGCAGGATGCAGCTGGGCAGGCACCACCGGATGTAACAAGCGCTGCCGCCCGCCCCCGGCACCACACCACTCTCAGTCCGGAGCATGGAGCCCACGTCCACAATCACGGCCGGCCTCAGCCTCTTTTCATCCTCTGAGATATGCGTGGTGCGCGGCGGCGCCCGCCGGACCCGCCAGGTCGACGCCGCAGCAGCATGCGCGCGCTGCACGCGACCGATGCCCGCCGCAGGTGGTCGTGCCGGTCGGCGCGGTGCCGGGGGCGGTGCTGCCGCAGTACCACAGCCTCATAGCGCGGCACCGGCAGGTGGAGCTGCAGCTGGTGCGCTCGTTCTACAAGGAGCAGCAGAAGAGCCCCTTCAAGTTCCTGCCGTGGAAGAGCGGCGCGCTGCATTTCCGCTTCGCGCCGGCGCGCCCCTGGCCTCGCGCGCGTGCTGCCCCGCCCGGCGCCGTGCCGAGCAGCGTGACGCGGCGCGCCTGCGGCAGGCGGAGGCGGTGCAGCAGGCCAGCGTGCTGGCGCAGCTGCACAAGCACCGCAACGTGCTGGGCGTGATCGGGGTCTGCCACTGCCCGTCCATCACCAGCATCGGCGCCGCCTACGAGGAGTTTGAGCGGCTCTGCCGGTGCGCCGCGGCTGTGCCGGTGCAGCTGGCGGCGCCGTGCGCCGGCGCCCGGCGCGCAGCGAGCGGCGCGCGCGCCGCGGCAGGGCGTACCCCGAGGCCTTCACGCTGCGCTGCTTCGCGTTCCAGCCCAGCGACGCGCAGGTGGAGGAGGACAAGGCGGACAAGA